>Ga0210410_10005545_pt1 | contig 10978 bp, 12 predicted proteins | sample IncBWC4MmetaG_FD_161058 | JGI IMG/M metagenome (GOLD analysis project Ga0210410, IMG submission 161058) | Forest soil microbial communities from Barre Woods Harvard Forest LTER site, Petersham, Massachusetts, United States - Inc-BW-C-4-M | ecosystem: Environmental > Terrestrial > Soil >... | reverse complement strand
GCCGACTTGGCACTTAGGATGCCGAAATCGCACAAGGCGATTTCAGTTGGGGCCGCGTCCCACAGAAAATGTCCCACGAATGACATCCCGCAAATCATGGCGCAGTTCGCGCGCGCCGTCACGCGCAAGGCGATTTTCAGCCAGCGCGCCGAGTTCGGTATCTCATGCACCGCGGTCTGGGCTAGACTGGCTTATCTGGATTCTTAGCTTGAGCATGATCTTGACCGAAAACCGGCATCCACTTTTTGGGATCATGCTCTAAGGGGAGCAAAGGCGATGGCGCACGGCGTGTTCGTCGATGGAGTGTGGCACAGCCAATGGTATGATACCTCGGCCAATGGCGGGCGCTTCGTGCCGGCCGAGCCGGTGTTTCGCAATTGGATCACGCCGGACGGCAGCCCCGGACCATCGGGCGAGGGCGGCTTCGCAGCGGAGCGCGGGCGCTATCATCTCTATGTCTCGCTTGCCTGCCCCTACGCGCATCGCACCGTGCTTTTCCGCAAGCTCAAGGACCTCAAGAGCGTGATTTCGATCTCGATCCTCGATCCGGTCATGGGCGAGCAAGGCTGGGAATTCGGCGCGAGCCCCGGCACCATCGCCGACACGGTCAACGGCAAACAGCGTCTTGGCGAAATCTATCTGCTCGCCGATCCGCGCTATACCGGCCGCGTGTCGGTGCCGGTGCTGTGGGACAAGGAGCGGCGGACGATCGTCAACAACGAGTCGCCCGAAATCATCCGGATGCTCAACACGGCGTTTGCCGCACTGACCAACGACCGCACGGATTATTATCCGCCGGAGCTGCGTCCGGAGATCGATCGCATCAACCCGCGCGTCTATAACGACGTGAATATCGGCGTCTATCGCGCCGGCTTCGCGACCAATCAGAGCGCGTACGAAGAAGGCTGCCGCACGGTGTTCGCGGCGCTCGATTGGATCGAGGACATTCTATCGCGTCAGCGCTATCTGGTCGGCGCACGCCTGACCGAAGCGGATTGGCGCTTGTTCACGACGCTCGTTCGCTTCGACGCGGTCTACTACAGCCATTTCAAATGCAATCTGCGCCGCATCGCCGACTATCCGAATCTGTCCAACTATGTGCGCGACCTTTATCAGATGCCCGGCGTCGCCGAGACCGTGAACATGGATCACATCAAGCCGCACTATTTCATGAGCATGACCGCGATCAATCCGACGCGCATCGTGCCGCTCGGCCCGGAACTGAATTTCTCGGCGCCGCACGATCGCGGGCGGTTTACGCGGCAGTAGCGGGATTTGTCGGCCGAGGTTTTGTTGAGCATGATCCCTTGGGTCAAGCCCGAGGGCATGCTTTTTTCCGGATGATGCTCCGGCGCAATCGCTTCAGTTTCAGGCGGCCATTTCAGTGATCAGCAAGGCGTCGTCAAACGGATCGACGATACCCGACAACGACGCTCCGCATTCCTTGCATGCAAAGGTGTAACTCTCGAAGCCGCAGGCGTCGATGACAGGGTGCTCGCTGCGGCAAAACGCGAAGCGTGCGCCGCAGCCCGGGCAAGCGACAGGCTGAGCGCAATACGGTTTGCCGGGCTCGGCCCGGTCGGGGATGATGCGATAGTGGCTCATCGATGTGTCCGCCAATTGGCTGAATCTCTCGGCGGCGAATTCTGAGGTGAATTCGTTAAGCGACCGCTTCGAAATGTTGGCTGAAATCGATTGCTCGCATTTTACAGGAACGATTCAGATCTCGCTAACATCGCGTGGTCATCAACTCAATCTTTCCACAGGCGATTGCGTGCGCGGCGTGACGCGCGTCATTGACGACGCGCAGAGCCAGATTTCAGGAGGCGAAAGACGCGCTTCGGTCGGCTTGCTGACGTTTAGGCGGGAGCGAGATCTTTTTGAAAGAGCGAAATCGATTCGGAACTCGCAATTCGCCCGGATCAGATTCGCGGTCGGCTTGTCGCGGTCGTGTCACTCTAACCGACGAGCTGCGCGGTGTCGCATTCCACGAAAGGGACGCGGCGGTCCTGCAGCTGTCTGTTGTCGCGATTGGCGGGAACAGGACTTTCAGAAACCGGACTCTCAGAAACCAAACTTTCAGAACCCGGACTTGCCGGAACCGGCGCTCGCTCGAACAGCATACGCCGCTCGAACAGCGTGGAGCGAAAGAACGGATAACGGCGATGCACCTGTTCAGCAACGGCCTGATAGTCGATCGTCATCAGGCCGATCGGCTTGGCGAGCAGCGGATAAGGCCGCGGCGCGCACACCATGCGGTGCTGAAAAATGCGCCGGTAGAACGCCTGGTGCTCGGCTCGCACCGCGGCGAGCAGCTCGTCGGCCTTGAAATATCGGGCGCACATCCCGCACAGCCGAAGCGTCGCATAAGGCAGCGCGCGATGGATGCGCGAGAGCCGCTCGTCGGCGACAAACCGCGTCGGATCGACGATGACTTTGCCGGCGTCCAACTGCGGCTGCAGATATTCGGGAAAGACCTCGAGCGTCGGAAAATAAGGATGCTCTCGCGTGGCGACATGAATGCGAATGGAACTGGCCAGTTCGCCGTCGATATAGAGCCCGAACAAATAGGCGTTGTCGGTGTCGTCGTAATGATCGCTGAAGGTGCCAGAAGCATTGCCGGTTATCGTGCCGTCGCGCATATAGGCTTGATAACGCAGGCGAAAAATCGCCTCGCGCAACTCGGCGGTGTCGGCGCGACGGTAGTCGATCCGGTCCAGGAGCTTTGCAACGCTGACAGAAAAGCTGCTGCTGTGCGGGCGTTCAGTCTGAGAGCCTTCGCTCCGCGACATGACCGAAGGCGATCGGCGCGAAGCTGCGACCGGAACCATACTCACACCTTCCCTGGGAGCGCATTCTCGCGCCGCCAGGAAAACGGTTAACACTTCCCTAACAAATTTGCAATTTTCACAGCCGGTTAAAGTTAACCTGCGTTATGCTTCTGAGAATGGCAGCAATGTCCTGCTGCAATGCCTTGTTGCAGGGCCGTGAGGCAACTTCTTGCGTTCAGGCGGCGTCGCTGCGGACGCGCGCGGGCCACGGCGATTTCTGCGGCGGCGACACGTAGGTGGCGTACAGAAGCTTGCGCAGATCGGCCGCCGGCATCGGCCGGCACAATAGATAGCCCTGCACCTCGTCGATGCTCTCCTCGGCCAGCAGCAATTCGAGCTGCTCTTCGGTCTCGACCCCTTCGACCACGACGCGCAATCCCAGTTGCGCGCTCAGGCGCGTCATGCCGCGCAACAGCGTGATGCGGCGCTGGTCGTCGCTCAAGTCCTGCAGGAACGATTGGTCGATCTTGACCTTGTGGAACGGAAAACTGTGCAGGTAGGAGAGGCTCGAATAGGCGGTGCCGAAATCGTCGAGCGAGATCTTCACGCCGATTTCCGCGAGCTGATGCAAGTCGGCGCGGGTGCGCCGCGTATTCTGCAATAGCGTCGTCTCGGTGATCTCGATCTCGAGCCGATGCGCCGGCAGATTGGTGGCGGCCAGCGTCTCGCGCACCAGCGCGGGCACGTTGGAGCGATCGAATTGGATTGACGACAGATTGACCGCGACCGCGGTGTCGCCCGGCCAGCGGCGGCATTCGAGACATGCCTTGTAGAGCGCCTGGTTGCCGATCTCGACGATGAGGCCCATTTCCTCGGCGACCGGGATGAACTCGGACGGCGAGACCATGCCGCGCTCGTGATGCGGCCAGCGCAGCAGCGCCTCGCAGGTCTCGATCCGCCGTGTTTTGAGATTGAAGATCGGCTGATAATAGAGCTCGAAGGCTTCGCTCTCGGTCGCGCTGCGCAAATCCAATTCGAGCGCGCGGCGGGCCTGGGCGCTTGCTTCCATCTTGGCCTCGAACCAGCGGAAGGTGCCGCGGCCGTCGGCTTTCGCCTGATAGAGCGCGATGTCGGCGTTGCGCAGCAGCTGCTCGGGATCGATCCGGCTCTTGGCGAGCGCGATGCCGATGCTGGCGGTGACGACGACCTTGTGGCCGTCGAGATCGTACGTGCCGGCCAAGGCGTTGAGCACACGCGTCGCCAGCGCCTCGCCTTGCTCGAGCGATTTGATCGGCGCTTGCAGAATGACGAACTCGTCGCCGCCGAAGCGCGAGATCACGTCGGCGTCGCGGATCGCGTTCTTCAGCCGCTCGGCGACGGCTTCGAGCAGCATGTCGCCGCGGGTGTGACCGAGCGTATCGTTGACCTGCTTGAATTGGTCGAGATCGATGAAGTGAATGGCGCACATGTTGTCGGCGCGCCATTCGTTGAGCGCGCGTTCCATGCGGTCGCGCAGCACAACGCGGTTGGGCAGCCCGGTCAAGGCATCGAAGCGCGCCAGATGATTGATCTTCGCCTCGGCGATCTTCCGCTCGGTGATGTCCTCGATCAACACCACCATGCCGCCGTTCTCCATCGGCTGGACGGTGAATTCGAGCGTGCGCCCGTTCATCAGGTCCAAAGCGAAGGCGGAATCGTCGCCGCCGGCAAGCCGCGCGTCGAGATGATCGATCATGCTTTGCGCGCCGGTCTCCGACAGCAGTCCGGCTTTGACGGTGGCCTCGACCACCTCGCGCACGCACAGTCCCTTCAGCTCGAGATCGCTCGCGAGCCCGAGCTGCTGCTTCAGCTTGCCGTTCGACACGACGACCCGGCGCTTGGAGTCGAACATGCACAGGCCGTGCGGCATGTTGTTGATCGCCGTGTCGAAGCGCTTGGCGAGGAGCGACATGTCGCGCGAGGACACGACGGCATCGAGCAGCGTGCTGCGCAGCCGATCGGCGATGAATTTGAGCGCCAGGAAGGCGGGGACCAGCAGGCCGGCGAAGATCCAGTGAAAGACGTTGCCATAGATCAACAGCGCCGCTGTTATCGGCGCCCAGGCGCAGAAGATCTGCACGACGACAAAGCGCGCGCTGCCGAAGTTGCGGCCGAAGATACCAGTCGTATACGCGATCGTCATCGAGAAGCTGACAAGCTGCGTAAAAGGATCGGAGGTGCGCGCGAAGGCGAGATAGCACCACAGACCGAACAGCGCGATCGAGGTTGCGGCGCCGGCGACGTAGATGTGTTCCCAGCGGCGCGCCGCTTCAACAGTTTTGATGGCCGGCCGCGCGCGCTGATAGGCGCGCATCGTCAGTCCGCGCAGAGCGGCAACGATAAGGACTGCGGCGGCGCAGTAGAGAAGAAGGGGCTCGCCGGTTTTCCAGTAGGTGATGAAAACGGAGCCGGCACCCAAAATGGTGCCCGCGAACAGAGTCCGGCCTTCCTTGAAAAGCGAATCGACCAGCGGAAGATAAATCTCCGGCGGCAGCGCTTCATGCGGTTGGTTGGTCCGGAGCGCGGAACCCATTAACACTCCACTTTCAGTCGCGACGGACTGCAAATTGCACGCCCAGACTATGACTTAAAAGGTCTATCCACCGAGTAAATATGAATGGTCGGTTTCTGCTAGTGTTGCGGCAATAACGAATTGCCACACAGGTTGTTAGGGCGTTGTTATGCATGCGGCGCCGCGCGCACCCGAAGCGCCGGCGCCGCGGCCTGCGTGGTTAGGGGGCGCTAAATCGCAATCAGCGAATTTTCGCGAAGTCGCCGTGGCGACCGAGGCCGTCCTTGAAGCGGGTCGCGCCGTCGACGCCATCGAGGATCAGCGCCTCGCGTCCGTTGTACCATTCCTGGATCAGCGCCTCGCGTACGGGCAGGCCGTGGCTCTTGATGGCGGAGCGACGATCGGCGCGTACGCAAACCTGCGGGAACCGCGCGATGTCTTGCGCCAGCTCTTCGGCTTTGCGGCGGGCGCCGCCCTTTGGCGTGACATATTCGCATAGCCCGATGCGCAGGCATTCATCGGCGGGAACTTTCCGGCCGGTGAGAATGATTTCGAGCGCGCGGCCTTGGCCGACGATGCGCGGCAGCCGCACGGTGCCGCCGTCGATCAGCGGCACGCCCCAGCGCCGGCAATACACGCCGAAGTAGGACTCCTCCGCCATGACGCGGAAATCGCACCAGAGTCCGAGTTCCATGCCGCCGGCGACAGCCGGACCTTCGATCGCGGCGATCACCGGCTTGTCCAATTCGAGCCGCGACGGTCCGAGTGGTCCGCGCGGAATTTCGCCGCCATTGCCGCGCGGTCCGGCGGTCGGGATGTCGAGTTCGCCAAGCGGATGCGCCGCGTCGAGCGAGCTGACATATTTGAGATCCCAGCCGGCGCAGAAGGCGCCGCCGGCGCCATAGAATACGGCGACCGACGCGGTCTTGTCGGCGTCGAATTCAAGAAAGGCGGCGGTCAATGCGTCGGCGCTCGCCGGATCCATGGCATTGCGTGCTTCCGGCCGATCATGGATCACCGTCCATACCGATCCGTTTTTCTCTACTCTGACTGCCATCGGCGGATGTCCTCTCCCTTGCGTTTTGTTTGTTGCCTGCGCCGGCTCAGCGATTGGTGAAAACCGGAACGCGGCGCTCGGCCATCGCCTTGACGCCTTCCTTGAAATCGGCGGTCTTGCGCAGCCGCATCTGCTCGGCAAGCTCATGTTCGGTCGCGGCGCGCACGCGGTCGGCAATGTCGCCGCGCAACGTGGCGCGGCGTGGCGATAAGCCCGAGTGGCGAGTTCTCGGCAATCTCGGCAGCGAGCGCGAGCGCGGCGCCGCGGACTTGATCGTTCGGCACCAACACGTCGGCGAGGCCCAGGGCGAAAGCCTCCTCGCCGCTGACGCGGCGGCTCGTATAGAACATCAGCGCCGCCTTGCTCGGCCCGATGACGGCGGGCAGCGTCACCGTCAGCCCGAAACCGGGATGGAAGCCGAGCCGGGTGAAGTTGGCGCAAAAGCGCGCTTCGGGGCAGGTCACGCGCAAGTCGCCCACCATCGCCAGCCCTAGGCCGCCGCCGACCGCGGCGCCGTGAACCGCCGCGATGATCGGCTTCTTGGTGCGGAATAGCCTGTTGCCCTCGATATAGAGATGCGCGGCGCCAGGCGCCGGTCCGCTCAACAGCGCGCCGCCGTCGCTGTCGTCACCGCCGAAATCGGCGCCGGCGCAGAAGGCCTTGCCCTGCGCGGCCAGAACCAGCGCGCGGCATTCGGCATCGGCGTCGAGCGCTTCAAAAGCGGACGCGAGCTCTTTGATTAGTGCGACGTCGAAAAAATTATGCGGCGGCCGCCTGACCTCGACCAGCGCCACATGGCCGGTCTTTTGTACGCCGATATCTTTGAAGGGTCCCATGCAAACATCTCGCGAACGGTCCGCCGTCTTGCTGCGGCAAGCGGAAAGTGGGTAGGCTCTATAGATCCTTTCGGTACTGAATAAAGCCCGTGCGTTTTGCTATCCGGTCGTAGAGCTGCATGGCAACTGAATTCGTTTCATGGGTGAGCCAGTAGATGCGCGCGCAGCCCTCGCGCGCCGCCAGTGCATAGACATGCTCGATCAGCTTGCGGCCGACGCCTGCGTGACGCGCGGCGGGTGCCACAAAGAGGTCTTGCAGGTAGCAATAGTCGCCGGCGGTCCAGCAGGAACGGTGCCGGATATGATGGACCATGCCCACGGCAACTGTGCCTTGCCAAGCCAGCGCACCGGCAACGGGCTCCGCCGGGTCGAGCAATCGCGCCCATGTCAGCGCGGTGACCGGCGGCGGAATGTCGACCGCGTAGAAAACCTGATAATCCTTCCACAACGGCAGCCAATGCGGATGATCCTCGGGTCTGAGCGGCCGAATGACGATGTCGCCGTCAAGCGTCATGGAGACTCCTTGCGTTACGCTCGGCTATCTTAGCAGCGTTGGGCGGCCCTACACGCAACGCCGATCTGATAGGGTTTGCCGGCCAGTCTGTTGTACATCAAGCCGTCAGGTTCTTCGGGAGGGCCGCCTTTGACCAAGCGCAATGCGACGGCAGCGGTGATCGGCGCCGGCGACTTCATCGGCTCGGCGATTGCGAAAAAATTCGCCGCTGAAGGCTTCACCATCTTCGCGGGACGGCGCAATGCCGACAAGCTCGCGCCGCTGGTAACCGCGGTCGAGTCCGCCGGCGGCACGATCGTGGCGCGCGGGCTCGATGCCCGTAAAGAGGATGACATTACGGCGTTTCTGCGCGCCGCCGACGCGCACGCGCCGCTCGAAGTCTGCATCTTCAACGTGGGCGGCAACGTCAATTTTCCGCTGCTCGACACCACCGAACGCGTGTTTCGCAAGGTGTGGGAATTGGGCTGCTATGCCGGATTTCTCACCGGCCGCGAAGCCGCGCGCCTGATGCTGCCGCGCGGCAAGGGCTGCATCTTCTTCACCGGCGCGACCGCAAGCCTGCGCGGCGGCAAGGGATATGCGGCCTTCGCCAGCGCCAAGCACGGCTTGCGCGCGGTCGCCCAAACCATGGCGCGCGAGCTCGGCCCGAAGAATATTCACGTCGCGCATCTGATCATCGATGCCGGGGTCGATACGGCGTTCGTGCGCGAACGGATCAAGCAGGCGGGCGGCGCCGAAGCGCTGGATAATCTGCAGCCGGACCAGCTCATGAATCCGTCCTCGGTCGCCGAAGCCTATTGGCAGCTCTACCGGCAGCCGCGCGACGCCTGGACGTTCGAGCTCGATGTGCGGCCTTATGGCGAGGTGTGGTGATATGGCGAAGGTGGAATTCCATTTCGATTTTGGCAGTCCGAACGCTTATCTGGCGCATCTCGTTGTTCCCGAGATCGAACGGCGCACCGGCGTTGAATTCGAATACGTGCCGATCCTGCTCGGCGGCGTGTTCAAGCTCACCAACAACCGCTCGCCGATGGAGAAACTGGCGGGCATCAAGAACCGTCTTGAATACGAGCAGCTCGAAGTGCGGCGCTTCATCCGCCGCCACGGCATCACACAATTCACCTGGAATCCGTTCTTCCCGGTCAACACGCTTCTGGTCATGCGCGGCGCGGTCGCGGCGCAATTGGACGGCGTGTTCGACCGCTATGTCGATGCCGTGTTCAAGGCCATGTGGGCCGAACAGAAAAAGATGGACGATCCGGAAATCGCCGCCGCGGCGCTGCAACAGGCCGGATTGGACGGAGCGCAGCTCATCGCGCGCACGCAGGAGCCTGAGGTCAAGGACCGCCTGCTCAAGAACACCGAGGCGTCGGTTGCGCGCGGCACGTTCGGCAGTCCGACTTTCTTTGTCGGTGACCAGATCTTCTTCGGCAAGGATCGACTTCGCGATGTCGAAGAGGAGATCGCCCGGGCGAAGGCTTAGACCAAGATCGTTCAAAGCGTAATCGTCGGAGGCTGCCTCACAAGCGCGTGATCCGTCATCCCGAGGTGCGAGCCATGAGCGTTGTTACGCGCGGCTTCGACAGTCTGCACAGGTCCATTCTTTTTCCCGCACGCGGAAACGGCGGGCCGCGCACGCAGCCCGCCGCCTCCCTCCTCGTTATTTCTGTTCGATGCCTTCAACGGCGAAGGTCTGGAAGTCGGCGTACTTGTGGCCGACTTCCTTTTGAAGCTTTTCAAGACCGCTCTCCCACCATTTCTTGAGCGCGCTCGCGCTCTCGAACTGGAGGATGACGACGCGGTTGGGCGGCGGCGGGCCGTCCATTGGTGTGGTCTTATTCCAGCCGCCGGCAATGTATTTGCCACCACCCTCTTTGATCATTTTCTGCGCTTCCGGCAGGAAGTCTTTTTTGTAGCCTTCCTCATCCTTGACGTTAATCATCGCCACCGTATAGGCGGGCGGCGTGGTCTGCGCATGCAACAGCTGCACCGCACCAGCGCCCAGCACAAAACTGCCAATGAGGGCAGCTGCAATCTTGCGGTTAGATTTCATTGCTACTTCCTCCCTCGAAATCGCGCGCGCAAAGGCCGGGGCGCACGCCGCCCGGTCGAACCTTTAAGCCGTTGGCGGCAGATCGCCGCGTTGCCGCGCCTCGATCGCCGTCACCAGATCGGGCGCGCGCGTCGACGGGCCACTCCGGTTCATTGTTTTGCGCGCGCATAAACGGCGGGCCGCCCGCGCAGCCCGCCGCTTCGCTCCTTGTTATTTCTGTTCAACGCCTTCGACGGCCCACAGGCCTTTCCAATCAGCGAACTTGGCGCTGATTTCCTCGCGCAGCTTCTTGCCGTTCTCTCCGTTCTCGAACTTCTTGAACGCTTCTATGCTGGGAAACTTGACGATGACCACTCGATTAGGCGGTTGTTCCCCAGCGAACGAGGTCGTCTTGTTCATGCCGCCGGCGAGATATTCGCCACCGTTCTCTTTGATTGCCGGCATGACCTTGGGCAAAAATTGCTTGGCGTAGGCGTCCTGATCCTTGACGTTGACCATCGCGACCAAGTAAATCGGCGCGCTGCCTTGCGCATGCAACACGCTGGCAATGCCAGCGCCGAGCACAAACTGCCGATGAGGGCAGCTGCAATTTTGTAGTTCTTCATTGCCACTTCCTCCCTCGATTGCGTGCGCGAATGCCGGGGCGCACGCCTTCCCGGCCGAAAAAGCTGTTTAGCGATGCAGTGAAACGAGCGACTTGGCCCTGCCGATTATCTCGTCAAAGCTTTCGGTCAAGATCGGCGTGAATTTCGGCTCGCCACCTGTGCCCCATGTCAGGGCGTACATGAGCTCTGAAATGTCAGCTGGCGATTTCAGGTCGACGACCATATAAGCACCGCGCCGCGACGCCTTGCCATAGACCGCCTCCGGCTTGAATCGCTCCGCAAGCTTGGCGAGCATGGGGCCCGGTCCGCCCGCGCCATCAACGGCATTCGCTTTTTCCATCCCGGCATCAACTTCGACCATGAAACGCATTGTTTCCTCCCTCCGAATGCGTGCGCGAAACCCCGGGCGCACGCCGCCCGGTCGGACCTTTTAGGCCACCGACGACGGTCCCAAATTCAGCAGGCGGCACCGGCCGCTGTAGGCCGCGAACTCGGCGACTCCCTGCGCCGGCCAAGGCGACGGCTGACCGCTAACGACAGCGGAGGCTTGCAGCGCTCCGGCGGCGCGCCGCTCCATAGCGGCGGTCCGCG
>Ga0210410_10005544_pt1 | contig 10981 bp, 8 predicted proteins | sample IncBWC4MmetaG_FD_161058 | JGI IMG/M metagenome (GOLD analysis project Ga0210410, IMG submission 161058) | Forest soil microbial communities from Barre Woods Harvard Forest LTER site, Petersham, Massachusetts, United States - Inc-BW-C-4-M | ecosystem: Environmental > Terrestrial > Soil >... | reverse complement strand
TGCAGTCTTGCCGAGTCTTTTTCCGCGCTTCCAAGCCGAAGTGGACCGGCTTCCTTTCGCCAGTGGTCAGTTCGACTGCGCTTTCTTTAATGCGTCGTTCCATTATTCAGAAAGCTACTCGCGCACGCTTGGCGAAGTGATTCGCTGCTTGCGGCCGCATGGAACGATTGTCATTGCAGACTCTCCTTGGTACAGCAGCGAGGAATTCGGCCAGATGATGCTGAAAGAACGTCAAAAGGATTTCCAGGACCGTTTCAGTTTTCCCTCGGACGGATTGTCCAGCTGCGAATATTTGACTGACAAGCGGCTCGCCGCGCTGGAAGTGAAATTCGATCTCGATTGGAGAGTCCATCAGCCATGGTATGGATTTCGTTGGGCGATGCGGCCTTGGGTGGCAAAGCGGAAACACCAGCGCGAGCCTGCGCAATTTAGGATTTATACGGCCGAGGTGCCGTCCCGATGATTGTTTTATTCAACCCACGAGCGACAAAGCCGCGCAATCGTCGCTTCCCGCTTGCCGTTATGGCCCTGGCGGCCGTGCTAGAAGGCCGCGAAGAATATGAAATCGTCGATGGCAACGTGGATGATCAGCCCACGGAAACCATTTTGCATCTAGTCCGTGAACACCATGTTGAACTGCTCGGCGTCACCGTAATGCCCGGTCCGCAGATGGTTGCCGCCATGGAAAGTTGCCGGGAGATACGCAGGCTTCATCCCAAGCTCCCCATTGTCTGGGGCGGGTACTTTCCGTCCATTTACGGCGATGCCGCCCTAAACGCCCGTTATGTGGACTATGCGGTGCGCGGTCAGGGTGAGGACACGCTCCTCGAGCTCTTAGAAGCCATTCGAGGCAGGCGTTCTCTCGAGACCATCGCCGGATTGTCGTACAAAGATATCTTTGGTCTGCATCGCCACAATCCCGAACGCTTGATGAAAGGGCCTGATCGATTTCCATGGACCCCATTTCACAGGATTCCGGTAGAAAAGTACCTTCGACCTTCGTTCTTCGGCAAGCGAACGGCGGCCCACCAGGCAAGTATCGGATGCCCCTTCAAGTGTAGCTTTTGCGGAGTTCACGCTGCGTATGGAAATCGCGAGAAGATGGAAAGTCCTGCCCGGACAGAAGCAATCCTGCGGCATCTAGCCAAGGATTACGGCGCAGATTCCGTTCAATTCTACGACATGAACTTCTTCCTGCGTGAAGATCACGCGCGGGAACTTGCCGATCGTCTCGCGTCCCTCAACTTCCACTGGTGGTGCGAGGGCCGTATCGACACGATCAATAAGTATTCCGACGCCACTCTGGAAGCCATCCGCCGTGCCGGGTGCACCATGATTTTTTTCGGCGCAGAATCAGGCTCCGATTGGGTTTTGAAGGAGATGCAAAAGGACATCACCACGGAGCAAACGCTAGCCGTCGCCCGACGAATTCGCCAATTCGGCATTATCCCGGAATTTTCCTTCGTGATCGGGAATCCCCGTGATCCCGAGCGCGACACGCGGGAAACACTTCAGTTCATTCGCACGATTAAACGACTGAATCCGGCTTCGGAAATTATCATGTACCATTACGTTCCGGTTCCGCAGAGAACGGCAATGTACGGCAACATCGACGGGCAAATTGACTTTCCATCGACGCCCGAAGAATGGGCCACTAAACGTTGGATGGATTTCACGCTGCGTATAGATCCCAACACACCGTGGCTGAAACGCAAGACAAAAGACCTCATAGATAATTTTGAAACAGTCGTTAGTTCCCGCTGGCCCACCGTGCAGGACATCCGCGCGCCTCGCTGGGGGCGTACCTTGCTCAAAACGCTGAGTGCTTGGCGCTATGCAGCTCGAGTCTACTCGTTTCCAAAGGAGCTGCGTTGGGCGCATCAGTTCATCAGCCTGCGGAAGCCGAAGGAAGAAAGTCTGTAGGCTGCGCTCTCGTTACTCCAAGAAATGGCCATCTCTCGACCAATTCGTGGAATCGCTCCGAAGGAAGGATATCGGCTGTGGTCGTGTGTCTACGACACTCAGCCGAATCCCTTGCTGACACTAGAAGAACGATTTCTTGAGGTCTTGCTGCCGTCGGTGACTGGGCTGGATGTTGTCGACCTTGGATGTGGCACTGGCCGATGGCTGGCTCGGTTGGCGCCTAGAAACCCGGCAAGCCTGGTCGGAGTGGATTTCTCCGCCGAAATGCTGGAGCAAGCTGAAAAGAAACTTGGCGGCGCCGCCAAGCTTCTCCTTGGCGACTGCCAGAACGTGCCACTCTCCTCGACTTCGGCCGATCTTATGGTCTGCTCGTTTCTGGGCAGCTATATCGAGAATCTTGGCGACTTTGCCGAGGGCGTCCGCAGGATCTTGCGTCCGGGAGGATCGGTTTTCTTCACCGATTTGCACCCAGCCACGGCTGCGAAGTTGGGATGGCGGCGCGGATTTTCGATCCATGGCGAACATGTCGATGTGGCGACCTATCTCCGGCCGGTAGAAGAGACACTGCTCTCATTTGAGCGCGTAGGGTTGCGGGCGGTAGCATTCCTCGAGCCTCATTTCGGCGAGCCGGAATTCGCAGTCTTCGAGAAAGCCGGAAAGCAAAGTAACTTTGATGCTTCGTCTGGCCATCCAGCGATCTTCGTGCTCCAACTTCGTCCTAGCATGGAGAATTTGTCTCGGCCAGGCGTGCCTGACAGGGAAGTCGCACTCCAGTCCATTCATGGCGCCCGCATTGCGCTCGGTGGGGAAGAAATCGCGCTGGGCGATCTCCGCATCAATCAAGGTCGTATCGCGTTCGTTGGCAACGCTAAAGGGCTGTCCAAAGAGACCCAGGCCGCGAAAGACGCAAGTATCGATCTCGGTGGCTTCTTGGTTCTCCCCGGTCTTGTCAACGCTCATGACCACCTCGAATTTGCCTTGTTCCCGCGGCTCGGGAAGGGCGGATACCGCAACTTCATGGAGTGGGCGCAAGATATCTACTTTCCCGAAAACGCGCCTGTCCGAGAACACCGCGCGATCCCCAAGAACACTCGTTTGTGGTGGGGAGGAATTCGAAACCTTCTCGCCGGTGTTACCACGGTGTGCCACCACAACCCCTATGTTCGAGAAGTCTTCGACGAGAAATTTGTGGTGCGTGTTCTGCACGATTTTGGTTGGGCGCATTCCGTCACAATGGATTGTGACATTGGTCGCAAAAAGCACGAAACTCCTCCGGAACAGCCCTTCATAATCCATCTTGCCGAGGGCATCGATGAACAGAGTGCCACTGAAATCCTTCAGCTGATCCGGGAAGGCGCGCTCGACGATCGGACTGTCATCGTCCACGGGCTAGGGCTTGATGACCGCGGCAGGACCCTGTTACGTTCCTTTGGCGCCGCCCTGGTTTGGTGCCCGACCTCCAACGTCTTCCTATTCGGACGCACACTCACTCGTGACGAGCTTCTGGAATTCCCTAGACTCGCATTGGGCAGCGATTCGCCAATAACCTGCCAGGGTGATCTGCTGGATGAGATACGCTTTGCGCGGGAGATCGTCGGCATGAATGAGCAACAACTCTATTCTTCTGTGACGGCATCCGCGGCCGACGTCCTTCGCTTACGCAATGGCCAGGGCAGGCTGCGCGTGGGTGGCCTGGCTGATTTTGTGGGTGTACGCGATACGGGGCTTTCCCCGGCGAAAACTCTTCTGACGCTTTCCTGGCGCGAGGTCGAACTGGTTGTCATCGGTGGCCTGGTACATCTTGCTTCTTCCGAAATGCACAGGCGTTTACCCGAAATGCTCACTGCGGAATTGCAACTCCTCGAAATCGAAGGAGAACGACGCTGGGTTCGAGCCCCCGTGTCGCGTCTCTTCTCCGAGGCAAGCCGCCATCTGCCCGGAGAGATAAAATTGGGAGGCCGAAGAGTAGGTTATGCATTCCCCGCATGAGCTTGTGACGATTGACCGCTCAGGCGATCTCGATCGCCAACGCGTTTCCTATCTGCCCATCCTGGTCATTCATGCTCACACCTCCTGCAACTGCCGCTGTATGATGTGTGATATTTGGAAAACAAAAGAGAATCGCGCATTTAGGCCATCCGATCTCGAGCCACACCTTGCTTCTATCCGCCGGTTGGGCGTTCGCTGGATTGTCTTTTCTGGCGGTGAGCCTCTCCTGAACCCGGAGCTGGCATCGCTCTGCTCCATCCTCAAGGCGGAAAACATCCATTTGACCCTGTTAACGACTGGCTTGCTTCTAGGCAAGTGTGCTGCACAAGTTGCGGATTCCTTCGATGACGTGATTGTTTCTCTAGATGGTCCCCAGGCGGTTCACGACTCTATCCGCCGAGTGGAATCGGCTTTCTTTCTTCTCAGGTCAGGCATCGCTGCCGTCAGGCAGTTGCGCCCGGAAATGTCCATCACGGCACGCACAACCGTTCAGAGACAGAACCACCTTCATCTCCGGAATACGGTGCGGGCCGCAAAGCAGCTGAGCTTAAACGCGATCTCTTTTCTCGCTGCGGATCTCACGTCGCAGGCGTTCAATCGTCCGCAGCCGTGGACTCCGGACCGTCAAAACGATGTGGCTCTATCAGTGGAAGAGCTCACTGCGCTCGAAGCTGAATTGGAATCGCTGATTCAAGAGAATGCTCCGGAAATCGCCGATGGATTCATCGTGGAATCACCTGCGAAGCTTCGCCGGATTGCACGTCACTTTCGTGCTCAACTCGGCCTGGCGAGAACGGAGTCGCCGCTTTGTAACGCCCCCTGGGTTTCCGCCGTTGTGGAGACGGACGGAACGGTCCGGCCGTGCTTTTTTCACCGGCCGATTGGAAACCTTCGCGATAAGAGCCTCTACGACATTATCAATGGGGATCAAGCGTTGGCGTTCAGGTCTGCCCTGGATATTCGAACCAATGCGACCTGCAATCAGTGCGTGTGCTCTCTCAATCATAAAAGCTAAGGCTTGTTCGGAGCGGGCGTTTCGCAATCTTCTCCACAGTACATCGATGGCTCCCGCAAGCTTTCAGCAGGCGGCAAGTGGCGGATATAAAGCACTGTCGACCAAATTTCTCCGTCGGTCAATATTCCTCTGGACGACGGCGTGCCGGATGGCCAGATGCCATTGTCGATGACCCATTTTAATTGGCCGTCGGTGTAGGACTGTACTTGTTTACTCGCCAGCGACGGCACCGGTGGCGACATATTATCTGCAAAGGGCACACCGGTGTTTTGGCCGTCCAGCCCGTGGCAAGCGACGCAATAATGGGAAAAGCTGAGTTTCCCCGCGGCGATGTTTAGGGCGGTGGCAGGGGGTTCTTCGCGTTTTTGTGGCGCACGAATAGTCTGCGTTTTGCCTGCGTAGCTATGCCTGTCTCCTATTTCCCGGGAGGAGTGGCCTGGCATCCCGCCACCAGGAGAACAAGGGGCGCCAAAGAAATCGCGGCTTACGCCACATTTTACCGCTCACTCCACGACATGCACGGTGAAGGTCATGGAACCGTGACCCTTTCCGCAAAAGTGAGCGCACTTGCCTTCAAAAGTTCCGGTAGTTTCCGGGGAAAGAACGACATCTGTCGACTGCCCCTTATGAAGCTCCTCGACCCGCACGTGCAGCTGCTGAATGACTAAACCGTGGGTTACATCCGTGGAGCGGAGAGACAGGGAAACGGACTCGCCTTTCTTCAGCGTGATCTCACTCGGCTCAAAAGAAAACTTGCTTGCGACAACGTTGATATGTCGTGTGTCTCCAGTCTTGCCATCCAGCAGAGCCACGCCCATGAAAAATACTGCCGCCGCTACCGACAACCGTATCGCCTTCATTTTCAACATGATTGATCCTCTTTGCTTTTTAGTGTTCGACTATGGCGCAAGGTACTTGAGAATAAGCTGCTCATCTTCTGCGCTGAGCATGGCTCTTACGCGCATGTGCCGGATTACGGCCTTTACCTCCCGAGGTGATAGCTCTTGCGGTGCCTGGTGACAGCGCCCGCAATTCGCTTGAAACCGCTTCTCACCTTCAGAGCTGCTGGCGGTCGTGTGGACGGGGCTAGAATTCTTTGGGTTTTGCGGTTGTTGCCCTTGGCTTTCGGCGGATGCCAGGCAAAAGAACACCGTTACCATCAACAAGACTTCTGCTTTTAGAAGTTTTCTCACTTGGATGCTCCGGGAATAAGCGGTAAAAGGAATCGGTACGTCACTTCAAAATTCCAGATGTTGCTATTACCAAGGGGGCTGAACTGCCTGCCATAGCTGGTATTGAGCCGCACGTTGTGCGGCAGATAGTAGTTGAGGCCGAAGTCGACCTGTCTGGTATTGGCGCCTGGCAGTCCGTCGATGGGAGAGAACGTTCCCCGGTAAAACTGCTGCAGTCTTCCTATTGGCTGAAGGCGTCCCAACCAGGAGTCCTCCCCGCGAAACTGCGAGAACCGGTATCCTGCCTCGGCCCAATAGCCTTGCCCATTGCGAGAGTGCGCGTACTCTCCTTTGACGTCCAGCGGTACACGGTAAGGCTGCCAGGCGAAATGCACGCCCACGGAATTCTGGCGCTGATCCTGCAGAAGCTTCTGGTAAGACATCCCGATCTCCAGCCGCGCTTGCGGAAGAAAGACTCCCACTCGGCCGCCGGCCGCTCGTCCTGCCTGGAATCGATTGGTGGTGGAGGTGCTAAGCGCCGAGAAATAGGCCGTGTAATTCAGTTCCAGGTCTTTCCGCGAATACAGCGAACCTCGAACCATCGCGCCGTCACTCGATGCCGATGTTAACGTTCCTATAGGCAAAATGACGGGGACGTTCTGGAAATTGCGCAGCCACACTGGTGCAAGACGCTCGTTAAATATCCCGAACGGGGTGAGAAATCGGCCCACCGATATCGTCAAGTGGGAATTTGCGATGTAATCCAATTGAAGGTAATCGACTGTTGAAAAGGTTAGCGCGTGGTATGGGCCGGAATTTCCGTCTTGGCGAAAAATGAACTCATCAAAAGTGGCTCTGGATTCAATTAGCCAATGATCACCAATGGGGATCAGCACAACCGGTTGGATAACCGGCTGCATGGTCGTAACTCCTCCGGAGGTTGTGCTCTCATACTGGAGTCCCCCGGAAATGACCGGAACATTTGATTGAGCACCAAGCTTTAGTCCCGCACACAACGAAAAAAGCACAAACAGAGAGGCTTTTTTGAGCATTATGTCCTCAAGAACGACAAAATTTCACCTTGCAACCTCTGGATCTGCCGGCATAGATTGCGCGTTCAGCGGATTCCCGATCTGCACCGAGAATTAAACCTTAGCGGACGTCAAAGAGGACTTTGTCAAGCGGAAGTCAAATGGAAGTCATGTTTATGCTCTGGATTCAGCTCTTGGACGATTAGCCACCTTCGGCTGAATCCTCGACTACAGAGACATTTGCATCCAGGCACGTGCAGGAATTTGTCAGCGATTGATTGAAGGAGATGGTTCTCGGGCCGAGTACTTCGTCTCAATCGGCGCAGCCGCGATGGTAGGCCGTACTCTTCCGGCTGAACGGCCCGCCCATTCGTTAATGCTGCACGGTAGGCATCCTCATTCCCAGCGCCTCCACTGTGACCGCATCAGGAACGGCTGGTTGACCCTCTTGCCTGCTCACCACTCCAAAACCACCGCTGTAATCCCACATCGTCCATCCGATGGCATATCTCTCCAGAGTCCTTCGAACGTCGGAAATCCACGCCGCGCGGTCCTGCGGATTCGCCGACTTGCGGTAGACGCCGAATTCGTTGCAAATCACCGGCACGTTCCACCGTTTGGTCCACGCCGCGACCTGGCCGATTTCACCGTCGACGCGCGCCGCGTTCCAACGGTCCAGTCCGTAGTGGATCGCTTGCAAACGATTCACAGCGTCGGGGATGAGTGCAGCGGCCTGCTGCACATTTTCCGGCGTCGAAGGATATGGCAGATCTTTCAAGTAATGAACATAATTCGTGCTCCAGGTCGCACCTTGGTGCGTGAAGATGTGCGGATCATAGAAATGAAAATTGTAGATGATGTTCGGATCGCGCAAGGGATCGAAGAACAGTAGCTCACTTTCTGAGGACCAGTACGCCCCCGCCGCGATAATCGTTTGCTGTGGAGCCCCTTCGCGAATCGCCACCGCCAGCTTGGCCTGTACTCCCTGCCAGCGAAAGCGATCATGGAATTCCGGCTCGTTCAAGATCTCAAAGAAAACAAACTCAGAATTCAAGACTGCGTAATGCCGCGCCAAGGCCCTCCAATAGTCCGCGAACTGCTCAACGAAACTGTCATCCGTCGCCAGCTTCTGCTTGAAATCGCTTTCCGGATGAATGTCAATGATCACCGCCAACCCCTGATCTAGAATCATCTTCATCGCAGCATCGAGGTAGCTAAGATAATCCGCCGGAATGTGATCTGCTTGATTGCGCCGGAACATGGGCTGGGGATTCACGCTCAGCCGCACGTGATCGAACCCCATTGCCCTAATCAAGGCAATGTCCTGCGCCGTGTTCCAGGTTTCAAAGTGCTCCTTGGTGTAGCCTTTCTGGTCGTAGACTTGCGCGAACCATTCGCTCAGATTGATGCCGTGGCGCAAATGCGCGGCCCGGCGCTGCGCAGCGCCGGGGTCTGAAGCGGTCTGCGCAAATCCCACTGGCACCGTCAAGAAAAGAAGCGCGCCCACGAGCACAGCAACGCGGTCGCGCATCGCGCCCGTCCGTCTCGTTCTCAACTTGTGGACAGTCATTTCCAAATTCAATTCGGTCATTATAATAGTTTGGCGGTGACGGTATTCACCTCAGCGCAATTCACCAAGCCGCATTCGCCCCGCTCACGCCCCAGGCCCGACTGCATGAACCCGCCGAACGGTCGACGCGTGCCGAACACGTCATCCGACATTTTCTTTCTGGACGTTCAAGTAGGCGGCATTGTACACCGGGGCGCCTCTTTCGGGCCCATCTCTCTCGGTTTCCCATCCTTAATTAATTCGTTTGAAGGCGTTCAAGCTCGGCGGATGCTTTCTCAGATTCCGCTTGTTTGTACCAGGCCAGCGCGAGATTCAGGCGAACCATTGAATTTTGTGGATCGCGCTTTAGAGCTTCTTGGTATTGAACGATAGCTTCCTGGTAGCGGCCATCGTGCGCCAGGGCTACGGCGAGGTTGGTTCGAGCTGGGACGGAATCAGGCAGCGTAATTACTTGCTGGTATAGAGAAATCGCGCGTGAGACCTCACCGCGGTCATACGCACCGTTGGCCTCGTTGTACAACTGTTCGGCAGACTGTCCTTGGGTCGCAGCGAAGACGCCCATTGCCGTTGGCTCGGAAAGAATCAGTATGAAGAGCACGGTCCTTCTCGCACGAATAAACACAATTTGCGTTCGCCTTAGAATGCGCCGACAGGATTATACTGGCGCAAAATCCCAGGGTTTGACAGTCTTAAAATGAGTCCGGCAATTTGCACATGGTTTATGGAGATAAAGCGAGCCTGAAGGGGTTAACGCGCGCAGAGAAGTGAGCCATAAGCGCTGCAGCGCTGGCGCGATTCAATCTCCCGACGGACCTGTTATTGAACAGGCGCCGGAGCATCGAGAGCGTGAGGGAGCGGCTGACTCACGGACGATGGTCCGGTGGTGGTTCGTCAAGCAGGAAATTGCCAGGAGGCCTTCAGTGATGCGCTCAACCCTTCGGTGTCTCTCTTTGCGGGCAATCTTTCAATTTACATTTCTTCTTACCACCCCTGCTGTCCTTACGGCACAAGTTGTGCCCAACGAGCGTAAGGAATGGCACGCTAGTTGGATTGCGCATCCGACAGCGCCGCTCCGCGAGCCTGGGGTGTTCCACTTTCGAAAAACATTTCGTCTGGACGTCAAGCCGGATCATTTTATCGTTCTGGTAAGCGCCGACAATCGCTTTCAGCTGTATGTCAACGGGCAGCGCGCTGGCGACGGACCTGCCCGCGGCAACCTCACCCATTGGCGATACGAATCGCTGGACCTCGCTCCGTTTTTGCACTCTGGCGAAAATCTGATCGCCGCAGCAGTCTGGCAATTTGGCATTCGCGCGCCGCTCGCCCAGGTTTCCGATCGTCTCGCATTTCTGGTCGAAGGTGACACCAAGTTGGAGTCCCTTGCGAACACCGATAGCTCATGGCAGGTTGAAGAAGTTAAGGGCCATACTATACGCGCTCCGCTCCCCCCGGGTATGTGGCAATACTATGCAGCGGGTCCCGGTGAGCAGATTGATTTTAGTGGCTACAACACAGACTGGAACAAACTCGGCTCAATCACGGGCAACTGGGTTGCGGCGGGGCCAGCTTTGCGCGAATCCATCTACCCTAATGGCAGCGTTCCCGTGCCACCAAGCACCGGCAATGGCCTTGCCTGGCAACTCTATCCTGACCCTCTTCCGCAAATGGAATACAAGGAACTTGCGAAGCCTCGTGTGGCACGTACCACCATTTCCGCACTGAAAAAGTTTCCTCAAAGCGTAGTGGTAATTCCTCCAAACAATGAGACGAGCGTGCTGATGGATCAGGGCGAAGTCGTTTCTGCCTACCCGCAACTCATCGTCTCCGGCGGCAAGGGGTCACGGATCGAGCTCGTCTACTCCGAATCGCTCTACGACAAAAACCAAAAGCGCAATCAGAGGGACGCGGTCGGCGATTTAGCCGCTCTTGGCCTCACGGACGTCGTGCTTCCCGACGGCGGGTCTTTGCGCATCTTCACACCGCTGTGGTGGCGCACCTGGCGATACCTCGAACTGAAAATCAAAACCGCCTCTGAGCCGCTACAACTCGATTCCATCCATACTTATTTCACGGCTTATCCCTTCCTAGATCGCGGCACCTTCAAGTCGAGCGATCCCGAACTCCGAAGCATTCGGGAAATCTGTTGGCGCACCGTGCGCATCGATAGTCACGAAACGTATATGGATACAGCCTATTGGGAGCAGCTACAGTACGTCGGCGATACGCGCATCCAAGCGCTAGTTTCTTACGTCGTCAGCGGCGATGACCGATTGGCACTGCA
>Ga0210410_10005543_pt1 | contig 10983 bp, 12 predicted proteins | sample IncBWC4MmetaG_FD_161058 | JGI IMG/M metagenome (GOLD analysis project Ga0210410, IMG submission 161058) | Forest soil microbial communities from Barre Woods Harvard Forest LTER site, Petersham, Massachusetts, United States - Inc-BW-C-4-M | ecosystem: Environmental > Terrestrial > Soil >... | reverse complement strand
CGCGTCCTCATCAATGGTTACGCGGCCTTCCGACAGCGCCAGCGCATCCACAACAGTGACGACGCCATCGACGGTGGCGCGGGTACGCACGGCGGGCCACGCGAACGCCTTGAGCAGCGGCTGCGGCAGCGCCAGGCCGGAAGTCTCGATGACGATGGCATCGAGCGGCCGATCTCGCGACAGCAATTTGTCCATGGTCGGAACGAAATCGTCGGCGACCGTGCAGCAAATGCAGCCATTGGTCAGCTCGATGATATCGCCGGGGGCACAGGCCTTTGCCGCGCACTCCTCCACCAGCCCGCCGTCAAACCCGGCGTCGCCGAATTCGTTGACGATCACGGCGATGCGGCGGCCATCCGCCTGGGTCAACAGCGAGCGCAGCAACGTGGTTTTGCCGGCGCCCAGGAAACCGGTGAGCACAGTGACGGGAACGCGGGACATATCAGCTCTCCTGAAGGGATGAACGTTTGAGCCAGAGCGGAAGTCCGGCGGCGATGAACACGACGTTGGGCACGCAAGCCGCAACGATCTGATTGAGACGTCCCTGCGCGTCGCGAAAACGGCGGCCGAGCGGCGTGTCCGGCACCAGGCCAAGGCCGACCTCGTTCGAGACCAGAACGACGGGATATTTGGCCACAGCAAGAAATCGCGTCAGCCGACGTGCTTCGATATCGGGATCGCGCTCCGCCAGCATCAGGTTCGACAGCCACAGCGTCAGACAATCGACCAATACGACCCTGCCGTGGATCGCCTCCCGCGTCAGCGCATCGACCAGCGCCAGCGGCTCCTCGATCGTGGTCCAGCCTTCGCCACGCTGTACGCGATGATGCGCAATGCGTGCCTTCATTTCGTCGTCACCGGCGGCCGCGGTCGCCAGATAGATCCGCGCCAGACCGCTGTCGCCGATCAGCTTCTCGGCAAACGCCGATTTGCCGGAACGCGCACCGCCCAGCACCAACGTGGTCGCAAGTGCCGTCATTTCGGAGCGCGCCCGTCGTCAGGCGACCAGCGCATCGGGGGTACCCGCGCCACCATGCCTTTGCGCAGCACCTCGGCGCGCTCGCGCCATGGCACCAGACCATAGTCCGAATTTTGATAGGACTTGACGAACGACGCCAACGCCGCGGTGCCGCTCTCGGTCTGCAGGTCGCCGAACAAAAACGTGTAGCCGTCCGGGCTCGTGACCGCGACGGTCGCCGGGCGCTTGCAGACGCTGAGACATTGCACCGGCCGCACCACGACGGTTGGGTCGGCCTCCCCAAGCACGGCGCGCACCGCCGCAAACATCAAGGGGCCGACCACCGCGCTGCCGTCGGCTGTCTTGCAGGTCGTACAGACGCTGACAATGACCGGACCGCCCGGCCCGTTTGCCTGCTGCAGTTCAGCCTGCGTCGAATCAGGGGAATGTTCGTCGGCGCCTTGGCGATCCATCATAGGCTCACATCCAGGCCGCTAGCGGCCGCGAGCTTTGTTGGATCGCGCCGATGGCAAATTCCATCCGCTCGCTCCCGTCCGGTGCACCCCGCCCCGACGACCTCCAAAGCACAGTTCGTGATGGCAGGTCTCCTGGCTCGCGGGTCGCTGCCATCAGCCGCCTTCCCGGGGATTTCCCAGTGGCACCGGCGAGGGCTCGTCGCTTACAGTTGCGGGGGCAGCGCCGGCGTTGAGAACTCTCGCACCGGCTTCCCTTTTCACCTTCCACGTGGAAGGACCATCGCGGATGACGCTAGCTGGCGCCTCAGCCGGGGTCAACCGTGCACAGGCGGTGTTGACCACATGCCGGCTGTTGCGTCAGGTAGGCCGTCCCGAAAGGGAACCCGATGTCGCCCGATTTGAAAGAATTTTGGCAGCTGCCGCCCATTGCGCCGGGCCGCGCTGTAATGCTGCTGAGGGCGCTCAGCGAACTAACATGGATCATGACGTACCGATCAGGCTCTATCGCTTGAAAATCATCCGCGCGACATCCAGCCGTTGCTGCCAGCGATGACGATCGAGTTCGGGGTCGAGATGCACCGCCACCGGCCAGCCGATGCAGAGATAGGCGACCAGCGACCAGGTCTGCGGCACCTCGAGCACCCGATGAATGATGTCAGGCTCGAGAATGGAGACCCAGCCAAGCCCCAACCCTTCGGCGCGCGCCGCAAGCCACAAGGTCTGAATCGCGGCCACGACTGAATAGCGCAGAGTCTCCGGCATGGTGTGGCGGCCTAGCCCACTGCCCTCCTCCGCCGCCTCATCGGCGAAGACGGCGACATGGACCGGAGCGTTGTCGAGGCCCTCGAGCTTCAGCCTCGCATAATGCGCACGCGGTTCGCCGCAATAATTTTCCAGCGCCCGCGCATTGGCGCGCGCGAAGCTGGATTTCACTTCCTCACGACGATCAGTTGACTCGACGAGCACGAACCGCCAGGGCTGGCAATGTCCGACAGAGGGCGCGTGGCTGGCGAGTTCAAGCAGCGAATCCATCAACAAGGGATCAATGGGATCGCGACGAAACCGGCGGACGTCGCGGCGCCAGAGGATGAGGTCCCGGAATGACTGCCGAAATTCCTCGTTAAACTTTCGCGGAGATGGATCGGGCGTCTGCGTCATGCGGCCGCCCCGTCGATGACATGGAAAAACGTTCCCGTTGTCGAACCCTGCCGCGCACCTTGTTCAGGCACTTTTATCCCTGAAGCATCTGTGCAATCGACCAGCGAATCTCCATTGACCGAAACCGTGCTCGCGTAATGGAATTCATGGCCGAACACTTCCGTGCCGTTCGCACCGAGCGAACAGTCCCGCTGAAGCCGGGCGCGGCGATAGCCCAAATGGAGCTTGCGCTCCAGGAAAGAAGTCTCGAGTCCAAGCAGTCCGGTCATCTCGTGCCTGCGCCCGTCGGCATCCTCGAGTCCGCGCCCCAGCACCATATAGCCCCCGCACTCACCGTGGATGGGAATGGAACGTTCGGCCAATGTGCGAAGACCTGCGCGAAAACTATGCGCCGACGCCAAAGTGCCGGCATGGAGTTCCGGATAGCCTCCCGGCAACCAGACCGCGTCGGCGGTGTCATCGGGAGCCTCATCGGCCAATGGCGAGAACGGAATGATTTCCGCGCCAGCTCGGCGCCATTGCCGAAGCAAATGAGGATACATGAATGAAAATGCCCGATCCTGCGCCAGCGCGATGCGCTGCCCGGGCGGCGGCAAATGATGCTGCGACTCGTTTGACCGCTCGTCGCTGGTTGCGGGAAAAACCTTCGCGGACCTCGCCGATCGTCTGATCGCATCAACATCGACAGCGGCGTCGACGACATCGGCAAGTCTGTCCAGATGCTGGTCGATCGCCGCGATTTCCCGCGCCTGAACAAGGCCGAGATGCCGTTCCGGTAAAGCGATCCGTTCATCGCGCAATACCGCCCCGAAAACCGGCAACTTGATCCGCTCGAATGCCGGTACAATCAGCCCAAGATGCCGCGCGCTCGCGACGCGGTTGAGAATCACGCCCGCGATATCGATGTCATCTCTATATCCGGCGCATCCGAGTGCGACGGCGGCAGCCGTTTCCGTCTGGCCGGTGACATCGAGCACGAGCACCACCGGCCACCCCAGCAGCGACGCCAGATCGGCCGTCGTGCCGGACCCAGATTGTCCTCGAGCCGCGGCGCCGTCGAACAATCCCATCACGCCTTCCGCAACGGAAATCTCCGCATCCATCGATGCCGTCGCCGCAAGCGTTCCGATCAGGCCCGCACCCATCGCCCAGCTGTCCAGATTATAGCTCGGGTGACCGGCCGCGACCTCGTGGAAGGCCGGATCAATATAGTCCGGACCGCATTTGAAGGGCTGTACAGCGAGGCCGCGACGGCGAAGCGCGCGTAACAACCCGAGCGTGACGGTTGTTTTCCCGGCGCCGGAACGGGGCGCCGCAATGATGAGGCCTGGGGGACCGGCGGGACGGATCATGGCCGACCAACCATGTTGGCCAAGAGCTGCTGGCGCATCGACGCAATCGCACCGACGATCACGATGGCCGGCGCGACGATTCCGTGTCTCTCGGCATCGACGGCCGCCATCCCAAGCGACGTTTCGATAATGCGCTCTTCCGATGTGGTGGATGAACTGATGACCACAGCGGGGGTATCGTGCGCCATCCCGCCGCGCTCAAACGCACTCATGATGTCGGGCAAGTTGGCCATCGGCATATAGACGATGATCGGTTGTCCGACGCTTGCCATTCTCTCCCACTCGGCGACCGAGGTGCCATCGGCCGATCGACTGCCCGCCATCAGGATGATCGCATGGTTGGTATCCCGCATTGTCGCCGGAATACCGGCGAGTGTGGCTGCCGCAAGTCCCGACGTAATGCCTGGTATGATCCGAAATCGAAGACCGGCGCGCGTCAACGCCAAAACTTCTTCACCGCCGCGCCCGAACACAAAGGGGTCACCGCCTTTGAGACGCAGAACGCGCCGCCGCATCCTGGCGCGTTCGATCAGAAGCTCATTGATATCGCCCTGCTGAGCCGATGGCTTTCCCCCGCGCTTGCCCGCAAAGATCAGTTTAGCCTGGCTGCCGGCAAGTTCCAGAATGCGTGGATCGACCAGAGCATCGTGAACGATGTCGTCAGCCGTCCTCAGCGCGTGGAGCGCATGGAGTGTCAGAAGTCCGGGGTCGCCCGGGCCGGCACCTGCAAGCCAGACCTCGCCCGGTGGAAAATCCGGGAAGTCAGGAAGGTTGTCGCCGCGAAGCTTCGTCTCCATCACGAGCCTCTCCCCCGGAACCGCCGCTGATAGGCGCTGTCGTACAGCGCGCTGTCGCGGAAATCCCGCGCGGCCAGCACCTCGCCGACGAGAATAAGCGCGGTACGATCGATATTGGTTTTCTCGACTTCGCCGACGATGGTGCCGAGCGTGGCGCGGATGACCCGCTCGTCCGGCCAGCTGGCACGAAACACCACCGCAACCGGGCAGGCCTCGCCATAGGCGGGAATGAGCTCTGCGACGGTTTTTTCAAGCGCATGAATGGAGAGATGAATGGCGAGCGTTGCGCGGGTCGCCGCGAACGCGGACAGGTTTTCGGTTTCAGGCATGGACGAAGCCCGTCCCGCGGTCCGGGTCAGCACGACGGATTGAGCGACTTCGGGCAGCGTCAGTTCCTTGGCCAGCGCAGCGGCGGCGGCGGCGAAGGCCGGAACGCCCGGCGTAACCGTGAAGGGAATATCGAGCGCTTCGAGCCGTCGCAACTGTTCGCCTAGCGCACTCCAGATCGACAGATCGCCGGAATGGAGGCGCGCGACATCCTGACCTTCGTCGGTCGCTCGTTTGATTTCGGCGACGATCTCGTCGAGCGACATCGGCGCCGTATCGACGATGCGCGCGCCGGACGGGCAGTATCCAAGAAGCGCCTTGGGCACGAGCGAGCCTGCATACAGGCAGAGCGGACAACTCGCGATGAGATCACGTCCGCGCACCGTAATGAGATCGGGCGCACCGGGTCCCGCCCCTATGAAATGAACCGTCACGATCCCTCACCGATGGCGATGGCGCAGGTTACCTTGTTGGCCGCGACCCGCGCTCCAAGCAGCCGGGCGTTGGGGCCAGCCGCGACGAGGGCTGACGCCTCCGCGATCGACGGAACCCCCTTGATCTCCTGAACGCGCAACGAGCGTGTCAAAACCTGGTCAGCGACCCGCCCCAGATCCGCAACCGGGCATCGCAGAATAGGAATCGACAGCGACTGGGCCGCGCTTGCGATGCCGCGCTCGTCGGCTTTCGAGGTTTCGGTCGCGATCGCCGTAAGGTTCTCCCGCGCGATGCCGAAATTCGAAAGCGCCACGAAAATCAGACTCACAATGTCTTCGGAGGAGGTTTCCCGTCCGCATCCAATGCCCGCAACGATCATGGCTTCCTCACTCGCCATTGCGTGACCGGCATCGCCGGTCGCCAGCCAGACATGGCGCCCACTCTATCGGCTCTTGCGACCTGCAGTCGAACGAGATCTCCGCCAAAATGCTGGAAATAGCCGGCCAGCCGCGCCTCGGTCTCCAGCGACACGGCGTTGGCAACGAGACGGCCGCCTGACTTCAGCGCGGACCACGCCGCGTCGAACACGCCGTCATCCATCATTCCGCCGCCGATAAAGACAGCATCCGGTCGCGCAAGCCCCGCGAGCGCCTCCGGCGCCCGGCCCTGCACGATCTCAAGCTCCGGCACGCCAAGTGCTGCGGCGTTGCGGGCCGCCCGGCCCGCACGGTCGCTGCGCGCCTCGATGCCGATCGCGCGCAGGGATGGATGCCGCAGCAGCCACTCGATTGCGACCGAACCCGCACCAAGCCCGATATCCCAGAGCAATTGACCCTGCAGCGGCTGCAGCGACGACAACGTCACCGCACGAACTTCCCGCTTCGTCAGTTGACCGTCATGCTCGAAAAAATCGTCGTCAAGGCCGGGCGCCAAAGGGATGATGATGGCTTCGAGTTCCGCGACCATCTCGATGGCGATCGTGTTGAGCGGCTGGATCTCTTCGATATCAAAATTCGAAGCCGTCGCGTGACGTATGCGCTCGCGAGCGCCACCCATGGCCTCAAGCACGGTCATTCGCGACTTTCCCATGCGATGCGTGGTGAGAAGTTCGGAAAGCTTGCGCGGCGTCGCGTTGTCCCAAGAGAGCGCCAGAACCCGCGCGCCGGGTTGCAGGTGCCGAATAATGCCATTGAGGGCGCGGCCGTGGAGCGTGACCAGCGAGACGTCCTGCAGCGGCCAGCCCATCCTCGCGGCGGCGAGACTGAAAGCGGAGGGTTGTGGCAGACAAATGAACTCATCGGCTTGGACAAAGGCCGCAATCTGCTTGCCGACGCCGAAATGAAAGGGATCGCCGCTCGCGAGAATCGCGACGGCACGCCCGCGATGGCGTTCGATCTCGGGGAACGCATCACTGATGGGGCTCGGCCACGCCAGACGCCGGCCTCGAATAAGTTCGCTCGCCAATTCCAGATGGCGCGCGCCGCCCACCACCAGTTCGGCCGAACGGATCAGTTGGAGGGCGACGGAGGAAAGTCCTTCCACGCCGTCCTCACCAATACCAACGATAGACAGCCAGCGCGGCCTTGTGCAAATTGCGGGCTCAGTCATCACGGAACAAGCCCCGATGCGTGTTCTCATCCTCGGAGGTACGACAGAGGCCTCCGGCCTGGCGCGTCTGCTTGCGGCCGACCCCCGCTTTGAAACGACGCTCTCGCTGGCCGGACGCACTTCGAAGCCACGGACGCAACCGGTTCGCACCAGGATTGGCGGCTTCGGGGGTCCCGACGGATTGGCCGCGTGGCTGGAACAAGAAGCCATAGCGGCCGTCATCGACGCGACGCATCCCTATGCCGATCAAATCTCGTCCAGTGCCGTGACCGCCTGTGAGCGGCTTGCGATCCCGCTCGCCACGATCATGCGGCCGGCCTGGCAACCCGAGCCGGGCGACACATGGCTGACGGTCGCAAGCGCGGGAGCGGCTTCCGATGCGCTCGGACCGAAGCCGCGCCGGGTTTTTCTCAGCCTCGGCCGTCTCGAACTCGGGGTCTTCGCGACCAGTCCTCACCACCACTATATCGCACGCATGATCGACCCGCCGGAGGGTGTCGTGCTGCCGCGCGATATCCGGTTGATATTCGACCGGGGTCCCTTCGACGAGCAGGCCGAAACGGCGCTCCTCATGGACGAGAAGATCGACGTCCTTGTCTCCAAAAATTCGGGAGGTGCGGCAACCTACGCGAAGATCACGGCGACGCGCCGGCTCGGTATTCCCGTTGTGATGATCACGCGTCCGTATAAGCCGCACAGACATGCCTTGGACAATGCCGAGGGCGCCGCCAAGTGGCTGGAACAGCGGCTCACTCATCGCGCAATCCCCGTTTCAGCGCGGGGTGTATAGACCCAGGGCCGCTGTCCGGTTCGGGGGATGAGCCGCGTTGCGGTGGCCCCGATGATGACCAGCGTACGCATATCGGCAAGCGCCGGATCGACTTCGGCAAGCGTTGCGACGATGACACGCGTTTCGGGTGTCGCTGCTTTTTGGACGAAGAGCACCAGGGTATGCGGCGACTTGATCGTTCGCAACAGATTGAATGCCTGCCCAAGCTGATGCGGACGGGCTTTTGACGCCGGGTTGTAGAGCGCGATGACGAAGTCACCTTGAGCCGCGGCCCGCAGGCGCCGTTCGATGGTCTCCCATGACTTCAGATTGTCCGACAGCGAGACCGCGCAGAAGTCACCCCCGAGCGGGGCGCCGACTTCGGCTGCGGCGGCTAGCATGGCGGTGATACCGGGCTCGACATGAATATCGAGTTCTCGCCACGCGGGGTCGCCAGCCTCGATCGCCTCGAAAACCGCGGCTGCCATCGCGAATACGCCGGGATCGCCGCCCGAGACGACGGCGACCTTCCTGCCTTCGCCGGCGAGCGTGAGTGCGTGACGTGCCCGGTCGATCTCGACACGATTGCCGGAGGAGTGACGGCGCTGATCCAAGTTGGCTTGCGGGATTCGATCGAGATAGGGCCCATAGCCAACCAGATCCGTCGCGGCCTGAAGGGCTCTGGCCGCCGCCGGTGTCAAAAGATCTGACGACCCGGGTCCAAGACCGACAATGACGAGCGAGCCGCTCACAGCCGCCTCCCCTGACCCGGGATCAGCACCATCGAAAAGTAAGGGCCGTTGCCGTCGGGGCATTCGGACAAAGGCATGATCTGCTCGCCTCGCATGGTGCCGCGCTCGACATAGAGCGCGCGGGAGAGCAATCCGGCCGCCTCGACAGCCCGGCGGACCTTTGCCAGGTTCTTGCCGACTTTCATGATGACGGCGGCGTCGGTCTCCGCGAGCCGGCGGGTCAATTGCTCCTCGCCCAAGGTCCCGGGCAGTACCGAAAGGATGTCATTGCCCCAGGTGATGGGCGCATTGGCGCGCGTCCAGCAGCCTGACATCCCCGTAACGCCGGGCACGACCTCAAGCGGAAAAATTGCTTCGAGACGGCGCCACATGTGCATGAAGGAACCGTAGAAGAACGGATCTCCTTCGGCCAGAAGCCCTACCGACTTGCCTTGCCGCAGCAGCGCGGCAAGCATCTCGACGCTTTCCTCATAGAACCGGCTGATCTGCTCCTGGTATGAAGGATCTTCGGGCGGGATCTCGTTGGTGACGGGATATTCGAGCCGCAGCTCATCGCGATGCGGCGCGATCAGGGGATCGACGATGCCTCGCGCATTTCCCTGCAGACCTCGCTTCGCAAAAAAAGCGATCACATCGACATCGCGCACCAATGCTGCAGCCCGTAGCGTCAGATAGCTGATATCGCCGGGTCCGACCCCGATGCCGTAGAGTGTTCCACCAAGGGCGGTTCCACCGATTGCGTCAATACTGCTCATTCATGCTCACTCGCCAGCGCGTTGACCGCAGCAGCAGCCATGGCGCTACCGCCCCTGCGACCGCTGACAACAAGGAATGGAACGCGGCTCTGCGCCGCAAGGGCATGCTTGGACTCGGCAGCCCCGACAAAGCCGACGGGAACGCCGATGATGGCGGCAGGAAGCGGCGCGCCTTCGTCGAGCATTTCGAGTAGCCGAAACAGCGAGGTCGGCGCATTGCCGATGGCGACAACAGCTCCTTCAAGATGCGGCAGCCAAAGCTCCAGCGCCGCCGCCGAGCGTGTGTTTCCAACCTCGGTTGCGAGCTGCGCCACAGTTGGATCGTCGAGAGTGCAGACGACGCTGTTGTTCCTGGGCAATCTGCTGCGGGTGATGCCGTGGGCGACCATCTTCGCATCACAAAGAACAGGCGCGCCGCGCAACAATGCTTCGGATGCACGCGCGGCAAATGTCGGAGACATCAAAAGGTCATCGGCGATATCGACCATCCCGCAGGCGTGGATGATCCGCACGGCTAACTTCTCCTCGTTCTGCTTGAATCGGGAGAGATTGGCCTCGGCGCGGATGATCGCAAACGAGTTGCGATAGATCTCGGCGCCATCCCGAATGTAGGAGCGCAATTCAGTCATGCCTGCCGCCTCGGTTCACATGGAAGATTTTGCCGGGATCGGCGGCAAGATCGGAGAAGGAAACGTGGCGCGCGGGACGATCCTGCGCCGTTCCGTTGCGCACAATGCCATAGCGACCCTCAACGCCGACAAGCACGAGATCGCTCGTCCCCGATTTCGCACACCCCTTGGCGCAGCCGGAGACGTGGATGGTCCCAGTGAAGCCAAACCGCGGCAGCAGTCGCGCCAGCCGGCGTCCATCGCCACGCGTATCGAGAGAGGTCGAATGACAGCCGGGGGCGCCGGGGCAAGCCTCGATCTGAAGCAGGGGATCGCCGGGATCAACGATCAAGCCGACGCTTGCCGCAGCCACGAGGATGCTTTGCCCGGACTGCTCGCTGGGTACCTCGGCATAGAGCGCGCGCCAGGGCGAAAGCCTGATCTCCCTGACACCATGGGCCGCCATCGCGTCAGCGAGCATCCGGAACTGATTGGCTTCGACGCGTCCAAAGGGCGCTGCGAACCCTACCGCGAGCCGGCCAGCGCCCAGATCTATCAAGCCGGCGCGCTTGATCAACGGCGCATCGGCATTGCGCGGATTCTCGCGGAGCGCGTTGAGCCGCGGACCGATCGCGGATCGAATAGACGCAAGGCCTTCACGTGAGAGGTCGCGCATACGTTGCCGCTTTTCACGCGCCGCCACGCCGATGAAGGCAAGGCCTGTTTCGATGGCGGTGGCCGCCGCGGCGCCGGGAGAGCTTGAACCAAGCCACTCCACCCCGACCCGTGTTTCGAGGCCGACCGCAACCGCAGAGTCCGGACCATCTGCAATCGCGGCAAGCCGAACATCGCCGCGCTGCTCCGCGAGATCCAAAATACCACCGCCATCGACGATGAAGCCAAATTTGGTCGGCAATGCCCGGAGAGATTTTTCGGAAGCAAGCAATCGTGCAAGTTCTCCACCGATGCTTCTGTCATCAAGTACTTC
>Ga0210410_10005541_pt1 | contig 10985 bp, 9 predicted proteins | sample IncBWC4MmetaG_FD_161058 | JGI IMG/M metagenome (GOLD analysis project Ga0210410, IMG submission 161058) | Forest soil microbial communities from Barre Woods Harvard Forest LTER site, Petersham, Massachusetts, United States - Inc-BW-C-4-M | ecosystem: Environmental > Terrestrial > Soil >... | reverse complement strand
TGTGCAGGATTTGTTGAGTTTCGCGAGGCAGCGGCCAGTGCAACGCGAACTCGTACAGGTGAACACGGTTCTGCGGCAAACCATTAAGCTGCGCAGCTATGATTTTGCGAGCCATGGAGTAGAGGTGACCGAAGAATTCGACGAGACGCTGAGCCCGGCGCTTGGGGACGCGCAACAACTGCAGCAAGTCTTTCTGAATATTCTCAATAATGCTTACGATGCGGTGCAAGAAACGGGGCGGCGCGGGCATATTGAGATTCGAACGAAACGGGCTGGCAATAGCGTGCAAGTCGTGGTGGCCGATAACGGCACAGGGATCGCCGATCCCCAGCATATTTTTGACCCCTTCTACACGACGAAACAACCCGGCAAGGGTACGGGGCTGGGGCTAAGCATTTGCTACGGGATTGTGCGGGCCCACGGCGGGGAAATTCAGTGCTGGAACAACACGGAAAGCGGCGGGAGCACGTTTGTGGTCCGGATTCCGCTCGCCGCAGAGCTGCCTGCCATGGCTGCGAAGGAGGCTGGACGATGACATTGCAAGCTGCGCTTGGCCGGACTGCGCCGATTCTATTGATTGAAGACGAGCCGTCTGTGATTGCGTTTCTGAAGGCAGCGCTCGAGCGGAAAGGATACTCCGTGGTGAATGCGTCCTCCGGGGCGGAGGGTTTGCAGCAGCTCGCTGGCAGGCAGTATAGCGGAGTGATCTCCGACATTCGAATGCCGGGAGCGGTAAATGGCGCAGAAGTTCACGACTGGATTCAGAAAAACCGGCCAGAACTTGGAACGAAGATCATTCTCATCAGCGGAGACACGGCCAACAGCGAGACACAGGCGCTGCTGGCGCGCAGCGGGACGCCTTGCATCGAGAAGCCGTTCCGTGTACACCAATTGATATCCATTGTGGAGAAAACTTTTGGGAAGCCATGAGTGACGATTTAAAGATACGCTTGCTGGTTGTGGATGATGAGCAAAGCATCCGCAAGCTGTGCATGACCATCGGCAATACCTTGGGATATTCCTGCACGGAAGCGGAAAGCGCCGAGGCGGCCCTCGGAAAACTGGACGCCGATGTGCCAGACCTCATCCTGACCGATCTGAAGCTGCCGACGATCTCCGGAGTCGAGCTTTTGAAGCAGGCGAAAATGATTTTGCCGCGAGCGGAAATCGCGATTATGACCGGGCACGGGTCGATCGAATCCGCGGTTGATGCGATGAAATTGGGCGCGTACGACTACATTGAAAAGCCCTTCCGCGTGGAAAAGATGCGGTTGTTGCTGCAGCGCATGGCCGAAAAGGTCAGGCTGGTCACGGATAACGAGTTTCTGCGGGAGCGCGTCAACACGGAAACCAATCTCGATGGAATCATCGGAACTTCGGCGAACATTCAGGATGTCCTGCGGATGGTCTCCCGACTGAAGGATACGCGCACGCCTGTTCTGGTATCCGGCGAGAGCGGGACGGGCAAGGAACTTGTAGCGCGCGCGATTCACTTTCGCGGCGCGCTGGCGCAGACGCCGTTTGTCGCGGTGGATTGCGGTTCGTTGGTGCCTACTTTGATGGAGAGTGAGCTCTTCGGATACGAAAAAGGCGCATTCACCGGCGCCATAAAAACCAAAGCGGGACTCTTCCAGGCCGCCAACGGCGGAACGATCTTTTTGGATGAAATCGGTGAACTGCCGCTGGAGATGCAGGCCAAACTGCTGCGAGTGCTGCAAGAGAAAGAAGTTCGGCCCGTGGGAAGCAATGAAAAGGTGCACGTGGATGTGCGCGTGATCGCGGCGACGAACCGCGACCTCGAGGCGGCTTATCGTGAAGGGACGTTTCGTAAGGACCTTTATTTCCGGCTGAACGTGGTAACCGTGCACTTGCCTGCCTTGCGCGACCGCCGGTCGGACATCCCCATGCTCGTCCATCACTTCCTGGACCGCTATGCACCGGAAACGCACCTGCAAGTGACGACCGCTGCAATGAATAGCCTGCTGAATTACGAGTGGCCGGGAAATATCCGCGAACTGGAAAACTGTATTGCGCGGGCGATTACGCTGGGGGACCGGCGAGTGATCGACGTGAGCGACCTCCCGCCGTCGATTCGCAGCGAGCAAGCGGCTTCGGCCGCTGCCCCTCTGCAGGACGTCGCTTCCCTTTCGACAACCGCGCTCGCGGAAATGGAGAAAATGACCATTTTGCGCGTATTTGAGCAGGCTAACGGCGACAAAGCGATGGCCGGGCGCATGTTGGGTATCAGCCGAGCGACGTTGTATCGCAAGCTGAAGCGCTACAACATCCCGCTCAGGTCGGGACCCGGGGAGGCAGAAGACGCCTCCGCAGAGACCGCCCAGCAAGTGGAATGACGTCTCAAACAGGCAGGAGAGACGCCATAGCGGCGCGGGTCTGAGACAGGCAGCGTTTCAGCGTGAGACGCGTGCGCTACACAAGTCCTGCGGGAAAACGCTAAGTCTTTCCCTTTCTTCATTATCTGGGCTACTCACCTTTCCAATTCTTTGGCGTGCAGCGTGCATCTCTATCGCAGGGACGTTGTGTCCCTTTGTAGAAGTGCGCGTGCCGTACCGCAACGAAGCACGATCTTTAGTACTGCGGTACTGCAGCGAGTTGAGAGGCGACGTGCGACCATCCAGTGAATTGACGCTCACCGCGAACGAGCAAGGATGCGCGGAGCGATTGGCTCGATTCTTCCCGCGCGCCACTCCTGTTCGAGTCCCCGTGCTAATCACGGCACTGCGGGCTGGCAGGACGCGGTTGCGGGAAGCCACCGTGGTGGAATTCGGCGGCTTGGAACATGCCATCTTTCTCTCGAGTTTGCCGCTTGAGTTCGACGATAAGGTGCGTATTGAACGAGATCGGAACGGGGGCACGGCAGATGCGAAAGTGATTGCCGTGCAGTATCACGAAGGACGTAAGGCGGTGGCCGTCCGGTTTCTACAGGGGCCCTGCGCGTGGGTGACACAGCCGTGAACAAGACGACTTCGACGCTCCATAACCCAGCTCCCCCAAAGCCCGCGATTTCCCGGCAGGCGAAGTGGGGTGAGGATCGCTCGGTATTCCCAATCTATCTGGCCCTGGGGGAACAACTCGAAATCGAGATTCCCTTCCCACAGGAGAAAAGGAATCTGCCGGAGAAGCCAGACCTCGAACTGTTTGACGAGGTGGAAGCCTGGCTGGACGAGATGGACGTGCGTGTCGCTGTGCACGAATTGCGCAAACTGTTGCAGACTACGACGCTGAACGCAAACGAAACCAGTTTGTGCGCACTCATTCATCGCCATCTACAAAAATCCTCGAAGACCAATGTGGACCGCGACAAGGTCGACTTCCTGCTGGTGCAGTACTTTGCTCTCTGCGCTCCCGCGAAGATTTACCACAAACAGATTGAACTTTTCGACGTCGCGCAGGTCATGAAGCAGGTGCTGGGTGATGTCGACGACTCAACCCTGGAGTGGTGCGAGCCGCTTGAGCAGATGATCGAGAAGCTGCGAAGTCTCCGCAGCCTCCATGAAATCCTGAAGACGAGTTTCATCGAGCAAGGCCGCAGTGTGAAAGAGACCGCTGGCGAGATGTTCTATGACCCGGCGGCTTTGCTGGCCTTCGTGCGCTTCAATTTTCTGCTTCGGCGGACGTTTATCGAGCTGATGCATGCCGACCTGATTGCGATCCGTTCGGGCCTGTCACAGCTGGAGACGGCCGGAGTGCGGATCATCGATTGCCACCATTTTGGTCTCTCCGCTGAGGAGCCTCTCGCAAAAATTCGAGAGGTCGCCGATGAATGGAAACAGCCCTTTCAGAAGGAATACACCGAACGCTCGGTGAATCAGACGTTTGAAAAGCTGCTGGGCCTGCGCACAGACGTAGAGCGCGCATTGGAAAGGATCGCACCCAAGGCTCGTCAAAGTGCTGCTGTTTCGGAGAAAACCGTGAGTCCCCTCGGCCTTGAGCCAGCGAGCGACTCGGGGCGTGACGCTCGAACAGTTGAAACAGGCTCCACAGTCGCGGAGAAACCTGCCGTTGAGGCTGCGGCCAAGCCAGCTGCTGAGGCGGCGCTGGATTTTGAAACCTGCCTGGAGAAGATTTGGGAACAGTTGATCGCCACACCGCCTACGCGGGGGCGTTCCATGACCACGGTGAAGATCGGCGCGGCGCGGATCTTGTTGTCTTCATGGGAAGTAACGGCATTCGTGAGTGAGGATGGAACGTCGGCGGAGGACCTGCGCCGAGCAGTCGTCGCGCGGGCCATGGTGATGGCAGCGATCGAATCCGCAAAGGCAACGGGAAACCCGACATCGATGGACAAAGCGCTGTCGATTGCGCGGATCGAAGTCTCGCGGCTGCAGGAGCGCGTGGACATCGCGAAACAGGCGAAGGACACGGAAGCGGCTGTGAACCTGGGCATTAGCACCAAGAGATTACTGACGGCGCTGGACGAAGCCGAAAAGCTCTAAATGGACAGACTATTCTGAGGTCGAGACGGGCGATTACCCTGGGGGCCGCTGCTCTGTGCGAAACGCTAGCGTACTGATTCTGAGTGACGAGCCGGAATTTGCGCGGCTCTTGACGGCCTGTTGGCAAGCCGAGCGGCTCGCGCCGGGCATTACCGTCCTCAGCAGTGATCTCTGGAAAGATCATGAAGCAACGCCGCACGATCTCGTCGTGGTTGGGCCAGTCCTCGAAGGCAAACTGCCAGGCATTTTGCGGTCCTTGGAGCCAGCTGCCGCGGTAATTCTATGCGTGCCGGCGGAATCGCGCGAGCTTGGGCAATTGCGAACACGGTACCCTCGGCTGGTTCACATCCCATTGCGGGAGGATTGGACGCCAACGCTGCTGTTGGTTGCCGGCGAATCTTTACGGCGCGTGGAAGCGCTACAGCTCTCCAAACAAGCGGAGCGGCGAGCGGCGAAAAACGAGCATCACGCCACTTTGGGCCGCTACATGATGGACATGAAGCACAGCGTCAGCAATGCGCTGACCTCGATGCTGGGGAACGCCGAACTCTTGCTTTTGGAGCCGGGCCAACTGTCTACGCAGTCCTTGGCGCAGATTAAGACGATTCATAGCATGGCCCTGCGGATAAACGAGGTTATGCAGCGATTCTCATCGCTGGCGAGCGAGATGAGGGAAGCTGAGAATGCATCTCAAGCTGAGACGGAAACCGAGCCGGCTTCTCCTGCATCTCGCCGCTGAGCGGTCTCGGCAAACCTGTAAATCACTCACAATAAGGCTCTTATATAAGATAGACACCCTCGCTCAGGGAATTTCGAGGCTGGCTGCTGACGTGCACTTCTGGTCTGCGGAGAAATATGGGGTGATGTCGATGTTGCAGAAAAAAGTACTGATCGTCGATGACTCGCCCTCGCAAGTGAAGCTGATTCAGGGCTTTCTTGAGCATGAAGGCTACCGGCTGGTGGGTATCAATGACCCAGAACGAGTCGAGGAAGCGATTGCACTGGAGCGCCCGAGCGTGATTCTGCTGGACGTGGTGATGCCCAAGCGGAATGGCTTTCAGGTTTGCCGGGAATTGAAGAGTCACGCGGACTACAACGCGATCCCGGTGATTTTGGTGACGTCCAAGAACACGGAAAGCGACAGATTTTGGGGCCAGCAGCAGGGCGCGGATGGGTATGTGACCAAGCCTTTTACACGGGAAGAATTGCTGCGCGCCGTACGGCGATTTGCATAGAGGACTTTGTGAGGATAACTCGGCGATGAGCGAAGACTTTCACCTGGCGCCGCTTCCTGCGGATGCCGACGATCTGCTTGAAGCACTCGGAGCGATGGAAGAGCGGTTGCCAGAATCGCAGTACTGCGTTTTCCGGAGCGGACGGGAGAGGTTTTGCTTGCCGGTTCTGGATGTCGAGGAAGTTTTGGATTGGCCGCTGTTGACGAAGCTGCCGCTGGGGCCAGCCTACCTGGCGGGAATTTTTAATTTGCGCGGGGCGATTGTGCCGCTGATCGATATCGCTATTACGGAAGGGCGGCGGCCCGGGTTGCTGCCAAAGCATGTGGTAGTTGCTTCGTTGCGCGGCGAGGGTTCTCACGACGATTTGCGCATCGGCATTGCGGCCGACGAAGTGATCGGGACTTATTCGGTGAATGCCGAGGATCTGTTGGAACAGGCTCCGGAAAACGTGCCGCATTGCATCGGGATGCTCCGGCACGACGACCGGTTGGCGCTAATCATCGACCTGAGGAGAATGCTCGAGGTTTTTCCGGGACCCAGCATTTGAGTTTGCGTGTACCCGCCGCATGCGGATAGGGGCACAGCGGTAGGGATTTGGAGGAAGGCATGAAATCGCGACTGAGTTCTACAATCTGGACGCTGGTCCTGCTGAACGGCGTCATTCTTTTCGCCGTGCTGGGCCTGGCTTACAGCGCCGGCCGGCAATCTGGCGGAGTGTCCCTGTTCGACTTCGCCTCGCTGCCGAGCGGGGCCAGCGGCTCCGTGATGCTGGCGGTGCTTCTGGCGCTCGGGATGGCCATGTTCATGGCTTGGCGGTTGGGAAGCAAGCTGTTGACGCCGGTCCAAGAGCTCGCGCAGTTTTCCGAGCGTATTGCCGCCGGTGATCCGCGGGCGCGCGTGGAAGTGAATACCGGCGACGAGCTTGGCTATATCGCGGAGAATCTGAATCGCGCGGTGGCGAAGGTCTCCAAGGCGACGAGCAATCAGGATGCGAACGACGCTTTGCAGCGCAGTATCACGGAACTGTTGACGGTTATCAACCAGGTGGCGCGCGGCGACTTGACGCTGCGCGGGAAAGTCACCAACGACGCGCTGGGGAACGTTGCAGACTCGATCAACTACATGCTCGACAACTTCACGAAGGTTCTTGAGCGCGTGCGCAAAGCGGCTATGGAAGTCACCGCCTGCTCGAACAACATTCTTGTGGCGGCGGATGAGATGCAGGCCGGCGCGACGCAGCAGGATCAGGAAATCACCAATACTTCGAGCGCGGTGGAAGAGTTGACGGTTTCGATGAAGCAGGTGTCTAACAACGCGGAAGCCAGTGCGGAAGCAGCACGCCGTGCGTTGGATGCCGCCGAACAGGGCAATCGTGCCGTACGCGACACTTTGGAAGGCATGCAGCGCATCCGAGCTTCGGTGCAAGCAACCGCAAAGAAGATCAAGTCGCTGGGCGACCGATCTCTTGAAATTTCAGAAATCATCAACGTCATCAATGACATCACGGAGCAGACGAACTTGCTGGCATTGAACGCGGCCATTGAAGCGGCTCGTGCAGGCGAAGCTGGACGCGGTTTCGCAGTGGTTGCGGACGAGGTTCGCAAGCTTGCAGAACACAGCCGAAGCGCCACGAAGGATATTGCCGCACTCATCAAGGCCATTCAAGCGGAGACCAACGAAGCCGTGGTGGTCATGGAAGAAGGCACGAAGGAAGTGGAAAGCGGAGCGACGCTCGCCGATCAGGCCGGACGTGCGCTGGACGCCATTTCAAACGTGGTCCGGCAGTCGGCGGAACTTGTTCAGGAAATTTCGCTGGCTTCCAAACAGCAGGTGCGCGGAACGGAAGGTGTGGCGCACGCGATGCAGATTATTTCGAGCATTACACGCCAAACTTCACAAGGCACGCGTGGAACGGTCGCGACGGTCAGCCAGCTCGTGAAGCTTTCCGACCAGTTGAACGAGGCCCTGGCGCAGTTCCGCGCGACCTCGAAGTCCGGCAATGCTTTGGAGGATTCCGAGCGGCCCGTCCCAACTGGCGCTCTGCGGTAGTAATCATTTCGGCTCGGGCAAGAGACCAGAGCAAAAAGCGGGACGGTAATGAGCGAACGACAGGGACCGGTGCACGCTCTTAGTGAACACGAGTTGAGCGAGATCCGCATGCTGATTGAAGAGCGGACGGGAATTTGCTTCGATGAATCGCGCGAGCGGTTTTTCTCGACGCGCGTGAAGGAACACTTGCGCGCCAAGGGCTTGGATCGCGGAACGGATTTGCTGCGGGCGATACGCAAATCGAATGTCGATTACGAGGCCTTGCTCGAGGGCTTGTTGACCCAGGAGACGAGCTTCTTCCGCTATCCGAGCGTATACCAGGCGTTCGAAAAACGCGTGCTGCCCGAATTGCACGTCAAAAAATTCTGGAAGAATCCGCGCACGCTTCGCATCTGGAGCGCGGGTTGCTCTACCGGTGAGGAACCCTATTCCATCGCGGTCACCATCGCCGATTCGCTTTCTTTTTCTGATTCGTGGAACGTGGAAATTCTTGCCACCGATGTGGGCCGGAATGCTCTGAAGCTCGCGGATCGCGGGGTCTACTCGGGGCGAAGCATCGGCAGTGTCAGCCCGGAACAATTGTCTCGGCACTTCACAAAAGGCAGCGGCGGGTATCAGGTGAAGTCCAGGCTGCGCAAGCTGGTCACGTTCACGCAGATGAATCTGGCATCGGCCGTCTACGTTGGGCGAATGGACATGATTTTCTGCATGAACGTGTTGATCTATTTCTCCGAGGAACGCCGGCGCGCTCTCGTTCAACGGTTTTACGACACCCTGGAGCCGGGCGGCTACTTGTTCCTTGGCCATTCGGAATCGATTTCCAAGATGCCCGTGAAATTTCAGGCCATCGTGCTGACTGACTGCATTCTTTACAGGAAGCCCACGGCGGAAGAATTGCGGAAGCCGGAACTCGTGGCGGAGGGACGCGCGTGACCATGCCGGACCGTGAAGCCGTCGAGATGTTCCTCCAGGAAGCGGCGGAGCACCTGCAGTATTTGCGGGAGTATGTCAGCGTGTTGCAGGAGGCCTCGCCACGCCGGGAAGATCTAGAGCGGTTATACATTTCGGCGCATACACTGAGCGGGACTTCGGCGAGCTATGGATTCCCGCGCTTTTCGGAAATCGGGGCGAAGCTCGCCCACGTGTTTCAGTACGCGCTGAACGCCCCGCTAGGCGATGACCTTCACGGTCCGCTAACAGAGTTTTTGTCGGACGGCATTTCCCTGCTGGAAACGGATCTCCTGGAAATCAGCGATACCGGCAAGGAAAGTGTCGATGACATCGCGGCCTTCAAAGAACGCTATCGGTTTGCGTTTCCGACAGAACCGCCGCCGCTAAATTATCCCCAGGCCCAAACATACGCGGAGGCGGCGAAAGCGTCCGCCCAAGAAGCGGTCGTGGCGGCTGCAACCGGCTCGTATTTCGACGCGCTGCCTTCCGATGACGAAGTGGGTGACGAAATCCTGGGATTCTTCCAGCCGGAAGCCGAAGAGCATTTGCAAGTCGTCAGCGATTGCCTGATTTCGCTAGAGGGCAGCAACAACCCGGAAGAGATCAACAAGCTGTTTCGCGCGATTCATACGGTGAAGGGATCCGCGGCGCAAGTCGGCTTGCATCGGCTTGGAGCGATTGCTCACCGCGTGGAAGACCTCATTGGGCGTTTGCGCGATGGCGAACTGGAACCGTCGCCGGCCGTTGTCGACATCTGCCTTGAATCCGTGGACGTGCTCAGGAAAACATTGCACCGGCAGTGGGACGATGAAAAGAGCATGCGCGCGGGTGTGGATTCCCTGCTCGGACGAATTGCAGAATTTGCACCAGTTGAAGTGGAAGATTCGGATATGGTCGCCCAAGACGCTGGCACGGAAGAGGTGCGTTCCCAGCGAGTGGAAGAAGCCGCCCTGGCGGTTACGCCCACGCCTGCAAAGAAAGCCGCCAAGCCGGGCGGCACTGCGGCAGCCGCCGCAAAATCCGTGCGCATCGCCCTGTCGCGGCTCGACCGCATGATGAACACGGTCGGCGAGCTGGTCATCAACCGTACGCGGATGGTTGGGCGCGTGGCCGAGCTGGAAAAGTTGGTCGATACACTCAGCTTCTCAAAGGAACGTCTGCAAGGGAAAGTCGGAGAATTCCAGGACAAATACGAGTTCAATCGCATCAGTTCCACGCGCCAGACAGGCCCATGGAGTCCGTCTACCGCCCGGCAAACGCTTACGAGTGCGGCGTCGGGAGATACATCGTTCTGGTCCGATTTCAGCGAACTCGAAATGGACCGGTACGACGATTTCAATATTCTTTCGCGGTCGATGGCGGAGATCTCCGCGGACGTGAACGAAGTGCTTTCGCAGCTCGAGGGATTTATCGGGCGCGTCGAAGGCGATATAGACGAGTTCACAAAACTCGCTCACCACCTGCAGGATGAAATCACGGCAGCCCGCATGGTGCCGATCGGAACATTGTATTCGAGGCTGTCGCGCGCCGTGCGCGACGCGGCAAAATCAGCGGGCAAGCAGGTCAATCTCGAGCTTTCCGGCAGCGAGACCGAGCTCGATAACAACATCATTCAACAGATTTCTGATCCCTTGGTTCACCTGGTTCGGAATTCGGTCGCGCATGGAATCGAGCGCCCCGAAGTTCGCACCGCTGCGGGCAAGCCGGAACTGGGCAAGGTTTCGCTTCGCGCCTACCATCGCGGCAACCACATTTACATTGAAGTGGAGGACGATGGCCGGGGTATCGATTACGAGCGTGTGAAGCTGAGCGCGATCGAGCGCGGGCTGGTCTCAGCGGAGACAGCGGATCGCCTGACCGAACGCGACCTCCGCGAAATGCTGTTCCATCCAGGCTTTACCACGGCTCCCGTCAAGACCGAGCTGGCCGGGCGCGGCGTTGGGCTGGACGTGGTGCGCGCGAATCTGAATACGCTGAACGGCGAAATCGATATTCAGAGCGTTAGCGGACAAGGAACAAAATTCACTCTGAAAGTGCCTCTGACTTTAATCATCTCGCCGGCGCTCTTCGTGCGTTGCGGCGTGACGAACTTTGCGCTTCCTCTTGCGGTCGTGGAGGAAATTAGACGGCTGCGCGCCGACGAAATTGAGGACGTGGGTGGAAAGCTTCTCACCAAGGTCCGTGATGTCGTGACCGAAGTCGTGAGGCTCGACACGTATCTTGGCCTGCCGCCGCTCGAGCCGATTAACGGGTACTTCCGCATGGTCGTCGCCAATGCTGGCAATCGACAGAT
>Ga0210410_10005540_pt1 | contig 10988 bp, 8 predicted proteins | sample IncBWC4MmetaG_FD_161058 | JGI IMG/M metagenome (GOLD analysis project Ga0210410, IMG submission 161058) | Forest soil microbial communities from Barre Woods Harvard Forest LTER site, Petersham, Massachusetts, United States - Inc-BW-C-4-M | ecosystem: Environmental > Terrestrial > Soil >... | reverse complement strand
ATTCCCAGTTCCAGCCCAGGATATCTTCGCGAGGTAAGCCCACGAACTGCTGCAAGCGCTCGTTGATGAAATCAACAGCGCCGTCAGTCGATGCTCTCCAGACGTGAGCGGGAACAGCGTCGATGAGGTCACGAAGCTCCTGCTCACTCCGCCGAAGATTCTCATAGAGTCCCTGAAGGTGCAGGGCCGCGTAGTTGAAAGCTTTGCCCAAAACAGTCAACTCGTCATCACCACGTACGTTGAACCGGTTTTGAAAGTCACCCTGGGCGAGGGACTCGGCGCACGCAGTAAGTTCGAACAGCGGACCAGTGATGGCCTTCGTAACATACCAACCCAGAGCCGCTGCTGAGAGCAGGGTCAGCAAACCGACAAGAGGGACAATTACGATAAGGCGTTGCTGTGCCCGCTGCTTTTCTTTAAAGGCTTTGGTTCGCTGCTCCAGTACTCGCTGATCGACTCTATCCACCAGTGACGAACTGTATTCCATGAGGGCTGGGACCTGAGTCGTCAGGCGAAGCCGAACCAGAGTCCATTCCCCTGCATTCGCCAGCTCCACGGCGGTATCGAGCTGCGAAAGCAATGTCACTCGCAAACTTTCGAGTGAAGTGGAGATGGTTGCGTCTGGTGCATCGAAGCTATCACTGAGCAGTTGCCGGGCGTAATCGACGTCGTGCAAAAACTTCTGCCGGATGGAGGTTGCTTCGCTCGTAAACTGACGAGCGTCGCGGCTGCCAGCCAATAAATCCACACTGCCGCGGAAGCTATCAATGTCAAAATGAACGCGAAGAACAGCAAGAGACGTTTCATCGGCGTTGCTAAGACGTTGAGAGACAGCGGCAATCCAGATGAACTGCCAAACAGCCACCGCGTCAGCCGCGATCATCAAGAGGACGATCAGTACAAAGCACGCGATCAGACGCGTACGTATGCTGCGATTTTTTCTGCTAAACCGACTTCGAAGCGCGAGGGGGGTAAGTCTGCCATCGTTCGTCGCACTCGCATCCATGTTCAGGCTCTCGATCTGCGATGAGCCGCATTCTCTCTTCTTTTGCATCAGGGCGTCGGAGCGGGGTACGTTTTCGCAACCCGAACAGAGGGAGTGTTTAGCATCCGCTCCAATTCGCCTTGCAATTCGCCAGCCGCTTGCTTCGCGGTCTTTTGTCGGGTGAGAACGGCACAAACTGCTTCCCAGTAGGCGTGCGACACGTCCGGATACATCTTTCCGGCCGCCCCTCTGGCCGGGCGCAAAACGGCACCCTTACGAAACACTTCGAGAAGACGCTGGAAGTGTGGATTGCTTGCCAAGACTACCTGCTCGTCATATAGCTGAGATATGGAGGGCGCATCAGTCGTATGCCCGCATCTTCTGACCTGCGCTTCGCGGCTGCACAGAAAGCGAACCAACATTGCCGCCTCACGCGGATGAAACGAATGTCGCGAAACCCCGTAACCATATCCTCCTAAAGTTGCGGCCATCCCGGCCGCGCCGCTCGGGAGGGGAGCCATGTCAAAGCGGTCTCTTATCAGACAGCCTGGGGCGCGATCCGCGATATACTCACTTGCCCAGCTACGAAGGAACGCCGCATTTCCCGCCTGCCACATGTTGCCTGCATCCCATTCCTTATATGCGACCACTCCGGGGGGTGAAATGGAGCCTACCCAACGCGCCGCTCTGTCCCATGCACGAATGCTCTTCGGGTTGTTTACGGTGACCCTGCCGTTCTCGTCGAGTATTGTCCCGCCTCCCTCCGACACCTGCCATTCCAGCGCGTTGCAGGTCAAAGCCTCGGAAGGTGCTCCCTCCCAAACGAAACCCCAGAAATCCCTGTTCCCGCTCGCGCGCTCGCCGGACTGAATCCGCCTCGCCATGGCTTCGAGCTCCTCCCATCTCTTCGGCGGTGCTCGATACCCGTATTTACGCAGCAGATCCACCCGGTAAAACAACGCCCCCTCGTTCAAGTTGGCCGGCAAAGACACGAGCCGGCCGTTCACCGTGTTGTTCGCAATCAGCTGTGGAAAGTGCGCCTGGATCTCTTCCTCCGGAATATACGCCCTGAGGTCGAGAAGGTTGTCGGCGAGAATCCCAGGCCAGATCACGTCGATTCCGTAAACATCTGGTACTCGTGCTCCCCCCTCCAGTAGTTTGCGCCAGGTTGCCAGCTGCTCAGCTGCTGTCTCGGGCGCAGGGAGGAATTCCACGCGAATTCCAGTCTGCCGTGTGAACAGAGCCAGTTCTTCGTTCATGCGACGCTGATATTCCTTACTTGACCAGGCCTGATCAATGAGGGTAAGGGTGACGGTCTTCGCGGACGCGGACTCGGCGGGTTTGTGGCAGGCCTGCGCTGAAAGAATTAGGAGAAGACAAAGGCCTTCGAGCGCAAACCGCTGAACTAATCGTCGAACACGGCCCCGCCTGGGAAAATGGGGCAGCCGAGAGTCCGAAACGCATTCCTTACGCTTTCTGCATTGGTACGACATGTGTCATCCCTCTTGCGCGGCGTATTCATAACCGAGACGGCAGCAACATCCAGGCCGGGGGAGCCGGCGGCCGATTTCATGAAGATTTGAAGCGTCATTGAAACGATCAGGCGCTATCACGGTCCGACCGACCAGTCAGCACGCCCACGGTACGAATGAGGTTCGCGACGGGATGGTCGTCGGGGTGGTGGTAGTCAAAAAAACGACCGACTGGCCCAGATGACTCGCTCTTCCCCCCAAATCGAACGATCGGCAGTCGCGGGAATCGTGTGCGCAATCGGGCGGAAGCCTTACAGGCTTCGGACCTGGGGGCACTACAGTGCAGGAGTACCAAGGAAATGCCGAAAACGGAATCGAAGGCATCTAATGCGGAGCTGACGTCCCCAACTGTCAGGATCTCGTAGCCTGATGCAAGTAGAAGGGCAGCCACGAAAAGAATGTTCGCATCCTCCCCAATGATCATAAGTCGGCTTTGGATCCCGTCGCAAGAAGGGACCAAGTTCCGAGGTAAGCACACTACGGGGATGATCTTGTGAGTATGTGAGCGAGCCAATCGGGCGGGACGGAAAATGTTGCGCGCATTGAGCGGTTCAGACGAAGCACCGGTTGCAGAGTCGGTCTCAAGGTTCAATTGAGCGCTTTCGACAAGAGGTCGATTTGTGCTCGGGTAGGACATCTAGGATCGTCACCATCGAGGAATTGGCAGTACTCAGTACCACTGGGGAAGCACGCGCCTTGCCAAACCGACCTCTGGGCTATCTCGCGTGAGGGCGGTTTTGGACTATCATCGATCCAATACATGACAGTGAAGTCTCGATTACACACTTACTGAATTCCCAAGATCTTGGTTTACCATCCCAACGGTTGATGTCCTCCGTTGCAGCGCCGCCACAACGCGTGACCTGCTCAGATCCATCCCGATTTTGCGATAGTTTGCCGCTGGGAGTCGATTCGGCAGCGTCGCCACAGCGACAAACCTAGTCCCAGTGTCTTCACTCCGACACAAGGATCGAACCCCTGTCTGAAGGCGCGGGCGGTCGAATCGTAAGTCATTCATTGCCTTCGTGTTCGGAAAAACTACAGTCGGAGCGAGATTTGGCAACTCGCATGCACACAACTGGAGAAACAGCGGTCGCGAGCGTTCCCGAATGGGCTAGCGGCGCGCACTTGACCGGTCGCATTCCTTTCTTCATTCGCGCAAGATCCGAAGGTGCGCGAGTGCGGCTTGAGACGGTGGACGAACTGCGCACTTTGCACACTAACGGACAAACTGAAGGTATCGCAATGATCAAATCCATAGTGATAACGGGGGCTTCCAAGGGCATAGGTCGCGCTGCGGCTGACGCACTTGTGAATGACGGCTGGTCCGTGATTGGAATCGCGCGAACTTCACCGGAATTCTTTCCCGGCGAATTCATTGAAGTCGATCTTTCCGACCGAAAACAAACCGAAGAGGTGTCGAGTTACTTGGTGACGCGCGAACATGTTCTGGGGATCGTGAATAACGTTGGCTTGGTCAGACATGAGACTTTTGGCGCGATCGACCCCGATACATTCTCAACTGTGATGGACCTGAATATTCGACCGGCGCTGCAGCTCACGCAGGCTTTGTTGCCTGGGATGCGGGCTGCAGAATTCGGCAGGATTATCAACATCACGAGTCTCGTAACTCGGGGATTAGCTTATCGCGCGAGCTACGCCGCTGCGAAGGCTGCGCTTGAGAGCGTCACGCGTACAATGGCCATCGAGCTTGCGTCGGAAGGTATCACCGCGAATGCGGTCGCGCCCGGACCGACGGAAACCGAGCTGTTTCGCGCCAATAACCCTCATGGAAGTGAGGGAGAAGCACGCTATCTGGCTAAGGTACCTATGCGGCGGTTCGCCAATCCTGCGGACATTGCCGGGGCCGTCGCCTTTTTTGCGAGTAAAGCTGCCGCATTCATTACCGGACAGACCTTGTTCGTCGACGGCGGCGCAAGCCTCGGGACTCTTCACTCCTAGGTGTGACAGTCACATCTGGAATTACATTCACGTTGTCTAGCCAAGATGCAACTAAAGGAGCACAGACATGTCCGTTCTCATCAGAGTTTTGGCGAAACTTGGGCTCTTCAAACAAGACCTTGACTATCATATCGTTCGTTTGTCGATGGTAATCATCTACTTCTTCTTCGGCTATCAAAAGTGGTTTGACTACGAAGCCAAGGCATTGGTCCCCTTCTTTACGCATGGACCGTTGATCTTTTGGATGTATCCAGTGTTTGGGATGAGGGGCGCAACATACTTCCTCGGTGTCTCAGAATGGTTGTTTGGAGCGATGATTCTCGCCGGATTCTGGAACAAAACGCTGGGTGCGTTGGGTGCTCTGGGATCGGTATTCACTTTCATCGCGACGGTCACGATCATTCCCTTCCTGCCTGATGGTTGGGAGGCATCAGCGGGTGGATTCCCAGCGATGGTCGGAAACGTCGCATTTACGATGAAAGACGTGGCTCTGCTTGCGATCTCGTTCTATTTGCTAAAACAGGATGCGTCGCGACTTTCGGTCTCCGCAGATAAGCCTTCAACGGCAACGGTCGCATTCTGATCGCGGTCTTCAATCTACGGAAGAAGCAATTATCCGCACGAACGTCGGAAGCGATCGGAGCAAACTAGATTCGACACTGAGCACCTATACCTGGGCCCGCGACCCCTGTCAGGGAAGACGCGGGAAAGATTGGCTTTTCTTGGATTGCATGTGAAATTTGGAGCAACCAGATTACATGTATAGCCCAACCCTGCAGCGTAGGAAACGAGCTACGCGAACTGAATGAGGGTGAATTCTCAATGGTAGATCAAATCATTCTTCTCGCCGCCTGTCTCTGTGCTATCGCCTATTTCTCAAATCCTGAAGACGGTCCCCACTCTCTGGATCAAGACTCGAAGGACACCAATAAACAGTCAGAATCGTTAGATATACCTGGGATCGCTTCGCAAGAGCCCCGCGGAACTGCTCTCCAAAGAGCAATAGAAATCCCAGCGGAGACAGGTTACTCGAAATTCCTGCCTCGGTTGGACTTGGGGTCCATAACTTCAGGAACCGATCGCCTGATACCGTGCCCCTTGGAACTCACCCTCTGCGATCCGCACTAAACTCTTTCAGCTGCAATCTCTTCCACGCCCGTGGGTTGATCGTGAGTTGCGCCCCGCATGTCGTTTTTCTCTGAAAGCGTTCCTGCGGAGAGGTCTCCGCAAGAAGACCTCTCCGAATTGGCAAAGACTCACCGTCGACCACTCCACCCCATTTGATTCAACATGGTTTCTCGGGGACCCAAGAGGTTCAACACCGCGCGTTGCTCGTGCGTCGCAGGCGCGACAGTGTCGCTGGAAGAACACGACCGAAGACGAGGACAACGCAAAGGCATCGCGCCTTGCAAGAGCAGCTCGGGATTTTTCCATCGCGATCTTGCCTACACCTGTTGTTCGTCCATCGAGGTTCAACAACTTGCAGGCTCGCTATCGCGGCGCGTAACCGCATCGCAAACAATCGGTTCTGCAAACCAACAATGGCAACGGAAATGCTATGCCCATGGCAACGAAATGTGGGCTCTGCCCGAAGCGATTGCGAAGACCTCGTCGGGAAGTCCGCCATAAGTCAGAGCAATGGAGGTAGCACGACATGAACGCGGTTGGTGCCACGGAAAACAAGCTAAAGGCCCGCAAGGAGACCGATAGCCTCGGAGAAGTGGATGTCCCCAGCGCAAAGCTTTGGGGTGCGCAGACGCAAAGGTCATTGGAGCACTTCAGCATCGGGCAGGACCTGATTCCGCGGGAGATGATTGCGGCATATGCAACGCTGAAAAAGGCAGCAGCCAACGCCAATCACGCAGGCGGGCGTCTCGATGACGCGCGTCACACTCTCATTGTTCAGGTCTGCGATGAGATCCTCCAAGGCGGTCTTCAAGATATGTTCCCGTTGCACGTCTGGATGACCGGCAGTGGCACTCAGTTCAATATGAACGTCAACGAGGTGATCTCGAATCGGTGCTGTCAACTTGCCGGCACGGAACTCGGAAGCAAGAAACCGGTGCACCCCAATGACCACGTCAACATGTCGCAGTCGTCGAATGACTCCTTCCCAACAGCAATGAACATTGCCGCGGCTGTGAATGTAAAGGAGAGACTGCTACCGGCAGTCGTAGCCTTGCGCAATGCAATTACTTCGAAAGCCGACGAATGGAAGGACATCGTCAAGATCGGCCGCACGCATATGCAAGATGCCACTCCACTCACGCTGGGCCAGGAGTGGTCTGGCTACGCCGGTATGCTCATTGAGGACATCGACCACATTGAGGATGCGCTTCAAGCCGTGTATCGTCTCGCGCTCGGTGGCACTGCAGTCGGAACCGGGATCAACGCCGCACCCGGGTTTGGAGAGGCTGCGGCTGCTGAGATCGCGAGACTGACCGCCCTTCCGTTCTCGAGTGCGCCGAACAAGTTCGCGGTCCAGGGCGCTCATGATGGCCTGGTGCAGCTCTCTGGCTCACTGCGCACCCTTGCAGTCTCTCTTTACAAAATTGCGAACGACATTCGTCTCTTGTCCTGCGGCCCCCGAGCCGGATTCGCTGAGCTGATTATCCCGGCGAATGAGCCGGGGTCATCCATTATGCCGGGAAAAGTGAATCCCACCCAGGCGGAGGCACTGACGATGATCGCCGTGCAGGTCATGGCGAACGATGTCGCCGTGGGTTTCGGTGGAGCCAGCGGCTATCTCGAGATGAACGTCTACAAGCCACTGATCATCTTTAATATTGCCCACTCGATCACTATTCTCTCAGACGGGTGCACAAACTTCAGACAATTCCTGGTCGAAGGGACGAAGCCAAATCTCAAGAAGATCGGGGAATATGTAGACCGCTCACTGATGCTGGTTACGGCGCTAGCGCCGGTTATTGGTTATGACAGGGCTTCGCAAATCGCTCACTACGCGCTCGATCACGACCTCACGCTGAAAGAAGCCGCATTACAGCTCGCATCCGTCACCGAAGAGGAATTCGACCGGGTTGTCGACCCGGCAAAGATGGTTCACCCCTACGTTGCAAATGCCAATTAGGCACATTCGTAGTCGATTGGGACGAACCGACATCACAAAAGAGAAGAGACACTCATGGCGACGAACAGGCATGGAATTGAATTGCTCCAAAATCCAAGAAACAACAGATTAACCGCATTCACGGAAGCCGAGAAACAGGAATTGGGAATTGTTGGCCTCGTACCCGATGTGACAGAGTCGATCGAGATTCAGCTCTCCCGCGTCTTGTGGCAACTCAAACAAAAGACAAGCGACCTCGAGCGGTACATCTATCTGATGAACCTTCTCGAAATTGACGAGACCTTGTTTTACCACACATTAATGTCTGATCCTGCCCGCTTTCTCGAGATTGTCTACGACCCAACAATCGGCGAGGCATCCCTGAAGTTTCATCATATTTTCCGCCGTCCTCGCGGAATGTATCTCTCGATTACCAGGAAGGGCCATATAAAGGAGGTTCTTTGCAACTGGCCTGTTAAGGATGTGCGGTTCATCTGCGTCACCAACGCAGGGCGCATCCTTGGCCTGGGCGATCTGGGAGCCAACGGCATGAGCATTCCGATTGGAAAGTTGCAGTTGTATACCGCTGCAGCAGGAGTGCCGCCACAAGGCCTTCTACCCATGTATCTCGATGCAGGGACCAACAATGAAACATACCTCCAGGATCCGCTGTACGTGGGTCTGCGCCGACATCGGCCCCCAACAGAGGAACTCTACGCGTTTGTGGATGAGTTCGTAGAAGCAGTGCAGGAAGTGTTTCCCAACTGCTGCATTCACTTTGAGGACTGGACCGGCGTTGATGCAGTCGCGTTGCTTGCCAGATATCGGCATAAAGTTTCTTGCTACAACGACGATATCCAAGGCACTGCCGGCGTGACACTCGCAGGGCTGATAAATGCGCTCAAGATCACTGGCAGTCAGCTCAAGGAGCAACGAATTCTCTTTCTGGGCGCAGGTTCCGCGGCGATCGGTCTGGCCGACCTGATCGTTTCAGCGCTGGGCCAGCAGGGACTTGCTCAAGATATTGCTCGCCAGCAGATCCGCTTATTTGATTCTCAAGGACTCGTCGTTGCCGGGCGAACAGGCTTGCAGACTCACAAACTTCCCTATGCTCACAAGTTGCCGCCTAGCAAGCCCTTTAACCATCTCGACCTGGCAAGCGAGTCTCCTCAAATCCGAGCGGCAATCGAGGATTTCAAGCCCACTGCGCTCATTGGCGTAAGCACCATCGGCAAGCTGTTTTCGCAGGAAGTTGTTGAAGCGATGTCGCGCTACAGCGAACGGCCGATTATCTTCGCGCTGTCTAACCCGGTGGAGAAACATGAATGCCTACCTGAAGATGCTTACGCATGGTCCAAAGGCACTGTAGTCTATGCGGGCGGAGTGCAATTTCCCCCGGTTCACATTGGGGGCCAGACATTTTTGCCTTCTCAAGCGAATAATCTCTACATATTTCCGGCCGTTGGAATGGCCATTTACGCTACAAAGGCCAATCGGGTGACGGACGAGATGTTCATCGAAGCGGCACAAGCTGTCGCCGATCAGGTAACTCCTGATCAGTTGAAGCTCGGCATGTTGTTTCCGCCGCAATCGAACATTTTGGAAGTCGAAATTCAGACGGCTGCGCGAGTGGCCAAGCTCGTCTTCGACTCGGGTCTCGCCCGTGTCAATCGGCCATCAAATATCGGGCAGTTCATTCGCGAGCACGTGTACAAACCGCAGTACCAAACCGAACCGGCCTTGGCAGAGAGCGCAGGCTGGTGATCTACAGCGACAATGTCTCGATACAAACGGCCCTTCTCCATCCCTTCTGAGGGGGACCGACACACGGTCGCGCTACTTAACGGGCCTTGCACAAAGCCGCAGAGGAGCGCGTGGAATCAGGAGTGACGTCATGGAAGCCGTACAGCAACAAGACAGAAAAGCGGTGAACAACGCGTTGGCCCGCTTAGGACAAGCGCTCACCGGAGGCACGCTGCTGGCGATCTCTTGTCTGATCAGCTATTGGATAGTCACGAACATACTTTCTCGGGAATACTCCGTTTCTCGTGACAATGTGTTGCTCGGAGGTATGTGGGCTGCAATAGCCACGATCTTTGTGTTTCGCCAAACCTACGACCAAAGCGCGCGAGCCGCTCTTTCTCGGACATTAGCGACTCTGCTAAGTTTCATTCTTTGTTTGGGTTATTTTCTTGTCCTTCCGTTTCATGTACTGGGAATGGTAGTCGTGATCGGACTTGGATCCATCATTCTAACCCTGGCCCGTCGTACCGAAGACATCATCACAACTGGCATCACGACCACTGTGGTGTTTGTTGTCGCCGGTATCAGCCCCGAACACGCGTGGACCCAGCCTATTCTGCGATTGGCAGACACCGCCGTTGGGATTTCGGTAGGGCTCGCAATGTCACGGGTAAGTTTAGCCATCGGTTTTATCCCAGCTTCTCGAAGTGAAGCCTGACCACGCTAGGGGGCAAGGAGGCCACATTGGTTCATGGCGCTCAGGGTGCACCGTCCCTAATTTACTCTTTCTGCCTCCTTCCGACGGGACTGATCTGGGCGGTTCAACCTAGGTCCGGGGGGGTAGTGGAAGCGCAAGACAAGGATTCGGACCGTTCGGCCAGGCCATCGAGATAAAGAGAGGTCTCAACATGAATAACTTGATTGCGGACCGATCTCAGATGGGATCTGGACCCTGCTGATCGTGCTGGCAATCGGAGCAGTTGTATTGCTCCCCTCACCTGCTTTGCTCTTTTGGGTTTTCAATCGCATCGGAGAGTCCAGTCCGGCGCCGGGCGAAGGCTCTCTGAACCACGGAGAACGTTCTAATGCCGACACTCACTTGTCAGATTTCCAAAGCGCTCATGAACGCACTTGAGGAACAATCCAAAACGAACGGACAACCCATCTCGTTCCTGGTAACGAGTGCTCTGTCGCGCTGCTTCGGCGTGCCGTTGCATACGCTCTTCCAAGTTTCCACAACCGGCGCACTCGTCGAGGGAATCTACGAACAAGCGGTTTCAAGCAGAGTTCTCCTCAACTACGGGGACTTCGGGCTAGGCACGTTTGAGAACCTCGATGGAGAGATGGTGGTTCTTGAAGGAGACATTTACCAAGTACGAAGCGACGGAATTGTTTCGAAGATAACGAACGAGATCGGCACACCGTTTGCGGTTGTTGTGCCCTTTGCCGCGGATCAAGATACGTGCGTAGAGCTTGCCTCAAGCCTCGAAAACATCACCGCGATATGCGATCGGTATCGCGATTCTGACAATCTGTTTTATGCAATCCGTATCGATGGTCATTTCGACCAGGTCCACACACGTGCGATGCGGGCTACACGTGATGGCCTCCCGTTAGCTAAAGCTGCAGCAGTCCAGCCAGAGTTTGACTTTAAAGATCTCGACGGAACTCTGGTCGGAATCTGGGCGCCACAGGTTTC
>Ga0210410_10005538_pt1 | contig 10990 bp, 9 predicted proteins | sample IncBWC4MmetaG_FD_161058 | JGI IMG/M metagenome (GOLD analysis project Ga0210410, IMG submission 161058) | Forest soil microbial communities from Barre Woods Harvard Forest LTER site, Petersham, Massachusetts, United States - Inc-BW-C-4-M | ecosystem: Environmental > Terrestrial > Soil >... | reverse complement strand
CGCCTCCGTCACCGACACGTCACGCCAAGCTCATGCCCCTCAAAGAAGGCATCGTCGAGCTGCGGCAAAAGGGCGCCTCGCTGCGCCTGATTCGCGAATTGCTCGCAACCGTCGACGTGGCAGTCGGAACCGACACCATCGCGCGCTTCCTTGCTGACGTGAACGGCGGGCCACCAGCGCCGCGCAGCAGACGACGGCCCACGCGTAGACATCCCGCTGTCCCGGCGTCGAATGGTGCACGGAGCGTCGATCGTACTGCAAGCACGCAGCCGTTGCCGTCCGCGCGCACGCCAATTCAACCGCCGCCGAACGACGCGCCGGCCGAGCGAACACGCACGCGCGGACCACGCGTCGCCGATCCGCGCAACCTCTGATCAGCCCACCATCCATGAACAAACAAATCAACCTCGTCATTAACGGCAAAGGCGGCGTCGGAAAGAGCTTCTTCGCCACGAACTTCGTTCAGTATCTCAAAGATTGTGGTGTCGCTCATTGCGCCATCGACAGCGACCACGAGAACTCGACGCTTAAGCGTTTCCACCCCGAAGCGGAGTTCATCAATCTCGAACATCGCCGCGAGATCGACCACGTCTTCACAAGTGCGGAAACGCACGATCTGCTCGTAATCGACTGCCGCGCGGCCTCGACCGACCTGTTCATCGACTTCTTCGATGAGGTCGGTCTAACGGAAGTACTGCGCTCGTTAGGCGCACGATTGACGATCATCTGTCCCGTCAATCACGAGGCAGACAGCGTGGAACAGTTGCGAATTTTATCCGACGCACTCCGCGATGGCTGCGATTGGGTTGTCGTAAAGAACGAGGCGCACAGCGACACGTTCAAGATTTATGACGGCAGCAAAACGCGGAGGCACGTTGTCGATGTTCTGCATGGCCGTGAAATCACGATGCCTCGCATGTACGACTGGCTCGTGACGGCGCTCAATGAGCACAACGCACCAGTCACTTCCGCCTTAACCCACTCCGCATTCAACTTGCTCGACCGGCAGCGACTGAAGGCGTGGCAAACTCGTTTCTACCGTCAACTGTATCGCGCCGCTGATTTACTCCTGAGCGATCCGCACGCGGCGGAAAGATTCGCAAAGTGAATGCGGATGATCCACTGGCGAACGCGATTTTGGAGTGGCAGCGCAAGCATCGGATCGCGGACGACGACCCGATCATCGCGGTGCTGGATCTCGTGCGGTTGCAACTTCAGCACGCGCGCATCAATCGCGACGATTCAGATGCTGCGCCGCCCGGCTTCGAAGACTTTCGCGGAACGATCGAGCTGCTGGATCGCCGCTCGAAAGCTTTCATTCACCAGGCTTCTGATTTAGTCGCCGAGCTGCGTCGGTTTGGACTGAACCTCAAGCGCATCAACCGCGCGCGCGTCGCGACGCAGCTCGCGCTCCTGGTTGCGGGCATCGTGATAGGTGGACTTCTCACCCGGCTTTTGTGAGCACAATTGGTTGCTACATCGCAGCGGCCCTGCTCTGGATGCTCGCGATTGCTTCGCTGGCCTCATACTTTCGGAGCACTGGCCAGACCGTGGTGCGACTGGCGGGCTTCAAATGGAAACGGAGCGATTTCTGTCGCGGATGGCTGATCACCGGCGACACCGGCTCTGGCAAGACACGTTCGGGAATCACGCGGTTGCTGTTTCAGGTTTTTCAAAACGAGCCAACGTGGGGCGGTCTCTGCATCGACGACAAAGGCATCTACTGGGAAACACTCTCGGAGATGGCGCGACACTTCGGCCGGGAGGACGATCTCATTCTCCTTCAGGTCCGCCCCGACGATCAATCGGTCGCCGTCTGGTGTCCGCGTCACACATACAATCTCACATCTGACCGCAGCATCCCCTACAATACGTTTGCGAAGGCGGTGGTGGACACCGCATCGAGTCTCGGTCAGGCCGGCGATAAGGGCTTTTTCAAAAACCAGGCGCAGATACACATCGCCGCCGCATTAGAAACGCTCCGCGAGATTGGCGCCGACGTGACGCTGGAAAACGCGTACCACCTACTGCTCGACCAGGGCGACTTGGATGAAGCGATGACCGATCTCGCATCGAGTCATCAAACCGCCCGACGCCGCGAACTGTCAGAGCATTTCTCGAACCGCTTTCTTTCGCAGCCGCCCGAGCAGATCGGCGGCGTCAAAGAAACGATTGCAAATTACTTGCAGGCGTTCATGACTCCCGACATCGCGCAGGTGTTTTGCCCCGCGGCAAACACCTTCGACTTCGCGGACATTGACCGCGGCAAGATCATCTGTGTGGCGATGCCACAAAAGTTCCAACTTGAACGCCGTTACGTGAACACATTTCTGAAGATGCTTTTCTACACGCACGCGCTGCGGCGGTTCGACAAGCCAGCCGAGGAACGGCGGCGCGACAATTTGCTGATCCTGTGGGCCGACGAAGCGCAGCGTTTCGTCACTGCGAGCGAAGACGGCATGAGCGATTACAACTGCATCGACGTGATTCGCGAGGCGCAGGCGACAGTTGTGGCGGCAGCACAATCGTCCAGCTCGTTCATCCCGCCGCTGGGCCGTGAGAAAGCGCGTGTGTTCACGCTCAACCTTCGCAATCGACTCATATTCAAAGCCGCCGACGAAGAAGGAGCCGTCGAAAGCGCTGATTTCCTCGGTAAGGCAAAGATGATTAAGAGATCGTGGGGCTATTCAGCGGGGAAGCGATCCCGCAATTACAGCGAGCACGATGAACACAAGATCAAACCGCACGTGCTTCGGAATTTGGCGAAGCACACTGCCGTCGTGGTCCACTGCGAGCGCGGCTATCGCCGCAAACTGCTCTTGCCTATTGAGCCGGACGGGACTGTCTGCCGCTGGTTCCGATAGCGGCAGTCATGGCTTCTTCTTTGTTGCGGGAAGCAAGCTTTCGTAAAACCGCTCCAGCGTTTCGATCACCGAAGGCAGAAAGCCTGGCTCCAAGCCGATCTGCGATCGAGCATGGTGGTGAAGAAGCAGACCAGAGTCCGGTGCTTTCGCCGCCTTTTTCACGCGCTCATGCTGAGGGTTGCCGGGTTCAAGACACCCGGCTGCGTGAATAAGAACATTTCGCACATCAGCGTAGATCTTAATCTTCTGCCACTCAGCTGTGGCGGCAGGGAACGGGAATCTCGCGGTTTTTGCCAGGTAAGCCTTGGCACGTTCGATGCCTCGGCCTGCTGTGTCGAAGACTGTCGCCGTCAGCTTTTGCTCCGCGGCAATCGCTTTGCAGAACTGCGTGAGATCATCTTCCAACATCGCGAAGATCATCAGGAATGATGCCTTTCGGTGGTACTGAGGAAATTCGTTCGCCAGATCAGCCCAATGATCGCGCCGGCCACCAAAGCTCTTAACGTTGAGTTCATCGTTGGCGAGAGATTGATTATAACTCGCCAACTTGTCTTCCCAGTTCGTCTCCGAAAACTGGACGTAGTTTTTCAAGCGATGGAGACGATGCAGGAAATACGCGATGTGTTGATAGGGAGACTTGGGCATGTTTACCGTGCTCCGGTTTCAGGGAGCCGCTCCTTTGGAAATGTAGCCGGTCAGGAAACTGGCCACAGTCGAGATAGCGTGCTCGTTGTGATCGTAGCGAAGAGGTTGCTGATAAAAGCGTGCGCGTCGCCCACACATATTCAGAATCTCCCCAACCTCTTCAAAGTACCGACGAATCTCCTTTGGTTCAGGTCTGACGGTCGTCAGCGGGCTCCGCTTCTCCACGGTTGCGTTGTAGTGTCCAACGGAAGAGTTGCGAAACGTGCGAATGTTCAGCTTTGCGGCCATTGCCTTCACCGCGACGATCCGGTTCGCAAGAATTTTCTCTAGCTCAGGTTCGATTTTCCCGGCTCTGATTCCCACATCCAGAAGCGCCGCCAATGTGTCTGAGTGCGGATCGTGGAACTTGTACAGATTCACCACGAAGGAATCGAAAGCCGATGCCACAAATGCAAGGGTGATGGGCTGAAAGAAATGCACGCGGGGATACTCCGCGGCTCCCAGTCTGGTGTCTCGAATGAGATCGCCGAAGCGTTCCCAAACCAAGAAGCTTTCGAACGCGTGCCGCAGGAGATCGTACTGATCTGCAAGCAATTGCTGATAATACGATGGATCGAGCTTCGACTTCTTCATCTGAAGAATCTCCACCACCAGCGAGTCGAAGCAGTCAAATTTCTGCCGCACGCAGTTCGAGCACGAGCGCGAGAGAACAGCCCCAAGTCGAGGGTGCAAGCCTGGCGAGTGCGTTTAGATTGCGAATCTGAGCATTTCAGCCACTTCATCACAGGTCTTCGGCGCCACGGAGGCTGAATCGCTGTTAGCGGCTCTATTTCTTGATCGCTTCCGGAACGAAGCGTGGGAACGCCTAGATCCGTTCCTCGCGCGTATTGGCCGCACGCACATGCCATTCGATTTACTCGCAGAGACTCGGAAGCACGAATATCCAGGGTATCCTGGATACGAACAAGGCCTGCCGACAGTGTATTATTATTTCGTTCCCGGGTCTGGCTGGGGAAGCGAGTCAGCTCCGCCGCCCGATCCTCTCAACCCAACTTTCGTGCGCTCGATGGATGGATTCGGACTGAATTTTGGTTGCCCTCTACGATTAGCACGAGCCTTGGAACTTCTGGAGCAATTGCCGTCCGGGCAGCAGTCGGATTGCCGACGAGGACTCGCTTCGAGTACCCAACATCTCGCGACAGTAGAGGAACTTCTTTGGCTCGACGCGTGGAAGGAACCATCAATAACGAGCCGAATCCTGGAGACGACCCGCAAAACGTATGACTGGTCGATCCGCTTCGACAACGTCACGCTTCGATTGGAGTGCAAATTCCGTCCGAGCGATTGGCCGCGGCTCATTGATGGTCCTGCACATCTACCAATGGTCGGAGCTTTAACCGGCAAAGCGCGTGAGCAACTTGGCGGAGCGGGACCAGGTGAACTCAACGTTCTCGCAGTCACGGCCGTTGCGCCGGTAAGTGATGCGTTTCGAGATTTCTGCCGAGGCGAACTGGAGCGTGCCCCTAACATCGACGCGCTCGTTTATCGGCGATTCGTTGGAGAAGCCACGGTGTTCGCACTTGATGCGCAGGTCTCTTTAATCGTCGCGCAAAGGATTCCGCCGCAACCAGCCCAGCCTTTTCAGCCTTTTTATTTCATGTTCACAAATCGAGCCGAGGCTGCTCGACGCCAAAGCCAGCGACAAGCGCGGAATCAGACAGTGCCTGCGGTCTCCCGCGCGAAACTGAACGAAGTAGAAATACCTTCACTCCCACCGCGCCGGGTATTTCAGGAACCTCCGCTGCCATACCGCTGCGAGTTAAGGCAGCGGCTGCCGGGCGGCGAGCCAGTGTTCATGCACATTCCGCCTTACCTCCCCCAGGCAGAGCCTTCCGATCCATGAATGACAGGCCCCTCGACTTTGGCGCCGGCTCGACGATGCGATCACCGAAGGTGCGATTACTCGACTGCGTCCCGTTTTAATGACCGCGCTCGTCGCCGCGCTTGGATTCGTTCCCATGGCATTGGCGCACGGTCGCGGCGCAGAGGTGCAGCGGCCGCTCGCCACAGTCGTTATCGGCGGGATTATCAGCTCCACAATCCTGACGCTGCTCGTGTTGCCGGCCCTCTATCGCATGTTCCACCGCCGCGGCGACGAAGCGGCAATTAGTGCCCAGGCATGAGCAACATCGCCGCAGTGCCTGCTCTCTCCTCCGAACGTCGCGCCAACCTCCAGGTCGCGCTGTGGCTGACCTACATCACGATCGGGTGGATGACGATTGAAGGAGCTGCGGCATTGCTGCTCGGCTGGGCTTCAAAAAGTCTGCTGCTCGAAGCATTCGGCATCGACAGCCTGATAGAACTGTTCAGCGGTGGCGTACTGCTCTGGCGCTTGAAGGTTGAAGCGAATGGCACGGCCAGCTCGGAACGGCTGGAAACTGTTGAACGCCGCGCGGCGAAGTGGGTCGGCTACTCGCTCTATTTGTTAGTCGTGTACGTGCTGTTCAATTCCGGCTACGGGCTGTTCATCGCCAAACGCATCACCGATACACACGAAAGCGCGTGGGGAATCCTAATCGGAATCGTGGCGAAAGTCGGGATGCCGATCCTGGCCGGCTACAAAATCAAAGTCGCTGCGCGCCTAAACTCGCGCGCATTACGCGCCGATGCCGTCGAGTCAATCGTCTGCGGCTATCTCGCCATTGTGCTGATGGTCGGCCTCGCCGCGACACGGATTTTCGGATGGTGGTGGTTGGACAGCGTGGCCGCACTCGCCCTGATTCCGTTCATCATCAAGGAAGCGCGCGAAGCGATCCGAGGTGAATGCGGCTGCGCGGTGGAGTGCTAGGGGGTCGGCAGGCTTACGTTCATCATCTGCTCCGCGACGGGAGCACGCGTATTCGGCAGTTGCATCAAGCTGATGCCCGTCGTGTATGCTCAAGCGCAACGGGAAAGTCGCGAGTCGCGACGATCAACTCAGTCTCTTCGATTTTGTACCGCGCCGTGAGCGAGAAAATTTATCTGACGCAATACGGACTAATGGCCGAACGCCATTGGCGCGAGTTCCGTCCGAAAATGGTGCGGGAACTGGAGGCGAAGGGCACGTTAATGGACGCACTCTTCGAGGCGCAGGAGACGACCATCAACGAAATGGAAGCTCTGACGCGGCGACTGGAAACGGAGCAGAAGCTGACGCCACAACAGGCGCACGACCAGGCTTGGGAGATGATTCGGGAGAAATACATCCTTCTTCCGCCGGAAGAGAACGCGGGCTAAACGCGCGAAACTACCGAATCCGTGCTGAGGACCGTCTCGGCGACGGTTCACTCAAGCAAAAGCTTCGCGACAACATCGCGGCAATCCGAGTCGTTAGGCAGCTGCAGCTCGACAACCGCAGCGCGTCCGAAGACGAGAAGCGTCTGCTCGTGAAGTATGTCGGCTGGGGTGGAATTCCCCAGGTGTTCGCTTCGCCCCCACCAGCGGAGTGGAGAAGCGAAGGCGAAGAACTGAAGGCGCTGCTCGCACCGGATGAATATGAAGCTGCGCGCGCATCGACGCTTAACGCGCACTACACGTCAGCAACGGTCATCTCCGGGATCTACGATGCAGTCGAACGCATGGGCTTCGACGGCGGTCGCGTCCTCGAACCCGCTCTGGGTATCGGACATTTCTTGGGGCTGATGCCAAACGAGATCAGTGCTCGTTCGCGGCTTACAGGCATTGAGAGCGATCCCGTAACGGCCGCAATTGCACAGCAGCTTTACCCCGACGCGGACATCCGCGCTCAAGGCTTCGAAAGCGCGGCGCTAGTTAAAGGATCATTTGATCTTGCCGTCTCGAATGTCCCTTTCGGCGATTACAAACTGCACGATCCGGAGTTCAACGACCGCAATTTTCTCGTTCACGATTATTTCTTCGCAAAGACACTCGAGCATGTTCGACCGGGAGGATTGATTGCGTTCATCACGTCCAAAGGAACGCTGGACAAGGTCAACTCTAGTTTCCGCGCGTATCTTGCAAAGAAGGTTGATTTCATCGGCGCGGTCCGGCTGCCGAACACCGCCTTCAAGAAAAACGCAAATACCGAAGTCACCACTGACATCGTGTTTCTTCGGAAGGTGGCGGATGGCGAGAAGGTGAGTGGTCCCGCTTGGTTGAATCTCGCTGAGCACGTCAACGCCGATGGGGTCGCGTTTCAGATCAATGAATATTTCGCCGCGCATCCCCACATGATGCTCGGGCGGATGGCGCATGCCGGCACGATGTATCGGAGCAACGAGCCTGTGTTGGTCCCCGATGGTCGCGATCTCGCGACCGCTCTGGCCGAAGCTGTGGCTGCGCTGCCGCAAGGCATTTACCGCAGATCAGAGCAGGAAACACCACAGCTTCAATCGGCGCCAATCGTCATGGCGCCTGACAACGTAAAGGAAAACGCCTTCACGATCGTGGACGGTACGATCGCGATTCGTACTGGCAGCACACTCACTCCAGTCGCGAATCTGCCAGACGAAACCGCCCGCCGCATTCGCGGAATGATCAAAGTCCGCGAGGCCGTTCGCGAAGTTCTGCGCACTCAGCTGGATGATCGCGGCGAAGATGAAGTGCGCGACACACGCAGACAGCTCAACGTCCTCTACGACCATTTCGTCTCGCGGTTCGGCGCAATCAACGAAAGCGCGAATCACCGCGCCTTTCGCGGTGATCCGGATTGTCCACTGCTTTGCTCGCTGGAGGAATACGACGAAGACACGAAGCGCGCGACGAAGGCTGCCATCTTTCGTGAGCGCACAATCCAGCAGCCCCAGCCGGCACGCGCCGCGGAGTCACCGCGCGATGCGCTCGTCCTTTCGCTGAATGAAACCGGTCGCGTGGATCTCGCGCGGATGGGAGCGCTCCTCGGCAGATCGTCCGTGCAGTTCCTTCCCGAATTAAAGGGACTCGTCTTCCGTAATCCCGAAACAGGCGAATGGGAAACAGACGATCATTACCTTTCCGGCGATGTGCGCGCGAAGCTCGTCGAGGCTCGGGCGGCGGCTGCCACCGATCCGACTTACCGGGAGAACGTCACGGCGCTGGAAGCTGTCCAGCCGGAAGACCTCACCGCTTCAGAGATCGATGCGCGCCTGGGCGCAGTCTGGATTCCGGCCGCTGACGTTGAGGCGTTCGCGAACTCATTGATCGGCGTAGAGAGCGTGCGCGTTTCGCACGCTGCCGCGCTCGGAACTTGGTTCGTCCGAGGTGACTTCAACGCGCGAGGCACCGTCGCGAACACAACCGGATGGGGAACGATGCGATACTCGGCACTGGAACTGATCCAGGACGCACTGAATCTCAAGACGCCAACCGTCTACGACCGTGATCGGCAGAAAGATACCGTCGTCATCAACGTGCAGGAAACCGAAGCCGCGCGCGACCGGCTGGAGAAGATCAAAGAGCGGTTCAAAGTGTGGATCTGGGAAGACGACGCGCGCCGGGAGCGTCTCTGCCGCAAGTATAACGACGAGTTCAACTCCATCCGTCTGCGCGTTTTCAACGGCAATCATCTAACGCTGCCCGCGAGCAGCCAGCAGGTCACGTTGCGTCCGCATCAGAAAAACGCGGTCTGGCGCATCGTGCAAAGCGACAACACGCTGCTCGCTCACGTTGTCGGCGCCGGCAAAACCTACACGATGGTTGCTGCCGCGATCGAATTGAAGCGGCTTGGTCTTGCGACAAAGCCAATGTTTGTCGTGCCGAATCATATGCTCGGTCAGTTCTCCTCCGAACTGCTTACGCTCTATCCGACTGCGAATATTCTCGTCGCCGGAAAGGAAGACTTCGAAGCGAGCAAACGCGCACGGCTATTCAGCCGGATCGCGACGGCGAATTGGGATGCCGTGATCGTCACTCACGCCAGTTTCGAGAAAATTCCGGTCTCGCTCGCGACGCGCCGCGACTTCATCTCCGACCAGATCGACGAAATCGAAACCTCGATTCGTGAGGAACGCGCCGATCGCGGCACGCGCCTGGTCAAAGAATTGGAGCGCGTGAAAAAGCGGCTAACTGCGAAGCTCGAAGCGTTGTCGGCTGATCAGAAGAAGGACAACACCCTCACATTCGAAGAGCTCGGAATCGATCGCCTCTTCATCGACGAAGCGCACAAGTTCAAGAACCTCTTCTACGTCACGAAGATGACGCGCGTTGCCGGTCTGCCGCAGACTGCATCCGAGCGCGCGTTCGATCTCTTCCTCAAGATCCAGCACATCCAAGCGCGGAACAAAGGAGGCGGTGTCGTCTTCGCTACGGGCACACCGATCTCGAACACGATGGCCGAGATGTTCACGATGCAGCGCTACCTCCAGATGAGTGCGCTGCGTCGCAATTCGCTCCAGCACTTCGATTCATGGGCCGGAACATTCGGCGAGACCGTCACCTCAATGGAACTGAGCCCGGACGGCAGTGGCTATCGCTTGCAAAGCCGCTTCGCGCGTTTCGTGAACGTTCCCGAACTGATGCAGCAGTTCCGCCAGGTCGCCGATGTGCAAACGGCCGAGATGCTCAAGTTGCCAGTGCCGAAGCTCGATCAAGGTCGGCCGGTCACGGTGAGCGCACCGAGCAGTCCAGAATTAAAACTCTACGTCGATGAACTCGTTAGGCGTGTCGAAAAAATCAAGAGCGGTCGAGTCGATCCGCGGGATGACAACATGTTGAAGGTGACGACCGACGGCCGCAAAGCCGCGCTCGATCTTCGCCTCGTTCTTCCTCACGTCCGCGACAATCCCGATTCGAAAACGAATCTCGCGGTAGAGAAGATTCATCAAATCTGGCTCGAATCGACTCCCCAACGGGGCGCCCAGCTCGTCTTCTGCGATCTTTCGACGCCCACGCCAGTCGCCGGGTGGTTCTCCGTCTATGAAGACGTATGGGCGAAGCTGGTCGACCGTGGCATTCCCGCGCGCGAGATCGCCTTCGCGCAGCAGTTCAATGACGACGCTTCAAAGGCGGCACTCTTCAAATCCGTCCGTGAAGGGAAGATTCGCATCCTACTCGGCAGCACGTTGAAAATGGGCGAAGGCACCAACGTTCAGACACGTCTCGTCGCCTTGCATCATCTCGACGCACCGTGGCGACCCGCCGACATCGAGCAGCGCGAAGGCCGCATCATCAGGCAGGGAAACCAGAACGAATTCGTGAAGGTCTTTCGCTACGTCACCGAAGGCAGCTTCGACGCCTACATGTGGCAAACGCTGGAAACGAAATGCCGCTTCATCGCGCAGGTGATGACCGGCGACGCAACAGTGCGCCGCGCCGAAGATGTGGACTCGGCCGCCCTCACGTACGCCGAAGTGAAAGCGATCGCGTCGGGCAATCCGCTCGTCATCGAGAAAGCCACGATCGACGCGGAAGTCATGCGCCTCACGCGGTTGAAGAAGCAGCACGCCGAAAGTCTTTACCAAATGCGCTACCGCATTCGCCGGCTGAACGACAGCGCGGCACTCCTT
>Ga0210410_10005535_pt1 | contig 10992 bp, 9 predicted proteins | sample IncBWC4MmetaG_FD_161058 | JGI IMG/M metagenome (GOLD analysis project Ga0210410, IMG submission 161058) | Forest soil microbial communities from Barre Woods Harvard Forest LTER site, Petersham, Massachusetts, United States - Inc-BW-C-4-M | ecosystem: Environmental > Terrestrial > Soil >... | reverse complement strand
GGTTGCAGCTTTTCCCGGGGTGGCGGCGACGGGCCGTTCGCCAAAATGAGCGAGGCCGACGTGACCGGCGCGCTGGGCGATTCCGCTGGCCCTTTGCCGACCGAGGCCGATCTCGCCTTTGCCCGCGACGCCGCCTCCGACGTGCTGACCTTGGGCGACAAGGATTCCAGCCAGCCCTGGGCGAACCCCGAGACCGGAGCGCGCGGCTCGGTGACGCCCTTGGCGCAGGCCTATAGCAGCGATGACGGGCGGACCTGCCGCGACTTCCTGGCGAGCTATGTCAACGGCAAGACCGAGAGCTGGCTGCAGGGCGCGGCGTGCCATAGCGGCAATGGCCGCTGGGAAATCCACACACTGAAACCGTGGCGGCGGGGCTAGATTTCCCCGTTGCAAAAATGCCACTGAATCCCCAGATCAAATACAACGCGGTCCAGCCGCCATTGGTTTATAATCCGATTTTCCCTGAAGGAGATGTGAGGGATGCGCGACCCCTATGAGGTCTTGGGGGTGCCGCGGAGCGCCAGCGCTGCGGCCATCAAGAGCGCCTATCGCAAGCTCGCCAAGAAGCATCACCCCGACAGCAACAAGAACGATCCGAAGGCCGCCGCGCGCTTCGCCGAGATCAACTCCGCCAACGAGATCGTGGGCGATGAGGACAAGCGCAAGCAGTTCGACCGCGGCGAGATCGACGCCGAGGGCAAGCCGCGCTTCACCGGCTTTCCCGGCGGCGGTGGCGGACGTGCGGGCCCGGGCGGCTTCGAGAGCCATACTTTCCGCACTGGCCCCGGTGGCGGTTTCAGCGGCGGCGCCGGCGGTTTCGAGGACATCCTCAACAGCATGTTCGGCGGCGCGGCTGCGCGCGGCGCACGCGGTGGTGCGCGCGGCGGTGGCAGTCCGTTCGAATTCGAAACCGGCGGGATCGGACTCGATCTGGACGTCAGCGTCGCGATGTCGGTGACGCTGGAGGAGGCGGTCAAGGGCGGCGAGAAACGCGTCCGGCTGCCCAATGGCAAGGAGCTCGATGTCAAGATTCCCGCGGGGGTCAGCAATGGTCAGCAGATCCGCTTGCGAGGCCAGGGCGAGACTGCAGCGGGCCATCCCCCCGGCGATCTCCTGATCACGATCAACATCGCCCCGCATCCGTTCTTCAAGGTCGATGGCAGCGATTTGCGCCTCGACCTGCCGATCACGCTTTATGAGGCGGTGCTGGGCGGCAAGGTGCGGGTGCCGACGCTTGGCAGCGCGGTGGAACTCTCGATCCCGAAGAACACCTCAAGCGGCCGGACCTTCCGTCTCAAGGGCAAGGGCCTGCCGAAACCGACGGGAACCCTCGGCGACCTCTTTGTCACCACCAGGATCATGCTGCCGGACGGGAACGATTCCGAGCTCGAAGCCTTGATGCAGAAATGGCGAGAAGGGCACCCGTACAACCCGAGAAAAGATCTCGGCTAAATCGAAACCGACAGATTGTTCGACCGTAGCTATCCCATTCGGGGGCATGTCCCGGAAACGGTGCGGCCTCAAGAGGGGGACCAGCGCGGTACAAAACCCCAGCTTGAGGCCGCGTGCGTCGATCGGCGGATCGAACGCTCCTCATTTTTTCGTGAGCATCCGGTGCGATAATGAGACGCACCCATGGTCGATTTATGAATTTCAATGTCCGAATTGGGACACCGGCTTTGACGTTTCGCCAAAGCGCGTTCTGAAAAAACCCGAGCGCAATTTCTCCCGGCCGCCTTCCTAAAACGTCGCGGGTTACCGGATTGCATTCCAGATGCCTCTCAATTGGCTCAATTGCGGCGCGACGGCGGCGGCCATTTCTTCGTCATGGCCGGGATAGCCGTTCGAAGAACGGCGTCGCTTCCGCTCGCCTATGCCCGGCCATCCACGGCGCAAATTCGATACGCCGCGTCTCGAAGGATGGACCACATCATGGCTCCTTCGGTGCGCGATCAACCGCCGCTCTTCTCGGCCTTCTCCGACTGGTCGTAGACCAGGCGCGCGACCTGGCCCAGACGCTCGCGGTCGCTGCTGCCGGTAACGACATAACCGACGCCGCGGTCGGCCCAGAACATCGCGCCGTCCTTGTCCTGCGCGGTGTAGCGCATCTGCGTCGTTTCGGTGGACGCCTTCGCGGTGTAGACCGTGAAGCGTTCGCCGGACGCGCTCTCATACATCAGGAAGGATGCGGGGCCGGTCGGACCCGGCAGCAGCCGGCCGCCGACCAGCTTCAATCCGGTGGCGTCGAGTTCAGGTGCGCGCACGATCCAGCCGCAACGCTTGGTCAGCCACGCCTGCAGATGTGCGCGCTCGTTGCCGGGGACTTCGACGGGATGGCGCACCTCGACGACATAGAGCCGGTGCGCATCGAGCGCGTCCTCGGTGAAGCTCTGGAAGCTGGACGGCGAGGCGGCCGCGCCATGCGCCAGCCAGCCGGTGCCGCCGCCGGCGACGAAGGCGAGCAGGGAGGCTGCGATCGCGCCATAAAGCCAGCGGCGCGGCTGCTGTACCAGTCGCTCGAGCTCGAGCCGCCTCGGCACCGGCTCGTTGGCGACCTGGTCGTAGCGCGCGTGCAGCGCGTCCGCCATGGCGCGCCAGGATCGCACGCGCTCGGCATCCTCGGGATGGGTCGAGAGCCACGCCTCGACGTCGCTGCGGCGTTCCGCCGGCAGCTCGTTGTCGACGTAAGCGTGCAGCTCGTCTTCGGTGACGGGAATCTTGCGATCAGTCATTGTTGTCGTCTCTGTCTAATTCCCTAACGAAATGTCCATGCATAACGCTTGCCAGTGTACCCTTGCTTAAGCCCAACTCAGTTGCCCCGGCGCAACGCCGGCCGTTCGCCCTCCAGCGAGGCCTTAACATGGGCGCGAGCCCGTGCAAGCCGTGACATTACGGTGCCGATCGGCACGCCCTGGATGTCGGCGACCTCGCGGTAACTCAGTCCTTCCAGCATCACCAGCAGCAGCACCGCGCGCTGCTCTTCCACCAGTGTCGACAGCGCGCGCGCGATGTCGCGGCCTTCCGCCTCGGTGCCGCTGGCGTCGGGATTGTTCTCCAGCAGCGGCATGAATTGCGGCCGCCGCGCTAGCGAGCGACGGCGGTTCTTGTTCAAATTGGTCAGGATCGTGTAGAGCCAGCTCCTGACGTCGCCGCCGAGAAACAACCGCTCCGAACGCAGCGCGCGCACCAGCGTGTCCTGCACCAGATCGTCGGCAATATCCGCGTCGCGCGCGAGCGCGCGGGCATAGCGGCGCAAGGCCGGAATCATGGCTTCGACACTCTGACGAAACGCGCTCATGAAGGCTCGGTGCTGACGTTGATCTCGTTCACACCAACATAACACCGGAATCACCGGCCTATTCCGCATTTCGGGGCAAACAGCCTGAACGGGGTACCGATTGGGGCTGTACCGGCACGGACAGCTGGTGTAGCCCAAAGTCCAAAACCTGGACGCGGTGGACGGTCGTATGGCGCAGGATTCCTCCCTCATGCAAGGCAAGCGCGGCGTCGTGCTTGGCGTTGCCAATAATCGCTCGATCGCCTGGGGTATTGCCAAGGCCTGCCATGGCGCGGGCGCCGAAATCGCGCTGACCTGGCAGGGCGATGCACTGAAGAAGCGGGTCGAGCCGCTGGCGCAGGAGCTCGGCGGGCTCCTGCTCGGCCATTGCGACGTCACCGAGCCTGCGACCGTCGATGCGGTGTTCGACGTCGTGAAGCAGAAATGGGGCAAGATCGATTTCGTCGTGCACGCGATCGCGTTCTCCGACAAGAATCAGCTCGACGGCCGCTATCTCGAGACCACCGCGGACAACTTCACCAGGACCATGCTGATCTCCTGCTACTCGCTGACCGCGATCGCGCAACGCGCGGAGAAGTTGCTCACCGACGGCGGCTCGATCCTGACGCTCACTTACTACGGCGCCGAGAAGTGGATGCCGCATTACAACGTCATGGGCGTGGCCAAGGCGGCGCTCGAAGCCAGCGTGCGCTATCTCGCCGCCGACCTCGGCGAGAAGAACATCCGCGTCAACGCGATCTCGGCCGGCCCCATCAAGACGCTGGCGGCGTCGGGCATCGGCGACTTCCGCTATATCCTGAAGTGGAACGAGTACAATTCGCCGATGCGCCGCACCGTCACCATCGAGGAAGTCGGCGACAGCGCGCTCTATCTGCTCTCCGACCTGTCGCGCGGCGTCACCGGCGAGGTGCATCACGTCGATTCCGGCTATCACGTGGTCGGCATGAAGCGGCCGGACGCGCCCGATATCACGCTAGCCAAAGACTAGCCGACGCCTTCCATGTCAGCGCCCGCGATCTACTACATCCGCCATGGCGAGACGTCGTGGAATGCGGAAGGGCGGCTGCAGGGCGCGCAGGACACCGCGCTCAACGAACTCGGACGCAGGCAGGCGGTGCAGTCGGGCCATATCCTTGCCGATCTGTTGGCGCGCGACGGCCGCGACAAGTCGCAAATTCCGTATCTGTCGAGCCCCCAGTTGCGTGCCCGCACGACCATGGAGCTGATGCGCGGCGCGCTGCAATTGCCGCCGCAGGACTACGCGACCGACGATCGCTTGCGCGAGATCAGCTATGGCCAGTGGGAGGGCTCGACCTTGGCCGAGATGCAGGCGGCCGATCCCGTCTTCTTCGCACGGAGGCTTGCGGATAAATGGCGCGTGGCGCCGGAGGGTGGTGAGACCTATGAAGCGGTGCAGTGGCGCATGCGCGACTGGTACGACCAGGTCAGCCGCGACATTGTCGTGGTCGCCCATGGCGGCACGGCGCGGGCGCTGATGGTCGCGCTCGGCTTCGAGACGCCGCAAAGCGCCGCCGACCTGCCGATTGCGCAGGGCGCGGTCTATGTGTTCAGCGACGGTGGGTTGAAGAAGTATAGTTAAAAGGCATCGTCATTCCGGGGCGCCCGAAGGGCGAACCCGGAATCTCGAGATTCCGGGTCTGGTCCTTCGGACCATCCCGGAATGACGGTGTTTGACCGCATAGCGCCGGCGCGTTACGACACATCATGTCCCACAACACCTTCGGCCATCTGTTCCGCGTCACCACCTTTGGCGAGAGCCATGGGGTCGCGATCGGCTGCGTGGTCGACGGCTGTCCGCCGCTGATTCCGCTCTCTGAGGCCGACATCCAACGCGATCTCGATCGCCGCCGGCCCGGGCAGTCGCGCTTCACCACGCAGCGGCAGGAGGCGGACACGGTCAAGATCCTGTCCGGCGTGATGGCGCATCCCGAAAGCGGCGTGCAGGTGACGACGGGCACGCCGATTGCGCTTCTGATCGAGAACACCGACCAGCGCTCCAAGGACTATTCCGAGATCAAGGACAAGTTTCGCCCGGGCCACGCCGACTTCACCTATGAAGCCAAATACGGCCTGCGCGACTATCGCGGCGGCGGCCGCTCCTCGGCGCGCGAGACCGCGATGCGGGTCGCGGCCGGCGCGATTGCGCGCAAGATCCTGCCCGAGGTGACCGTGCGCGGCGCGCTGGTGCAGATGGGTCCGCACCGGATCGACCGCGCCAAATGGGACTGGGAGGAGATCGCGAACAACCCGTTCTTCTGTCCGGACAAGGACAAGGCCGCGTTCTTCGAGGACTATCTCGACGGCATCCGCAAGCAGGGCTCCTCCATCGGCGCCGTCATCGAGATCGTGGCAGAGGGCGTACCCGCAGGGCTGGGCGCGCCGATCTACGCCAAGCTCGATGCCGATCTCGCTGCCGCCTTCATGAGCATCAATGCGGTCAAGGGCGTCGAGATTGGCGACGGCTTTGCCGTGGCCGAATTGTCGGGCGAAGAGAACGCCGACGAGATGCGCATGGGCAATCAGGGCCCGAAGTTCCTTTCCAACCACGCCGGCGGCATCCTTGGCGGCATCTCGACGGGGCAGCCGGTGGTCGCGCGCTTCGCGGTGAAGCCGACCTCGTCGATCCTCACTCCTCGTCGCACCGTCGATCGTAACGACGGCGAGACGGAGATCCTGACCAAGGGCCGCCACGATCCCTGCGTCGGCATCCGCGCGGTGCCGGTGGGCGAGGCCATGATGGCCTGCGTGCTTGCCGATCACTTCCTGCGCCATCGCGGGCAGGTGGGAAAATAGCGAACTACGCCGGCGCCCCCATGATGTACGGCTTCAGCAGCGCATACATCATGCCGTGGGTCGGCGTCGGAACACCTAGCTCCCGACCTAGAGCGACCACTTTGCCGCCGAGCCATGGCAACTCCATGCGGTTGCCACGTTCGAGATCCAGCGCCATCGAAGCTTTCATTGCGGGTGGGGCGTGTCCGATGAACTCGAGGGCCTTGTCGACGGCATCTGCCGGCAGCGCGATGCCCTTGGCGCGGGCCACCGCGTGAACTTCCTTGACGGCGGCAACGATGACCGGGCGGATATCGGGATCGTCGCGCAGCTTGCCGATCGGCTGGCGTGTCGATGCGGTGATGCTGGCATTGGTGGCAAGCAGAATGAACTTCATCCAGAGATCGGTGAGGATCTGCTCGCTCAGCGTCACATCGAAGCCCGCCTTCTGACACAGCGCCAGCAAGTCCTGGCCGCGCTTCGTGATCCTGCCGTCGAGCTCGCCGAAGATCATGCGCATGAAGGTGCCGACCTGCTGGAGCACGCCGGGTTTGATGATGGATGCGCTGATCTGCGCGACGCCGCCCATCACGGCCTCGCGGCCGAGAATCGGGATCAGCCGGTCGGCGGCGTCGACGCCGTTCTGCAGCGGGATCACAGCCGTGCCGGGGCTCACCAGCGGCTTGATATGCGCGCCCGCGCTCTCGACGTCCCACAGCTTGACGCAGAACAGCACGACGTCGACCTTGCCGATCGTGGCGGGATCATCGGTTGCCTGCGTCGGCACCAAATGGGTGTCGCCGCGAGGACTATTCACCCTCAGTCCCTCGCTTTTCATCGCCGCCAGATGCGCACCGCGCGCAATAAAGGTGACATCGGCGCCCGCTTTTGCCAGTGCCGCGCCGAACCCGCCTCCGACGCCGCCCGCTCCGACCACCGCAATCCGCATTTCGTTCTCCCATCCTCGGGTGCAGCAGAGGCGCCCACAGCTCGTTGCCTTGAAAGAACCTCAACTGAAAGAATCTTGCAACTTGCGAAGCGTTCGCACCAGCGCGGCAAACCTCCGAATTTCGTGAGCCGCGTCCTGCCCGTGCGTCTTTCTTTGGTCATCATCTTGGCCTTCTACGTCACGCAGGTTGAGACCTTAATCGTTCGGTAGTAGCTCCTCCTGCGCAGACTGTCCGGGTGAGGACAACGGTCGAACAAGCATCACTCAAGGCCCTGCTGATGTACCGTCTATCCGCTCCGGCACTGCTGCTGGTGCTTGGAGCAAGTCTCGCGTTGGCGGGGTGTGCGGCGATCGAGCCCCGCAATGCGCTGCCGGAAGCCTCCGCCGCTCATATCGATCCGGACGGATTCCACAACATCAGGTTCTGGGGCGACGAGGCGGCTCCGGCCGTCGTTTCGCCCAGGGATGATCCGGCTCCGGGAAGTTCTCCGCGAAGCGCCGTGCGTCGACAGTTGAATCTTCTCGCGATATCGGGCGGCGCCGAAGACGGCGCTTTCGGCGCGGGTCTTCTCGCTGGATGGGGCGATGCCGGAAATCGTCCGGATTTCGACCTCGTTACCGGCGTCAGCTCGGGAGCATTGATTGCTCCCTTTGCTTTCCTTGGCCGAGTGCATGACGCGCAGTTGCGCGAGATTTTCACGCAGTATGGGCGCAAGGATATCTTTGCCTACAACGTGCCCAGCCTGTTGCAGGGCTCCGCGCTGGTCGACGATTCACCGCTGTCCCGCCTGATCGAAAAATACATCGACCGGGACTTCGTTCGGGACGTCGCGGAAGAGAGGAGAAAGGGGCGGGTGCTCCTGATCGGCACCACCAATCTCGACGCGCAGCGCCCCGTGCTGTGGGACATGGGACGCATCGCGGCCAGCGACAGGCCCGACGCGATCGACCTCTTTCGGAGAGTCTTGCTTGCGTCGGCGACGTTGCCCGGTGTCTTTGCTCCGGTCCGCATCAAGGTTCGCGTCGGCGACAAGGATTACGACGAGCTTCATGTCGACGGCGGTATCACGAGACAGGTCTTCATTGCACCGTCCGCGCTGCGCCTGGTCTCGGGCGGCCCGGTGCGGAGTACGATGAACGGGGCGCACCTGTTCGTCATCCGGAACGGGCGCGTCGATCCGCAGTGGGAGCCGGTGAACGAAAATGTGGTTTCGATCACCCAGCGATCGCTTTCAACCCTGATCAAGAATCAGAGCATTGGCGATCTGTACCGGATCTATTCGGTGGCAAGACAGGACGGCATCGATTTCAACCTGGCCAGCATACCTTCGGATTTCGCGGTTCGGACCGACGAGCTGTTCGATCAGAAGTACATGACCGCGTTGTTCGAGCGTGGGTACCAGATGGGCGCGCACTATCCCTGGATCAAGAGCCCGCCCGGATTGCAGACCGTCGCACACCGATCGCGTCCCGGCTCCGCCGACGACCAAATTCGGTAGAAGCCGGCGCCCGGCTCCGCGAAGCAGCGCCTCAACGCAAATCGCGTGGCTGATCCGCGTACAGCCCGTCGCTCTTCCGGTCGCGGGCGGTTGCTTGCGCCGGCAAAACGGTTTGTAATCAAACCGGTTACGCGCAATCCGGAGCAGGACATGATGGGAGATGCCAAAACCCATTACGAGGTGATTGTCGTCGGCGCCGGCGTGGCGGGCATCTACCAGATCAAGCGGCTGGTCGATCTCGGCATCGACGCGACCGTCCTTGAATCGGGCGCCGATCTCGGCGGCACCTGGTTCTGGAACCGCTATCCCGGCTGCCGCTTTGATTCCGAGAGCTACACTTACGGCTTCTCGTTCTCACGTGAACTGCTCGACGAGTGGCACTGGAAAGAGCGTTTTTCCGGTCAACCAGAGAACTTGCGTTACCTGAATTACGTCGCCGACAAGTTCGATCTGCGCAAGCATATGCAGTTCAATTGCAAGGTCGAGGCGATGCACTTCGACGAAGCGCGCGATCTGTGGCATGTGACAACCGCCGACGGTCGCAAGCTGACAAGCCGCTTCGTGGTTCTCGCAATCGGCCTGCTTTCCGCGCCGACCATGCCGCGACTGGAAGGCATCGATGACTTCAAAGGGCGCTCGTTCCACACCTATTACTGGCCGCATGAGCCGGTCGATCTCGCCGGCAAGAAAGTAGCCGTGATTGGCACCGGCGCCACCGGCATTCAGTTGATAGGTGAGATCGCCGACAAGGTCGCCGAACTCACTGTGTTCCAGCGCCGGCCAAACTGGAGTGCACCGCTCAACAACAGCGCGATCTCCGAGGAGGAGATGGCCGACATTCGCTCGCGCTATGACGAGATCTTCGCTGCCTGCAAGCTCACACCGGGCAGCTTCCTGCATGGGCCTCAAAGCAGCGGCTTCTACGAAGTGACACGCGAGGAACGTCTGGCGCTGTGGGACAGGCTCTATGACGAGCCCGGCTTCGGCATCTGGCTCGCGAATTTTCGCGAGATCTTCATGGATGAAGCGGCCAATGCCGAACTGTCGGAATACATCGCCGACCGCATCCGCCGCCGTGTCAGGGATCCCAAATTGGCCGAAAAATTAATTCCCAGGGATCACGGCTTTGGCGTGCAGCGCCTGCCGCTGGAGACGGATTATTTTGAGGCCTATAACCGCGATAATGTGCATCTCGTCGACATCAGCGAGACGCCGCTCGTTCGCGTCACCGAGAGGGGCCTGCTGACCACCGAGCGCGATTATGAATTCGACATCATCGCCTACGCCACCGGCTTCGATGCCATCACCGGCGCCTATGATCTGATCGACATCCGCGGCATCAGCGGCGAGCGGCTGGCCGACAAGTGGAAGCACGCGCCGTCGACCTTCCTCGGCATGCTCGTCCACGGCTTCCCGAACCTGTTGATGCCGACCGGGCCGCAAAGCGCGTCCGCCTCGACCAATTTCCCGCGTGGCATCGAGAACGGTGTCAACTGGTGCATGGACCTGTTGCAATACATCTGGGATCGCGGCTACACCCGCGCCGAAGCCACGCGTGAGGCGCAGGATCGCTGGACCGCGCATGTGGCCAAGATGTACGAGATCATGCTGATGCGGAAAGCAAAGGGATGGTTCACCGGCTACAACTCCAACGTCGCCGGCCACGAAGAGGGCACGGTGCGCTACTTCGTCTACAATGGTGGCACGCCAAAATTCGTCGGCATCATCAATGAAGTAGCGGCGAAGGGTTATCAGGAGATCGAGTTCAGCTCGCTGCCGCGTGCCAACGCACTGGCAGCAGCTGGCAACGCCCTTCTGTCGTGAAAACGCAATGCGTTCATGCTGGCTTGACGGCTCCAAAATCAGCGCCGCTAATGCCCTTCATGGACACGTCAAAGCTGCAGAACCTGATCGACTGGCTGATGGACGGCGCGCGCTCGGCGCCGACGCCGCCCGCCTTCATGAAGGAGACCTGCGAACGCCTGATCGATTGCGGCGTGCCGCTGTGGCGGGCAGCCGCCTTCGTGCGGACACTGCATCCCGACACCTTTGGCCGATCCTTCATCTGGCGTCGCGGCGGGGAGGTCGCGGTCAACTCCGCCGATTTCGACATCGTGGACACGCCGGAATATATCAACAGTCCCGTGGTGATGGTGCAGAGGACCGCGCGAGAGCTGCGCTACCGCATGGACGATCCCGACAGCCATCGCTTCCCGTTCTTCGACGACATGCGCAAAGAAGGCGTCACCGATTACATCGGGCTGCCGCTCGTGTACACCGACGGTTCGGTGCACGTGTCGAGCTGGTCCACGATGGAGCCGGGCGGCTTCACCGACGAGCAGCTGGCGGCGCTGCGCCGGATCGTTCCGGCCTATTCGCGCATCGGCGAAATCTTCGCGATGCGGCGCACCGCGACCTCGCTGCTCGACACTTATGTCGGCAACCGCGCCGGC
>Ga0210410_10005533_pt1 | contig 10994 bp, 8 predicted proteins | sample IncBWC4MmetaG_FD_161058 | JGI IMG/M metagenome (GOLD analysis project Ga0210410, IMG submission 161058) | Forest soil microbial communities from Barre Woods Harvard Forest LTER site, Petersham, Massachusetts, United States - Inc-BW-C-4-M | ecosystem: Environmental > Terrestrial > Soil >... | reverse complement strand
CTTGAAGACTTCGGGCGCCACCGGAATCCACATCTATATACCTGTCGAGCCGGTCTACACATACGAGCAACTGCGCACCTTCGGCGAGATCATCGCGCGGATGGTGACTACTGAGCACTCGAATCTGGTCACCCAAGAGCGCATCGTTGCCAAGCGCCCAGCAGGCCGCGTGTTGATCGACGTGCAGCAAAATGCTCACGGGCGTCCGCTGGCTGCCGCATATTCCGTGCGGGCATTCCCCGAAGCGCCGGTTTCCACTCCCATTTCGCCCGGTGAACTGCGCCCCAGCCTGCAGCCGGCGAATCTAAACATGAAAACGATTTTTGCGCGACTAAAAGAGAAAGGTGATCTCTGGCGTGATTTCTGGAAGCAACGCCAAAGGTTGGAGGGGGCCATTGAAGCTTTGAGCAGCCGCATACCGCCGCGGGGGAAAAAAACGTCCTGATCATTCACTGGCATTGCCTTTTCCCCGTATCGCAGCTGTGATTAAATGCCAAAGCAAGGGAGGTTCGCTATTCCTCGCAAGGGACAATTGTGCGTAGGCACTTCTGGATACTCCTATAAGGAGTGGAAGGGGAGTTTTTACCCCGAAAAGCTGCCGGACCGCGAAATGCTGAGCTATTATGCCGGGCAGTTCAAAACGGTCGAGATCAACCATTCTTTCTACCGCATGCCGACGGAAAATCTGCTCGTGCAGTGGGCGAAGAGCGTTCCTGAAGGATTTAAGTTTGCTCTGAAGGCAAACCAGCAGATCACTCACATCAAGAGGCTGCGCGGCTGCGAAGACACGTTGAAGCGTTTCCTAGAGGTGGCCAGCGTATTGAACGATGGTGACCACCTCGGCCCCGTCCTCGTGCAGCTTCCACCCAATTTCAAATTTGATCAGCCGCTGCTTGAAGATTTTCTCGCACTTCGGCCGCCGGCGTTTGCGTTCGCTTTTGAAGTGCGTCACCCGTCGTGGTACACGGAGGAAACTTACGCCGTCCTTCGCCGGCACGGAACGGCCCTTTGTTTGGCCGAGACGGAGAAGGAAACGCCTCTGGAAGTTCTTACAGCCGATTTTACTTATGTGCGCCTGCGGCGTGAAAACTACACTGCAAAGCAATTGGAGGCTTGGAGCAAGCGTTTTGAAGAATGGCTTCGCAAGGGAGTGGATGTGTACGCTTACTGCAAGCATGAAGATGCCGGCAAAGCGCCGGCCTACGCACATGCGCTGCTGCGTAGAAAAGATAATTGAGTACATTCAGATCACGACCTGCTTCCTTGTTTTTCTCGAAATTTGTTCCTGCTGCATTCACACAAAATTAGTTTTTGCGTACTTGCGGCCGAGTAAGGATTGCTGTCCTGGGGGGTAGTCGCATAATGCAGGTTGCGGCGGCTTGGATACAGGCGTAACTTTCAACGAGCCATTGTGGGCCGAGCCTTGGGAGGGATCATGGAACGTCGTGAAGCGCTGCGTCTGATGGGAGCGGCGAGCGTTTTTTCTGTATTGTCGTCGGATCTGTTTACGGCCACGCTGCAGGCCCAGCTTGCGGCGAACCAGGCCGGTACCCTGCGCACGCTGTCGCCTGCGCAAAATGAAATCGTTGTGGCGATGAGCGACGTAATGATACCCGCAACCGCTACTCTCGGCGCCAAAGCCGCGAAAGTGAACGAATTTATCGACCTGATTTTGACGGAGTGGGCGACGGAAGAGGAAAGGAAAATTTTTCTCGAGGGGCTTGCGGAGGCTGACTGCAAAACGAACGCGCTCTTTGGCCACGGATTTGCCGCCGCTTCCGCGAAGGAGCAGGCCGTGATTGTGCAGGTGTTCGATGAAGAGTTGGCGAGCTCGCGCAACGAAAAATTACCCGAGCAGGTTCGCGCTTGGGAAGTGACACTGCTCCATCCATTCTTCGCGCAGATGCGGCGGCTCACGCTGGTTGGTTACTACACATCCCCGATCGGGCAGGAGCAGGAACTCAAAGTGGAGATCATCCCCGGAGCGCTGCACGGTTGCGTGCCTGCGGAGCCCGAGGTGAAGCAGTGAGGAGCGTGAAGAAGCCCGATACGTACGACGCGATCATCATTGGTTCCGGAATGACCGGGGGCTGGGCGGCAAAAGAACTCACGGAGAAAGGGCTGAAGGTGCTAGTTCTGGAGGCGGGCCGGCCGATTGAGCCGGACCGCGATTATGTGGAGCACGTTCCGATCACCGAAATGAAATTTCGCGGGATGAGCGACCGGCAGGAGACCCTGAAGGATCAGCCGATCCAGCGGACGTGTTACGCATGCGACGAGTGGGCCAGCAAGTTTTTTGTAAAGGACGCGGAGCATCCGTATACGACCGACCCGGACAAGCCGTTTGCGTGGATTCGTGGGCGGCAGGTCGGCGGCAAGTCCATCATGTGGGCGCGCCAGTCTTATCGGTGGAGTGATCTGGATTTCGAAGCCAACGCGCGAGAGGGAATTGGCATCGACTGGCCGATCCGCTACGCCGATATCGAGCCCTGGTACAACTACGTGGAAGATTTTGCGGGGATTACCGGACAGGCCGAGGGGTTGTCGCAACTGCCGGACGGGCACTTCCTGCCGCCGATGGAAATGAATTGCGCGGAAATTGCCGTGAAGGAAGCGATCGCGCGGCAGTTTGGACGCGACCGGGTGATGACGATTGGCCGCGCGGCGATTCTGACCCAGACGCACAATGGGCGCGCCCCATGCCACTATTGCGGCCCGTGCCATCGTGGGTGCATCACGCGCTCCTATTTCAGCAGCGTGAACGCCACGCTGCCGGTCGCCGAAAAGACGGGGCGGCTGACGCTGCGGCCTTACAGCGTGGTGCACAGTTTGATTTTCGATCCCCAAACGCGCCGCGTGACCGGTATAAAGGTGATTGACGGGCAGACGCACAAGGCGATGGAGTTCCAGGGGCGCATCATTTTTCTTTGCGCGTCTGCGCTGGAGTCCACGAGGATTCTCCTCAACTCGGCCACGCCTGAGTTTTCTACGGGGCTGGCGAACAGCAGCGGGGAGCTTGGCAAAAACCTGATGGACCATATCATGGGCGGCGGCGCGGACGGAATCATTCCCGGTTTTCTGGATCGCGTGCAAACCGGAAGGCGCCCGAACGGCATTTACGTGCCGAGATTTCGCAACGTATCCAGCAAAGACAAAAATTTCCTCCGCGGGTACGCCTATCAAGGCCAGGCCGAACGCGAAGGCTGGGAGCGCGGCATTGACGAAAACGGGTTCGGCGCGGACTTCAAGAATTCGCTGCGCAAGCCCGGCCCCTGGAAAATGACTTTCCACGGTTTTGGCGAGTGTTTGCCGAATCCGGCCAATTTTGTCGAGATTGATAAAGAGCGCGTGGATGCCTGGGGCGTTCCGGTGCTGAAGATTCACTGCGAGTGGCGAGACAACGAAAAGACGCTGCTGCACGACATGATGATCCAGGCGGCGGAGATGCTGACGGCGGCAGGCGCAGTCGAAATTCGTCCGTATAAGCAGAATAATCCGCCCGGCCTGACGATTCACGAAATGGGAACCGCGCGCATGGGAGCCGATCCGAAAAAATCGGTGCTGAATAAACACAACCAGGCGCACGACGTGAAAAACCTGTTTCTTCCCGACGGCGCATGCATGGTTTCGTCTTCGTGCGTGAATCCTTCGCTGACCTACATGGCGCTGACGGCGCGGGCGTGCGATTACGCGGTTTCGCAAATGAAAAAAGGCGAACTGTAAGCTTCGTTTAGAACCGGGACAAATCTGCAGAGTGTCGGGGAGGGGTATCGGAGATGGCGCACGAGGAAGCGGCGAAGTCCGGAGCCGGTGTGAAATTGGTGATCCGGAACATTGGTGTGTTGCTGAGCGGAGATTTGCAACGGCCGATTCTGGATGCGGACACCATGGTGGTGAAGGATGGAAAAATTGCCGCGATCGGCCGCGAGAAGGAGGTGGACACAGCAGACGTGACGCGACTGATTGACGCGAATGGCACCACGCTAGCACCGGGCTTGATTGACAGCCACGTGCATCCGGTTGCGGGAGATTGGACGCCGCGGCAGAACCAGATCGGATGGATTGATAGCTGCCTGCACGGCGGCGTGACCACTATGATTTCGGCCGGCGAAGTGCACATGCCGGGGCGTCCGAAAGATGTCGTCGGCGTGAAAGCGATGGCGATCACGGCGCAACGCGCGTTCGCGGCGCTGCGGCCGAGCGGCGTCAAAGTTTTGGCGGGCGCGCCCGTGATTGAGCACGGAATGATCGAGGAGGATTTTCGCTCGCTGGCGGAGGCGGGCGTTCGTTTGTTGGGCGAAGTGGGCCTCGGCAGTGTCAAGGACGGGCCGACGGCGCGGCAGATGGTGGCCTGGGCGCGGAAGCATGGAATGCAGAGCACGATTCACACCGGTGGGCCATCGATTCCAGGCTCAAGCCTGATTGATAAAGATGTCGTGCTGGCAGCTGACGCGGACGTGATTGGACACATTAATGGAGGGCACACGGCGCTGCCGGATGCGCAGATTCGTTCGCTGTGCGAGGAATCTTCGCGCGCGCTGGAGATTGTGCACAACGGGAATGAGCGCGCGGCGCTGTTCACGTTGCGCACGGCGAATGAGTTGAAACAGTTGCACCGCGTGATCCTTGGAACCGACGCCCCGGCGGGGTCAGGCGTGCAGCCGCTGGGGATTATTCGCGTGATTGCGGCGTTGTCTTCGATCGGGGAAATATCTGCGGAAGTGGCGTTTTGTTTCGCGACCGGGAACACCGCTCGAATGCGTAACCTGGACAGCGGATTGATCGAAGTTGGCCGCGCGGCGGATTTTGTGTTTATGGATGCGGCGCAGCACTCGGCAGGGAAGACATTGCTTGAGAGCGTGCGCCTGGGCGATTTGCCGGGGATCGGAATGGTGATGATTGATGGGGAAGTGAAAAGTGAGCGGAGCAGGAATACGCCGCCAGCTACCCGGGTGCCGAAGATTGTGAAATGAGGAAGTAAGGAAGTAACGAAGTAAAGATTCGGAAAATGAAAACAGCGAAGCCGCCCAATGGTTAAGTTTCGGCGATTGCCGCTGGTTTGGGAGGTTCGAATTAATCCGTGAAATCGGAGGCTTTGCCTCCGCACTCAAAATTAGCGGAGGCCGTCTTCGCCTTTGATTTGATCTTTGGTGAGGCCACCGACGCGAGGGAGGGGGCGGCCGCTGTCGGTCACGGCGATAGCTACGAGGATTTCGTTAGCGCGCGGCGCGTCGTTGATGCGGATTTCCATGCCGTCGAAGTGGCTGCGGACGAAGGCGGCGTCTTTGTGGCCGAGTGGAATGTCGAGAGCGACACCGGGACCACCGCGTTTCTTGGAAGAGGGAATCAGCGCGGCTCCTTTGCCTAGTATTTTGCGGACCGGTGTGCCGAGTTTGGGATGGAGAATGGCGGCGGCGTGTTCGAGCTCGCCGTTTTCGCCGACGGCCGCGGCTTTTCCGTAGCTTTCGGCAAAGGGGCCAGGGATTCCCAGTGCCGCGACGGCGCGTTCGGTGAGCAGTGCGCCGAGTTCCTCTCCGATTTCCATGAGTTCTGTTAGGTCGTCAACGTAATTTCCCGCAAATGGATTTTCGATGACCGCGGCTGCGGCGGCGCGGCGCGTTGGAGGATTCACTGGCCTGCCCATTTCCGTGCGCGTTTCTTCTACGAAGGTGACGATTTTTCGGATTTTAGTTTTCATGACGTTTCCGTCTGCGCCTCTCGATTGAGATTTTTGGCTATGTTGGCACCGTAAAAGCGGAGGCTTTGCCTCCACACTCAAAAATTAGCGGAGACCGTCCTGGCCTTTGATTTCCGAGGCTTTGAGGCCGCCGACGCGGGCGTGGACGCGCGCACCGGTGGTCATCACCAGCGCGAGCAGAATCTCGTCGGCCTTCGGCGCGTCGGCGATCCCGACTTCCATCGAATCGAAATGGCTGCGGACGTAGGAGGCATTGATGTGCGTGATGGGAACATCGAGGCGGGTGCCAGGGCCGCCGACCTTTTTGGTAGAAGCGACGATAGCCTTGGCGTTGCCGAGAATCTCGCGCATCGCGTAACCGCCGGGGACATGCCACAAGGCGCCGTGCTCCAATTCTCCAGCCTGGCCGACGATGGCACCCTTGCCGTAACCTTCCACGATTTTCGGATCGCCACCCAGCGCAGCGACAAGGGCCTTTGCCATTTCGAGGCCGAGCGGGTTCATATCTTCCATGAAGCCGGCAATTTCCGGAACGTATTTTCCCGCAAAAGGGTTGTGAATGACCGCAAGCGCGGCGGCGCGTCGCAAGGGAGTGGCGGCAATCGGACCGCCTTCATGAAAAACTTCTTCAACAACAATGACGCGTTTGCGGAGTTGCACTTCAGGCATGCGGATTCGTCCTTCCGGTGAGTTCGATTTGGGCGTGAATATTCGGAGCGGCCGGCCCCGTAAGATCATCCAGGGTGCAAACAACGCACTTCAGAAAGCCGTCCCTACAAAAGCCCGCTGGCGCCTTGGCTGAGGCATGCGATATGCGAACGCATTTCTGGAGGCAGAGCGCTGCGGAATGGATCAGGCCTTTTTCGCGGAGCCGAGTTGCGACGCACAGACCGTTTTCAAGTGCTGCGTCGATTTCGAATTGCGAGAGCGGCTCGACGCCCCGCGTGACGAGCAAATCGCCGAGGTCGGAGTCCGGTGAAATTTCCCGGGCGGGGATACGGCTAATGCCGGGATGATCGGGAAGATTCACCGCGTTGCCAATCACCGTGGCAGCGGCGTCGGCAGCGGAAGCGCAATCGGCAAGAACCGTCACGGCGTCGGCGATGCCAAGCGAAAAACTGCGGCCCCGCCAGCCGCTGGTGGCGATTCCACGAACAGGATCCGCTGCGGAAATTTCGAGAGAACCAAAAAGTGAAGGCGTGTCAGGCCGCTCTACCATGCCGATCTTGTAGCGGTAGGAATCGGCCAGATGAATTGCAATGTCGCCGCCATCGTTCACGTACGCGCGTTCGAGCGTCGCGGCCACGGTCATCGATTCAAGAATTGCCTCAGCAACGGAACCTGCAACGGCAGCCATCGGCGTGATGAAGGAATCCATGCAATACGGTTCGACGGCGGCAAACATGCGTTGCGCGACCGCCCCGCGAGGACGCTTGGAGTTTTTCTCCGCAGGCCTGCGGAGAAACGGCAGTTCTCCGCAGAGTTCATCGAGAATGGAGACGAAGCGGCGAGCCGCTGCTTCGTACGCCACCGAAACCGCTCGCGGTGCGCCATTGGCTTCAATGATCAGATCAATCGGGCCGTCGTGCAGGTGCACACGCCGCCCGTCAGGCAGCATGCGGATGAGGGCAGGCTCTCTCATGATCCGCTGCTCCCGGCGCGGGGTTTCAGCGGCCACGGATTTTGCGCGTGTGAAACGAGTTGCCGCTGGCGCTCCTTTTCTTTCAGCACATCCGCGAGCGGCCGCACGTAATCCACATGTCCGCCGAGCACAGCGTAGTCATGTTTTTTGAGCGTGAACTCGATGGGAGCGACAAGCGCCGGCGTGGGCACATAGCCGAACGCATTTTCCGGCATGCGCGTCACGTCCACCATAAAGGTGATGCCGCCGCCGGGCCAGATATACGCGGGAGCGCCGCCGCAAGTGACGCGCGTCAGCCTGCGTTTCACTGAATCCGTCAGCTTCACCGGATTTTCCGTGACGCCAGCGCGCAACGAGCCGCCGGCTCCGCCCATGAACAATACGGTCGTTAGAGCGGGTTCGCAATTTTCACGAATGCGCCCGACGGATTCTTTTAACGCTTCGGGAAGCTCCTTTTCCACGGGGCGCAAAGCTTCGTCGAGTTCGTAATACGCAAACTGCTCGCCGGTGGTGCTGACCATCAGCAGCCGAAGATGCGGCCAGGCAAATTTCGTCTTGAACGGTTTCAGAATCGTGAGTGGGTCCGAAATATTCGTGCCGCCCCATCCAGTTCCGGGCTCGGCAACCTGAAAATAGCGGCCGGGAGTGGAGCGGCGCCCCTGAATCGCGATGCCGGTTTCGCGCACGCCCAGTAGTTTTCCCGCTTGATGCTCGGAGAGCACGCCGGTGATGTGGTCGTCCACCACCACCACGTCGTCCACTTTGCCAAACCACTGCTTGGCGAACATGCCGATCGTCGCGGAGCCGCAGCCCACGCGCATGCGCTCCTCGCGCTGGCCGTTCACGACCGGGGGCTTTCCGGCAGCGACGCGAACGCTGGCGCCCTCATCAATCGTGAGTTCGACTTCCTTTCCGTTACAACGATCGAGGAGAGTTTCGCAGGTCACGCGTCCTTCGCTCTTGCTACCGCCAGTCAGGTGATGTACGCCGCCGAGCGAAAGCATCTGCGAGCCGTACTCGGCGGTGGTGACATGGCCGACGGGTTCACCCTGCGCGCGCACAAGATTTCGCTCCGGGCCGAGATGGCGGTCGGTGTCGATTTTCAGCTTCACGCCGCAGTAGCTGAAGATTCCTTCGGTCACCACTGTGACCATGTCCACGCCTTCCACTTCGCTCGAAACAATGAACGGCGCGGGCTTGTAGTCGGGATAAGTGGTGCCGGCGCCGATGGCGGTGACAAAGGTCTCCTGGCCCTTCATGATTTTTCCGTCCCAGTCGCCTTCGCGTTCGAGGAACGGCACCAGCGGCGTGCCTTGCGATTTCGCGCGGTCGAGCAAGATGTGCGGATCGACGCGCACCAGTTGGCCTTCGAGATTGGCGTAGCGGTCGCACGCGCCGGCGTGGCCGCGCTTGATGTAGCAGAGAACGGGGCAGGCGTCGCAGCGAACCGTGTCGGGAGGAAATACGTCAGGCATGCGGATTCCCGGAACCGGCCGCAGCTTTTGCAAGAATGGCGGCGCGGACTTTGTCAGGAGTGGCGGGCAGCTTGCGAATGCGAACGCCGACTGCATCATAAAGCGCATTCAGAATCGCCGGCGCAGTGGGAATCAGCGCCTGTTCACCAATACCTTTCGCACCGAACGGCCCCGCCGGTGAAGGATCTTCGATCAAGATGGATTCAACCGGCGGCATATCGCCAATCGTCGGAATTAAATAGTCGTGAAGATTCTCGCCCTTGCCAGGAAAGAATTCTTCCATTAGTGCCATGCCGAGGCCTTGCGCCGCGCCGCCTTCGATCTGGCCCTCGACGAGCGTGGGATTGATGGCGCGGCCAACATCGTGCGCGGCGGTGATTTTCAGAATTTTGATGGTGCCGAGTTCGGTGTCCACTTCCAGTTCGGCGAGGTGCGCGCCAAAACCGTAGACGGCGTACGGGACACCTTGGCCATTGTCGTTCAGCGGCGAGGTGGCGGGGTCAAAGGTGGCCTCAGCGCTGACAACGTAGCCCCGCTCGTCGAGCGGAAGTTGACGGAGGTCGACAGTCTTTTTCTTGCCGGAATCTTCGACGATCAACGAGCCGTCAAGAAACTGAATCTTCGCGCAGTCGCAGCCGCCGGCCAACTTGAGAATATTGTTTTTCAATTGCTCGCCGGCGAGATACGCGGCTTTGCCGCTGACGAACGTCTGCCGCGAAGCGGAAGTTTTTCCGCAATCGGGAGTAATGTCCGTGTCGCCGGAGAGCAGATCGAATTTTTCGAGCGGTGCGCCGAGGGCTTCGGCACAGATTTGCGTGACGACCGTGGCGGAGCCCTGGCCAATGTCCACCGCACCCTGATGCAAAGCGATGCGGCCGTCGCGCTTCAGGCCGACGCGCATCGTGGACGGATTGGGAAGAGAAGTGTTGCCGCAGCCGTACCACATTCCCGCGACGCCGACTCCTCGGCGAAGTGAATTTTGCGAAGAAGCATTGAACTCGGAAGCTTCCTTTCGTGACTTCTGCCAGCGAGGTCGGAGCGCCACGAAACATGCGCGAATGCCGACACCTCCGCCGATGACCTGGCCCGTGACCGTGGGACTTTCGTTATCGAGCGCGTTCAGCAAGCGAAATTCGAGCTTGTCCATTCCGATTTTTTCGGCGAGAGAATCGTAAAGCTGCTCTTGCGCGATGGTGCCTTGCGGAACGCCAAAGCCGCGGAACGCACCGGCGGGAAGCAGATACGTGTGAATCGCGCGAGTGACTGCGCGGAAGTGCGGCACTTTGTACGGACCCGAAGCGTGAATGGGAACCCGCGCGGCGACAGTTGGCCCCCAGGAAGCGTACGCGCCGGTGTTGAAGTCGGCCGTGAAATCCATGGCGACGAGTTTCCCGGCGGAAGTTGCGCCCGCGCGGCAGAAGATTCTCGAGGGATGGCGTTTGGTGGTAGAGCGGATCGATTCAGGCCGGGAATAAACCATGCGCACTGGTTTGCCCAAATGCCAGGCTGCGACGGCGAGAAACGGCTGCAGCGAAAGATCGAGCTTGGACCCGAATCCACCGCCGACCGCCGTCGGGATGATGCGGACGCTCGATTCGGGAATGCCGAGAATGGCGGCGATATCTTTCAAGTCGTTATACGGCGCTTGCGTGCAGGCTTGCACTTCGACGCGATCGCCGACGCGGCGCGCGAACCCGGCTTCGGGCTCGATATAGGCGTGCTCGATGAATCCCGTTTCGTATTCGGCTTCGACGCAAACATCGGCGGTTCGCAGGGCGTCATCGACATCGCCGCACACCACACGCCCGCCTACAAGAATATTGTCTGGCCGCGATGCATGGACCGCCGACGCGCCAGGCTTCAGCGCCTCTTCGGGTTGTGTAATTGCCTGCAACGGCTTCCAGGAGACAGGGAACTGGCTCAGGTCGAGCGCTGCGATAGCCGCGGGTTCACCGACGACGGCGGCAACGGCTTCGCCAAGGAATCGCGCTTCATGTTCTGCAAACACTGGCTGATCGGAAAATTGCGGAATTACGCCGAAGCAATTTTTCCCCGGAACGTCCCGCGCGGTGAAAATCGCGTCAATACCGGAATGCGCTCGGCGGTACGCTTCGAGATCGCCAAACGCGAATTCCGCGCGATGGTGCGGTGAGCGCACAACGCGAAGCAGCAGGGAATC
>Ga0210410_10005532_pt1 | contig 10996 bp, 11 predicted proteins | sample IncBWC4MmetaG_FD_161058 | JGI IMG/M metagenome (GOLD analysis project Ga0210410, IMG submission 161058) | Forest soil microbial communities from Barre Woods Harvard Forest LTER site, Petersham, Massachusetts, United States - Inc-BW-C-4-M | ecosystem: Environmental > Terrestrial > Soil >... | reverse complement strand
CCGCTGGGAGCCGCCGTCGCATTCTTACGAGCATCCGCCGGCGCCCGCGCCGCTGCCGGGGCGCATCGCGCCGGCGCCGCTCGGACGCGAGAGCATCAGTGAAGGCGGCGGCACGACCGGCCATGGTGTCGCCTTCTGCGTGCGGCTGTGCGACGGCCACCATTTTCCGATGGAGAATATGGTCAAAGGTACGCCGGGCGAAACCTGCCGGGCGATTTGCCCGTACAGCAAGACTAAAGTGTATTTCGGCGCGGAGATCGCCGGCGCGGTCGCGCAGGACGGCCAGCGTTATGCCGACCTCGACACCGCCTTCATGTACCGCAAGCAGCTCGTCGACAAATGCACCTGCAACGGCCGGGACGCGATGGGCCTTGCACCGCTCGATGTGCGCAACGATCCGACGCTCCGGCCCGGCGACATGGTCGCCACCAAAGACGGGATTGCGACCTTTACGGGCCGCTCGGGACCGGGCGCGAGCTTCACGCCGGTCAATCCGGCGACGCTGCCGATCGATATTCGGTAGGCGGAGGCGGCGTCGAATTCGCCGAATGATGCATTTATTTGCTCGACACCAGTAGCGCGTCGCTGTTCGATGCCCGCTTACTTCGGCTCCCAGTCCGGCGGCGCCAGCTCGAATGTCGCGAACTCGAAGCCCGGCGCCACCGTGCAGCCGACCAGAGTCCAATCGCCGAGCGAGCGCGCCGCCTGCCAGGCGTGCGCGGGGACGATGCCTTGCGGACGCTCGCCGGCGGCAAGGTCGTTGCCGAGCATGATGCGCTCGCGCTGCCCGGGCGCCGCAGCGATCTCGAGCGCCAGCGGCGCACCGGCGTGCCAGTGCCAGATTTCGACCGCATCGACGCGATGCCAATGCGAGCGCTCGCCGCGCGCCAGCAGAAAATAGATCGCCGTCGAGGCAGCGCGAGCAGCCCCCATCTTACCCTCCCCCGCTTGCGGGGGAGGGTAAGTGAGAGGGTCGCGAAACGTCTGGCGGTAGTGCCCGCCTTCCGGATGCGGCTTGAGATCCAGGAGCCGGATGATTTCCGCGGCAGTGAGCATACTAGAGCGCGATGGCTTCAGGTTGAATCATTGTCGCGCTCTAGATCTTTGATGGAGTATGATCTCTTCGGAAAACCGGCATCCACTTTTCCGGATCATGCTCTAGAATCTATTTTTGCGCTCGCGGATTTCCGCGAACACCTTCCAGGCCGGGCTGCCGGCGAGACCGACAGACTGCGCGACCTCCGGCAGGTCGGCGCGCAAGAACGGATTCTCCGCCTTCTCGGCGCCGATCGCCGCCGGGATGGTGGCCTTGCCGGCGGCAAGGAGCCGCTTGACCTCGTCGGCGCGCGCGGCCAGCGCTTTGTTGTCCGGCTCGATGGTCTTGGCGAAGCGGATATTGGCGTCGGTATATTCGTGGCCGCAAAAGAATTGCGTGTCGTCAGGCAGGCCGCGCAGCTTGAGCAGCGATTGCCACATCATTTCCGGCGTGCCCTCGATGACGCGGCCGCAGCCGATCGAGAACAGCGTGTCGCCCACAAAGACGAGCTTATCCGCCGGGAAGAAGTAGGAGATGTGACCGGCGGTGTGGCCGGGCGTGTCGATGACGCGGCCGGTGAGCCCGCCGACCTTCACGGCATCGCCCTCGCCGACTTTTTCATCGACATGCGCGATCGGCTGCTTCTCGCCGCGCGGCGCCACCACGCGGCATTTGTGCTTGGCCTTAAGCTCGCCGATGCCGGCGGTGTGATCGGCATGATGATGGGTGACCAGGATGTCGGTCAGCCGCCAGCCGGTCTTTTGCAGGGCGGCCTCGACCGGCGCGGCCTCAGGCGCATCGATCGAGGCGGTGGCGCCGGTTTGCGGATCGTGCAGGAGAACGCCGAAATTGTCGCTAAGGCAGGGGAACAAATAGGTCTGCGCTGGCATGTCCACTCCCGGTCATTCCGGGGCATGCTGAAAGCACGAACCCGGAAATTCATAAATCGCGAACCGTAACGTAAGGGCTCCATATTATTAACCGCAAGGTCAGCGGCTAGTGATTCCGGGCGCCTCGCGGAGTTTACCATCGGGCGGACCCGCTGGCTCGGCCCGGAATGACGGCAAAATACGTGGTAATTTGCGGCCATGGACGTCGTCGACCTTCGCAATTTCTATGCTCAGCGGCTGGGCGTCGTGGCGCGGCGGTTCATCGGCCGCGGCATCCGCACGCATTGGACCGATACGACCGGCCAGCGCGTGCTCGGGATCGGCTACGCCACGCCGTATCTCGGCTTGTTTCGCGAAGAGGCGGAACGCTGCCTTGCGCTGATGCCAGCGCCGCAAGGCGTGGTGCGCTGGCCCTCGGCAAAGCCGGCGCTCGCCGCGCTGGTCGAGGAAGACGACTTGCCGCTCACCGACTCGGCGGTCGACCGTGTGCTGCTGGTGCACGCGCTCGAGAACTCGACCGATCCGGTCGGGCTTTTGCGCGAAGTCTGGCGCGTGCTGGCCGGCGGCGGCCGCTTGCTCGCGGTGGTGCCGAACCGGCGCGGGCTGTGGGCGCGCATGGATACGACGCCGTTCGGCCATGGCCGGCCTTATTCGCGGCCGCAGCTCACGCATCTGTTGCGCGAGACTTGGTTCACGCCGGTGGCCTGGGGCGAAGCCCTTTATGTGCCGCCGGTGGGACGCGGCTGGTTTTTGCGCTCTGCGGTCGCCTGGGAACGCGCCGGGTCCACCATCTCGGCCCCGTTTGCCGGCGTGCATATCGTCGAGGCGACCAAACAGGTCTATCGCGCGATTCCGACCCGGCGCGAACGGCGCCGGCTGGTGCCGGTCCTGCAGCCGGTGCTGGCGCCGACGCCGGGCGCGGCGGCCTGGCGATTCGAGGATGGTCGCAGCGGCAAAGAAACCCGCTAATCGGGCCACGGCTCGGCGGTGACCGCGGCCGCGTCGACGCCGGTCAATTCGGCGAGGCTGTCGAATCGGTGGCGCTCGAGCGCGCCGACCAGCGCCGATTTGATGTCGGCGACCAGGCCGAGGCCGCGGAACACCAAAGCCGAATAAAGCTGCAACAGCGTCGCGCCGGCGCGGACCTTGGCAAGTGCAGCCGAACCCGAATCGATGCCGCCGGCGCCGATGAGCGGAAACACGCCTTCGACCCGCACATAAGTTTCGGCCAGCATACGGGTTGCAAGCGCACGCAGCGGACTGCCGGACAAACCGCCCGCCTCTTGCGCAAGCTTCGTTTCCAGTAGCCTCGGCGGACGTGCGAGCGTCGTGTTGCCGACGATCATGCCATCGACCCGGCGCGACCGCGCGATGCCGACCACATCATCGAGCTCGGCTAGCGACAGGTCGGGTGCGATTTTCAGCAGCACCGGCGTCGGGCCTGCATTCGGCGCCACGCGCTCGCGCGCATCGACGACGCGCGCGAGCAGATCGTCGAGCGCGGTCGCCTGCTGCAGGTTGCGCAAGCCCGGCGTGTTGGGCGAGGAGATATTGACGGTGACGTAGCTTGCGACCGAGGCAAAGCGCTCGATCAGAGTCACGTAATCGGCAACGCGGTCGGCCGAGTCTTTGTTGGCGCCGACATTGATCCCGACAATGCCGCCGGCATCGGCGCGCGCCGCAAGCCGCCGCAGCACCGCGTCGGACCCTTGCGAGTTGAAACCCAGCCGGTTGATCACGCCGCCATCTGCGTCGAGGCGAAACAGCCGCGGGCGCGGATTGCCCAGCTGCGGCCGCGGCGTAATGGTGCCGACCTCGACAAAGCCGAAGCCGAGCCGCAGCAGCACATCCGGCACTTCCGCATTCTTGTCGAAACCCGCCGCCATGCCGACCGGGTTGGGAAAATTCAGCCCGAAGGCGCGCACCGCGAGCCGCGGGTCGTCGCGCACACCGGGCAGCACCGGCGCGCATTTCAGAAGCTTGAGCGTGAGCGCGTGAGCATCTTCCGGATCAAGCGCGTGCAGGAGCGGCCGGACGAGATGCTCGAACGCGGCAATCACGAGACGAGCTCCGGAAAAGCACGCCGGCCTTCGATCTCGTCGGCGAGCGGGCGCACCCACAGCACCGCCGACAATGCAAGCGCGGCATAGAGGTGAGGAAAAAGCTCACCGCCGCGCGAGGCTTCCCATTTCAGTGCGCCGCCGAGCGCGTCGTCATCGACCGCGACCAGCACCAAATCCGACAGGCCGGCAAAATGTTTGGCCGCCGTGCCCTCTAGCTGCGCGGCGCTGGAGAAATGGATGAAGCCGTCGCGGTGATCGACCGGCGACCCGGCGTATCGCCCGGCAGCTTCGGCCTCCTCCCATGCGGTGCGCTCGCAGATTTTGTAGATCGTCGTCACACCTTTCGCCCTGCGTCTCGACCGGCAGTCCTGCCGGCGTGTTCATAAGCGCGGCTTGGGTTGCTGGTAAGCTCCTAGAGCGGGATGATTTCTCTTCGAAACGTCACCCCGCTCTAGCGTTTTGTTTGAGCATGATCTTTTCGGAAAACCGGCTTCCACTTTTCCGCATCATGCTCGGCGCGGCTCGACTTGTGACAGGACTTGAGCGATCAGGCAATCATTCCTATCATCGTGGCAGCGGCTTTGGGGGCTTTCGATGCTCACCCATGCGCAGATCTGGTCGGCGATCGATCGTCTGGCGGAGCAAGCCGGTCTGTCGGCTTCCGGACTCGCGCGCCGCGCCGGGCTTGATCCGACCACGTTCAACAAGTCGAAACGCATGACCGCGGAGGGTCGCGCGCGCTGGCCCTCGACCGAGTCGATTGCCAAGGCGCTGACGGCGACCGGCACGCCGGTCGAGGCGTTCGTCGGCTTGATGACTGCCGGCGACAGCCATACGGCCAAGACGTTGTCAAAGACGCTACCGCTTCTCGGCTTCGCGCAGGCCGGCAGTGGCGGCTATTTCGACGATGCCGGCTTTCCGGCCGGCGAGGGCTGGGACCAGATCGCATTTCCGGAAGTCGCCGACACGCACGCCTATGCGCTGAAGATTTCCGGCCAGTCGATGCTGCCGGCCTATCGGGACGGCGACGTGATCCTGGTTTCGCCGTCAGCGCCCGTGCGCCGCGGCGACCGCGTGGTGGTGAAAACCCGCGACGGCGAAGTGATGGCCAAAGAGCTCAAGCGCCGGACCCCTAGCGCCGTCGAGCTTTGTTCGCTCAATGCCGAGCACGAGGACCGCACGCTCATGGCCGAGGACGTGCTCTGGATGGCGCGCATTCTGTGGGTTAGTCAGTAGGTTTTCGGCGTAGAAATCTGGCTATATTCTGGCTATAATGCCGTACGCGATCTTAGTCGCTGCGGAAGCGGGTCGAAGACCTCAAGCGCCTTAAAGCCAACGTCCGGGCAGTTGTCCGCGCGGCAATCGAAACCCATCTTCGGCATGAGCCGACGAGAACTAGCCGCAGTCGGATTAAAAGGCTGCGCGGACTCGGACGTCCGCAATACAGACTGCGCGTGGACGATGTTCGCGTCTTCTACGATATTTCGAATTCGAGCGTGGAAATCCTCGCAATCGTCAGCAAAGCAGAGTCGGAGTCATGGCTAAGTCAACCCGGAAAAGCGGAGTAAGGGAAATTCCGCTTTCGGAAGTAAAGGACGGGCTCTCGCATTTGCTGCGCGAAGCGGCAGACGGCGATATCGTGATCACGCGCCACGGTAAGCCGGCCGGTGTTCTGATCGGGTTTAAATCTGACGATGATTGGTTCGAGTATCGACTGCAAAACGATTCACGGTTTTTGCAGCGGATCGAAAAGGCGCGTCGGAACCTGCGTGCTGGCCGCGGTATTCGCATTGAGGACCTATAACGTCCGCGCCTCCTTAGCGGCTTCCAATATCGTCCCCCTGAAAGGGGGAGGTGGCGAGCGCAGCGAGCCGATGGGGATCCGTTTTCAACGTCGGCGCAAGCGGTGCGGCCGCGTGACTCCCACCCTCACCTCCCCCTTTCAGGGGGAGGGTTATTTGGTCAAGCCGATCTTGCGAGCGCGCCGTCGATCATGTCGACGGTGTTCTGGATGCCGTAGGCGGCGACGAACGAACCGAAGCGCGGGCCTTTCTCCTGGCCGAGCAGCACCTGATAGAGCATGTTGAACCAGTCGAGCGAGACGCCGGGCTTGCCGTCCTTGGCCTTCTTCTTGTGATCGAGGAAGGGCTCGCGCCGGCCGACCTCATAAACAACATCTTGGATTTCCTGCGCGTCGGCATCGGGGCGCAGTTGCGAGAGCGCATCGCGCAAGTCGATGAGCGCGGCGCGCTCGCCGTCGCTCGGCTCGCGGAATTTTTTCGCCGGCAGCACGAAGTCGCGGAAGTAATGAATGGCGTAATCGACGAGCTTGGCGAGGTGCGGATGGGTCGCGCGGGTGACGCCGGGGCGATAGCGGCCGATGAAGCCCCACAGCGTGTCGGCATTCTCCGCATTCGAAGCGGTGACGAGCGACAACAGCATCGCAAACGGCACCGGATTGTCGATCTTGGGCGGCGCGCCGGAATGAATGTGCCAGACCGGATTCGACAGCCGCTCGCGCGGGCCCTGCCGCTCGTACGCGTCAAGGTATTGATAGTATTCGTCGACATTACGCGGGATCACGTCGAAATAAAGCCGCTTGGCCGCCTTCGGTTCCCGGTACATGAACAACGATAGACTCTCGGGACTCGCGTAGCGCAGCCACTCGTCGATGGTGAGCCCATTGCCTTTCGACTTGGAGATTTTCTGGCCGGTCTCGTCGAGAAAGAGCTCGTAGTTGAAGCCCTCCGGCGGCACCCCGCCTAGCGCGCGGCAGATCTCGCCGGAAAGCTTCACCGAGTCGATCAGATCCTTGCCGGCCATCTCATAATCGACGCCGAGCGCGACCCAGCGCATCGCCCAGTCTGGCTTCCACTGCAATTTGCAACGGCCGCCGGTGACGGGCGTCGTCACCTGCTCGCGCGTATCCGGATCCTCGTAGGTAATGGTGCCGGCCTTGGCATCATGGGAGATCACCGGCACCTGCAGCACGCTGCGGGTCCGCGGCGAGATCGGCAGGAACGGCGAATAGGATTGCGCGCGCTCCTCGCGCAGCGACGGCAGCATGATCGCCATGACCTGATCGAAATGCGCCAGCACTTTGAGGAGAGCTTCGTCGAAACGGCCCGACGTGTAGCAGGCGGTCGAGGACATGAACTCGTAGTCGAAGCCGAATTGATCGAGAAAGGCGCGCAGCCGCGCATTGTTGTGTTCGCCGAAGCTTCCGTGCGTGCCGAACGGATCGGGCACCTCGGTGAGCGGCTTGTTGAGATGCTGCGCGACCATCTCCTTGTTGGGGATGTTGTCGGGCACCTTGCGCAAGCCGTCCATGTCGTCGGAGAAAGCGATCAGACGCGTCTTGATCTTGTCGTCGGTGAGCACGCGGAAGGCGTGGCGCACCATGGTGGTGCGCGCCACTTCGCCGAAGGTGCCGATATGCGGCAGGCCGGACGGGCCGTAGCCGGTTTCAAAAATGACTTCGTCATTCGCGCGCTTCTTCAGCCGCGCAACGATCTTGCGCGCTTCCTCGAACGGCCAGGCGTGCGACTGCTCCGCAAGCGCCCGCAAATTCGATGCATCCTCAATCGTCACTGCCGTCATGGTCTGTTTCTTAAGGCCGGTTGTTCTTAGAGTGGTCCGTTTCGCCGAAGCGCGAGCGGAACGAGACCAAAGAGCGATCGACTTGGATCAGGTACTCTCATTCCGCTCGTCCCCGCGAAGGCGGGGACCCAGCGCTTTGCAGCCGCCCTTGGATTCCCGCTTGCGCGGGAATGAGCGGTGCTATGCGCTCGCCTGATCGGATCATGGTCTAAAACGGGCTGATCGGGAAATAGCGCAGCCACAGGTCGGTGAAGCTGCCTTTTTCCCAGAGCTGGAACAGCGCCCAATTGAGCGTCTGCCGCAACAGGTCGTTGTCGCGTTTCACCGCGATGCCGATGCCTTCGCCGAAGAAGCGGCTTTCCAGAAACGGCCCGCCGCGGAAGCTGCAGCAGCCGGCGGAATCCGCGCCATTGAGCCAGAAAGCGAGCGCGATGCCGTCGCCGAACAGAAGATCGGCGTCCTTATTGCGCAGCGCCTCGCGCGCCGCCTCGGCGTTGGGATAGGCGCGCACCTGGGCCTCGGTGAACATGGCCTTGAGGTAGGCCTCGTGCGAGGTGCCGGCAACGACCGCGATCTTCTTGCCTTCGAGCCGCTCCGGCAGCACGTCGGCGATCGGCGAATCGAGCCGCGCCACGAAACGCGCCGGCGTGCGGTAATAGGGATCGGTGAAATCGGCGCGGCGCCGGGTATCCGCGGTCGGCGCGATCGAGGCGATCACCGCGTCGCCGCGATTGTCGTTGAGCGCATCGAGCAGCGTGTTGAAGGACCGCGCCTGGATGGTGCAGCTGATCTTGATCTCCTCGCAAATGAGCCTTGCGAGATCGATATTGAAACCGGCCGGATTGCCGTCCGGGCCGACATAGTTGAACGGCGGATAATCGACGTCGGTGAGAAAGCGGATGGTCTGGATGCGGGTCAGATCAGGCCGCTCCGGCCGCCGGCGCGGATCCCAGAAGCCCGGAAGCACCACGGCGCGTTGCGCAGCGGCGCTCTCGGTCGCCGGTGCGGCCACGGCCGGGCGATCGGGCGCCGCAAACGCAAGCCCGAGCAGAATGGCCGCGCCATACCAGAACGGCCGGCGCAGCGGAGCGCGGCAGGCGGCTGGTCGTGGCAAGCTCTGTTCCATCGGATGGGCCGGTTGTACTCGCGCGGCCCGCTTAGCGAGATCGCGGCCAAAAGTCGAGCAAAAGCAATGACGCCGCGCGGACCTTACTGTTTGCGCATGATCCCTCGGGTCGCGCTTTTGCGAAAACCGGAGGCCACCCCGGATCAAGTGCGCGGCAGGCTTTTTCGGATCATGCTTTAGCGGCAAGACGTTGTCCTCGGCCGATCAAACATACAGATTGAGGGGACATCTTCATTGCAGAACCGCGCGCCAGCCGGGCGGAGAGATACGCATGGATTATGTCCTTCATCAGCCCGTAAAAACCGTTACGGAGCCGCCCAAATTCCCAGGGCAGGTGGTGCTGGTCTTTCAAGGCGGCGGCGCGCTCGGCGCCTATCAGGGCGGGGTCTATCAGGCCCTGCACGAAGCCGGCATCGAGCCGGACTGGGTGATCGGCACCTCGATCGGCGGCATCAACGCCGCGATCATCGCCGGCAACGAGGTTCCCGAGCGGCTTCCGCGCCTGCACGCCTTTTGGCACCGGATCGAGAGCCGGCCGCCGTGGGGCGACACACCATGGGGCAAGCTCGTCAGCCACACCGCCGCCTATTGGAACACTATTCTGGGCGGCATCCCCGGCTACTTCACGCCGAACAGCGCGGTGGCCTGGGGGCCGAACGCTCTGGTCGGGGTCGAGCATGCGGCCTTCTACACGACCGACGGCCTGCGCAAGACCGTGGCCGAGCTCGTGGACTTTGAGCGTGTGAAAGCCAAGAAGCCGCGGCTGACCGTTGGCGCGGTCAATGTGCGCACCGGCAAGATGCATTATTTCGACAGCCGCAGCATGCCGATCATGCTGGATCACGTGCTGGCGTCGGCGGCGGTGCCGCCGGGCTTTCCGGCGGTCCGCATCGACGGCGATCCCTATTGGGACGGCGGGCTCTACTCGAACACGCCGGTCGAGGTGGTGTTCGACGACAATCCGCGACGCGATTCGGTGGTGTTCTCGGTGCAGATTTTTCCGATCGCCGGACCGGAGCCGGAATCGCTTTTGCAGGTGTTGAGCCGGCAGAAGGACATTCAGTTCGCGAGCCGCGCCGACAGTCACATCCCGCGCCAGGAGCACATCCACCAGCTTCGCCACATGGTGCGCGAACTGGTGCGCATGATGCCGGAAGCGCAGCGCGAGACGCCGGAGGTGAAGGAGATCGCCGGCTACGGCTGCGGCACCATGATGCACATCATCCGGCTCAATGCCGCGCCGCTCGAACACGAGGATTATCTGCGCGATATCGATTTCTCACCCGACGCCATCCGGCAACGGTGGCAGGCGGGCTATGCCGATACCAAGCGCACGCTCGAGCACAAGCCGTGGGAAACGCCGATCGATCCGATGATGGGCGTTGCGGTGTTCGATTCCGACGGCACGGTCGCGACCTCGAGCGTAGAGAAGGCGCGTTGAGGCGCGGCCCAGCCGCAAGGAACCACCGCGGCCGTCTGGCGATTTTGTTGGAGGAGCGTCGAGAGGACGGCACGTCGAGAGGACCGCAAGTCGGGAGGACCGCAAGTCGGGAGGACTGCATGGCTCGCACCACGACCCGCCGAAAGACCGTGCGCCGCCACGCGACAGCCGGGAAGGCGCACCGGCGTAAACCGGCGCAGAGAAAGTCGCGGCGCGCACAAACGACAAGGCGCAATGCGACCCGCACCTGGTCCGGCCGTGTCACGCGCGAAAGCCGTGCGCTCGATCTGGAAGGCGGCGTCTTCACCTGGAAAGACCCCAAGCGCATCGCCGCTTCGCTCAAGCGCTCGGCGGAGGAAAGCCACCGGCGCAAAGCGGAGCCCTACCGCTCGGCGCTGTCGATGCTGATCTTCTACATCAATCGCGCCGGCAGGAATTTGCCCGCGCGCCGCCGCCGGACGCTGGAGCAGGCGAAGGTCGAATTGCGCAAGCAATTCGGACGGGCGTGAGCGTGAGCATGAGCATTTCAGGTCGAAGCGGCCGGCATCCTTCCGTTTTTCCGTCACCCTGAGGAGGCCGCGAAGCGGCCCTCGAAGGACGACGGCCCGGGCCGTGCATCCTTCGAGGCTCGCTGCGCTCGCACCTCAGGATGACGGGTTACGTACGGTCACCGAACTTCAAACACTGGGCTCTAGGTTCTTCGCGAGCTGCGCACGGCCGTCCGCCGCGTGTAACGGTCGCCTTCCAGCAGTGCGTCGACATCCGCCGCGAGGCGGGCGAGAATATCGCGCTCCTTGAGGCCGAGCGTGGCCGTATCGCCATCGGCCACCGCATCGCAGA
>Ga0210410_10005530_pt1 | contig 10997 bp, 10 predicted proteins | sample IncBWC4MmetaG_FD_161058 | JGI IMG/M metagenome (GOLD analysis project Ga0210410, IMG submission 161058) | Forest soil microbial communities from Barre Woods Harvard Forest LTER site, Petersham, Massachusetts, United States - Inc-BW-C-4-M | ecosystem: Environmental > Terrestrial > Soil >... | reverse complement strand
ATCGGCTCCGCCCTCTCCTAACCCCACTCGACCCACGATTACCGGCGCGCCACCGATCTTCCGCCGCTACTTCGCCATTGTCGACGCCAGCCACGGCGGCGATGATCATGGCGAAACTCTCAGCACCAGCCTGCTTGAGAAAGACGTCACTGTGGTGCTCGCGCGCAGCCTGCGCCAGGAACTGGAAAGTCGAGGCATCAGCACGCTCGTGCTTCGCGACTCCGACGCCAATCTGTCTCTCGACCAGCGCGCCATCTTCACCAACGCCGATCATGCCGCCATTTACATCGCTCTGCATGCTTCGTCCGCGGGCCACGGCGTGCGCGTCTACACATCTCTGCTTCCGTATGGTGAAGACGATCACGGACCCTTTCGATCCTGGACGACTTCTCAGCACGCGTCTCTCCCGCTCAGCCAGAGTGCCGCTTCGGCGGTCGCCTCCGAATTGCAGAAGCGCCAGATTCCCGTACGCACGCTGGTCGCTCCGCTGCGTCCGCTGAACAATTTGAGCGGCGCCGCCCTTGCCGTAGAAATCGCGCCGCAAGGCTCGGATATTTCACAACTCACCGCTCCCGACTATCAGCAGCTCATCACCAGCGCCGTAGCCACGGCGATCGCGGGCGCGCACGATCAACTCGGAGCCGCGCAATGATTCCCCGCCACCTGATCATCGGAGTCACGGTGCTGATCCTGGCAGCTCTGGGCATCGGCATTTACGCCGCACACATGCGCAAAACCGTCGCTGCCATTCCTGTCTCCAACGACACGCGCCCGCTTGCGCCTCCCGTGGCCGGACCGACCGAGCGCGTCACACTCTTCGTTGCCCACGATGAAGATGGAAGCCTGCGCCCTACATCTGCAGAGATTCCGCTGCCCTCTGGACGCCAGCAACGCGCCGAAGAATTGCTGCGCGCCCTGCTCGCTCTCTATCTCGACAAATCATCGCCGCACGTTCTGGGTTCGGGGGCGGAGATTCGTAGCGTCTTCCTCGTCGATCCTGGCCTTGCAGTCATCGATCTGAACTCTGCCTTCGCCGATACTCATCGCTCGGGTGTTCTGGTCGAGGAACTTACTCTCGCTTCGCTCATCCATACAGTTTCCGCAAATACGCCCGGAATCCTGAAAATAAAAATCCTGGTCGATGGCAAAGATCGTGACACTCTGGCTGGCCACGCCGATCTCTCAGATTTCTATGACGTGACCGCCGTGAACCAGCTGGCCACGCAACTGCAATCTCAATAGAGATCCGCGGAGAGCTCAGTAGTCGGGCACTTTGGCAGCCAGCGAGAATACCAGCTCAAGCTCGGCATTCCTCATACACACGTGTACAGCCGCCCGCTTGAATAGCGCTTTGTTCCACCTCTGCAGCAGAATCACGTGGACTTTACCGTCACTTTCGACTGCGTCCTCTCTTGCCCCAAGCCGGAGCTCAACTCGAGGATTCGGCATGGGAATCCGCAACCGTTCCCCTACCACGCGGCAGCTCGCAATCAGCATGGATTCGGCCTCGCGTGGATAACTCTCTTTTTGTGCCGTGAACAGGCTCTGCCCAGCGGCGCTGCCCGCCAGCAGCAAGACCACGACCACGATCACGAGCCTCATTCGCCTCTCCGCCACGTCAACTTTCCGTTCGTGGAATTCGGGCGGGCGGCGACGTTGCCAGGGGACCGCTGAATTCGCAGCTATGAAAGAGACGAAGTGACCGCTGGTTGGTCAACTCAGAAAGGTACGAATGAAAACGGAATTCGTTCCAACGAACACAATAACAATCCTCACAGGCGGGATGACAATGTGAGCTTGATGTTTTGTCGCGGAATTTTTTCTTGCACAACTCTCGGCCACGTTCATGACATCTCGGAAAGCGGTCAAAAAAAACGCCCTCGGCCGCGATGCCGAGGGCGATGCAACCAGTGACGGAGCGTTAGCATACACTCAGGAAGTTTTTTCCAACCCCTCAATGTCTTTCTTGGCCCGCTCCAAAATCTCGCGAATCTTTGCGATCTTCGCCGAGTCATGCGAGCCCCGAGTCGCTGCCTTCAGCGCCGTCTTCATCAACTCCGCTGCAGGACGCATCATCTCCGCGCCCTCCGGCCCCATCCACGGTCCCCAGTCCCCAGCCTGCTCCGCGCGCTGCCAAATCTTTTTTATCGTCTCGGCTTCGCGCTGCAATTCTGCTTTGCCCGCGTCGGTCAGCGAATACGTTCTCTTCCCCCCGGCGGTGTCCGACGTCACCAGGCCTTCATCTTCCAATTGTTGCAGCGCCGGATAAACCGCTCCTGCGCTCGCCTTGTAAATTCCGCCCGACTTGGTTTCAAGTTCTTTCATCAGTTCGTAGCCATGCTTCGGACCACTCTCCAGCATCGACAACAACGCCAGGCGGATCTCTCCCGCGCCAAAGAATCGGCCCCATCGTCCGCCGCGTCCCCACGGGAACCCTCCGCCCATAAACTGCGCGCCCATACCGCCACGCCACCAACTTCCACATCGTCCGTACATAATCAAAACTCCTTCAAAAGTCTGTTTAGAGATCTCAGCTTCTCGACCTGCTGCTGGTTCAACTCGCGGAATTCGAATGCCGCGATAGCTTTCGAGCCCTTCGAGCAGCACTTGGTCGATGTAACTGTCGATCACTCTTTATGTATATCGTTAGATATATCATTTGTCAACAACTCGATTCCCTTTTCCATCAATGATTTACAATCCGACGATGTATTTCCGCTCCGATAACCGCTCCCCCGACCAGCTTCGCCCTGTCCTCATCACGCCCGATTTCATCACTACGGCCGAAGGCTCTGTCCTGATCGAAGTGGGCAACACGCGCGTCATCTGCACCGCTTCGATTGAAGAAACCGTCCCGCCCTTCATGCGCAACACCGGCAAGGGATGGATCTCCAGCGAATACAGCATGCTTCCCCGCGCCACGCTGACCCGAACTCCGCGCGAAGTTAGTAAAGGCCGCGCCAGCGGACGCACTCACGAAATCCAGCGGCTGATTGGCCGCAGCCTGCGCGCCGTCACCGACCTTGCCCGCCTCGGCGAGCGCACCATCTGGGTCGACTGCGACGTCATCCAGGCCGACGGCGGCACGCGCACCGCCTCCATCACCGGAGCCTTTGTCGCCCTCGGCCTCGCTCTGGAAAAGTTAGTCGAAGCGGGAACCCTGACTTCGGTTCCGCTAAAAGATTTCGTCGCCGCCGTGAGTGTGGGAATGGTCGACGGAGAAATCCTGCTCGACCTTTGCTACGAAGAAGATTCCCGCGCCGACGTGGACATGAACTTTGTCATGACTGCCGGCCACAAGATGGTCGAAATCCAGGCCACCGCCGAGCACCAGGTCTTCGACGAACATCAGCTCAACAAAATGCTGGCCTTCGCCCGCCAGGGCGTGCAATCGCTGATCGCCAAGCAGCAGGCGGTGCTGAGCAAGCTCACGCTAAGACAGTAGGAGTGCGACACTCTGTTAAAGAGTGTAATGGCGATTTTTTTCGTCAACCGTCCGCCTAAAGACGCCCCAACTTCTTCGCCTCAATTGACTTGTCTTACTGTCAGGAGACTTCCGTATTTGGCACGCTGACGGCTATGGGGTGACCTCGAAGATCGCGCCATCGTTGGCTGAGCCGCCAACCGCGCTCGTGCCATAGAGAACTCCTGAGGCATCCACGATCAAGGGAAGCCCTCCAGTACCATCGCCGGGGAAACTGGTGAAGTTGTGCAATACGGTTTCAGTCCATTGTCCTCCTGAGCCGGGCGAAAGCTCGAAGACAATGCCACAGTTACAAGTGATGTCGCCGCCTTTGGGAGTAGTCCCGTAGAGATTACCTGCTGCGTCAATCACCAGCCCGGGCATCGTTGGAAAAACGCCCGCTCCGTCACTGCCACCTGTGAAGCTGTGGAGAACGCTTTCCGTCCAGCTACCGGCGGAGGGTGTCAACTTGAAGACAGTTCCGAGCTTTGCGCTACCGCCTTCCGCAGTAGTTCCATAGAGATTGCCCGCCGGATCGAAGATCACGCCACCGAAGGGAGCAGCGCCATCGCTGCCTCCGAGGAACTCGTAAAGCACTTTTTCTGTCCAAATGCCGCCTGAGTTCGAGAGCTCGAATACGACGCCCCACCCGTTTGTGCCGCCCCCGTATGTCGTTCCATAGAGATTGCCCGCTGCGTCGATGACCAGCCCGCCTTCTGGCCCGTTAAAGCCTGAGAAGTTATAAAGAATACTTTTGGTCCAGACACCGCTTCCGTTATTCGTGAGTTTGTAGACGGTTCCTCCGAACAAAGAGGTGCCTCCTAGCTGGGTCTCTCCGTAAAGATTGCCGCTCGCGTCGATCACGAGACCCACCGGTGCCTGACCGTCTGCAGTGTTGGTGGAGAAGGTGTAGATCGTGCTCTCGGTCCAGGTAGAGCCATTCGGTTTGAGCTCAAAGATCTCACCGTTGCCGGTCGTTGCTCCAACGTTCGACCCTGCAGTCCCATAAAGATTGCCCGCATTGTCGAACACCAGAGCATTGGGGCCGTACCCATCCGTGGTCGCTTTGAAGTTGTAAATCACGGTCCTGGTCCAGCCGCCGGAAGAATTCGGGGCGAGCTTGAAGACCTGGCCAAGTCCGTAGGTACCGCCATAAAATGTGCTTCCGTAGAAGTTGCCGCTGGCATCCTGAATCAGCTTACCGTTGGGATTCATGCCATCCGTGCTGGGAAACGAATAGATGGTGCTCTTCGTCCACTGACCGCTCGCACCCGGAGTTAACTCGAACGCTGTACCCGCCTGGAGCGTTGTGTTCGTGTTCGCGATGCCACCTTCGATTGTCGTTCCATACAGATTGTTCGCCTTATCGATGACCAGTGCTCCGCCTGAGGAGGGATGCGCTCCGTCGATGCTTCCCGCGAAAACATGCACAATAGTTTCGGTCCATTGGCCGCCCGAGCTAGGACTGAGCTCAAAGACCACGCCAACCGGGCCGTTCGATTTTCCGCCGCCACCGGTCGTTCCATACAGGTTGCCCGCCTGATCAAAGACGAGTCCTGCGGTCGGAGCATCGCCATCACCGGCACCGCCGACGAAGGTGTGAATGACGTTTTCGGTAAAACTGCCATTCCCGTTCGAGACTAGCTCGAAAACAACGCCGCAGCCTCCTGCGCAAGAGCCACCAAGAGCGGCCGTCCCGTAAAGGTTGCCCGCCTTGTCGAAGATCAGGCTAGATAGCGGATCAGCTCCATCGGTTCTACCGGTAAAGCTATAGAGCACACTCTGCGTCCAGGAGTTCGAGGCGGGAGTTAACTTGTACACGGCACCGCTTCCCGAGCTCCCTCCATACCTTGTGGTGCCATAGAGGCTACCTGCGGAATCGAAGATCAGCTCACCTTGGGGGTTGATCCCGTCGCTGCCCGTAAAGTTGTAGAGGATGCTTTCTGTCCAAGTGCCATGAGAGCCGGGCGCCAGCCGGAAAACCGTGCCACAGCCGTACAGGCAGTTGAACGTGCTCTGACCCGTTCCGCCCAATACTGTTGTGCCGTAGAGATTGCCCGTAGAGTCCAGGGTCAGCCCCGCCCAAGGGTCATCCCCGTCGCTGCCTCCCTTAAACTTGTAGATCACGCTCTCCGTCCAACCGGAGTGAGAGTTTGGCGCCAGCTTGAAAACCGTGCCGCACCCCCCTTTGTTGCCGTTGCAAGTACTGGTTCCGCCGGAGCCCGTCGTACCGTAGAGATTACCCGCGGTGTCGAAGACGAGCCGCGAAATTGGATATTGCCCATCGCTACCGCCCTTGAAGCTGTAAAGAACGGTTTGCGTCCAGGGTCCCTTGGCGCTCGGGGCCAGCTTAAAAACAGCGCCCAGTCCATGTGCGCCGCCTGTGTAAGTCGTGCCATAGAGATTGCCGCCGGCGTCGGCGATCAGGTTCGAGTAGGGACGAGCGCCATGTGGGTAAGTACTAAAGTTGTACAGGACCTTCTCGGTAGCGCCCGCAGCGGTGGCCGTCCAGATCGACAATGCCAGAAATGTGAATGAGATAAGACGAGGAACCAGCGGTGTCAGCGATTTCATAGGACGCTCCTAGGTTGGACGAAGTGGGCCGAGCGCGCGGCAAGTGGGGGGATGTCCGCGGACAGACTATAGCATAAGTTCTGTACAACCTGAGATTTTGCCGCGTCCCTGGGATGACAAAACATCTAAAGGGTTTGCCGCATTTCAGGCCAACACTTCTATATAGATCTGAAGTCTTTCGATTTTTAATCGTTCAAACGGCGAACAAGAAAACAGGCATCAAGGGATCGCATGCGACACGTCGCAAAGCGATAGACGCGAAAAAAGGGGAGGAAACTACGGCAAGAAATATAGCACAAGATGGATTTGGAATTCACCAGCGGGTGCCCCATTGGTTCGCGTTCTGTGCGAAAGGGTGGGCAACTTGAATGAGCATTTTAGGTAGCGAACGGTGAGTCACTCCTCCAGCGCCGCCGCTAGCAACTCATGCTTCTTCGCCGCAAACGGATTCACCACCGTCACGCCCCCCCACGTGAATCCTTCCTGCATATCTTCGGAGAGCAGTAACCGGCATCCAGCCGCAGCCGCCGCCGAGAGGATGATCGCATCCCAGATGCTCAATCCATGGTCGGCGGCGACATCGAGGGCGGCGACCAGAACCGATGGCGAAGTCTCGATCGGCGGAAACGTATCGCGCCAGCGAAGTACGATGGCTCGCGCCTCCGGCGGGCGAAATGCGGATTTTCCCACCAGCACACGGAACAATTCACCGAGCACTTGCACCGGCAGAAATGTGCTGGATTCCGGCAGCTTTCTTATGAGTTCTACGGTCGTCTTTGCGCGGAGCGCGCCGTTCACACCTTCGGCGTAAACCAGAATATTGGTGTCCAGCGCAATTCGCATATCTCTCTCTACATCAGTCATACAATTCGTCGCGCTTCCAGCGGCCAATTGGGCGCCGTCGCACGGGGCGGGCTTCGAGATGAGCCAGCAGGGCAGCCTTGGCGCTGTTGCGCTGTTCCGTCACTGGCGCAATCCGAGCGACCGGCCTGCCGTGACTGGTCACGACGTAACTCTGCCCTTCCCTGACTTCTCGCAGAAGTTTCGAGAATTTCCGGTTCGCATCAGCCGCCGAAATTGCTTTTTCCATGCGAATCCCTAAAGTAGTTATATTACCTACTTTAGGCAGATGACGTCAAGAGTCGCGCGCGCGAGCCCCTAGCGGGCTGCCGAAAAATCTTCGCGAGTAGCAAGTGCGACCACAGGGCTGAAGCCCGGACTGATTCTGAACGGCTTACGCGGCGCTGAAGACGCCGCTCTTCCACGGTCGCGCACACATTACCGTGGCGCACACATTGTCGAGTTTTTCAACAGGCCTAGTTATTCAACCCCATACCTACCAGGGCCAGCGTCGCCGCGCTCCCCGCCGAGTTGGTGACGGACAACGTGGCTTTATACGTGCCCACGTCGGGCGGCATGAACACGACCGTGAAGGTGCAACTCTGCTGCACGCTCAAAGTTGTCCCGCAGGTGTTGGTTTGAGTGTAGGTATTGTTGGCGGGAGAGAGCGCGATTCCGGTGATGGTCACCGTAGCGGCTCCGTCGTTGGTCAGGGTCGCGGTCATCGAACTGCTGGAGCCGGCGACTACGCTGCCCAGGTTGAGAGACGCAGGCGCGAAGCCGAGCGCGAGGGTTTCTCCGGTTCCGGTTAGAGCGATAGTTTGCGATGGGCTGCCGGGAGAGCTGTCTTTGAGGGTAACGGTCCCGGCGCGAGTTCCCGATGCGGTCGGGGTGAAGGTTACGGTGATGGTGCAGCTCTGTCCGGCGGCCATCGACGTCCCGCAGGTGTTGGTTTGGGCGTAGTCGCCCGTGCTTGCAATCGAAGTGAAGTTCACCGAATGGCTGCTGACATTGGTTACGGTCACGGTTTGCGAGGGGCTGCTGAGTCCGATTTGCAGCAGGCCGAAGTTCAGGCTGGTCGCGGAAAACGTCAGGGTCAGCGGAGTGTAGTACGAGGCCGAACTCTCCACTGTGCAACATACGCTGGTCACTCCCAGACCGCCGCTCTCCAAAGCTCTCCCGGTCGCGAGCAGTGTCATCGATTGATAAGCCAACGGCTGGCTCAAACTTGCGGCCGCAGTGAACGTACCCGTCGTCTCGTTGAAGGTCTCGACTTTCGAGAACGGGATATAACCGGTGCAATCTTTTCCGCAGCTGATGGACTGCCCCACGCCTCCGGCCTCAACTACGGTTCCGTCCGGGAGAAGTGCGGCGCTGTGAGCATAGCGCCCGCTCACCATGTTTCCGGTGACTGTCCATGTATTCGCAGTCGGATCGTAGATTTCCGCCGAATTGGTCGGATACTTGCCATTGCCGCCGCCGGCGGCCAGCACTTTGCCATCGGACAGCAAGGTCGTGGTATGAAGATAGCGTGTCGAATTAGTGCTGGCCGCGACACTCCATGTCCCGCTGGACGCGGTGTAGAGTTCGCAGGAGGTGATCCCGGGAGATCCACCGACGACCAAGACCTTCCCGGTCTTCAGCAATACCGCGGTATGACTCTCGCGAGCCGTATTCAGGCTGCCCGTGGTCGTCCAGGTATTCGTCGTCGGATCGTAGAGTTCACTGACTGTGGATTGGGCGCTGCAATCGGCCGACGCGCAGCCTCCGGTGACCAACACTTTTCCGTTGGTCAGCAGGGTCGCGGTATGGTTAAAGCGAGCCACGGAAAGCGAACCGGCCGAAGACCACGTTCCCGTGGTGGGGTCATACAACTCGGCGGCCGACAGCAGCACACTGCTGGTAGTGACTCCACCGGCGACCAGAACTTTGCCGGTCGACAAGACGACGGCGGGAAAGAGGTATCGGGCCTCGGCCATGCTGCCGGTGAGCGTCCATTTGCCGCTGGCGGCGGTGTAGATCTCTGCCGAACCGAGAATGTTGGCGCTGTTGTCCATACCTCCGATCGACAATACTTTTCCACCCGCGATGCGCACCTGGGCGTTGTATTCGCGAGCCGTCGACATCGACCCGGTCGTGGTCCATTGCCCCTGCGTTTGCGCGGAGAGCGGCTGGAAAGTCGCAAGCATAAGTAGGGACACGAATCCGGCGGGCAAGAATTTCTTCATTGGACGATCCTTTTGGACAGAGGGAGTATCGGAGGCAAGAGTGCTGGATCAAGCCCCAATTGGCGGCAAGTATACGGGCGCGGTGAGTCGGGCGCAAGATGCAGGAAAATGCAATGTTCGCTAGGACCGGAAGAGCAACCAGCACGCTTTACGCTTCTGCCTTGGCCGTTTAGAATCGATAGCGAAGCCGACGTAGCTCAGTTGGTAGAGCAGCCGATTCGTAATCGGCAGGTCAGCGGTTCAAGTCCGCTCGTCGGCTCCATTCTTTCAAGCACTACCGGCTTACACTGCACCTTCTTCCTTGGCTCCGCCCGGATCCCCGCTCAAGAACCAGAACGTTTGAGGCGGTATCCGTTTCGGGTTCGGACTTTATATTTCTTTAGTCGATCACCGACCAGCTTCACCGTAATCGCCCGCCAGCCGGTATTGTCGTTGGGCTTCGGGTAATAGCTCAGGGAGTAGAGATGCGCCAGGTCGTCGCGGACGGAGGCAAACGCGCGGTGTTCATCTCTCCAGTCCTTGGCGAAGTAGGCTTTGCCTCCAGTAGCGGCGGTCATGCGGTCAAAGACAGCGGTGGAAACCGGCTCCAGTTGCGCCTTTTGCGTGCTGATCATGTAGATGGAAACTCCGGCGGACTGGGCGAATTCAGCGACATCCTCAGGAGGTACGACGCTGGAATTGTCGGGCCCGTTCGAAAACACTACGACGACTTTCCTGCCGGTATTCTGAGCGGCGTCCTTAAGTGTAAGCAGGAGCGCGTTGTAGAGCGCCGCTTCGTCTCCGGCAACAGTCGAACGCACGGCCCGCACCACCTGCGACCGGTCGGAGGTAAGAGGGGCGGCACGCGAAAGATCGCGACTGTAGGAATAGAGCGCAATCTTGTCCGGGCCTTCCAGTGACCGAATGAACTCGGTGATCGCGTCCTGGGCAAAAACGAAACCGCGGTACATATAGTTGCTGGTATCAAACAGGACGAACACATTGGCGCCCTTCACTTGTGCGTCGAAAGTCGAAGCCAAAGCGCCGTCAGAATTTCGCTGCGCCAGGTCTTGCTTATCCGCGTTTCGCTGATCCATGTTCGGCGCCGGCGGCGAATCCTCGCCAAGGTCTCTTAGACTGCGTGCTGGTTCATTGCCTTCGGCGAAGGTCGCGGTCTTTTCTGAAATCCCGTCCTCAGCGATGGCGAAATCCTTCGGGCGCAGGCCCGTAATGTAGTTTCCGTTCTTGTCCGTGACCGCCACGTTGAGCTGGACCATATTCACCACAACGTGAAGATCGGGGTTTTCCTGAGCCTTGGTGCGAGTCGTGTGGCCCAACATCAGACCCAGAGCAATAAGAGCCGGGATAAGCAACTTCGTTCGCATGGTTTTACTTTTCCTACTCTGCGACCCCGGTCTCGGAGCCGCTGGTTTGCAAGTTAGTTCGATCGAGCGAAGAACTCAAGGCCGATTGGCGGCAGTTTTCAATTGCGTCAATTTCCCGTTGCGGAAATCCGCTCCGGTTTCATGCAAAGCTCGAAGCAAGGCCGGCCAATCCTCGAAATCGGTGGCGAAAACTTTCTCCACCATCATGCGGGTGAGCTGCGGCACGAACCGATTCAGCATGACCGGGGAATAGCCTGCTTCGTCGGCCAGGCGAGCCCAGTACAAATTTGGCGAGTCCCAGGATTCCGCGAGAAAGCGGTTGGCGTATCCCGCGAACGGAGGCATGGGCACCATGTTCAGCAGTTCGAGGCCATAACTTTGTGCCATGCTGGGATGGGGTGAGCCGAAGTCGTGCGCCAGTCGAGTCCAGGTCACCTGATCCGGGTGCTGCCGGTAAAGTTCAGCCAGTTCCTGCATCGCCGCTCCCCCCGTGCCGGCTAGTTCTGGATAGTTTTGCCGGAACTCCGC
>Ga0210410_10005529_pt1 | contig 10998 bp, 10 predicted proteins | sample IncBWC4MmetaG_FD_161058 | JGI IMG/M metagenome (GOLD analysis project Ga0210410, IMG submission 161058) | Forest soil microbial communities from Barre Woods Harvard Forest LTER site, Petersham, Massachusetts, United States - Inc-BW-C-4-M | ecosystem: Environmental > Terrestrial > Soil >... | reverse complement strand
TCGTAAAGATTCGCCTGAAACTCCTCGGTCCAGCGCACTTTGGCATCCCCGTGCAGCCCGGCTTTTGCGTCGCCGCCGAACTCGCTCATGATCACCGGCTTCGGATAGCGAATGTCCCAGGCGGTGTGATCCGCGTCCGCGGCCGTGTGCTCGTACCATCCCACATATTCATTCGTCCCCACGACGTCCAGGGCGGCCCCAAGCGGGTCGTCCACAATTTTCGTGTTTCCCTCGGTGCGCACCAGCAGCGCCGCGGTCACCAGGCGGCTCGGATCGGCCTTGCGCGCATCGCCGGCCAGCGCGGTGAGAAATGCCGTCCGCGCCGGAGACACCGGCGTTTCATTGGCCACGGACCACAGAATCACGGAGGCCTTGTCTCGATCGCGCCGGATCATTTCCGATAATTGCGATTCCGCCTTGACGAGCACCGCCGGATCCTCGAAGTGGCAATCCCAATAAACCGGAATTTCCGACCACACCAGGATGCCCATGCGGTCCGCAAGCCTCTCCATTCGTTCGCTGTGGGGATAGTGGGCCAGCCGCACAAAATTGGCTCCCAGCTCATGCGCCCAGCCAAGCAGCGTCTCGGCGTCCTGTTCGCTGTACGCGCGGCCACTGCGATAAGGCGCTTCGGCGTGCGCGTTGACCCCCTTGAGGAAAATAGGCTGCCCATTCAGCAGGAGTTGCGTGCCGCGCGTTTCGATGCTGCGAAAGCCCATTTCGTCGTCGAGCTTGTCTTCCGCAGCCGCCAGGGTGATGTGATAGAGCGTGGGATGTTCGGGCGACCAAAGCTGCAGCTTTTCGTCCACAAGGTGAATCGGCGCTCTTCCGTCGGCGTCCGTCTTGCCCGCGGTGCCGCTCGTTTGGCCTTGTGCTTCCAATCCAACCTTAACTTCGGTTCCCGCCGGCGCTCCCGCCACGTGCACCCAGCCTTCGATTTCATTGCGCGTGCCGCGTTTCAAGTGCAAGTCAAATTCGTCGATGAACCGCTCGGGAACTTCCACCAGCGACACCTCGCGCGTAATTCCGCCATAGTTCCACCAGTCGGTGCGAATCGACGGCACGCCATCGGCCAGCCGCGTGTCGTCCACCGCGATCACTGCGAAGTTGTGGCCCTCGTGGAGGGCGCGCGTCGCTTCGCAATCGAAGCCCGTGAATCCGCCTTCGTGTTCGCAAAGGGCCATGCCATTCACCCAGAGGTGCGCGCGGTAATTGGCGGCGCCAACGTGAAGGAAAACGCGCTTTCCCGGCCTCGTGTGGTAGTCGAAATCCTTTTCGTACCACACCAGGCCCTCGTAATAGAAAAGCGATTCGCGTTGCGTGTTCCAGTCGCCGGGAACGCGCAGGGTGGGAGACTTCGCGAAACTGTATTCGATCAGGCCGGCGGGATCGGTCTGAGTTTCATTCTGTGCGAAGCCGTTGTTGCGCGGCTTGCCGCTGAAGTCATACAAGCCGGTTCCGTAGGGATCGACGATCGCGTGCCACTCGCCGTCCAGACTGACCGGATGACGGTGGTCCGCTGCTGCGAGCACCGTGGACGGCTGCGCTTTCATTTGCTCCGCGCCAAAAAGCAAATTGCCCGCAACTGGAACGAGCATCCACATTGCGCTTGCAAGAACCCACGCCAACCGCCCCACTCGCCAGCTCAAGCCCTCTGCACCAGATCGATTCCTCCACCCATCACGAAACATGCGGCCTCCCCGGAAGGCTGTTCGCCCCAAATCACACTTCGCGTTCTGCAGCAGCCAAGGATACCCGAGGCGCAACAGCGTTCGGAGGAAATTCTCATTCACGGGGTGGCGCAAGAGTCTTCGCGCCCCGAGCCACCACAAGAAATTGGAACTGCTTTTACGATTTCTACAGAGGGACTCTAATTTGACCAACACCGCGGATTTGGCGATTTCAGAGGTGAATCCAGTTGCCGAGGATCAGCGCCAGCGTGGTGCTGCCGACAATAATCCACAGGATCAGGCCCTGCAGCAGCGGGCGAACGCCCACCTTGGCCAGCGTCTGTTTGTTCAAGCCCGTGCCAATCAGAAACAGCGTCACCGTCAAACCGATTTTTCCCAAGTGACTCATCGCGCCGAAAGCTCCGCTGTACGTTGGCAGCAGCGTATTCAGCAACGCCGCCAAACAGAAAAACAGGATGAACCACGGCCACTGAATCTTCGCCTTGCTTTTCAGGAAGATTGCCGTCACTGCGGAGAGCGGCACGATCCACAGCGCCCTGGCCAGCTTGATCGTGGTCCCCACCGCCAGCGCCGCCGCGCCGTATTTCGCCGTTGCGCCCACCACGGAGCTTGTGTCGTGAATCGCCAGCGCCGACCACAACCCGAACTGCGTCTGGCTCATATGCAGCGCCAGCCCGATCACCGGAAACAGGAACAGCGCCACGGAATTCAGGATGAACACCGTGCCGAGCGACACCGCCATCTCTTCTTCATTCGCCTCGGCAATGGGTCCGACGGCCGCGATGGCGCTGCCTCCGCAGATGGCCGTGCCCGCGCTGATCAGAAACGACGCCTTCTTCTGCACATGAATCAGGTACCCCAGACCCAATCCCAGCAGCATTGCGCAGGTGATGCTCAGCGCCGTATACACAAATCCGGACTGCCCGGCGCGCAGCACTTCGTGAAGGTTCATTCCGAAGCCAAGTGCGACCACCGAAGCCTGCAACAGAAATTTGGAAAGGCTCTTGCTCTCTATATGGAAGGGGTGAACCAAGGTCAACCCATAGATCAGGCCGCCCAGCAGCGCAAAGGGTGGGGATACAAACCCGCTGGCCGCCAGGATGATGCCCACAAAAAACAGGTTCCTGTTCATGGGCAGAGTCTGACAGAGGGCATCAGGGCCCGTCCAAGCAGCAATCCTAATCGGACATTAGCCGGCCTTATCGCCCGGAGCCACCCGGACGGCCGTTCCTCTTCAACCCAGCGGAAAGCGCGCGCACCCGTTCGATGGCAAAGCTGCGAAAGCTGCCCGCCGGCCCCTGCGGCATCGGGCCGGTTCGCCGCGCCAGCGAGAAACTTCGCGTCACGCGCAGCCCCGGAACCTCCACGATCTTCAGGATCCCGAGTTCCAGTTCCTTTGCGATTGCCCAACGCGACACAAAGCCGACGCCGAGTCCGGCCTCTACGGCCGACTTGATGGCCTCGCTGGAATCCAATGCCATGACTCCTGCAAAATTCTTCGTCTTGATGCCGGCTTTTCCGAGGGCCATCTCGATCACGCGGCGCGAGCCGGAACCCTGTTCCCGCATCAGAAGATTGGTGGAGCTCAGGCGCTCGCGAGTCAGCCGTTCCATTTCCGAGCTTGCGGGCGCAATCAGCACCATTTCGTCTTCCAGGAACGGCTCGGTCCGCACCTCGCGATGCCTTGCAGGTCCTTCGATCAGTCCCAGGGCGATCGCGCCATCCAAAAGCAGTCGCACCACCAGCTCGGTGTTGCCGCTCTGCAGCGAGAGCCTCACGCGAGGATTCTCCAGCAGAAAAGCACCGATCAGCCGCGGAAGGACGTATTGCGCAATGGTCGTGGACGCTCCCAGAGACAGCTCCCCGGACAACTGGCCTTCTCCATTGGCGATCTCTTGTTCCGCCTCGGCAACCAGCGTCTCCATACGTTTCGCGTAGCGCAGCAAACGGGTTCCTTGCGGGGTCAGAAAGATTTGGTTTCCCCTCCGGTCAAACAGGCGGACCCCCACATCCTCTTCGAGGGCCTTGATCTGCAGCGTCACCGCCGGCTGCGTGATGAAGAGATGCTCCGCGGCCTTGCGAAAACTCAAATGCTGCGCCACGGTACGAAACACTTTTAAACGGAAATTCTCAAGTTTCGCCACGCCCCACATTATCCACACAACCGCCGCGCGGCGCACCATGAGCTTGCCAGGCGGGCAGCGAACAGGTTGCTAATACTGCGTGGAACTGGCTTTTTGATCCTTCACCTGCAAGTCGTTCACGACCTGCCTCACGTTGGGCACTCCCGCGGCAACTTTCTCGGCGCGGTCACGCCTGGACTGGGAGCTGACTTCGCCGGTCAAAGTGACCACAGCGCTCTTAACAACGTATTTCACAAGATCGTGCATCTTGTTCTGGATAAGCGCGGCGTCCAGATTTTTCTCGATGCCGGAATCCAGATCGGAGTTCATCGCCTTGGCATCGCTCTCCGAACCGATGGGAATCACGGCGATCTGATCGGCGACGACCTGCGAACCGGCGAGAGACTTCGCCAAGTACTCGGCCTGCGACTTGTCGTTTTCGCTGACGGTTTTCCCGCCGAGCGTCACGATTCCCTTTTCGCGGTCCTGGCTCACGGAGACGCTCTTGAAGCCGGCCTCATCGAGCGATTTGCGAATGCTGCTCGCGACATCGGGCGATGGAGGCGTCGCGGAGCAGGCGGCAAGAATTCCGGCGGCGACTAACGCGATGATATTTGCGGACAATCGAAGTTTTTTCATTAGGAACTCCCTTTGCTGAACTAGAATCCGGATCGCACCTGCCGTTGGCGGGCGATCAGTGCGTGTGGCCCTGGCAGTCCGAGTGTTCGCAGCGGCAATCGATGTCCGGCACTTTTTCCATGGCCTCGCATTCGACGCTGCAGTACTTGCCTGAGCTGGCCGGGCACGAACAAACCGGATGCGCACATTTCGGTACAAGTACAGCGCCCATTGCGTTTCCTATATTCGCGGTTGCCATTTCTTTTCTCCTGTCTTCGAATGGAACCTGCCTCAACTCCTCAAGTCCGCCATTCCGAAGCGACTCTCGATTCATTCTTTCTGGAACCCTCGCGGGGAGAATTTCAGGCCCTAGGAGTGGGCCGCTTCCGGCTCGCGGACCAACTCCTCAAACAGCGTCCGGAAATGGATCATGGCTTTTCTCAAGTCCTCGGTGCTGGCCTCGCCGCGTGTTTGGCGCATAGCGCCCTGATGAGCCGCCCGGTAGTTGTCGAGGACCAGTGGATGGTCAACGGAGATATCCGCCGCACGCTGTTCAAAGTCGCTCATCGGATAGCCGCGAGTGGACATGACATCGCCCAACAATTGGTCGGCTTCCGTTACGGCGCTTCCTGGGCCGTCGACGAACCGCGCCTGAACCCTGGCCCAGGAGTCGATGAACCGGGCACGATCCTCCGGTGCGAGCGGCTGAATGTGCAAGTTGTCGACGCGTTCGGCACGCTTTTCGAGCGACGATTCCGCTTGACGGCGGCTGCCGCCGGCTCTCACCGTACGGTTGTATTCCGCGTTGCCAAACTGCGCTTGCAATTTCTGTGTCTTGCGCTTTCGGGCAAACGCCCAAACTGCGATTCCGGCGGACAGCAGCAGAATGACAGCGACCACCATCAGTACTTGTGCCGGGCCTATTTCCGAGAAATTCATAAACTTTCTCCTGTTCTTGCGTGCGGAGCGGCAGGCCGATTCGGTCCCGTCGCCTTAGCGCCACCGTGGGCACCATAGTAGGCGCGGACGATGCCCCATATCTGTACACATAGAGACACATTCAAGTCTTACAATTGGATTCGGGTCCCCAGCACGCGCGGTCGCATGTGCGTCAACTCACGGTGCATGCGACGAAAGAGGCGGGAGGCCAAACGACGTTACAAAGTGCGCGCCGATCAGGTAGGCAGTTTCCAGCCGGACAAATCCGACTTAATTGGTGGCTGCCGTCCCGCTGTGGCTGGGATGGCTGGTGAACGAGAAACGGAAAAACCGGGAATCGCAATGCTCGCAACGAAACGGCCTCAAGAAAATGCTGGCTAAGATTCCCTTCTCCAGGAGTCCTTTTCGTCTCGATAGATGGATCCGTTTACTGCCACACTCTGGACACTGCATGATGGCGAATCTCCGGATGCAAAGTTGGCATCCCAAGCTGCCGCGAAAGCTTCCGCCGCCGGTGCGCACCGCGTCTGTCTCCTTTTGAACACTACAAACCGATCAATTCGGTGCAGCGGAGTCGTCATCGCTATTGTGAGCAGCGATCCGCCTGCTTGCGTGCCGTTTTCTCCTGAATGCCGTATACCTCCCGATCGAACATCGCGCTAGACTCAACATGACCGAGAGGACCCAATGAGGACCGTCACACGGCGGAGAGAAAAGACCATGCTTGGCTGGCTTGCATTGGCCGCATTCGGTCTTTTCGCAACCAGTGTTACCTGGGCCCAGCAAGCCCCTTCCCCTGCGGCCGAACCCACAAAGCCGGCTGCTACGCCGGGCCCTACCAACAACATTCGTCCGGCCATGAAGTGGAAGGAATTTAACTACACCTGCGAAGCGGACGCTAAACTCACGGTCTACCTCCGCAGCACCACGGCGAAAGTCCGCACCCACGATCACCTATTCCTGATGCGTCAAACCCACTCGGCCGATGGCACCCGCTATTCCGACGGCAAGGTGCTTTGGTGGAGCAAGGGCGACACCGGCTTCCTCCAGGAAGATACTCCGGAAGGCGACGGCAAAATGCTCGTGAAAGGCTGCATGCTCGACAAGCCCACGGACGCCGCAAAGCCCTGAAACGCCACCGCTTCTCCATCTCTCGGATTAAGCGGGCCCCATCGCCCGCCCGTACTACCGGACAGGTACCCGTTACGTCCCTAACCTGTTGTGGCCGATGAACTTGACACCCCCGCAACTTATACTTCGGAGATGGCGCCCCTTTCTAATCCTCAGTCCCCTCAAGTTGGCATTCTTGTGTTTGAGGATGACATGAACAGCGGAGCTGCGCTTCGCCAGATCCTCGATTCCGAAGGCTGGCGCGTGCGTGTGGTCCCGGACACCAAAATGTTGCAGGCCGAACTCAAGACCGGTGAATATTCCCTGCTGATCGCGAATATCGCCATGGTCGGCGTCGAATCCCCGCTTTTCCACGTCCTTCGCGAACTGGCTTCGGTCAGCGTGGAAGACGGCGCCCGCCTGCGCGTTCTATTCGTGGTTCCAGAGATGAGCAGCAGCCAGTTCGTCCACGTGATTGAAGAGTCTCGCCTGCCCTATGTGCTGCGGCCCTTTCACCTGCATGATTTTCTGGAAAAGGTAAGCGACCTGCTGGTGGAAGTTAAGGCGATTGAAGGGCCGCTGCGAATGACCCGCTACGAGTTCGGCGCCGCGCGCAAAAAGAAGAAGGCGGCCAACAAAAACAATTCGATGTTCGCTTCCCGCGAATCTTACTCGTACACGGAAGAAGAACTCGCGGAGTACGAGCGGCACGAGACGGAATCCTCGTTGTCGCGCAAGAACAAAAACCGCAATAACCTCGGCGGTTCACGAGGATAAGAAAAAACGAACGAAGGATGTAGCGTAGCGACTGTCCGGCCAGGGCAATTCGCGCACCTCGCTCTCTTCAGTCCACCCCGCTTTCCAGGAGCAAGAAAACTCCCCGGATGCGTTCTAAGCCCAAGCGTGCGCTCAAGGCACGCTCTGGAGGCTCGAATGAGTGTTGGCCGGGCTGGCTCCGTAAAAGCGGCAGCTGCGCCGGCCGCACTCCAAGCGAAACACGGCTAAATAGTCGGGGCGTCGTGGAGTTTCTTGACGGCGCTGACGTCTCGCGAAGCTGCAAGTAAAGACGCTACCCCGGACTTCCAGCTTGGATGACGAAGGCTCGGTGCAATCTCCGCAAGCGGGATCAGCACGAATTTCCGCTCCAGCATGCGCGGATGAGGTACTTGCAATTCCGGTGTGTCGATCGTTTCGTTGCCATAAAGCAGAATATCCAGATCGATCTTCCTGGGTCCTTTAGCGAATGCTTTCTTGCTGCCCATGCGGGATTCGATGACGCGCAGCGCGCTCAGCAGATCCAGGGCGTCGAGTTCGGTTTGCGCTTCGAGTACCGCGTTGAGGAACCATTCCTGATCGAGATAGTCCACCGGCTCGGTTTCATAAACGCTGGAGACGCGCCGGACAAGCACGCCCGACTCGGGAAGCAAGCGAAGCGCTTGGAGAAGGTTGGCTTCGCGTTCGCCTACGTTGGTGCCGAGCGCGATGTAGACCGTGATCATCGAACGATTTCCTGGATTCACCGTCAGGACCAATTCACAAACTTATTTCACGCCGGCGCGGCGGCGAAGCAATCCAACCAGGGATTGGGCTTCGGGAAGTTTCCATAGTGTTGATACACCAAAAAAGAGGACGCCGTAAACCGATAACACGATCGCGGCAAGGAGAATCGGGCCGCGATGCCCGACCGCGATCAGGATGCCGCGAGCGCCCGCCGCTGCAACCACCGCCGCCACCCACACTTGCGCAAGAAATACGAGTGGCACACCCACCTGCCCGATGCGGCGGCGAATGCCGCGTTGCAACAGCGTGAATTCGGCCCAGGAGGCAATACCCGCGGAAATTGTGAGGCCCGCGACACCCCAGCGCGGCTCAATGCCGAGCAGGCGCGGCAACGGCAGTGCAGCCAGGTAACCCAGCACAGTCGTGAGAACCACGCGGACGATGGCAAAGCGCAGCGGAGTGCGCGTGTCGCGCAGCGCATAGTAGCCGGAGGAATAAAGGCGTCCGAGCGTTGAAGCGAGTAGCCCTACCGTGGAACCTGCGAGTATCCCCCAGACGTAGATCACGTCCGCGTGGGTAAACCGTCCTGACTGATAGATGGCCGCGACGATGACATCGCCCAGCGCAAGAAACCCCGCCACGGACGGCACGACAAGAAACGTGATCTGCCGCAGGCCGGAGTTCATGCGCGCGCGAAGGATGCCGGCCACTTCGTCGGCGCCGCCAAGCGCGCCGCTCATTGCCGGGAGCTCGGCCGCCGAAACGGACATGCCAAACAGGCTGACCGGCAGCGTATAGAGCGTCTGCGCGTAGGCCAGCGCGGAAACGGCGCCCGTCGGCAGCCAACTAGCGAGAAACGCGTCAATATACGCGCTGATCTGCACCACGCCCCGGCTGACGAAAACGGGGAAAAAATTGCGAATGACGGTGCGCACATATTCGCCCTGGTGGGCGAGCGAAAGCTTCAGGCCGCCGAGGAGCTTGAAAACCATCGGCAACTGCACTAGAACCTGCAATGCGCTTCCGGCGACCGAAGCCCAGGCAGTGATGACAACGAGGGAATTCTGCGCACGGGCTGCGCCGAAGGCGAGCATGCCCGCGATCATCGCGATGTTCCAAAGCACGGGTGCGGTGTATGAAAGGAAAAATTTGCGATGGCTGTTCAGAACGCCGAGGCACCAGGCCGAACCGACGAGGAGTCCCGCGCCGGGAAATAATATGCGCACCAGGAGGATCGTCAGTTCGCGTTTTTCTCCCTGGAAGCCCGGGGCGATGGCGTCAATCAGCCACGGCGCGGTAAGTACGCCGAGAAGAACAAGAATGGAAGTGCTGAGGGTGAGAAGAGCCGCGACCGCCCCGGCCGTTCTCCGCGCTTCGTCCTTATCGCCGCGCGCCAGCAGGCTGGCGTACACCGGAATGAACGAAGCCGAGAGAACCCCTTCGCCGAAAAGATTCTGCAGGAAATTCGGGATGCGAAGGGCGGCTTTGAACACGTCTGCCGCGTCCGAATTACCGAAATAATGGGCAAACACGCGATCGCGAATCAAGCCGGCTATGCGGCTCAGAAATATCCCGGCCGCGACCAGAAACGCAAATCGCCGGGAACTCCCGGGTGTGGATGGGGTGGCGGAAGAATCAGTCAAGTAAGTTTCCAGGCGCGCAGAATCAATTCGTCCCCGATGAAGTTTCTGTAGTCTGAAGATACCTTACCCGAAAAGAGCCGGCAGGTGCGAATTGCGCGGGTGTGCCGTGTATCTACTTCTCTTCCCGTATTAACCGAATGTGGTGGCCGGCAATGATAGAATCCCACGGGGTTTGGGAGGCCAAAGGAACCAAGTGAACAACATCCTATTCAGCGCACGGTCATCAAAGTTGACATACATCCTGGGGGCGGCTCTCGTGGTTTGCGGAGGCTTGCGAGCCCAGAACAAGGATTTCTCCAAAGTGGAAATCAAGGTCACCAAAGTTTCCGGCAATATTTACATGCTCGAGGGCGAAGGCGGAAACATTGCCGCGTCTGTAGGCGAAGACGGAATCGTAATTGTGGACGACCAGTATGCTCCGTTGGCGGACAAGATCCAGGCTGCGCTGAAAAATCTGAAAATTACGGACAAGCCGGTAAGGTTCGTCATCAATACTCACTATCACGGCGATCACACCGGCGGAAACGAACCCTTCGCGAATACCGGTTCAACCGTGATCGCTCAGGACAATGTCCGCAAACGCCTGGAAACGGGGGGAACCGCGGGCAACGGCGGCTCCATCAAGATGGAAGCCAAGCCCGCGCCGAAAGGGGCTCTGCCGGTTATCACCTTTGAGCACGACGTCACCGTGCACCTGAATGGCGAGGATATCCGCGCGCTGCACTTCCCCGCCGGGCATACCGACGGCGACGCCATCATCTTCTTCCCGAAGAACAATGTGGTCCACATGGGCGACGATTTTGTCCGCTACGGCTTTCCCTTCATTGACGTCTCGAGCGGCGGCAGCGTGCAGGGCATGATCGCCGCGATGGAAAAGGTTTCAACGCAACTGCCTCCCGACGTGAAGGTGATTCCCGGGCATGGCGCACTCTCCAATCTGGATGATGTGCGCGCGTTCACGAAAATGCTGAAGGAAACGTCGACGGTGGTGCAGAAGGCGATCGACGACCACAAGACGGTCGACCAGATGAAACAGGAGAAGATCCTGGCCCCTTGGGCGAAATGGTCCAGCGAGTTTCTGGATGCCGACAAATTCATCGAGACGCTCTATAACTCCCTCACCGGCAACAAGGGCGAGTTCCTGAAGCACAATTAGCGGCGTGCACCCGGCGTAGGCCTGTGCCTACCGCCAGGCCTATTCGACGATGATGCGGTCGGCCCATTCCACGAGACTTACAAAAATCGCGGGATTTCCAAACTTCGCACCCCAATTGCTGAGGTCGGTTTCCGAGACGCCACGCGCCCGGCTGCAGGCCCCTCAAGCAAAAATGGGTATGTGCTTGGCGGCAATTTTTTCGAGCGTCTCCGCCAGCG
>Ga0210410_10005528_pt1 | contig 10999 bp, 8 predicted proteins | sample IncBWC4MmetaG_FD_161058 | JGI IMG/M metagenome (GOLD analysis project Ga0210410, IMG submission 161058) | Forest soil microbial communities from Barre Woods Harvard Forest LTER site, Petersham, Massachusetts, United States - Inc-BW-C-4-M | ecosystem: Environmental > Terrestrial > Soil >... | reverse complement strand
GCGCTTTCCGGAACGATCTCCCGGCGGAGCTTGCCTCGAAGTCGTTTGGAGCATTGGCGGATGCGACGATGGACCTGATGGTCCAGCATTCGGCCAAGGCGAACAGGTACCGCGACAGCGGCTTTCAAATGTTCTGGGCCGCACTCACCAGGCGATGAATTCGTGCATCCAATGAAGCGACTCTTGCATCGATTGAATGAGTGAGTGCTCACACTTATGAGGTTCACTATCTACTAGGAGCGAATGGAATGACTGAGCAAAAGCCTCTGAATTCAGGATTTGGACCAAAGACGACGGCGCAAGAGGTGATGGCAGGACGCGATCTTCGAGGCAAGGTGGCGATCGTGACGGGCGGCCACGCGGGCCTTGGGCTGGAGACGACGCGAGTGCTGTCAAAGGCAGGGGCTACGGTTGTAGTCGGTTCCCGCGATCCCAAGAAAGCTGAAATGGCCGTTGGGAAAATGATGAACGTCGAGGTGGGCCAGTTGGACCTGGCGGGTCCTAGCTCCATCGACCGATTCGCCAGCGAATTTCTAAATTCAAATCGGGCGCTCGATCTCCTGATCAACAACGCAGGCATCATGGCGACTCCGCTGGCGCGCGACGAGCGGGGCTACGAGATGCAATTCGCAACGAATCACTTGGGACATTTTCAGCTTACGGCCAGACTGTGGGAGGCGCTCAAGAAATCCAGTGATGCGCGGGTGGTGACGCTTTCTTCCCGTGGCCATAGCTTCGCTGAACTTGATTTGAGCGACCCAAACTTCGAGAACAGGCCGTATGACAAATGGAAAGCTTACGGACAATCGAAGAGCGCAAATTCGCTATTCTCGATCGGGCTTGATACGCGAGGGCGGGAGCACGGCATACGGGCATTCGCGGTGCATCCGGGCGCGATCCTCACAGAGCTTACCCGCTATATCGCGGAAGAAGAATTAAAGGCCTTCGGCGTCTATAGGGAAAATGGCGTCCTCAAGGTTCCCGAACGTTTCAAGAACGTTGAGCAGGGTGTGGCAACGACAATTTGGTGCGCCGTGAGTCCGCAATTGAACGGCAAAGGCGGGGTCTACTGCGAAGACTGCGACATCGCGGCGGCGGTCCCTGCCGATAGCAAGCTTTTCACCGGCGTGCGCCCCTGGGCCATCGATAAGGGAGCGGCTGAAGCTCTTTGGGTTCTCAGCGAGAAACTCACCTCTGCCTCGATCCCGGAACGCACCGCCGCAGGAAGAAGTGCATGAGTCATTAGATAATTACACTGAACATTGCCCAATGGACTTGAATCGCCGCATCACCCTGCGGAATCCGATAGATATCTAGAGGTGGGGTAACCAGAAGAGGCTCATGAGCACATCGGCGGAGCTGGCGCTGGACAAATCATCCAAACGATATGAGGCGCTGCTGCGCGCAACGGCCGCGATTGCTGCGTGTCGCGACTGTGAGTCTTTGGAGCGCCGGTTCGCCGGTGACTTGCGCAGCGTCATCGACTTCGATTATCTGAACTTCGTAATCTTCAACGAAGCCAGATGTAGGGTGGAATGGCGTTTGTTCGAGTCCACCGTGAAGAGCGCCACCATTTCAGAGGCAGACCTCTCAACGCACGAGACGACGAGCGGCTGGGTTTACGAGCATCAGCAGCTTTTGGTCATCGGGGACTGGAGCCAGGAGAGCCGCTTCCTGGGATTGAGAAAAATCCTGAGCGAGCTGAACATCGGGTCCAGCTGTACGCTGCCTCTAACCACTGCGCATCGGCGGTTCGGAGTCATTGAGTTTGGCTCCTCGCATCTCAATGCCTATCCGGAAGAGGAAGTCAGCTTCCTTTCGCTCGTAGCAGACCACGTGGCGTTGACGATCGAAGGCGCACTCAATTTCGAGGAAGCCCAAAGAGCGCAAGCGGAGCTTCAGAGCAACCATGAGCGGCTGAAGCTGCTGCTTGATCTAACCAATCATATCGTCTCGAATCTCGACCTTCGGGATTTGCTGCGAGCGATCTCGGCAAGCGTTCGGCGCGTCATGAAGTGCGACGCTGTTGGCGTATTGCTGCCGAATGCGAAGGGCAGCCACTTGCGGGTGATTGCTCAAGATTTCCCGGAGAGCAAGGGATACACCAAAGAGGAGACCCTGATTCCCGTTGACGATACGCCACCCGGGATCGCCTTCCGCACGGGCAAACCACTCGCGGGCAAACTCCAGGATTTCCCGTCGTTCGATGCTGAGGCGATGAATCCCGGGAAGAACGAGGGCTTCAAGATTGCGTGCTTTGCGCCGCTGATCAGCCGGAACCACGTCCTGGGTCTTTTGGGGCTGGGGCGGATCGAAGAGAGCCTCTTCACGCAGGACGACGTTGATTTTGTTACGCAAATTGCGAGTCAGGTGGCCGTGGCGGTGGAGAACGCGCTGGCCTATGGTGAAATCGCCGACCTGAAGGATCGACTCGCACAGGAAAAACTCTATCTCGAAGACGAAATCCGCGGCGAAATGGATTTCGAAGGGATTGTGGGGCAGAGTATGGCCCTGCGCCACGTTCTGCAGCTTGTCGAAACGGTGGCGCCAAGCGATTCCACAGTTCTGCTGCTGGGAGAAACCGGCACCGGCAAGGAGTTAATTGCACGTGCCGTTCATGAGCGCAGCCGGCGAAGAGATCGCACCTTGGTCAAGCTGAATTGTGCAGCGATTCCGACCGGCCTGCTTGAAAGCGAGCTCTTCGGCCACGAAAAGGGGGCCTTTACGGGGGCGGTCTCACAGAAAGTCGGCCGGCTTGAACTTGCGGACAAGGGCACGCTCTTCCTGGATGAAGTTGGAGACATCCCGCCCGAGCTGCAGCCCAAGCTCCTGCGAGCGTTACAGGAACGCGAATTCGAACGGTTGGGAAACAGCCGCACGATGAAGGTCGATATGCGACTTGTCGCCGCGACGAATCGCGATCTCGCTAGAATGGTGGCGAATCACGAGTTTCGCAGCGACCTTTACTACCGCCTCAACGTTTTTCCCATCCGCATCCCGCCGCTGCGAGAGCGCCCGGAGGATATTCCTCTCCTGGTGCGCTACTTCGCCCAGAAGTACGCGCAGCGCATGGAGAAGCAGATCGAATCGATCCCGGCCGCGGCCATCAAAAAATTGACGCAATGGCATTGGCCGGGAAATATTCGCGAGCTAGAGAATTTCATTGAGCGCGCCGTGATTCTCACTCGCGGCGCTGCACTCGAGGTTCCTCTTACGGAGCTAAAGACCGACGTCCCCCCGCCGGCCCCCGCTGCTGGAACACGGGAATGGAACGAGCGAGAGGAGATTATGCGCGTTTTGAAGGATGCAGGGGGACGCGTCGGAGGCTCCGATGGTGCCGCGGCGCGCATGGGAATCAAACGGACCACGCTCATCTCACGCATAAAGAAGCTAGGCATAGATCCACGAGCAGTGTCATAACCCTTCGTCACTCGTCGACACCCCCGTCGACACCTTCGACAATTCGCAGCGCAGTTCTTCTGATCCTTCCTAAATTCAATAACTTGAAACCCGATCGACTTTGGCATTTGCATTGCTATTACCTCACCTCGGGGACGGGCGACCTGTAATGTTTAAGATCACGACAATCGACACGGATATTCAACGAAAGCTCATTCTCGAGGGCGGAATTGTTGAACCTTGGGCCGCTGAACTTAGCAAGACTTGGGAGCGCGCCTGTGATTCGCTTGGGAAACGCAAGCTCGTAGTTGATCTGACCGGAGTCACGGTAATCAGCCGGGACGGGACTCGCGTCCTGAATAACATGAAGAATCACGGGGTGGAATTCATTTGTCGTGGCGTCTATGTCAGCCACGTGCTGCGAAATCTCAAGATGCTGTGCAAGGCGGGGACTAAATAACGTACTCCTGATGGAGGTGCGGGATGTCTGTTGCGATGAATGAAGTGAGCACGTGGAAGGCGAGTGGGCGTGGGGCCGCCAACTCACAGGAACCTGAAGCTGCACTCTTGGACGCTGCCAGGAGACGCGACCCGGGCGCTTTCAAAGAGCTCGTCTCAAGGTACGGTCCGCGCATTTTCCGCCTCGCACAGAACATTACCCGGAACCGCGAAGATGCTGAGGAGGTTTCTCAGGATTCCTTTACACGGGCTTTCCTGCACATGGATGCATTTCGTGGAGACTCTCGCTTTTATACCTGGCTCGTGCGCATTGCGATCAATCAATCGCTCATGAAACTGCGCACGCGCCGATCGCGCGAGTTGCACCTCGACCGTCCTGCTACGACCGATGAGGCCACTTCCTTCGCTGAAGTCGCAGACAACGCTCCGACGCCCGAACAACGGTACTCACAGGCGGAGCTTCGACAGATCCTCGCCGCGGCGATGAGCAAGCTCCCAATGACGTTCAGGGAGGTCCTGCTTCTCCGGGAAGTAGAGGAGCGTTCGACCGAGGAAACAGCAAGGATGTTAGGACTGTCGATTAGCGCCGTGAAGTCCCGGGCGCTCCGCGGCCGGCAAAAGCTGCACGAAGTATTGACAAAGCATTTTCGGCCGAGCGAGCTAGGCGGTTTCTCGAAGGCACTCAGTTTAGGGGGCAGATTGTGATCGCGTGGGCGCTGATCGCAGTACTCGTGATTCTTGGCTTTCTCTGCATATCTGATCCGGTTAGCGACTTCAGTCACCGATTTCGGCCCTGAGTGTGAGCCGACTTTGTTATTGGAGCGAGCCTGCAGGTGCACAGTGGGAGTGTGGTGTTAACCATGAAGGAGGTGCTGATCATGGTAGCGCAATTTGTGATTCTCTCGATTTTCGTGATGTTGATGGCGTTTTACGGATTTGTGTTCTGGCGTTGGCGGAACGATGGGAAGCAGCGCCATGTGAGGCGCGAAACCCCTTCAAGCCCAGTCGCCAATGCGAGGAGCTTCGGACGTTGATCGAACTTGTGAAAATTCAGAAACAAGGAAGGTCCATGAGTCGGAGAATTCTCGGAGTTTTGAGTTGGAAGTCTCCATGCATACTGGGCCTCGTTTGCCTAGCAGCTGCCTTTTCCATTTCCTGCGGAAAAAAAGTCACCGCTGCGCCCGAGAGGCCGCCATCGTTGGTCACCGTCTCTGCCGCGGTGTCTCGCGACGTGCCCGTCTACCTCGACGAGATCGGTAAGAATGGCGCCTTCGAGTCCGTGACAGTGACACCGCAGGTGGCGGGGCGGATTACCGAGCGGCACTTCGAGGACGGCGCGAATCTGCAAAAGGGCCAGCTCCTATTTGTGATCGATCCTCGTCCTTTTCAGGCTCAGCTTGATTCCGCCCAGGCCAATCTCGCGCAAGCCAAGGCCGCATTGGAACTCGCAAAGATTCAGTTTGCCCGCGACGAGGAACTGGTAGGGACGAAGGCCATCTCTAAACAGGACTACGATACGAAAAAGAACACCGTTGACGTTGACAAGGCGCAGGTGGAGGCCGCCGAGGCGGCGCTCGAAACCGCCAAGCTCAACCTCGAATACTGCTACATCCACTCTCCGATTGAAGGCCGCGCGGGTGCCCGATTGGTTGACATCGGAAACGTTGTGCAGACGAACACGACAGCGTTGCTGCTCATTCAGCGCCTCGATCCCATCTACGCTGATTTTACGATTACAGAACGCGATCTTCCTGAGGTACAGAAGCAAATGGCGCGCGGGAACTTAGATGCGCGCGTCCGACTTCCGTCCGACGGCGATGACGGTGTCCGTACGGGCAAGCTGACGTTCCTCGACAATGCCGTACAAAATGCAACTGGGACCGTCAACTTGCGGGCGACGATTCCAAATCCGGATCACCATTTCTGGCCCGGACAATTCGTGAACGTCCGGCTTGTCTTGGCCACCGATAAGGGTGCGGTGATGATTCCCAGCGAGGCGACCCAAATCAGTCAGAAGGGTCCGTTCGTTTACCTCGTAAAACCGGACCAAACCGCCGAATTGCGGGTCATCACGCTGGGGCAGCGACAGAGCGGCAACGTGGTGGTGACAAATGGATTGGTTGCCGGCGAGAACGTAGTGCTGACGGGACAGCTAACGGTTGTTCCCGGCGCGAGAGTAAAGGTTGTTCAAGGCACCCCTGAGAGCACTAATCCGACAGGCAAATCCGATGGAGACGAAAGTAAAGGCGGGGGAGGGCGGTCGTGAACCTGTCCGAACCGTTCATTCGCCGTCCCGTGATGACGGTCGTACTGACCGTGTCGGTCCTTCTCTTTGGCGTGATCGCTTACTTCGGATTGCCAGTGAGCGACCTGCCTGCGGTCGACTATCCCGTAATTCAAGTGCAAGTGAACTATCCCGGCGCCACTCCCGAAACGATGGCAAACAATGTGGCCACTCCGCTCGAACGGCAATTCATGCAAATGCCCGGGTTGGAACTGGTGACGTCCAATAGCATCCAGGGACACACCAGTTTTGTCTTGCAATTCGCGCTCTCGAAAAGCCTCGACGCCGCCGCCACGGATGTTCAGGCTGCGATCACGCGGGCGACGGGACAACTGCCGCTAGATCTGCCAAGCCCGCCCACATTCACCAAGACCAACCCTAACGATCAGCCCATCCTTTACGTGGCGCTGACCAGCGACACCGTTACGACCGGACAGCTCTACGACTATGCCAACACGCAGGTCGGGGAGCGAGTCAGCATCCTGCCCGGCGTCAGTCAAGTCGCGGTCTACGGCACTCAGTCGGCGGTGAGGATCAAGGCCGACCCCTCCGCGATGGCCGTTCGGAACATTACGCTCGACGACCTTAGTGCTGCCATCAAGAACGGCACGAGTTACACGGGTGCAGGTCAGTTTGACGGCCTGCATCGGACCTTTCTACTTCAACCGCAGGGACAACTGAGTACTGCCGAGCAGTATGAACAGCTGATTGTGGGACAGAGCAATGGAGCTCCCGTTCATCTGAAGGACGTGGCCATCGCGAAGGACAGCGTCCAGGACGAGCGCGTCGACATGCGGTTTTGGGTCAGAGGGCACCACGTGCCTACCGCTACCGTTGTCTTAGCCGTTTTTCGCCAGGCTGGCTCGAATGCGGTGGAGGTTGCAAAATCTGTGCGAGATCTCCTCCCCAGCGTTCAAGCTCAGCTTCCAAGCTCGGTCGCCATCGTGCCGATTTACGACCGTTCGAAGACAATCGTAGATAGCACCAAGGACGTGGAAGAGACGCTGTACATCGCCTTCGCGTTGGTCGTGATAGTCATCTTCCTCTTTCTCGGCCGCGCCAGAGACACCCTCATCCCTGCAGTCGCGCTGCCGCTGTCTTTGCTGCTCACGTTTGTGGTGATGAAAATCCTGGGCTATAGCCTTGACAATCTGTCGCTCATGGCGCTCACCCTTGCGATTGGCTTTCTCGTGGATGACGCCATCGTGTTCCTGGAGAACACGGTGCGCCTGATGGAAGAAGGCCGGGATGCGCTGAAAGCATCTCTCGAATCCGCCAAAGAAATTAGCTTCACGATCTTGGCGATGACAATCTCACTCGCTGCTGTGTTTATCCCATTGGCATTCATGAGCGGCCTGATCGGACGCATTTTCCGCGAGTTCTCAATCACGATCATTGTTTCGATATTCGCCAGTGGAATCGTTTCGCTTACGCTGACGCCGCTCATGACCTCCAGGCTGCTCGAAGAACGTGGCGCCGGTGCGAAAAAGACTTGGATGGAGAGAGCCGCTGGCGCAGTTGAACGCCGAATCCTCGGCGTGTACGGGCGTTCTCTCTGGTTCTTTCTCCGGCACCGGTGGATTTCCGCCGTCACTTGGGCGGTCTGTCTCGCGGGAACCGGGTACTTGTTCTATGCCGTTCCCAAATCATTTCTACCTATCGGCGACAGCTCATTCATCCGCGGTGTGCTCGTGGGGCAGGAAGGTTCGTCGCCGAATCAAATGCACGCCTACCAGACCGAGGTCGAGAAAGTCCTGCAGGCCAATCCAGCCGTGGAAACAACTTTCACAATGAGTGGAAATAGTCAGTTTCTACCCGCGAATCAGGAATTCGTGATTGCATTTCTGAAGGATCCGACTAAGCGGCTTCCAATCCATGCGGTTGCGGGACAGTTGATGGGCGGGCTCGACTCCAGTATTCCAGGAACGATTACATTTCTGCAGCCCAACCCTGTGTTGGAGATCAGCACGGGCGCCACTGCCAACACGCAAGGTCAGTTCGCCTACGCGCTTTCCGGCATCGACCCCGCCTTGGTTTACAACGTCGCAGGAAAGCTGATGGGCAAGATGCATGAGTACCCTGGGTTCCTGTTCGTGAATTCGGATCTGTACAACCACACTCCCAACGTTCAGGTGGACATTCTCCGCGATCAGGCAAAGCTCTATGGTGTGTCAGAGAGCCGTATCCTCGGCTTGCTTCACAACGCTTACTCGCAAAACTACAGCTACCTGATCAAAAAGCCCACGGATCAGTACCAGGTGATACTCGAAGTCGAGGATAACGGCCGTACGGCGCCGGAGGACTTGAATCGACTTTACATCAAAAGCGACGACGGAACGCGGATGGTTCCTCTCAACGCTCTCACGACTTGGCACACGTTGCTTGGCCCGCAAGCGGTCAATCACATCAACCAGTTCACGAGCGTCACTCTCTTTTTCAACCTCAAGCCCGGTTACACCATCGGCCAAGCCACGCAGTTTGTGGAAGACTCCGCGAAGGAAATCCTTCCACCCGAAGTCCGGGGAAGTCTTCAGGGTGAGGCATTGACCTTTCGCAACACGGTTTCCAGTCTCGCGGTCCTGATGTTGGTGGCCTTCTTCGTGATGTACGTGATTCTGGCGATCCTGTATGAGAACTATCTTCACCCGATCACTGTGCTCTCGTCGCTGCCGGTGGCTCTGTTCGGCGGATTGTTGACGCTTTGGCTGTTTGGTTCGGAAGCCTCGCTTTACGCGTACATCGGCATGTTCATGCTGATGGGAATCGTGAAGAAGAATGGGATCATGATTGTAGACTTCGCGCAACAGCGGGTCGAGCACGGCGTCAAGGACGATCAAGCGATTCATGACGCCAGCATGGAACGCTTTCGCCCGATCATGATGACGACGATGGCCGCGCTCCTCGGCGCACTGCCCATCGCGCTCGGTTTCGGCGCAGACGGCGCTTCTCGCCGGCCGCTGGGGCTAGTGGTCATCGGCGGTCTGGTTGTCTCGCAGCTCATCACGCTGTACATCACGCCCGCCATTTACTTGTATTTGGAAGAATTCCAAGAAAAAGTCCTGGACCGCTTCTCGTTCTTCCGCGCGGCGCGCCCCGAGCTATCGATTCCGGGGAATGCCCCTGCGGCTGAACCGGGATTAGGAGACTAGCATCTCGATGGTTCAAGATTGTCGCAGTTCTCGTCCCGAACGAGTTTCGCTTCTGGTTCTTTGCGCGATCGTGGTTTGGTTCGCCGGTTGCGCAGTCGGCCCAAATTACAAAAGGCCGGACGCAAGTGTGCCAAGTTCGTATCGAGGGCAGTTGGATGTCCAAGCGGACAACCAGGCGCCGAAAAGAGATCCTGCACTGGGCGATGCAGAGTGGGCAAAAGTTTTCCAGGACCCGGAGTTGCAGCGCTTAATCCGTGAGGCACTCCTTTACAATTACGACGTGCGCATCGCCGCGGCGCGCATTCAAGAGGCTCGCGCTCAACTCGGGATCACCCGCGCAGACCAATTTCCTACACTAAGCGCCGGCGGCGATATTAACAGCCAGCGTAGCTCGGCATCCGGCCCAATCCCGGCATTTCAACTGACGCAAGGGCAGTTGAATGTGTCCGCATCGTGGAATCTCGACTTCTGGGGACGCTACCGGCGAGCCACGGAAGCGCAGAGAGCCAGATTGCTGGCCCAGGAGTGGGCTCAGCGGGCGGTGATTTCGTCTCTGATCGCCAATGTTGCCAGCGGGTATTTTCAGCTTCGCGAGCTTGATCTCGAACTGGAAATCTCGAAACGCACTCTGGCTTCTCGTTCGGAATCTCTTAAACTCACGGCCATGCGCACCGAACACGGAATCGACACGATGCTCGACCAGCGCCAGGCGGAACAGTTGGTCTATACAGCCGGAGCACAGGTTCCCGACCTCGAGAGGCAAATCGAGCAAGAAGAAAACGCGTTGAGCATTTTGCTCGGGAATAATCCGGGCGCCATTCCGCGCGGGATGAAACTCACGGAACAGCCGCACGCTCCGGAGGTTCCCGCGGGGCTTCCTTCGGAGGTATTGGAGCGTCGCCCAGACGTGCGAGAGGCCGAAGAGAACCTCGTTGCCGCCAATGCGCAGATCGGTGTGGCCAGGGCTGCCTACTTTCCCCAGATCTCGCTGACCGGATCGGGCGGATATCAGAGTTCTGCGCTCTCGAATCTCTTCACGGGTCCTGCCGGAATTTGGAGCTTCGGCGGATCGTTCACGCAACCAATCTTCGAGGGAGGCAGGCTTCGGTCCAACGTCCGTCTTGCAGAAGCGACGCGCCAGGAAATGCTCTTGACCTACCAGCAGGCAATCCAGGGTGCATTTCGGGATGTTTCCAATGCGCTCGTGGCTTATCGAAAGAATCGCGAGTTTCGAATTCAGGAAGAGAAGCTCACGGAAGCAGCTCGCGATGCGGCGCAGCTCTCTGAGCAACGATTCAACGCCGGAGCAACAGACTACTTGGAAGTGTTGACGAACGAGACGAACTACTTTTCTGATGAGCTGACGCTCGCTCAAGCCCAATTCAATGAACTACAGGCGCTGGTCCAGCTCTATCAAGCTTTGGGTGGCGGCTGGCAACAATAGGTAAGTTCTGTACTGTTTTTCGGGGAGGTAATTTACTGCCATTGTCGTTCCATTCTCTCGGCAATCCGAATTTGCAGCATGTTTTTGCTGGAGATTACGACTAAAAATCGAGGTTGGCATGGAAGATAGAGACATTGTCAGAGTTCTTCTGGTAGGCGACAACCCTCAATCATTTTCACCCTCCAGGAAACTTCTCGAGCGGAGCGGTTGCGAATGCCACTTTGCGGGATCCTTGGAGGCAGCGAGACCTTTTGCACTTGTGGC
>Ga0210410_10005526_pt1 | contig 11004 bp, 8 predicted proteins | sample IncBWC4MmetaG_FD_161058 | JGI IMG/M metagenome (GOLD analysis project Ga0210410, IMG submission 161058) | Forest soil microbial communities from Barre Woods Harvard Forest LTER site, Petersham, Massachusetts, United States - Inc-BW-C-4-M | ecosystem: Environmental > Terrestrial > Soil >... | reverse complement strand
GAGGGCGGGGCCGTTTTGTTTCGTAAAATCGCATCAGTCGCCTATCTAACCGTCATGCCCCTTTCCCCTTCGATCGTCCCCGAAGATGCAGACCGCGACGTCTACATTGTTGTGGACGACTTCGCGGCTCGGCCGGGCTGGGCGCGAAACGGACGCAGACCGCGGGACACTGATGCGGCATCTTCTCGAAGGGCAGTTTTGGATGAACCAATCACGCGCATGTTTCGCTGCGTTGGGTGTTTTTACGGCTCTGCTATTATCGTCGGCTCACGCCCAGCAGCAGCAAAGCTCGATCATTCTGTCATGCAACGGCACAAACAAGCTGACGGCTATCACCGCTGCAGACGTGAAGCCAGATTCGGTTGCGAACCTCGGCCTCATCGTCAATCTGGCCGATCGCACGGTCACCTTCATGGACTACGTCACGCCCGTCACGCTCATCAGCGCCACGCTCGTTAGCTTCAGCGGCCGGCAGACGCCGGTGGTATTTGGCGTGAAGAAGCCGTTCATCATTGACGGATCAATCGACCCGGTGACCGGCCATACTAGCATTGACTGGATGTACGAGGACCTCGGAAACAACACCTCGTGGGAGCTTACGTGCCGTCCCGCAACGCGACTGTTTTAGCCTCGCCGCTGGCGCGATCTAGCGGATCATCCTGAAACCTCTGATAGGCTCGCGATGGCCATGGGTACATTCGTTTTAACGGCTTGACCGCGCTCGTTCGAGTAGCACCTTCTTTGGTCTCGAACGCCACGAAAGAAGAGCGGGCTTCCTAAGTGATTCCGCATTTATTCTAAGTTGCGCCTTCCACCTATGCGATTTCATTCGGGCCAGGCAATCGAGCTATTGTGGGCCGAGAAAATAGGAGAGCTTGAAAGCACTCGACCAGGCAATGTCGGGTCTGCGGTAAGACGCCGAAGCCAATCAGAACCGCTTTTCGCCGAAGCCACCGCTCGGGTGCATCCGGGCAAGCCACGAAGCGGTGGCTGTTGCCTACAACGTAGGGAAGATGACACATGAACCGGCGCCGGAGACATATCACTGTGGCGGCACGCGCGTCGCCCATTGGTGTCGTCCTACTTGCGGCGTTGCTCTTGTTGCCCCTCGCGCCCGACAGCGCCAAATCGGGTGAAGCTCCGGCAATTCAGGGACCGAACGTGAGCGCGAACGCGAACCTGGGGCCGAACAACAGCGCGAACACGGAGAACACGGATCTAGCGCCGAAGAGGCAGCGTTGGACTGGTTCGGAGTTTACGGTCGGCGACCGCCTCAAGATCATGTTCTATTCGAGACTGGGGAGCGCCGCCGATCCGGATGCCGCGAAAGCGCCTAACCTTTTGTCGCTGATCGAACGCCAGGATATGACCGGCGACTACGTTGTCCAACTCGACGGAACGATCTTCCTTCCGTTTCTGGGCAACGTGGACGCTGTGGGACGGGGCGAGGCCGATCTCCTGAGCCTTCTTGAGAGGAAGGCGGCCGAGGCGTTTCACGACGCGACGAAGGTCAATATCCGGATCGTCGAACGCGAGCCGGTCTATGTCACCGGTGACGTGCCGCAGCCCGGGGCGTTCAAGTATTCGCCGGGCATGATGGTAATGCATGCCGCCACGCTCGCCGGGTTGCGCGGGGTCGGCCTGAACGGGCCCGACATCGGATTGCGGCTCACGGTTCTGCAGGAATCGGCTCGGCTGATCCAGTCGCAACTCAAGATCGCCGACCTAATTGCGCAGCGCGACGTTCTGACCGCAACGCGCAATGCGAACGCGCCCAGTCCTTCCGACGAGCTGAAAAGACTCGTTGGCCCGCAGGAGGCGGCGGACCGGATCGCGGCGGCAAAACGCGTCTCCGATCTGGAAGTGGGGAGGCTGTCCGACGAGCAGAAGGCGTTCGCTGACAACCTGGCGATGCTTGATCAGGAAAGGGCGCGGCTCACCCAGGGGTTGAACGAGGCGGAAAAATCCTTGAAGTTCCACGTCGCGCGCTTCAGCTCAGTGACTGACAAGCACAACGGAGGCGTGATGACCGACGCTACTTACGACATCGCTCGCACCGAGCTCGATGGTAGCCGCTCGCGCTGGAACGACGTTCTGGCGACGCTCTCCAGGGTCGAGGCGCGCATTATCGAAGTCGGCCAGCAGAAGTCGAGGTCATTTGCCGACGCTGCAATCGCACGGGAGCGCAAGATCAACGAGCTCCAGGCAGAGATCCAGCAGGCTATGGTTGTGCGGTCGACGCTGGAGCCCGCCCTCGGAATCCATGCGTTGAGCGGGGCATCGCGGCCGGAGCCTGTGTATCGGATCGTGAGGCGTTCTGGTGACAACGGAGTCGATCAGTTCGACGTCGACAGGTTCGCGGCAGTGATGCCGGGCGACGTCGTGGAGGTGATCCAGTCGTCGCGCGGCGGCCCGGCTGAGTCCAACAGAGAGCCTGTGGTCGTGGGCCGTGGCCGTTAACCGTCGAACATTCGCCAAGGCGGGGTTTGCTGCGCTCGTCTGCGGCAGTGTGCCGATGCGGCAGGGTCGGGCGGCGCCAGCGCCGAGTTCCGTGGTTGCCGGCTATCTGGCTTCATGGAAGGCGCGCACGGACGGTCCTCGCATCAAGGACATACCGGCCCGCGAGCTGACCCACCTAATGTACGCGTTCGGCGCCGTCTCGGCTGAAGGACTAGCCAAACTTACGGATCCTTGCCTCGATGCCGGAGCCTGCGACGACACAGTGCCTTCCGGTCCGCTCGGCGGCAACTTCGCGCAACTCGCTGAATTGAAGCGGGGCAGTCCCCAGCTTCGTGTCTTGATCTCCTTGGGCGGCTGGAGCGGATCGGAGTATTTCTCGGCCGCTGCCGCGACGTCGGTCTCGCGCGCGCGGTTCGCCGAGTCCGTGATGGAGGCGTTCTTTCGGCCCTATCCGGGCTTGTTCGATGGTGTGGACGTCGATTGGGAGTTTCCCGTCTCAGGAGGGCGTCCAGGCAATCTCGAAAGCATCAAGGACCGCACGAATTTCACGCTCCTGATTGCGGAGCTCCGTCGAAGACTCGCTGACCTTTCCGCTGTCGAGCGCCGGGATCTCGAGCTCACCATCGCAGTGTCAGCCGACCCCGACAAGATCGCCAATCTGGAGGCGGCCGCCCTGGCCCGTCAGGTCGAGCGAATTAATCTGATGGCCTACGACTATTACGCGGGCTCGGCCGTCGCCGGCTTCAATGCTCCGCTGTTTGCCTGCGCCGACGATCCAAATCGCGGCCTCAATGTCGATGCGAGCGTGAAGGCCTTGATGCGGGCCGGTGTGCCACCCGGCAAAGTGGCGCTCGGGGTACCTTTCTACGGCAGGGCTGTTGCGGATGTTCCGCAGGAGAAGGGCGGGCTTTTCCAGCAGGGGAAGACAGCGAGTGAGGAGTGGGGAGGGAGCGAGGGCATCGACTATCGGGATCTCGTTGTCCGGCGCCTGGAGGAGCAGGGATTTCGTCGGTATTGGAGCGACGAGGCCCAGGTACCGTGGCTCTATGACTCTGCGCGGCGCATATGGATCAGCTACGACGACCCGCTCTCCATAGCACGCAAGGCGATGTACGCACGCGCCCATGGACTGGCGGGCATCATGATTTGGGACCTGTTGGCCGACGACGGCTCGCTGCTCGCGGCGCTCCGCACACTCCCCGTGCGAACGTCCGAATAGGAGTGTGGTGATGTCGGCGCCTGAAGCACGTCATTCGTCCGCCTCGACCGAGTCCAAGCGACAGGTTTTCCTGGATCCGAAGGGTTGGCGGGCCCGGATCACCAACGCGTGCCTTCTGACGTTCGGCTTCGCGCTGCTGGGATTTGTGCTGGTGATCGCGTTGGGCGTGCTATGGGCACCCTCGATGCCGCCGGTGCCGGCGTCACCGGCGGATCCAGCTGGCGCTGCCGTAGCCGCAAAGCGCATCATTCCTCTGAGGTCGGCGCCTGAGATCTCACTCGCGCAAAATCGCTCAGGGCTGGTCCACCCGCCGCAACAGCTGAGATTGGGCTTTGCCAGCCAAGAGGAGGGTAGTCTCCTGTCGTTGAGGCAACACGCCGGCGATCTCGACGGCATCATCCCGCGCTGGCTTGCGCTGACAAGCGGACCGAACGGGGCTGCGCTCCGCATGTTTCGCGACCCGGATGAAACGCTCGAATGGCTCCGGGCAAACGCGAGCGGTGTTTCGGTATATCCTGAATTGGAGATCGGTCTGAGCGACGTCGACCTGTTCGCTCTGCTTGGGGACGCCGGACGCAGGAATGCTCTTGCGAGTCAAATAGAGGTTTATCTGAGAGAGCATGGACTGGCGGGCATCGTCGTGAACGTCACGGCGATACCTGATGCCGCTTGCGGGAACATGGCTTCCCTCTTTCGCGAACTTCGCGGCGGCCTGCGTGACGATGCCAGAAAGGTATTTGCCGTCATCGCGCCAGACGCCCGTCTCGGATGCCTGCGGCCCATTTCCGAGGTGGTGGATTACGTCATTGCTGCGACCCAGGACGAAGCCATGGAACGGCACACAGCGGGGGCGCCGGCGTCACAAGGATGGTTCGAAGGCCGCGTGCGGACGCTCGTCGCCGCAGTGCCCGTATCCAAACTTATCGTCACCATTGGCGCATTCGCCAGTGACGTCAGTTGGACCGGCAACTGGACCACTATACCCGTGCAACGGGCGTGGGACATTCTGCACCAGGAAAGGTCGCGCGTTGAATTCGATGCCAATGCCCTGAACGCGAGCTTCGTCTATGCCGGAACGGACGGAGGTCAGCACCGGGTCTGGTTGCTCGACGGCGTGACCGCGTTCAACCAAGCGAAGGCCGCGTTGGCCATGCCGATCGCGGGGATTGCCGTCTGGCAGTTGGGACTCGAGGACCCGAGCCTGTGGCGCGTGGTCGCGCGGGGCAGGAAGCCCGATGCGGACGCGTTGCGCGCGCTGGAGGATATCCCGCCGGGATATGGAAACTATCGTTTCGTTCAGGGGGCGCTGATTTCGGCCGGACCGGATGTCGCGGGCAAGCGCACGCTCGTCTACGATCCGGCTCACAGGCTTGTGGCCGACGAGCAGATCGTGTCACCGCCGCTGCGCGGAGAACTTGGTATTTGGCGGCCGTCGGATCCGAAGGCGGTCGCGCTGACCTTCGACGACGGCCCGGATCGTCGATTTACCGGCAGGATCCTCGACATCCTGAAAGAGAAGGGCGTAGACGCGACGTTCTATTTGATCGGACGCAACGTTCTGAATTCGCCGGATCTGGTCCGCCGGATGTACGCGGAAGGTCACGATATCGGCAGCCATACGTTTTCGCATCCGAACGTTTTCGCCATCGATGCGGACCGGTTCGAGATGGAATTGAACGCAACGCAACGCATTCTGCAGGCGACAGCCGGCTTTCAGACGAACTTGCTTCGACCGCCTTACGGGAGCCTTCATTTCGGATACTTGGACGCGGGGCCGCAGGTGATCCAGCTGGCGACACGGCTCGGCTATGTGATCGGTGGCATGGACGTGGATTCCTGCGACTTCTGCGGGGTCGGCGCGGAATGGATCATCCGCAGCGTCAAGCATGCAGTGGTTGACCGCCATAACCAAATCATCTTGATGCACGACAGCGGCGGCGACCGCGAGGCGACGGTGATGGTCCTGCCCCGGCTGATCGAGGAACTGCGAGCGGCGGGATTCCATTTCGTGTCGACCCACGAACTGGTCGGCCTGCCGCGTGAGGCCGTCATGCATCCGTGGCATCCGCTGGCGAGCGTCGCGGACGTTCAGGCGCAAGCTTGGCGCCGGCTGGTCGCCGGAGCCCAATGGACTGGCGAACGGGGGCCGGAACTCATGATCGGAACTGCGGTGCTCGGCCTCGCAAGGCTGTTCCTCATCGCGGTCCTCGCCGTCATCCAGTTTTTCTGGAGCGCGCGGCGCAGCCGGCGATTGCGGGAGCCATATCGCGGGTCGATCGAGGTCCTCGTGCCCGCCTACAACGAGGAGAAGATCATCTGCAGGACCGTGGAAGCGTTGCTGGCGGCGCGCACATTGGGCGCTCCGCCGCAGGTCGTGGTGATCGACGACGGATCGAAGGACAGGACGTCAGAAGTCCTGCGGGAACGTTTCGCGGACGAACCGCGCGTCACGGTGCTGCGGAAGGAGAACGGCGGCAAGGCCGCCGCCCTTAACTACGGAATAGTCCGCTCCACAGCCGATGTGATCGTGGCCATCGACGGAGACACAATTCTGCTCCCGGACGCGATCGAGCGACTGACGAGGTCATTCTTCGATCCCCGCGTGGGGGCGGTGGCCGGAAGCGTGGTCGTCGGAAACAAGCTCAATCTGATGACGCGCTTCCAGGCGCTCGAATACGTGACGAGTCAGAACCTCGACCGCCGCGCGTTCGAGTTGTTCAACGCCACCAGCGTAGTGCCGGGAGCCATAGGTGCCTGGCGGCGGCAGGCACTGATCGGGGTCGGAGGCTTCGCCCGCGATACGCTCGCGGAGGACGCCGATTTGACCTTCGCGGTACAGATGCAGGGGTGGCGGGTGCTGAACGAGCCCTCCGCGCTAGCGCTCACGGAGGCGCCGGAGACACTTCGCGCGTTCATGAAGCAGCGCTTCAGGTGGATGTTCGGGACACTGCAGGTGGCCTGCAAGCACGTCGGCGCGCTTATCCGCCGACCGACGGGATTGACCTTCATCGCCATTCCAAACATCTTCCTGTTCCAGATGCTGTTCACGCTGCTGGCGCCGATAGTGGATGTTTTTCTGCTGTGGACCGTTCTGGGGGGCTTCTATTTCGTCCTACCCAACCAGACGGAGACCGTCCTTCTCGTCGGGAAATATTGGCTGGTCTTCCAGGCGGCCGACTGCATGGGCGCGGTGCTGGCAATTCTCTTGAGCGGAAAGGGCAAGTCCGGTTATTGGCGCTTGGTGCCGCTGCTCCTATTGCAGCGCTTCACCTATCGCCAACTGCTGTATGTGACGGCGATCCGTTCCCTGCTCGCCGCGATTAAGGGCACTCTCGTCGGTTGGGGCAAGTTGGTGCGGACCGGCAACGTATTGGATAGCGCTTGGTCCAGTCGTAACCGCCGCGCGTGATCAGCCGCACGCGGTCGCCATTTGCCGGCAGGTGTTTCAATTGCAGGCGGCCGTGATCGGGGAAAAGCGATCGCAGGTCGAGAAGGAGATCGAGGGCCTGAAGGCGCAGGAAAGCGCGGCGTCAAGGCGCGTCGGCATCGTCCGCGACGAAGCGGCGACCGTCGCCATGCTGGTCGAGAAGGGTCTTGAGCGGCGTCCCCGCCTTGTGAACCTTGAGCGTGAGGCGGCCGACATCGAGGGTCGGAGAGGCGAGATTGCCGCGCAGATATCGCGCGCCGAGCAGGTCATCAACGAATCGCAGGCAACGCTCATCAAATTGGAGAATGACCGTCAAAACGAGATAGCGCAGTCGCTGCGGGAGCTACAAAGCCAGATTTTCCAGATATGCGAGCGGCTGCAGGCGGCCGACGATCAACTCCTGCGAACCGCGGTCAAGGCGCAAGGCGCAAGGCGACCTTCAGGAAGATCAGGAGACTCGCGGGTGGAGTCCTTTACCGGTTAAGCCGGCCGCTCCAGCGAAGCACCGCCTCGGTGCGGTTACTCGCAGAACATTTCCGCATGATATGTTGAATATGCATTTTTACGGTGTTTTCCGAAAGATTGAGCTTGGCGGCAATCAACTTGTTGGGGAGGCCGAGTTCGAGCGCAGCGAGCACCTGTTGTTCGCGGGGCGTGAGGTCGACAATCGTCTTCTCGGGCAAAATCCTCGGGGCGTCCTTGCCCTCGTGGATTCCGGATAGTTCGTGCGCACGGGCATATGGCGATGTCGCCTTGGGACCTGGCGCCTCGACAATCGGCAGTGGCCGGTAGACCCCACCGGCAAGAACAAGGCGCAGTCCCGCGATTGCCACCTCGACCGGGATCGAGATCGGAAAAAAACCACGGACTCCGCGTTGCATCGCGATCGAGGCGGTGGCTTCATCATCGCGATTTGACAGCAGTGCAACGTATGCGTTCGGAAAGGACTCTGCGATGAGCGTCAGGCTATCCTCGATCGAAGGATCCGTGATCTGCTTGTCCTCCATATTCAGCGCGATGAGGCGGACATCTCTTCGTGATAACCAGTTCAGACCACTCGTCGACGGCATTTCGAGAATCTCGAAGCCGGCGAACTCCCGCTTCAGGATACTGAGGATGCAGGTCCGCGCCAGGACGTTATGCTCGATAATCACGAGCACCGGCGGGGTTAGCGATCCCGGGGCTAGTTCTGCAGGGTTGGTGAAATCGTCCATGATGTCCCCGAATTCAGAGAAATATTAGGCCACTCCCACAAGCTTGGATTTCCACGGAACAAGATTTGCCCTGACACGATCTGCGGCGATCTGCTTCCGGTCGCGGCGTTGCGCTCGATCTTCGAGCTCGTGCGCAGCAGTGTCGGTCAGCGGACCATTCTGGTCCATCGCAACAAATGTTCAGCAGCGGCTCTGCCGTTCCTGACTAGTTGCAAATGTTGCGATACGCGCTCGCCGCCGCCAGACTTACGGAGCCATCGACGACGTATGCTTCATCATCCTTCACGAGATATAGAAACGGTCTGTCTCCGGTGTCCTCGCCCGAGGCTTTTTTTCCTTTGACGCGGCCGCAAATGGTGTCGACGGATTGCCCAAGCACATTTTTTCGGACGGCCCGGTTCATCTCGACGAACTCGGCGGACGCCGGATTCTCCAGCTTCGCTGCAATCGTGGCCTGCGCCTTGACAATGACGGGATCGGACGTCCCATTGGGCGGAGCGGATGCGGCAGGCTCGACGATCGCCGCGGTCCTGGCCGGCTTTGCGTTCGCGTCGAGATGAGTGGCCCTGTCGCCGGTGTCGGCGGGCTTTTCCGCCTTCGCGATCGCGGGCTTCACTTTTGCTGGCTTGGCTTTGGCGTGGAGCGCGGCTAGCTCTGCCTCCACCGGCTCACTTTCAGCTGTCCTGTCGAAACAGACGAACCCGTTGGTTTCCGAGCATGCCTCCATGCTCACATGCGGCAAAGGACAGCTGCAGCCGGCCAGCATCGCGGCCAGCGCGCCAATGAAAAGCGCCCTCATGCATTCCCCCTTCGAGGCTGAGTTTCGCTCGCAGTTTTAGCTGCATCATAATATTTCGCGCTGGTTGTCTATCTCTTGCGCAAAAAAGTTAAACGCCCATTAAGCGTCCGGTCCTCGCCGCGGCACGATCCTGCATGGTTAATTATCGGCGCATCACAGCTTCGCAGTAGCTGACGGGCCTTGCCCGCGGGTCGAAGCGTCTCTGAAGCCTGTGAAGCTGCGACTGCATTTCAATGCAGCCGGCAATTGGCCGGAGTGCCCGAGTTTTGGGTGAAGTAGATGACGGGACGGCTGCACCTAACGTTTCAAAAAGAGGCTTCCTTGGGCGCTCTCTGGAGGGGCGCCGAACATTCGTAAGGGGAAGCCGAACGTCAGGCCTGCGCGTACTTCGTTGACCGGATGACCGTTCGTGAGAGCATGACGCAGCCCGATGTCGAAGCTGAGGTTATCACGGACCCGCCAAATGAGACCGACCAAACCGGATATCGTCTCCGATTGGCCAAACTCCTTTTCGTAAAAGAACTCCGCAACGGGCCGAATCGACCGTTTTGACGGTCCCTCGATGATGCTGCCAAGAAATACATCCGCATGATGATCGCGGGTAATCGCGGTCGCAGCGTTCAAGTGGATCGTTCCCCAATCCCAGCGCTGCGAGACAATACCAGCCAGACTTGCACCGACGCCTGAACTTCTGGTGCTGTCCGGAAGGAGCACGCCAAATTCCGTCGCGACGCTGGGCCCGGTCTTGTCCTGCAGGCTGCCGGGCAGCAGGACATGTTTGAGGAATGCTCCTGCGGACGTGAGGCTGGTGGGACCTGAAGGTGTCAGCGGAGTCTGGCCTCTGCCTTCGAACACCGCTTCCCATCCCTCGCTCAGTCCGTAGTTAAAGACCGTCGCCGGCGCGACAAGGTTGGTATTTCCCTGTTCGCGCAAGCGCCCGGCGGGTTGCAACTCGATTTCTACCTCTCCCGGCGCTGCGACGGCGGCATCGGTCCCGTCGAACGGGCGATAGGCAAAAGCGGAGCTGGACCATGACATCAGGCCGAACGCAATGATTGATCCCGATGCGATCCGTCTCGGAAATTGCCGTTTCAGAAGTTGGCGGCATGCGGACATGCGTGGTCTCGCGGCTTCGACCTAAGGCATTGGTCGAAATATCCAGATGGCTGCTGGCTCTCCGGAACTAGCTCTGACCGCAACAAGCAGACGATCCATCTCTGATACAAAGAGCGAAGTGCGCGCACCCGAAACCGTGGGGATACGCGCGATCCGTCGATACGTCGTTTCTTTGGCCTCCAAGACATCGAGGAAGCCAGCCCCGCAACTGACGTAAACGCGCGCGCGATTGGCATCGATGAACAGGTCATCGGCATCGCCGCAGGTTTCGATGGTCGCGACCGGCTTGCCGTCGGTCATGGAGAAGACGCCAAACTGGGCCGGAGCCCGAAAGATCACGAGGATTTGCCGACGAACGTGGTCCAGGGCCATCGGAAAATTGGCGCCTCCAGCGGTCAGTAGCCATTTCCCAATCTGCTTCTGCGAAACACGGTCCGCGACCGCGACGCCGTGGGAATCGGATACATTGACGAAGATCTGGTTTGTGTCGGGGTCGATCTGGAAGCTTTCAGGGTGTGCATTTAGGGAAATGTCCCCCACCTTGCTGCGGGTTGAAGGATCGATCACGGCCAATCCGCCGCCGCCATATCCGATGAAGACTCGTTTGGCAGCGGCATCAACGCGGATATTGTCGGCATCGCTGCCGAGCTCAATTCGTCCCGCTGCCTTGTAATCGCTCCCTTCAAACAATCGCACCGAGCCGTCACCGGCATTGGCGACATAAAGCGTATCGGTCGTGGGCTCGTAGCCGACGCCTTGGGGCGCTTTC
>Ga0210410_10005525_pt1 | contig 11004 bp, 4 predicted proteins | sample IncBWC4MmetaG_FD_161058 | JGI IMG/M metagenome (GOLD analysis project Ga0210410, IMG submission 161058) | Forest soil microbial communities from Barre Woods Harvard Forest LTER site, Petersham, Massachusetts, United States - Inc-BW-C-4-M | ecosystem: Environmental > Terrestrial > Soil >... | reverse complement strand
CGGTTTCAAAGGGATCGCGTCGCCGGTATGCATGATGTCGCGGACGAATTTCAGCATCGCGCCGAGCTTGCCGCCGGGATGGAAATTGGCGAACTCCAGCGCGGTGAAGCCGCGGCCTTCGAGCAGCGCGATGGCGAGCGCGTCGCCGATCGCGGCCTGCATCAGCGACGAGGTGGTCGGCGCCAGATTGTGCGGACAGGCTTCGCGTGCCTTCGGCAGCTCCAGCACGATCTGCGCGGCTTCGCCGAGCGGCGAGGCCGCATTCGCAGTCACGGCAATCATCGGAATGGCAAAACGCCGGGAATAATTGACCAGGTTCTTCATCTCCGGCTGCTCGCCGGACCACGACAGCGCGATGATGACGTCATCCTGGGTGATCATGCCGAGATCGCCATGGCTGGCCTCGGCGGCGTGGACGAAGAAGGCAGGGGTGCCGGTGGAAGCGAGCGTCGCCGCGATCTTGCGCGCCACATGGCCCGACTTGCCGAGCCCGGTGACGATGACGCGGCCCTTGGCCTCGCGGATGAGGTCGACGGTGGCGGCAAACGCGGGCCCGAGCGGGCCCTGCAGGGCCGCGGCTATGGCGCTGACGCCGCTGACGCCGGCGTCGAGCGTGCGCAGGGCCGATTGAACGGCGGCGTTCGCGTCTGTCCCGGATGATTGCGCCATCAGCGGTTTCGAATGAGCCATGTCGGTTTCCGAAGGGGCGGGGAAGGTGACGTTCGCCGCGGGCCTCTCCATAGCACGGCCGATTTCGCGATGCGACGCGGCTGAGCGGCCGGCAACGGGTCATTAACCATAATTGTTTTAACTCCATTAACGACGTTTTCCGCGCGGACACGGAACCCGCTCGTCAAGCGTATGATTTGGTTGGGGTATTTTTCATCGTGATGTCGGGTCCAGCAACGGGCCGCCGCAGGCGCGCAGCCATTTGGCGCGCGCTTTTGCCATGCCTTGCGCTGATCGCCCTCGATGAGCCTGCCACGCAGGCTCAAACGGTCACGCCGGACCTGTTCCGCCCGGAGCGCGACGGCTTCGTCCGGCCCCAGGATTCGCCGCTGCGCCGGGTCAGCGACAAGACCGGTGACGGCGCTGTCGACCCCGCCAATCCTGATGCGGGAGGGCGCAACCAGGACAAGCCGGCACCGTCGCGGATCGGCCAGACCCCGACCTATGGCCTGCCGGCCGCCAACGGCGCCTCGGCGACCGGATTCGATTCACTCAATCGCACGCGCAAGAAGCCGGCCCTCTATCCCGGCCAGCCCAAGCCGAAGCCGCCTGCCGGTCCCGGCAACCCGGCGGCGGCTTCGCCGGCGCTGCCGATTACCAACGGCCGGATCCGGCTGTCGATCCCGCCGTCGGAGACCGCGAACAAGACGCCGATCCCGCCCGCGATGGCCGGCACGGTGGCGGGCCAGCCCGCGCGCACGCGGCTGAAGCTCGACGACGATCCGTTCGGCGCGGTCGGCGACTACGCCGGCGGTTTCCTGGTCAAGTCGGCGGTCGAGCTTTCCGGCGGCTACGACACCAATCCCGGCCGCACGTTTGTGCCGAAGGGATCGCCATTCTATGTCGTGGCGCCGGAATTTCTCGCCGTCTCCGACTGGGAGCGGCACGCGCTGGTCGCCGATCTCCGGGGCTCGTTCACCGGCTATGGCAACACCTTCCCGCCGCCGGCCGACGGCACCATCTCCTCGGCGCCGACCGTTCTCGACCGGCCGGATTTCACCGGTCATATCGACGGCCGCCTCGACGTCAGCCGGGACACCCGCCTGATGGGGGAAGTGCGGCTGCGCGTCTCTACCGACAATCCTGGCAGCCCGAACATCCAGGCAGGGCTCGCGAAATACCCGATCTATACGACGCTCGGCGGCACCTTCGGCATCGACCAGAGTTTCAATCGCCTCGATGTGGCCGCCGGCGGCACCATCGACCGTACCGTCTATACCAATTCAAAGCTCACCGACGGCGAGGTGACCAGCAACGACGACCGTAACTTCAACCAGTACGGCGGGGTGGGGCGCGTCAGCTACGATCTCTTGCCGGGGTTAAAACCGTTCGCCGAGATCGAGGGCGACAGCCGCGTCCACGACGTCACCTTCGACCGCTCCGGCTTCCAGCGCGATTCCAGCGGCGGCTACGCCAAGGCCGGCACCACCTTCGAATTCACTCGGCTCCTGACCGGCGACATTTCGGTCGGCTATGCCTTGCGCGACTATGTCGATCCGCGGCTGAACCGCCTTCAGGGGCTGTTGGTGTCGTCGTCGCTGACCTGGACCGCGACGCCTTTGACGACGGCGAGATTCTATTCCACCACCTCGATCGACGAGACCACCGTTCCCGGTGTCTCCGGCGTCTTGACCCACACCTACACCTTCGAGGTTGATCACGATTTCCGCCGCTGGCTAACGGCAATCGGCAAATTCACCTACGGCACCTACGACTACCAGGGCGACGGCCGCAGCGACAAAACCTATTCGATCGAGGGCGACGTCGTTTACAAGATGACCCGCAATTTCTGGCTCAAGGGCACGTTGCGGCGCGACATCCTCGACTCCAACGCGCCGCTGTCGAGCTCGGCCTCGACGGTGGTGATGCTGGGGGTGAGGTTGCAGAATTAGGGCATCACTTGCCAACAGCAATTTTCTTGATTGGCTTATTCATGGCGGCCGTAAGTAGTGCATTTAGCTCGCCGTGTGCACCCCAACTTGCTTTAGCGTTTGATCGTTCAACGGCAGGCCAAGTTCTTGAGGAAAAATATATCGCCGCCTGTATGTAGCTCGATACGGATGGATAAAGCGAAAACAGGTTTTTTCGGCGCGCGTGATCCCCAAATCTTCCTACATAAATCGCTGCGACAGCTCGGAGCGCATCGTGCCGCGTGGCATCCTTCAAGATCTTCAGAGCGACCTTAATGGGAGTCTCGTTTGCCGGCTTTTTCTGCATGAGTGCGGCAAGTATCCACATCTTCTGCCAATCGGTTAAAGATGAATCTGCGAGTAGTTCCGCAAGTAGACTTGTCACATCTTTGTTCTCTAGGAATTTGGAGAGATATGACGCATAAATTTGCGACATTGACGGTCTCTTTTTGAACGCGTCCAAAACATGAGCTACTGCATAATCTGATCCTGCTTTGGAAAATAAGGGCAGGCAAAATCGTTCAATGTTTTCCTCTTGGCCGGGATAATCGGAGAGCGAATCGAAAAGGATTTTTGTCGCCTCCAATTCTAATTCCTCTCCTTTACTGTCTTCGTCCTCATCCTCATCCCATTCTGACTGAAATCCATAATCGGCATCAAAATCGGTGTCGTCTACTTGCTTTGATATCTCTTCGACGGCGTCCGCGAACAATGCCTCTAAATCGGGCTCCTCTGTTAGTAGCGAGGCTTTAGGCATTACGACTGATTTTGCCTCGTTCAGAACAAGATCATATCCGCGTAGGTGAGGGATCAATTCGCGAACCAATTTGTCGGCTGCATCGACGCTCTCAACAAAGATGTAGATGTCGTCAACATACCGAGCAGACGGCACGCCATATTCTTCTAAGAATTCATCAATGGGCGCCATATAGTGGTTCCCAAGGAGGTCGGATGGATACATGCCTTGCAAGATCCCCCGCGAACTGCGTTCGCCTGTATAGCTAATCAGAATTGCCTCTAATCGACTTGAAAGAGATTTAGGATATCCTGCATCGTTCAAGATGTTGATCATCGTATGTAGATTTAGAGAGCCAAAGAAATTAGCTACATCGATCTTCAAAATGTACTGTGAACTTCTCGATTTAGCGTGCTTAGCAAGGGCCTTTTGAAGATTGCTCCAGCACGTTCTGGTCGGCTGAAACATGTTAGCGCTGCCGCTGTCAGCAAGTCTATGACTAAACGAACGTGCCTTGTCCGTTTTCACTTCGATTATCGGAGCAGCCTCGTCGGCCAAGGCTTGATAAAACAATCTGTCGCGCGGAAGCAAGATACTGCCTGGTCGCGAAAACGGAGGCCCGCCTCTTCGCGAAGGTACGACGACCCGCATACAATATGATTTCGGCACCTCTATTGTAATTGGAACACTCGGGCTGAAGTTTCCTGATTTCAGATCAGCTTTGAGTTGATCTATTATTTCCCTTCCAGCTCTTCCGCAGATAAATCCCAGATGCGGTGCAAAAATGAAATCAGAGCGCATGTCGTGAATCACTCTACTTAGAGCCAAGTCCCAGTCGATTTTAGTTATGAAAGAGTTATCGAGGCCAAAGGGCTCTCCCGACTTGATATCTGCCATGATCAAAACCTTTGAAATTCAGTTATTTAACCAATGCAATGATATGCAACCTAAGCGTGTATATGCACTATGCCTCATGCAATTAAAAGCCGCGTGTCGGAGCGAATCGTCGACCGATGGGTCTTGGCCGATAACTATCCGTCATATCCTGGTCCTGCGAGATGTTGACGTATCTGCATAGTAAGTGTCGTCGGTCGCCGTGCATTGACGTTCGAAAAATCAGATTCAGCAGGGCCGATCAGATTAGATCATGTCTATTCCAAGAACGTTGAACGCTTGTTGAATCGAGTTTCGAGCAAATTTCCCGATGAAATTATCGGGCAGGAAGATGGTTTGCAGAGGGACAGATGTCTGGTGCTCTGGTGCAGCGAAACCTCCCGATTCCAAAATCGCCTTCAGTCTCCGAATTCTTGCCGCCTCGCCTTTTCCCCATAGCCTCTTCAGATCCGACGTTGTCTTGTCACAGAGCGCTTCTCTGATCTTTTCAAAGGCTATATTCTGGAGGTCCTCGTTTCGAAAGATCGATCGACGGAGTAAAGCAGAGTCCACGGCTCGAACAAAATTCTGGCATGCTGAAACAAGAGCAACGATCTCCTTTCTTTTTGGCGCTGCGCGTTGGCGAAGATGAGCCAAGAGGACGGTTGGATCTAAGTCACCGTATCGTGCCGCTAAGCTATCTTGTGCGTTTAGAAGCGTTTCCGCGCAGCCGTCGGGCAACCGCAGTTCACCCGAGGCGTTCAGGCCGTCATGAACGGTTAGGTTTCGCCAAGCCACAAGTACCTTTAGTAACTCTAGATCAACTTCTGCGTTTTTATCGTCTTCACTTTTATCGCCATGATCTGACGCGGAGCGGACTTCTGCAAAGCGATCCGCGATCGAATAGGCGCTCCCGCCCGGGCGGGTGACTGACTTTCGAAGGACATCTCGTTGAGCGCTCGAAAGACGCGCCCATGGAATGTCAGCTATTAGCCGCAAGTATGAATCCAGTGCGTCGTATACGTGACCGAGCATTGCTGAATGGATCAACTGCCGAGCTTGGTCGACCGAGTCTCGAGGCTTTTTGGCGCGTCCCAATTGATCCCGAAATCTGCGGGCTTGCCGTGTCCCCGCGCTATCCATTCGAGCCCGACATATGCTGAGTTGATGTGGAAAGTACAGTTGCCCAGTCGACGCTGAAAATCACGAAAAACTGGGGTGCGGTTGATTGTAAGCATAGGCCTGAAAGGATTCGAACCTCTGTCCCGAGAATAAAAAGCAAGCCCACGGGCTTAACGATAAAACTCGGTGCCCTACCGCTAGACGACAAGCCTAAGCAACTTTATGTCAGATTGAAATCGATGGAGCCAGCAATTTAAAGTTGGCGTGCGCATTCGCTGTCCGGTTTGCGAGCGACTGCGACCGACCTTCGGTCGGCCACTCTCCCTACGAGGGGGACAAAGAGGCGACAGCTCCTCACCTCGGCAGATTCGTCGTCCCCATCAAAAACTGGTCGATCGACCGCGCGCACAGCCGGCCTTCGCGGATCGCCCAGACCACCAGCGACTGGCCGCGGCGCATGTCGCCGGCGGAGAAGACGTTGGGACGCGAGGTCTGGTAGTCGGCCGTGTTGGCGCGGACATTGCCGCGCTGGTCGAGATCGACGCCGAGCGTCTTCAGGAGGCCCTCATGCACCGGATGGACGAATCCCATGGCGAGCAGCACGAGCTGTGCGTCGAGTTCGAATTCGCTGCCCGGGATTGGCTTGAACTTGTCATCGACATGCACGCAATTAAGCTTCGTCACCTTGCCGTCAGTCCCTGAGAAGCTCTGCGTCAGCACGGCGTAGTCGCGTTTGGCACCTTCTGCCTGGCTCGAGGACGTCCGCATCTTCAGCGGCCAGTTCGGCCAGGTCAGGCCCTTGTTCTCGTGCTCGGGCGGCGCCGGCATGATTTCGAGCTGCGTCACCGACAGCGCGCCCTGCCTGAACGATGTGCCGATGCAGTCGGAGCCGGTGTCGCCGCCGCCGATCACGACCACATGCTTGCCGCCGGCGAGGATTTCCGGCACGCCGCCGAGCGGCTCGTCGGAGACGCGGCGGTTCTGCTGCGGCAGGAAATCCATCGCGTAGTGAATGCCCTGGAGATCGCGGCCGGGGATCGGCAAATCGCGCGGGGCTTCCGCGCCGCCGGTCAGCGCCAGCGCGTCATACTGGCTGAGCATCTCGCGCGGATCGATCGCGCCTTGGCCGCTGCCGCCGACCGGGCTGCCGTAATGGAAGGTGACGCCTTCGGCCTCCATCTGCGCGATGCGGCGGTCGATGATGTGCTTCTCCATCTTGAAATCGGGAATGCCGTAGCGCAACAGGCCGCCGGCCTTGGCCCATCTCTCGAACACATGCACGTCGTGGCCGGCGCGCGCGAGCTGCTGCGCGCAGGCGAGCCCCGCGGGGCCGGAGCCTACGACCGCGACCCTCTTGCCGGTCTTGTCAGCGGCGCTTTCCGGCTTGACCCAGCCGTTGTCCCAGGCGCGGTCGACGATGGCGCATTCGATGGTCTTGATGGTGACCGGATTGTCGTCGATGTTGAGCGTGCAGGAGGCTTCGCACGGCGCCGGGCAGATGCGGCCCGTGAATTCCGGGAAATTGTTGGTCGAGTGCAGGTTGTGCGAGGCCTCTTCCCAGTTGCCCTGGTAGACCAGATCGTTGAAATCCGGAATCTGGTTGTTGACCGGGCAGCCCGGCGTGCCAGGCGCAACCGAACCGGTGCCGTGGCAATAGGGAATGCCGCAGTTCATGCAGCGCGCGGCCTGATCGCGGGTGTCCTTCTCGTTCAGGGGAATCACGAACTCGCGATAATGCTTCACGCGCTCGGCGGCCGGCGCATATTTGCGGTCGTGCCGCTCGATCTCGAGAAAACCTGTAATCTTGCCCATTAAAGAACCTTACGCCCCTGCAGATAAATCCGGTCATTCCGGGATGCGCCGTAAAGCGCAGACCCGGAATCTCGATGTTGTCTTTGCGAGGTTCCGGGTTCGCGCTTCGCGCGCCCCGGAACGACGCCTGATGAATTTCACGCCCCGATCGCGATCTTCGGCTCGGCGTCGGCGTTGGCCTTCAATTCCTTCAGCGCGCGGCGGTACTCCACCGGCATCACCTTGCGGAATTTCGGCAAATACTTCTTCCAGTTGGCGAGAATATCGGCCGCCCGCGCCGATCCCGTCAGCTTGGCGTGACGGGTGATCAGGATGTGCAGCCGCTCGATATCGGACTCCAGGAGATTGGCGAACACGTCGACCCAGCCATGGGCTTCGAGATCGCCTGTGGAGTGATAGGTGTTCTCGTTGATCATCTCTTCCGACAGCACCGGCTCGAGCTCGACCATCGCCATGTTGCAGAGCTTTGGGAAGTCGCCGCTCTGGTCCAGCACATAGGCGACGCCGCCGGACATGCCGGCCGCGAAATTGCGCCCGGTCTTGCCGAGCACGACCACGATGCCGCCGGTCATGTATTCGCAGCAATGGTCGCCGGCGCCCTCGACGACCGCGACCGCGCCGGAGTTGCGCACCGCGAAGCGCTCGCCGGCGATGCCGCGGAAATAGCATTCGCCCGAGATCGCACCGTACATCACGGTGTTGCCGACGATGATGGATTCTTCCGGCACGATGGCGGAGTTGCGCGGCGGCTTGATGATGATGCGGCCGCCGGACAGGCCCTTGCCGACATAATCGTTGCCTTCGCCTTCGAGTTCGAAGGTGATGCCGCGGGTCAGCCAGGCGCCGAAGGCCTGGCCGGAGGTGCCCTTGAAGTTCACGCTTATGGTGTCTTGCGGCAGCCCGGCATGGCCGTAGATCTTCGCCACTTTGCCGGACAGCATCGCGCCGGCGCTGCGGTCGGTGTTGTTGATTTCCATCTCGATCTTGACTGGAGCGCCGCGATCGAGGGCGGCTTGCGCCTTCTCGATCAGCCTGCGGTCGAGCACGGCCTCCAGATGGTGGTTCTGCGCCTCGGCGTGATAGATCTTCTGGCCCTTATCTTCCTTCTGGCGCACGAACAGCTTCGAGAAGTCGAGCCCCTTGGCCTTCCAGTGCGCTACCAGCGTCGACTGGTCGAGCATCTGGGTCTGGCCCACCATTTCGTTGAAGGTGCGGTAGCCGAGCGAAGCCATGATCTCGCGCACTTCCTCGGCGACGAAGAAGAAGTAGTTGATGACGTGCTCGGGCTGGCCCGTGAAGCGCTTGCGCAGCACGGGGTCCTGCGTCGCAACCCCCACGGGACAGGTGTTGAGATGGCACTTGCGCATCATGATGCAGCCCGCCGCGATCAGCGGCGCGGTGGCAAAACCGAATTCATCGGCGCCCAGGAGTGCGCCGATCACGACGTCGCGTCCGGTGCGGAAGCCGCCGTCGACCTGCACCACGATGCGGCTGCGCAGCCGCTCGCGCACCAGCGTCTGGTGGGTTTCCGCAAGCCCGATCTCCCACGGCGAACCCGCGTGCTTGATCGAGGTTAAGGGGGAGGCGCCGGTGCCGCCCTCGAAGCCTGCGATGGTGACATGGTCGGCGCGCGCCTTGGCGACGCCGGCGGCGACCGTGCCGACGCCGATTTCGGAGACGAGCTTGACCGACACCTGGCCGTCCGGATTGACGTTCTTCAAATCGTAGATCAGCTGCGCCAGATCCTCGATCGAGTAGATGTCGTGATGCGGCGGCGGCGAGATCAGGCCGACGCCGGGCGTCGAATGCCTGACCTTGGCGATGGTGGCGTCGACCTTGTGGCCGGGCAATTGACCGCCTTCGCCGGGCTTTGCGCCCTGCGCCATCTTGATCTGCATCATGTCGGAATTGACGAGATATTCCGTGGTGACGCCGAAGCGGCCCGAGGCGACCTGCTTGATCGCCGAACGCATGGAGTCGCCGTTCGGCAGCGGCTTGAAGCGATCGCTCTCCTCGCCGCCTTCGCCGGTGTTGGACTTGCCGCCGATCCGGTTCATCGCGATCGCGAGCGTGGTGTGCGCCTCGCGCGAGATCGAGCCGAAGCTCATCGCACCGGTGGCGAAGCGCTTGACGATGTCCTTGGCCGGCTCGACCTGGTCGAGCGGCACCGGCTTGCGCTTCTCATCCTCGGCGCTCTTGAGCTTGAACAGGCCGCGCAGCGTCAGCAGCCGCTCGGACTGCTCGTTGAGGATTTTTGCGAACGCCTTGTAGCGCTCCAGCGAATTGCCGCGCACGGCATGCTGCAGCGTCGAGACCGATTCGGCGGTCCAGGCGTGGTCCTCGCCGCGGGTGCGGTAGGCGTATTCGCCGCCGACATCGAGTGCGTTCTTGTAGACCGGGGCATCGCCGAACGCGTCGGAATGGCGGCGCGCAGTCTCCTCGGCGATTTCGGCGAGCCCCACGCCCTCGATCCGGGTGTGGGTGCCGACGAAATATTTCGAGACGAAATCCGCCTTCAATCCGACGGCGTCGAAGATCTGCGCGCCGCAATAGGACTGATAGGTCGAGATGCCCATCTTCGACATCACCTTCAGCAGGCCCTTGCCGATCGACTTGATGTAGCGCTTGACGATCTCGTAATCGTCGAGCGCTGCCGGCAGCCGGTCCTTCATCGCGACGATGGTCTCGAAGGCGAGATAGGGGTTGATCGCCTCGGCGCCGTAGCCGGCGAGGCAGGCGAAATGATGCACCTCGCGCGGCTCGCCGGATTCGACCACGAGGCCGACCGATGTGCGCAGGCCGGTGCGGATCAAATGATGATGCACGGCGGCGCAGGCGAGCAGCGAGGGAATCGGAATCCGGTCCGAGCCCGCCATGCGGTCGGACAGGATGATGATGTTGACGCCTTCGCGAACCGCGGCTTCGGCGCGCGCGCACAATTCGTCGAGCACCTGCTCGAGCCCCGCAGCGCCGAGGCCGGCATGGAAGGTGGTGTCGAGCGTGCGCGACATGAAGTGGGAATCGGCGATATCGGAAATCGACCGGATCTTTTCCAGATCGGCGTCGGTCAGGATCGGCTGGCGCACTTCGAGGCGCTTGTTGCCCGCCGCGCCCCGCAGGTCGAACAGGTTCGGCCGCGGCCCGATGATCGAGACCAGGCTCATCACCAGCTCCTCGCGGATCGGATCGATCGGCGGGTTGGTGACCTGCGCGAAATTCTGCTTGAAATAGGTGAACAGCGGCTTCGGCTTGTCCGACAGCGCCGAGATCGGCGTGTCGTTGCCCATCGATCCGTTGGCCTCCTCGCCGGTCGACGCCATCGGCGTCATCAGGATGTTGATGTCTTCCTGGCTGTAGCCGAACGCCTGCTGCCGGTCCAGGAGCGGCAGGTTGGAGCGCATGCCCTTGGTCGGTGCGTCCCGGAGTTCTTCGAGCACGATCTGGGTGCGGTCGAGCCACGCACGATAGGGATGGCTCTTGGCGAGCTGCGCCTTGATCTCGTCGTCCGGAATGAGGCGGCCCTGTTCGAGGTCGACCAGCAGCATCTTGCCGGGCTGGAGCCGCCACTTGGTGACGATGTGCTCCTCCGGGATCTTCAGCACGCCCATTTCGGAAGCCATGACGATTCGGTCGTCCGACGTCACGAGATAGCGCGCCGGACGCAGGCCGTTGCGGTCCAGCGTGGCGCCGATCTGGCGGCCGTCGGTGAAGGCGATCGCGGCCGGACCGTCCCACGGCTCCATCAGGGCTGCGTGATATTCGTAGAACGAGCGGCGCTCCTCATCCATCAGGGGATTGCCGGCCCAGGCTTCCGGAATCATC
>Ga0210410_10005523_pt1 | contig 11006 bp, 7 predicted proteins | sample IncBWC4MmetaG_FD_161058 | JGI IMG/M metagenome (GOLD analysis project Ga0210410, IMG submission 161058) | Forest soil microbial communities from Barre Woods Harvard Forest LTER site, Petersham, Massachusetts, United States - Inc-BW-C-4-M | ecosystem: Environmental > Terrestrial > Soil >... | reverse complement strand
TATTCCTGGATGGCATCCGGGTTGGGAAGGATGTTGCCGGTGTTGCGAAGCCCGGTCATGTTGATGCCGCCATCGAGGTAGTAACTTACGGAACCCGCACCCCCGTCCACACCGCCATTAATAAAGGTGCGTTGCTCCGGAAAACCGAGGGTTATAACGGGATTCGGCTGGCCGGCGTTGAACGTGCTGTTCTGCACGCCGGGCGTGAGTTCCAGCAACTGATAGGCATTGCGGTTGACGAGCGGCAAGTTTTTGATCTCTGCATTCTCGATCGTGCGTCCGAGTTCGGGACTCGTGGTATTGATGAGCGGAACGCTTTCGGTAACGGTGATGGTCTCACTTACGTTCCCCAGTTGCATCGTCGCGTCGACGCGGCCGGGAACGTTAACTTGCAGCACGATGCCCTCCAGAACCACTTTCTTGAAGCCGGGTTTGGTGATCTCTACCCTGTAGCTGCCGACAGGAAGCAACTCAATGCGATATTCTCCCGCGGAATTAGTCTCCAGCGTTCGAGTCAGATTGGTGTCGGTATTGGAAAGGGATACCTGGGCGCCGGGCACGGCAGCCCCCGTCGCGTCCGTCACTTGGCCATACATCGTCGACGAGGTGATCTGCGCCCTCAATTCAGCGGGCGAGAGAATGGCAAGCAAGCAGAAAAGAAACACAACCCCGGATTTTCCACGCATTTGCTCCTCCTATCAAAGCGCAGGGCACCTCTGCGCGTGACCACTACTGCTGGTCTCAGGTTGCGGTGTAAGCGCGCCACCTCACTGGATTGCGTGTACCGCATTATGAGACTGCATCCCACTTGGTGAATGGCCCAAAAAAAACCGGCTTGCGCCGGAATTCCCCTTTTCCAATTCCTAGCTAACCGCCCCCCTCACCAACTCTATCGCCGTCGGCCGATAGCCAAGTTCATGCGAGAGTTCCCCGGCTGCTTGCATCACCGCCTTCGCGATCTCCGGCACTCTCTCCTTCGTGACTCGAAACGCAGGGCCCGAAACACTTAAGGCCGCCAACAGCTTTCCCGAATCGTTACGCACCGGGGCGCTGACGCAGCGCAGTCCGGGCTCCTTCTCCTCATTGTCAATCGCATATCCCCTGGAGCGAACCGCCCGCAACTCGGTCTTCAGCGCCGTACCAGTGGTGATCGTGTTCGGTGTGAAGGCCTTCAAACCTGACCGGCGAACGATCTCGCTCACCTCGGCATCCGTCAATTCTGCCAGCATCGCTTTTCCAACGGCCGTGCAATAGGCCGGAGCGCGGCTGCCCACGTTGCAAGCGGTTCGCACGCTCTGTTGCGACTCGATTTTTTCAAGGTATAAGACTTGTCCGTCGTCGAGCAAACATAAGAAAACAGTTTCGCCAAGTTCGCGCTGCAGCCGGTCCAGGTACGGTCTTGCTTGGCGGCGCAAGTCGATCGCGCCGATGGCTTTCGATCCGAACTCAAAGAGCTTCAACCCCAGCCGGTAGCGCCCCGTGTCCGGGTTCTTGTCCACCAGGCGGTGCTGCTCCAGCACCATCATCAGACGGTGCGCGGTGCTCTTATGCAGCTTCAGCGTCGTGCAGATCTCCACGAGGCTGCACTCGGTCGAGCGGGCGGCCAAAACGTCCAGCGCAGCTAGGGCGCGGTCAAGGACCTGGACACGGTAGGGGGATTGGGATGTCTTGGATTGTGGCACGCGTGCCATATTATGGAACGGATTCGAGATGTCAAGGGAAAAATTGATGCCCCGCATTAAAAAAACTGCTACCCCCTCCGGTTCTGATTGCGGCCATACTCGTGCCAGGACTATTACAACCACTCATAAACCGGGTTTCTCGAACTCCTTGCACCGGTGTGTTGTTCAAAAAATCGGGGAAGGTCCAGGCCGGAAATTTGTTTGGGGGTGCTCGAAAGGCACTTCAAGTTAGGCTGACAGCGCCTTTCAACCGCGGACACACGCAAAAGGTCCCAGACGAGTTGGAAGGGGTGTCCGTCGTGCGGACGGAGAACGGCAAGATTACCGACTGACTATTACAACGGAGTAGCCGCCAGGCGCAAAGCCTTGACTTCATATTTCACGGACTGGGTCAAACCCCGAACATAAGTGCATGCGCGGAAGCTGCGTGAACACAGGCAATAGCAAAAAAACGCAATAGCCAGAGCGTCCAGCAAACAAATCCAAACAATTACATAGCCGTTCCTAGCGGCAGTCGGTTCTTTCTTTGACGAAAATCCATTTGTTGATTGCGTTGAAACACTGGGTTTGCGCCTTGACTTCCAGTCGTCGGTCGAACGGGCAGGGAGATACTACCCACCGTGCGTGCCGGCCTGGGCTAACCATGGGCGCAGAAGGACCGGTCAAATTCTTGGAGCCGAACCGTCATGGAATTATCACGAACTATATTTTTGCTAACTCACACTTCCCGCTTCGTTGCCTTCACGTTGGTAGCCGGCATGGTATTGACGCCAGCGTTGCCTCCCCAAACTCCAAAGGAGTTGATCGGAGATGCGTGCTACAACGAACTGCAACAACCCGAAAAGAGAACATTGTGGTCCTATGTGGCGGAGCGCCACAGTAACAACCATGTATTCCGCGAACAAGTAATCGAGACCGTGGAGGTGCCGGTTCGTCACCTGCTTGTTGTCGATGGGAATCCACCTACATCCGCGCAGGTGAAAGAAGAGAATGACCGACACCAAGAGTTGCTGAACAACGCATCTCGTAGGCACGCGATTCAGAAACAGCAGGACAATGACGAGAAAATGATGGCAGAGCTATTGCACATCATCCCCCACGCATTTGTTTTTGAGGATCTGGGCAAAGAGGGACAGTCCGAAAGAATAGCATTTCATCCAAACCCTGAGTTCAAGCCCAAGACCTACGAACAGGAGATTTTGCACGCTTTGGATGGGATAGTTTTTGTCGATCTTCAGGAAAAACGAATAGCACGTCTCTCTGGTTCACTGGGAACACGCGTTGTGTTTGGGTATGGTGTGATCGGCCACGTGGAGCAGGGTGGTAGGACGGAAATTACGCGCGTTCGCCTTTCTCCGCAGGTTTGGAAAACTAGCGCGGAAAAAATCGACCTCGACGGACGATTCGTAATGCTCAAAACAATCAATAAGCACCAAGACGAGAGTAGAGCCGGTTTTGAGCCCGTGGCGCCAGACACAACTTTCGCTCAAGCGCTCAACAAAATCGGGGGAAAGTAGACTCCCATTGCGGATAGGATTGCACTCCATCTTCACATCGATCTCTGCACTGAGGTGGGAACAGCGACCCGGATTCTTTTTTCGAGAGTCCACGGAAACCGGGGCGGCAACTCTTCAAAAAATAATTTTGGCTCCTAATTGCACCTGTCGCGATGGCGTTGCTGTGGAGTCCAACAGCCCGGCAGTTCCCGGGGACTCCTGGTTGAAGCCGAGTCGTCCCCCAAAAGTGAAATTATTGGTCGGAGCCTGGAAGTTCGTGTGGTTGAAGACATTGAAAGCTTCCACCCTCAGTTGGAGATTGAACAAATCCGAAAATCGAGAAAGACGAATATTTTTGATGAGGGAAAGATCAACATTGATCAGGCGTGGGCCGATGAGCTGGTTGCGCCGTTCATTGCCCTGGGCATTCAAGCACAGCACCTGACCGTTGATGGGTATGGTCCCACCCTGGTTGCAGAGCGGCGCGATCGCTGAGCCCGCCGCGACGGTTGGAAATACGAAACACTTCGGATTGACGTAATTCAAGCCATTGCTCTTGAAATTCCCATTGATTGGATTGCAGTTCGCGACCACATCGGGGAATGCTCCGAAGCTCGTTCCTTGTTGTCCAAGGACGTCTCCCGCCTGCACGAGAGAGAAGGGAACCCCAGTGCTTGCGGTTACGATTCCGCCCACCTGCCATCCTCCGGCCACCGCCTTCATCCAGCCAATCGATGGACTCGGCAATTGATAGATGCCATTTGCAGAAAAGTTTTGCGTCACGTCGAAATCGCACATCCCCTTTCGTTGAATATTGTCGTAATAGATCAGGCTGGCGATGGAATTTTGATACGTTGAGGGAGACTGCGTGCTCGAGCCCAGATCCGTGCACTGGTTCCATGTGTAGGTGCCCTGCAAGTTTAGCCCGTGATAGTCCCGCACTTTCAGTTGCGTGAGCAACGAATTGTATTGTGCGGCCCCGTCGAAGAGCAGGCCGAAGATGATGAAGCCGTTCACATCCTGCTGGATCGCACCCGAAGCCGGGAGTATGCGGCGGCTGTCAATGACCTGAGTATTGGCAGGTGCAACCTGATTCATATCCTGTGCCTGAAAGGGAGTGTGCAGGGTATGTGAGCCAACGTAGCCCACCATTGCGGAGAGCGTCTTCGAGAGCTGCTGTTCGACGTTGATATTGTAATTGAGGGAATAGGTGCGCTTGGGATGAGGTTCGATGTAGTGCCCGATACGGAACGGTGCAAACCTTGCGGCAATTGCAGCGACATTATCGGGGAAACTCCCCTGCGGAACGCCAACGGCTATCTCATCTTGTGAGTAGGGAGCGGAGATGGCTGCGTAGGTGGCGTAGATATAAGGTAGAGGAAGCATATCGTAGATGCCGAATCCGCCGCGAACGGCAGTGTTCCCACTACGATTCGGACTATAAGCGAAGCCGATCCGAGGTTCGAAGTTGTGGGTGGTTGGATTGCTCTGCCAGAACTGACCGGCTGGAACCACGCAGCCCGGAACCGATGTCGGACTTATGACCGCCGGGCATGGGCCAGTGCCGGGTGCGGCAGTCAGGTTATTCACCAAACCCAGGCGATTCCGCCTATCGGTCGGAATGGTCAGCATCTCGTATCTCAAGCCCAGATTCAAAGTCAGGTTTTTGCGGATTCGCCAGTTATCCTGGACGTATCCACCGAAGAGACTGTCTTGGACTTCGACAGGATTGGTTGTTCCATTGGGAAGAACAAGGGCGTTTGAAAGATTGTTGGTAAGGAAGTTTTGCAGTCCGGTAACGTTACCGGAAGGATTGAACGTGGCCGATCCGTTTTGATTTTTCCCTTGCGCGTTTGCGTAGATGCGTTCAAAAGAGAAGCCGGTCGTGACGGAGTGTGCTCCTCGAGAAATCGCCACATCATCGTCGAATTGATAAGAATTGTAGTGGATACTGGCTTGCCGCAGATTCCCAAGCCCGCCAGTAGATGCAATGCCTTGTACATTGATTGCCGGAGCGAAAGTTCCAGCGGTGTAGCCCAGCATCGGATCGCCCGCGGCAGGTGTCAGTGCCTTGATCGGCACGAGAATCTCGCCGAGGCTGCGGTTGTAACCGATGCGCACTATGTTTACGACTGAGGGTGTGAAGATATGAGTTTCCGTGATCCCCGCCAACTGGCGACTTGCATTCAAGCGGCTCAGGGTGTTCCCAAGACTGTCCGGAATCGTTTCCGGGCCGTTATCGTAGAGATAGGTGATAGAGAGACTGTCTTTTTCGGAAAAGGTTTGATCGAACCGCGTTACAAAGAAATTCTCCGACAGATTGAGCAGGCCAGTAGTGTTAAATGTGCCTGTGTCGCCGAAGGTTCCTGGGTTGAGGCCAGCATTGGGGAGCGGATACAGGCCGAGAAAGGGGACGATCTTAGGGTCCACCATGACCGTCACTGGGGTACCGTCGGCTCCGTGCAACTGACCTGATCGCGCTGTAGCGGAGGGCACAATGCTGCTAAAGTTCTGGCTCTGCGACTGACGAACTCCCTCGTAATTGGCGAAGAGAAAAGTGCGATTCTTGCGCAGGGGCCCGCCCGCGGCGCCGCCAAATTGAACGCGGTGGAAGGGGGGGATGTTCGGCGCATCGAAAAAATTCCTCGCGTCGAATATTTTGTCGCGATCAAAGACGTAGGCGCTCCCATGAAGATCGTTGGCGCCAGACCGAGTGACCGCGTTGATGACCGAGCCGGACGTACGGCCGTATTCCGCAGTGTAGGACGTGGTGACTACGCTGAACTCCTGAATGGCATCGACGCCCAAGTTCGCCCCAATCACGTTGCCGGGCGCGCCGTTTGAATAGTCATTTTCATTGATACCATCCAAGCGGTAAGTGTTCTCGTATGGGCTATGCCCATTGCTGGCCAATTGATTGCCGTAGCCGCGGACTCCGCGATTCGAATTTCCCGTTGTAGGTTGCTGGGGACGCACGCTGGCGACGCCGGGCTGCAAAGTCGCGAGCTGAGTCCAATCTCTGCCATTCAGGGGCAGGTCGACTATGCGTTTCTGTCCCACGGTTGCACTGATCACCGAGGTGTCCGTTTCAACGTCCGCAACGTCTGCGCTTACCTCAACTCTCTCCGATATCTGTCCGGGACTCAGACTGAGATCGAGTTCTCGCGTCGCTCCTACGGTAAGTTCGACGGTTTGCTGTACCCGCGTTACAAAACCTGGTGCGGAGACGGCGACGGAGTAGATGCCGGGCTGCAGACTCTGAGCGCTGTACAAACCTTTGGCATTGGTCGTTACGGTGCGAACTTCCCCGGTCGCGTTGTTCTTGATAACCAGTTTTGCCTCCACAACCACACCCCCGGATTGATCCATCACCTGCCCGGACAGTGTGGCTCCCGCCAATTGGGCGTGGGCCGTCAGGCTGCCAACACTGAATGCCAACATGACAAACGCTGCCAAGCCTAATACCAAAGATATCTTGAGGATTCTGTCGCCTGACATAGAGCCTCCCCCCAGCGACTACCATAAAGTGCATACATTATGCTTGAAAAAGTGTTAACACTTGCAAACCGAGGAATCCTAGGAGATAGTAGACATGCTGTCAACAGAAAACTGAGGGACGCGGTGGCACAGGCTGGAATCAGGGGGTCCCGTTGCGGGCCCCTCCAAAGGGTATAGGAGGTGAACTCTGTCCAAACCTGATATGTCGCAAACGCTTGTCGATGAACTTGTGGCCAAGCTCGAAAGCGCAATCTTCCGGGGGGAGTTCCCGCCGGGCGCGCGGATCCGCGAGGCCAGGGTTGCAAACAGTTTGGGTGTCGGCCGTGGTCCGGTGCGAGAAGCAGTTCGCCGGCTTGAGGGGCGGAAGTTGGTGGTTCGCCATCCCAACCGCGGTACTTCCATCACAACACTAACAAAGGCAGAACTAGCCGAACTTCTCGAAGTGCGCGAAGCTCTAGAAGTTGCTGCCTGTCGGCTGGCAGCCAAGAATATCACCGAAGAGGCCATTGAAAAGCTGCGATGGACGCTGCGGCGACAGAAGGAAGCTACGTCCGACAAATTCTCGGAAATGTATGGCGAGTGGCATAACTTCGACTTTCACTATCAGATCGCCCTCGCCAGCGGAAATCGTCGCTTGATCGACCTCCTCTATGGAGATATCTGGTCCCTCATGCGTCTCTATCGTTACCCGGGCGCGCTCAGCCCGGGACGTATCCCGCTCGGACAGGCTGACCATGAAGCGATCCTGGAGGCGCTTATTGCCCGCGATCCGGACGGCTGTGAGCGACTGATGCGAAGGCACCTTGCCCATGCTCAAGAGAACCTGTTGCAAGGGCAGGCTGCGAACGAACCCGCTACTCGGATGAAATAGTAAGTGCGATACCTAGGAACATACATACCCACTACAGCGAACTAACTACGCTTAAACTGTAGACATATTATTCTCATATGTGTATACATATTTCGGCGTGGGTCTTTCCGATTTGCTGAGCCTATGGGTTAAGCGCCGTTGGGGGCTGGGCCAGTGTTTGCATGTTTGTCGCTTCGACTTTTGGAACTACTCGCACCTTGAAGAAACGATAGAAATGACAAGCGCAGAATTGAAACAAGCTCGATTCATTTCACCGGTCGGCAGCGTAGGCGGGGGCATCAACGGCGAGGCTCTGGACGACGCGCTGGCGCAGGCACCAGACTTCATCGCCTGCGATGCGGGCACCACGGATGCTGGTCCCTTTTCACTCGGAATGGGGACGCCCGCCTTTCCTCGGGAGACTGTGAAGCGCGATCTGTCGCTGATGCTGCGCGCCGGTCGGAAGGCGAACATCCCGGTAATCATCGGGTCTGCGGGCACCGCGGGCGGAGATGTTCATGTTGATTGGGTTCTGGAGATCGCGCGCGAGATCGTTGCCGAATATGATCTAACCTTGCGGACAGCCGTAATCTATGCGGAGCAAGATAAGACTTACCTCAAGAGGCTGTTGCATGAGAACCGAATCCTTCCTCTTGATCCGGCGCCACCGATCAGTGACAGCGTAATTGATGGGAGCACCCGCATCGTGGGCATGATGGGCGTGGAGCCGCTCCAACAGGCCTTGTCGGAGGGAGCCGATTTTGTGCTGGCGGGGCGATGCAGCGACTCCGCACTCTTTGCCGCGATCCCGTTGCTGAGGGGTCTTCCGCCCGGGCTGGCTTGGCATGCCGGCAAAGTATCGGAATGCGGAACGCTGGTCTGCGAGACGCTTGGTAACGGCGTCATTTTCACCACTGTCACCGAGGATGAGATCACGATCCGGCCGTTTGGCCCCGGCCTGCGCTGCACGCCGCAGAGCGTGGCTGCTCATAGCTTGTACGAGAACTCGGATCCCTATCTGCATCGTGAGTGTTCCGGGACCTTCGATCTGACGAGAGCTACGTTTGAAGCGATCGACGGCGTGACAGTTAGGATTAGAGGGAGCGAGTTCATATCCCAACCATATACTGTGAAGCTTGAGGGCGCAGAGCTGGCGGGATATCAAAGTATTATTGTCGGCGGGATACGCGATCCTTACATCATCCGTCAGTTGGATAGCTGGCTCGCCTCAGTGCGCGGCTATATCGACGAAAGCGTTGCTCGCGTACTTGGCGACAAGGCAGGCAAAAGTTTATACAGCATTATCTTTCAAACCTACGGCATCAACGCTGTGATGGGCCGTCTTGAGCCCGACCCAAAGCATCTCCCTCACGAAGTCGGTATCGTGCTCGAAGCTACAGCGCCGACACAGGACATGGCGCACAAGCTTGCGCAGCTCAGCCGCCAGCCGCTGCTGCACTACCCAATTAAGGAATGGACGGGATCAATTACCGCATTTGCGTGTCTTCACAATCCCGCAGTCATCGACCGGGGCCCGGTATACCGCTTCAACCTGAACCATGTCGCGGTTCCTTCCACACCAGTCGAGATGTTTCGCACTCACTTTATGGACTTGGGTGGTCCGAGGACATCATGATTCTGGCCGATATCGCTAGTCTGATTCGGAGCAAGAATGCAGGTCCTTTCACACTCACGTTTGACATCATGTTCCGTGACCTTGCTAGTTATCGGCGCGTCAAGGATTCCGGAGCGCTGAATCCGGCTACGTTTGCCAAACTTTACCGCTGCCCGGTGGAGCAGGTGCGCTTCTTCGAATGCGAAAACGCGCTTGCGTTCAAGTTCAGCATTCCACGGCCGCTCACGCAGGGCGAACCCGGCGATGGAGACATGCACGGCGGCCAGCAGTTCATTCCATTGATGAATGTGGAGATTCCGTGATTACTTCCGAGGTTTCCGGGGAGCGCGGAGCAGAGGTGGAGGCCCGGCTGGATAGAATTCCAGCAAGTCCCTATCTATGGAAACTGATAGTGCTGTTGGCCCTGGGCGGCTTCTTCGAGTTCTATGAGCTCTTCATGACTGCCTTCGTCAGTCCTGGTCTCATTCGTGACGGGATTTTTCAGGTTGGTCCGAACGGCCTCTTCCATCTGCCAGACCAGGCAGCGTTTGCATCCGTTACCTTCCTCGGTCTGTTTCTGGGAACGATCACTTTGGGGGGAGTCGCGGATCGCTGGGGACGGCGCGCGGCCTTTCGAGCCTTTGCCCTCTGCTACGCTGCGGCAACGATCGTCATGGCCATGCAGAATTCAGCTATCACTATCGATGTAGTACGGCTGATCGACGCGATCGCCATCGGTGCACAACTGATTACACTCGACACCTACGCATCGGAGATAGTTCCACGCCATCTTCGTGGACGCGTGTTTGCTCTCGCCTTTGCAATCATCCAGACCGCCGTTCCTGTACTCGCTCTGCTGGGCTGGCTCCTTGTGCCGAACGCTCCTTTGCATATTCAGGGGTGGAGGTGGGTCATGCTGATCGGCGGAGCAGGTTCCTTCGTCGTCTGGATATTATGCCGCTACCTGCCGGAGTCGCCCCGTTGGCTTGTCAGGCGTGGCAACCTGGAAGAGGCAGAACGCGTGACCTCCGTTTTTGAGAGGCACGCGGAGGCTCACCTTGGCCATCCGCTTCCTCCAGCGAAGCCGTCGACGCTGAAGCAAATGGGCAAAGCAGATTTTGCGGAGATACTTCGTCCTCCGTACCGCAGGCGAACGATAATGCTGACGGTCTTCAATTTCTTCCAGGCGATAGCTTTTTACGGTTTCGGAAACTGGTTACCGGCGCTGGTCAACGCGCAGAACCATAATGCGCCGAGGAGCGCTCAGGTCTCATTTCTGATCACTCTGGCTTTTCCGATTGGACCCCTGCTCTCAAGCGTCATTGCGGAAAAGTTTGAGCGCAAGTGGCAGATTGTTGGCGCTGCCTTAAGTACAGCCATATTCGGCATGTTGTTCGCGACCCACAATGCTTCTCTCGGATTGGTGGTGCTCGGCATCCTGATTATTCTCATGAACAGCCTTATGGGCTATTGCTCGCATGCCTATCAGTCGGAGTTGTTCCCGACGCGTATTCGGACTCGTGCAGTTGGCTTCGTTTATTCCTGGGGACGTTTGTCGACCGCGTTTACGAGCCTCATCATTGGATTCCTCTTCCAGCGTTATGGAACCCCAGGAGTATTTGTCTTTATCGCCCTCGCTATGTTCGCGGTAGTCGTCTCTGTCGGAGTTTTCGGGCCGCGCACCCGCGGCCTCACACTCGAACAGATTTCTGACTAGCGTTGGCTTCCCTTGTCGAACCCCGAGAATGACATCTCTAGGTTTTGGTCTTTGTCAGTGGAAGGAGGAGAAGGTGAACGCTCGATGGATGGGTCGTATTTTGCGGGGCGTCCGCGCGGGGGAACGCCATGCCGCTTCGAACCACTCA
>Ga0210410_10005522_pt1 | contig 11006 bp, 8 predicted proteins | sample IncBWC4MmetaG_FD_161058 | JGI IMG/M metagenome (GOLD analysis project Ga0210410, IMG submission 161058) | Forest soil microbial communities from Barre Woods Harvard Forest LTER site, Petersham, Massachusetts, United States - Inc-BW-C-4-M | ecosystem: Environmental > Terrestrial > Soil >... | reverse complement strand
AACCGAACACTCCTTCCAAGGCATCACTCCCTCCCCTAAAGGGAAAAAGTGTCACCCATGTGTCCGGTACAAACTGTCACCTATGTGTCGGGCCGCTCACCCCTTATTACAATTCCGTTCGACATGCCTTCCTAGAATGTCTTGTAGACCATTTCTGGCGCCGGCCGATTTGAGAGCATGCGACGCCAAGCGTAATCACCAAAAGACCTGTGGCCCAAGCAGTGCGCCAATAGCGCGAGTAGAGAAGGGAGACGCCACCAATTTGAATGGAAAGAGCAGCGCTCCGCAAAGCCTCCCAACGGGCAAGCACAACTGCTGCACTGACCCAAATGATGAGCCATACGGCGATGGCCTCCCGCGGGCCAATCGCCGAGAAAATTGTTTTCACTTGGGGCCAATCGGACCAGAACCAGATCAAGCTGAAAACGAACCAAGAAAACGTGAGGCCGCGAGAAAACGCAACGTAGAAAGAGTTGGACGCAAGAGCGCGATACTTCTGTTTGCCGAACACCTGGATGCAGATCGAAATCGACAGTATCGGGGTCTGTGGGGGCAGATCGTCTCTAGGCAGTTTCTAACCTACGCTGGAGTTGCGCATCCAAGCTTCAAGGGGAAGTCTCTGAGAGGTTTGCCCGATGCGAACGGAAGAACTTGAAGACGGGTCTCGGCTTTCAGCGGCCACACGATACGAATCGCTCGTCGGCGTGTCGAATGCTATCGGAACGTATCGAGACCCAAAGGAGCTGTTTGGCGCGCTGGTGAGGGAGTTGCACCGGGTCGTCCGGTTTGATTATATCGGCGTGGCCATTCGTGACGAGAAATCGAATACCTTTCATCGGCATTGCGTCGACGCGCAAACAGAAGCAGCTATCCCACCAGACCCCGAATTGGGCATGGAGGAATCCGATGCCTGGTGGGTCTACCAGAATCAGGAGCCTCTTGTCACTTCGCTCGAGACCTGCGACGCCCGGTTTTCCAGACTCCTGGAGGTTTTGAAGAAGTTCGGAGTGCACTGCTTGTGCACTCTCCCTCTAACGACGGCCCACAGCAAGGTCGGAACGCTCACTTTTGGCAGCAAGGCTCCGGATGTCTATCCTGCTGACGAAGTTCACTTTCTTTCGGTGGTGGCTGAGCAAATCGCTCTCGCATTCGACAATGCACTGCACTTTGAGGCAGCGCAGGCCTCACAGCGGCAGTTGCTGAAGAAGAGCGAGCGAGTTGGACTTCTTCTTGAATTGACCAATCACCTGGTTTCCAATCTCGAGTTCCGGGACCTTCTCCGGGCCGTAGTGGCGAGCACGCGCCGGGTTATGGGCTGCGATGGCGCCGGCATTACTCTCGCTGATAGCGACAACTCTCACTTGCGGATCTATGCTCTGGATTTCCCCCTCAAGGACGAATCCATCCAGGAGGAGAGCCTTGTCTCCATGGACCAAGATGTTTCGGGAGCGGTCTTTCGCACCGGCAAACTCTGGTGCGGCAGCCTCGTAGAGGCGAGGCGACTCGGAATGAAGGGCTCCGCGCAAATTGAAGTTGGAACGGCCTGCGTCCTCCCTCTTGTTAGCCGAGGTCGCGTGCTGGGTACATTCGGTGTGCTCAAATATCAGGACAATGCGTTCAGCGGCGACGATATCGAGTTTCTGACCCAAATCGGAAATCAGGTTGCCATTGCCGTCGAGAATGCATGTGCGTTTGGTGAGATTCGTGAGTTAAAAGACCAACTCTCCAAAGAGAAGCTGTACTTGGAAGATGAAATCCGCACGGAAATGAATTTTGCCCAGATTATCGGGAATAGCACTTCTCTGCGTAAAGTCCTAAAACATGTGGAAACTGTGGCGCCGACCGACTCGACGGTCCTGATTTATGGCGAGACCGGCACGGGAAAGGAACTGATCGCGCGCGCCATTCATGATTTGAGCCCACGGCGGGCGAAGCCCTTCGTCAAGCTCAACTGCGCAGCCATTCCCACAGGTTTGCTGGAAAGCGAGCTGTTTGGACATGAAAAAGGCGCATTCACTGGAGCGATCGCGCAGCGCATTGGCCGCTTCGAGGTGGCCAACGGCGGCAGTATTTTTTTGGACGAAATAGGAGAGGTTCCGCTCGAATTGCAGACGAAACTGCTTCGCGTCCTGCAAGAAAGAGAGTTCGAGCGGCTAGGAAGCTCCCGCACGCTTCGAACCGATGCACGTTTGATTGCCGCGACGAACCGCGATTTGGAAGCGATGGTGAGCGAGCAGAAGTTCCGATCCGATCTCTTCTTTCGCTTGAATGTTTTTCCCATCCATGTTCCACCCTTGCGGGAACGTCAGGGGGATATTCCGATTCTGGTGCGGCACTTCACGGAGCAGTTTTCCCGGCGTATGAAAAAGGTCATGGAAACGATTCCATCTGCGGCAATGGATGCCCTCAGCCGCTATCATTGGCCGGGAAACATACGGGAACTTCAGAATGTGATCGAGCGCGCGGTAATTATCTCGACGGGTCCTGCCCTGAGTGTCGACGTGGCTGATCTTAAGTTTTCCAAAGCCGGCCTTCCGGAAGAAAAAGCCGCTACTCTGAATTCCAAGACCAATGGCGCACTTCGCGACGTCTTGAAGGAAACGGAACGCCAGCAGATTCTTAAGGCGCTTAAACAATCCAATTGGATTGTGGCCGGTCCCAATGGCGCGGCAGATCGGCTTGGGATGAAGCGATCCACCCTGCGGTTGAGAATGCATAAGCTCGGAATCTCGCGCCCTACTGCATAGTCGCACTAAACCCTCCTAGTTCAGATCTCATGTGGCAGAAAACTGACATCTGGCCATGTACCTGCCACTGGCACGCTGCCACCATGATCTGACAAAGATTCTCCTCGCTCGCTATCCCACAACAAATCAATAAGTTTGCCTGTTTTCCGACGGCCGCAGACCTTTGGCACCCGGGATGCCTTTCTCCTGGGCGTGAGCGTTTGACAAGTGAAGTTAAGGTGGCAACTCGGCCGGTGGCGAGGGACACCTCCAGTGGACGAAGAACGAGTCATGGGAATGCTACGAATCACGATCGCGGAGACGCTGACTGAACAAAAGTGGACGCTTGAAGGCCGACTCGTTCAGCCGTGGATTTCAGAATTGAAGTCCACCTGGACGAAAACAGAAAACGCTCGCAGGGAACGGAAGTGCGTTGTGGATCTCACGGCCGTGACCTTCATCGACAAGAACGGAGAGAAGGTGCTCGCCGAGTTGTCTAGAGGAGGCGCGCAACTCATCGCGACTGGTTGTTACACCCGGCATGTCGTGCACAACATCGAGAGGAAAAAGTCGAATCGTTAACTATGAGCAAGTTCTACTTGCCATTGCCTGAGAGGAGCAGCCACATGTCCGCACAATCTTTACAGAATTACAACAGGAAAGGAACGGGTGAGCCGGCTACGCAGCGCACGTTTGCGAGGGAGGAATACGCGTTTCTTGTCGCCGCGAAACGCGGCGATTCGGCTGCCTTCGAGGTCCTTTGCAAACACTCCGCAACCAAGGTCTATCACGTAGCGCGGCGAATAATGCGGAGTGACGAGGATGCAGAAGATGTCGTGCAGGAGTCGTATCAACAGGCCTTTATTCATCTCAAGAGCTTCAACGGCGATTCCCGGTTCTCGACGTGGCTGTCCCGCATTGCCATCAATGCCGCCCTGATGAACCTGCGCAAGAAACACCCGCGGGATGTGTCGCTGGATGAATCGGCCGAAAGTGAACAGCGGTCTTCCCCGATTGATGTCGAAGACCAAAGCCTGAATCCCGAACAGCTCTGCGCACAAAAGGAACACCAGCGGATTCTCTCCGAGGCCATGAAGGATTTAGCGCCGGGAATGCGAAAAGCAATCGAACTGCGCGAGCTTGACGAGCGATCGACCGAAGAGACCGCTCGAATCATGGGAATTTCCGTTGGCGCGGTAAAGGCTCGAGTGTTTCATGGCCGAAGGAAATTGCGCGAGAGATTGAAGCGCTATGTCGGATCAGCTTGGGTATCCGGAAGGGAGGCTTCACGAACGATCGGTAACACCACACCCTTCTCCCGAGAGCAGGTCGGCTGCAATGCGTGTGGTTAAAGCGGGGACGAAGGGAGGTCCTTATGATGACGTTTCTGTTTCTCGCGGCAGTGGCGCTCTTGGGATTTCTATGTTTCACCGGCCCGGATGGCTTTTTCGACCCGAGAGATCGTCACTGAGTCGAGTTCGCGAGGACACGATTTCGTTGGGAGAGCGGAAGGGAGGGACTCGGGTATGACATTGAAAGGCAAAAGAAATGTGACTTTGGAGCGTAACGCAAGTCTCATTCAACCTGACGCAGAGGATACTTCAGCAAATCACGCGCCGAGTCACGAAGAAGTCAGTCGCCGCGCCTACGAAATCTATCTCGAGCGTGTGGGCCTCCCAGGCGATGAGCTTGATGATTGGCTCCGCGCCGAACGCGAACTCCAAAAGGTCGCTCTTTTCAAACAAAACTGGAATCGTCTTCAGCAGCGGCGTCACCCCGGCCCCGAAAATGGAAACTGACATTCAGCCCAGAGAAACATTGGAAAGAAGATATCAAAGACGATGCTAGGGATTTTGGCAGTCATGGTAGGCGCAGCGCTCGTGGTACTGGCCGCGGTCGCGCATACACACCGATCGCGCGAAAAAAATCGGCGATCCAACTTGGAGTAGGAAGGAAACTCCGTCCAGAGGAGTTCAGGGTCAAAAGGAGAAGATCGTGAATCACGCCGTCCGCATTCTGTTTGGCAGAGTACCGCGACTGCACTTTGGCGCCGTCTTCTTAGCGGTCGCCGCCCTCGGCATTTTCGTTTCAGGGTGCAACAAAAGTCAGGCAACAACAACGACGCCAGTACCGGAAGTCGGGGTTACCACGGTAGAACAACGCGATGTCCCCCTGTACGGCGAATGGGTAGCGACGCTGGACGGCTACGTCAACGCGGAGATCCGGCCCCAAGTCTCAGGCTACATAATCAAGCAAGACTACACAGAAGGTTCGCTCGTCCGCAAAGGCCAGGTTCTGTTCGAAATAGATCCGAGGCCCTTCACGGCAGCCCTCGACCGCGCAAAGGGCGACCTTGCGCAGGCGCAGGCACAACTTGGCAAAAGCACCCTTGATGTGGAGCGCGACACGCCTCTTGCAGATGCCAAGGCCATCGCTAAGAGCCAACTCGATAACGAGGTTCAGGCCAAGCTTGGGGCCCAGGCCGCCGTCGAATCGGGCAGGGCAGCCGTGGAGCAAGCGGCGCTCAACCTGGAGTGGACCAAAGTCACCTCGCTGGTGGATGGAATCGCGGGGATAGCACAGGTACAGATCGGCAACCTGGTCGGAGCCAACTCTATCTTGACTTCCGTTTCGCAGGTGGAGCCCATCAAGGCCTTTTTTCCGATTAGCGAACATGAGTATCTCATCGCACAAAGCCAGGGCAATTCCATTTCCAGCCAGCACACTATCCGTTTTTTCGGAACCACGGTCGAACTGATCCTTGCCGACGGCAGTGTCTACCCTCAAAAAGGCAAGGTCTTGCTGGCGGACCGGCAAGTGGACGCAAACACGGGCACGATTCGCATTATTGCTGCCTTTCCCAATCCCGGCAATATTCTTCGTCCCGGCCAGTATGGACGTGTGCGTGTCGAAACCAACTTGAAAAAAGGGGCTCTGCTACTGCCGCAGACCGCCGTTGCGCAGTCGCAGGGAAGCTACCAGGTGGCGATTGTCGGCAGCGACCACAAAGTGAGTATGCGCACCGTGAAGCCCGGCGCGACGGTCGGGACGATGTGGGTAATCGACGAGGGCCTCAAAGCGGGTGAGCAAGTCGCAGCCGAAGGGCCGCAAAAGCTTAAGGAAGGAACTCTCGTTACACCCAAGCCCGTACGTCATTCCGGGGAAGGAAACTAAGTCATGTCAAAGTTCTTCATCAACCGTCCGATCGTGGCGATGGTGATCGCCATCCTTATGGTGATCGTGGGCGCGGTCACCATCACAAGCCTGCCCGTAGCGCAGTTCCCCAACATCGTTCCACCGGAGATTCAACTGCAGGCTAGTTATGTCGGCGCGGACGCCCAGACCTTGGAGCAATCCGTTGCCACGCCGATCGAACAGCAAATCAACGGCGTGGACAACGTGAACTATATGTACTCCCTGAACGCCACAGGCAACTCGCAAACCACCATGGTCGTGGACTTCGACCTGAAGACGGACCCGAACACCGATCTGATCCTAACGCAGTCGCGCGAACAACTGGCGGCCGGTCAGCTTCCGCCGGACGTTAACACCTACGGGGTGACTATTCGAAAGTCCGTGACCGCTCCACTCATGCTGGTCGGCCTATTTTCACCGAATGGCACTTACGATACCAAGTTCCTTGGCAACTACGCGTATATCAACCTGAACGACCCCATCGCCCGCTTGTACGGTGTGGGCCAGACGCAAGTTTTCGGCGCAGGGCAGTATGCGATGAGGCTGTGGGTACAGCCTGACAAACTGGCGAAGCTGGGCATCACGGTCACGGACATCGTCAATGCAGTGCAGGCGCAGAACACGGTTAATCCTGCGGGTCAGGTGGGCGGTGAACCGGCTCTCGCCAACCAGCAATTCACTTATTCTGTGCTTGCACAGGGCCGCCTAACCTCCCCGGAACAGTTCGAAGACGTGATCGTGCGCGAGGCACCAGATGGCGGGATTGTCCGCGTGAAAGACGTCGCTCGCGTCGAGCTGGGCGCACAAGACTACAGCATTGTCAGCCGCTTGAATGGCAAGCCCGCCATCGTCATACCCGTCTACCAATTGCCCGGTTCCAATGCGGTCCAAACGGCTGCAGGTGTCCGAAAACTGATGGCCGAAATGAAACAGCGCTTCCCGCAGGACATGGATTACGTCATATCGCTTGACCAGACGAGCGCAGTTACGGAAGGCATGAAGGAAATCATTGAAACCCTTTTGATCGCCATCGTGTTGGTCATCTTGGTGGTCTACCTCTTCTTGCAGGACTGGCGCGCTACGCTGATTCCAATGCTAGCCGTGCCCGTTTCGCTGGTAGGCACGTTTGTTCTCTTCCCGCTCTTCGGCTTCTCTATCAACACGCTTTCGATGTTCGGGTTGGTACTGGCGATCGGCCTCGTGGTAGATGATGCCATCGTCGTCGTCGAAGGCGTACAGCGACATATCGAGGAGGGCCTTGCTCCGAAAGATGCTGCTCGGAAAGCGATGGAAGAACTCTCCGGTCCCGTCGTCGCTATTGCCCTGGTTCTCTCCTCCGTGTTTGTACCGACAGCCTTCATCCCCGGCATCACCGGAAGGCTCTACCAGCAATTTGCCGTCACCATCGCCATCTCGGTGGTCCTCTCCGCCTTTAATGCTCTCACGCTCAGCCCGGCGCTTGCCGCGCTTCTGCTTCGGCCAAAGAAGGAAAGCCGCGGACCGCTCGCAAGATTCTTTGCGTGGTTCAATCGTTTGTTCGGGCGCGGCACCGAGATCTATGTCCGGCTCTGCGGCGGAGTTCTTCGCAAGGGTGTGCTGGCTTTGGTGGTGATTGCGGCGTTCGGCATCGGCGCGGGTTTCTTTAGCAGCCGTCTGCCATCGAGCTTCCTGCCTGATGAAGACCAGGGCTACGTGTACATCAACATGGACCTTCCGAACGCGGCTTCACTGGAGCGCACGAGCGCAGCAGCGAGACAAGTCGAGGAAATCCTCGCCAATACGCCGGGCGTCCAATACACCACGAGTGTTGTTGGCTTCAGCTTGCTCAGCTTTGTGCGGACTACTTACAACGGCTTCTTTTTCGTCACGCTTAAGCCCTGGAGTGATCGTCAAACCAGGGCGGAACAGTATCAGGAAATCAAGGTGCGCTTGAACAAGGAGCTTAGCAAGCTTCCGCAAGGAACCGCTTTCAGCTTCTCGCCTCCGGCTATTCCTGGAGTCGGCACATCCGGCGGATTTCAGTTCGTGCTCGAAGACCGTGCCGGTCGGGACATCCCGTTTCTGGCAGCCAACTTGGACAAGTTCCTGGCGGCTGCTCGCAAGCGCCCCGAAATTGGCTCGATATCCACCTCCTTCCTGCCGAGCGTGCCGCAAGAATTCTTGCAGGTCGACCGGGAAAAAGTGCTGAAGCAAGGTGTGGCGCTCAACGACGTTTACAGAACGATTCAGGCTTTCATGGGCGGGCTGTTTATCAACTACTTCAACGATTTCGGCCGAACGTGGCAGGTGTACGTGGAGGCCGAAGCGCCTTACCGCTCGAATATGGAGAATCTCGGACAGTTCTATGTCCGCAACAGCGGGGGTGAGAGGGTTCCACTGTCCGCGCTGACGAGATTCGAATCGCGTTCCGGCCCCGAGTTCACCATGCGCTACAACGAGTATCGCGCCGCGCAGATCAACGGCAGTGCCGCGCCCGGATATAGCTCCGATCAGGCCACCGCGGCCCTGGAAGAGGTCTTCCATCAGACCATGCCCAGCGAAATGGGCTTTGATTATATGGGCATGTCCTATCAAGAGCAGAAGGCGCGGCAAGGGCTTCCTGCTTCGTTTATCTTCGGTTTCTCGCTGGTGTTCGTGTTTCTAGTCCTGGCGGCGCTCTACGAGAGCTGGTCGTTGCCGTTCAGCGTGCTCCTGGGCACGTCAGGGGCGGTATGCGGGGCGTTTGCAATGTTGTGGCTGCGCCGGGTGGTGCTCCAGGCCTTCTATCCGGCTTACATGGTGCAAATCGAAAATGATGTCTACTCGCAAATCGGTTTGGTGATGCTGATCGGTCTGGCTGCCAAAAACGCGATTCTGATTGTCGAATTTGCCAAGGAACAGTACGAAAAGGGAAAGCCTCTGGTGGATGCGGTGCTCGAAGGGGCAAGGCTTCGCCTGCGTCCCGTTCTGATGACTTCCTTTGCGTTCATTCTCGGTTGCCTGCCGCTATGGACGGCGTCCGGCGCTGGTTCAGTTGCACGCCAAATCATGGGCACGGCCGTAATCGGCGGCATGCTGGCAGCAAGTAGCGTCGACATCCTCCTCGTTCCGGCACTCTTCTATCTTGTGGAGAAGTGGTCGGGCGCTGCCAAGGGGCGCGCTCCCATCCCCGCTCTTCCGCAGCCCAGCCCATCGGAGGCGGACTGACGTGAGAAGACTTATCGCTTTTTCGCTGATTATGCTCCTTGCTTCGGGCTGCGCCGTGGGGCCGAACTATAAGCGACCCAGCGTAGACGTTCCTGGCACGTACCGTGGAGCCGTGCCGCAAGAGGCACAACGGCCCGCGGCCGACTCCCTCGGTGATCAAAAATGGTGGGAGCTGTTTCAGGACCAGCAGCTTCAAGACCTGATACACACTGCTCTCCGGCAGAACTACGACGTTCGGATTGCAGCAACGCGAATCCTGGAAGCCCGTGCGCAGGTCGGCATCACGCGCGCCGACGGGTTGCCAACAATTAATGCCGGAGCTCAGTCTTTCGATCAACGCAATGCGCGCCAAAAATTCTTCCCGGCATTCGACACAAGCGCTCACCAGGTGGATCTCTCATTGGCTTGGGATCTGGATTTCTGGGGAAAGTATCGGCGCGCCAACGAATCCGCGAGGGCAAGCCTGCTAGCCACTGAGTGGGCGCGTGAAGCGGTCATCAGCACGCTGGTGAGTGACGTTGCTTCCGCCTACTTCCAGCTTCGCGAACTCGACCTGCAGCTCGAAATCTCCCGTCGCACCCTTGTTTCGCGCCAGGACTCGCTGCGACTCACACAAATGCTGGCAAACGGTGGGGCCACATCCATGCTCGACGTCCGGCAGGCGGAGCAGTTGGTATTCACTGCCGCCGAAACCATTCCCGATCTGGAGCGCCGCATTGAGCAGCAAGAAAATTTTATCAGCACGCTTCTGGGCAACAATCCCGGCCCCATCGCGCGCGGAGCGAAGTTGACCGATCAACCGCATTCGCCGGAGATTCCCGCAGGCCTTCCCTCCGCCCTGCTGGAGCGGCGGCCCGACATTCGCGAGGCCGAAGCACAATTGATCGCGGCCAACGCTCAGATCGGAGTAGCGAAAGCAGCGTACTTCCCGCAAATCAGCTTGACCGCGAGCGGCGGATTTCAAAGCTCAGCGCTTACCAACCTCTTTACGGGTCCGGCTGGGTTGTGGAGTTTCGGAGGATCACTGGTACAGCCCATCTTTGCCGGGGGAAGAATTCGTTCCGGTGTGAGGCTCTCCGAGGCTCGGCAACAGGAAGCGCTGCTGACCTACGAGCAGACCATCCAGCAGGCCTTTCGTGGAGTTTCGGACGCGCTGGTCGAGTACCGCAAAGACAGGGAGTTTCGAGAGCAGCAGCAGCAACTGGCACTCTCCGCTCAAGACGCGGCGCAACTTTCTGAAATGCGCTATCGCGGCGGCGCGACCAGCTACTTGGAGGTACTGACGAACGAAACCAATTATTTTGATGCGGAGTTGGGGCTTGCTCAGGCGCAGTTGAACGAGCTCTTGGGTCTGGTCAGCATTTACCGAAATCTTGGCGGAGGCTGGCAAGAACAATGAGTGCGCGGAAATCGATGCCTGGTCTGAGCAATTTGAATGTCTTTACAGCGCACAACGAACTCCCGAACAAAGCGTCTTCCACTACGACGACGCGCGCCACCGGCTTTATGGAGAGTTCGTCGAGAAGGCCTCGAAATTATTTACGGATGCTCTAACCCATGAGCTTGACGATCCATCAAAGTTTGTCCACCTCTACGCTCTTGTCGGAAAATTGCGGCTCTTCGCCACAGCCAGCGTGATCTCGATGGCAGGGGAGGTCATGCGACTCATCGTCGAAACGTACAAGCTCCCCAACAGAGACTTTCGCAATCTGAAAGAAAGGCAAGAGCCCGACGTCGATGTGGTTCGGGTATTTAGTGAAGCTTGCCGGGAGGAGTTGCATGTTTAGACGCAAATCGATTGGTAAAGAGTCCACATCCTTAACGGCGCGAAGGGGCCGCGTGCGTGGTCTGTTCAGGTTCGAAATAGGTCCCTCGTTCAAGGTAGGCGATAATCCCCGG
>Ga0210410_10005520_pt1 | contig 11010 bp, 4 predicted proteins | sample IncBWC4MmetaG_FD_161058 | JGI IMG/M metagenome (GOLD analysis project Ga0210410, IMG submission 161058) | Forest soil microbial communities from Barre Woods Harvard Forest LTER site, Petersham, Massachusetts, United States - Inc-BW-C-4-M | ecosystem: Environmental > Terrestrial > Soil >... | reverse complement strand
AAATCTTCGTTCCGGTACGGACGGAGGCAATTTCCGCCCCGACATGCGCCGGTTCCCAGAGCGGCGAGCCGGACGTGCGCGGAATGAAGGCGATCGTAGGTACGGTTTGTTTGCGGCAACCGCCGCTCCACTGGAAACTCAGGCATAGCCCAATACCGACCCGGAAGTAGAGGGTTTTCCACGACTGCCTGTGCACAGTGTCAAGCATTCGGTCCCTGCAAGCTAGGAAGTCTAGCTCTCTGTCTCGTTTAGGAGATAGTACAAATGGACTATCCCGCCCTGGTCTAGCTTGCTCATGCGCCCGACATTGGTTTTAGGAGACTGTGCCAAACAAAGCTGCCCTCGGAATTTTAGATAGTTGCTATCGATTTTTTTGGGGCACTGCCGTTACAGAGCGAAAAGGGGCGTGGACAATGGGAAGCATGGTTGCGCGACTTGGAGTGCTTTTGTGCGCGTTAGCGATGGCCGCAAGTGGGGCCTGGGCTCAATTCAGCGGCAATATCTCTGGCACGGTACAGGATCCCGCAGACGCAAACGTTGCGGGTGCTACCGTGACGGTTACCAACGTCTCGACGGGCGGGACGCTCACTGCAAGAACGGACAACACGGGAAACTTTCGCTTTGTCAGTCTTGCTCCAGGCGACTACAAGATTTCCGCCACCGCAACGGGATTCGCCACTACTAACGTATCTGTTTCCCTGCTGACGGAGCAGACCCTAAACGTGCCCATTCGCCTTGCCGTGGGTAGTGTTTCTGAAAAGATTGAAGTAAGCAGTGAGGCTCCGACGATAAATACGGCAGATTCTCGAACAGAGTTGACATTGGAATCTCAAGCGGTCGCGAACCTTCCCCTGCAAGGGCGAAACCTGATTGCCTTGACGACTGTGGCGCCAGGAGTGGTTGGGTTGGGACTTGTCGGAGGAAGTCCCGGTTCCGCCGCCGACAATTACTCCACGGAGACTCAGGTCGATGCCAGTGCGAACGGACGGGGAAGCGTCGGAAACATGTATGTGATGGACGGAATGGATGTGACGAGTGATATCCGTCCAGGCGTTCTCAACTTGACTCCGAATCCCGACTCCGTTCAAGAAGTCACGATACAGCCGAATACGTTCTCGGTGGAGTTCGGGCGCGCCAGTTCTATTCAAATGGTTATGACTAGCAAGTACGGAACGGATCAATTCCACGGGAACGTAAGCGATTATTACACGTACCAGGGACTGTGGGCCGGGACTGAATTCGTGCACAATTACGCGCCATTCCACAGCAGCAACTATTCCGGCTCCATCGGGGGGCCAGTCATTCCCCACCATCAATTTTTCTTTTTCTTTGCCATCGAACCGTTACGCTCTACGGCTTCCACGGGTTCTCAGTCTCAGACATTTGAAGATCCCGCGTTTACGGCATGGGCGCAGCAGAATTTTCCGAACACTTTGGGAACGTCGTTGCTGACGAAGTATGCGCCGTCCAAAGCCACGGTGACCGGAGTAGCAGAAACTGCGGCGGATATCTTCCCAACCACTTGCGGAACCGCAGCCACGTTCGGTTTACCCTGCAACACGGCGATGATTGACAACGGGGTGTTCAACTCCGCCAGCTATCGGAACGGACTGCAGTGGAATGCCCGAATCGACAAATATTTTGGCACAGATCGTCTCTACGGAAACTTCTACCGAACCACATTAGACACGGACGCGCCAAGGGTACGACCTGCCTTTACGACGACAAACACCTTTACCACTGACTCCTTACAGGTAAACGAAACGCATACTTTTTCCGGTCACACGTTGAACGAGGCACTATTTGGGTACAACAAGGTACAAGGCCTCAACAACCTCACCGGTGATTTTACTGTTCCGGGTGTCGGCGTAGCGGGGCAGGGGGTGGGTTTCGGAGTGGGATTTGCCCAAGGGAATTTCATCCAACACAACTATCACTGGCGCGATGTGCTGACGCAAATCCAAGGCTCACACACTCTCAGATTTGGTTATGAGGGCCGCCGCGGGGACGATCTGGCGTTATTCGCCCCCGTCTACAATCAGCCCAACTTCAGCTTTGACAACCTGCTTGACCTTGTTCAGGACAACCCGCACACGGAGTCGGGATTGGCTTACAACGTTTTGACCGGCCAGCCGGAGAAGGGCCAGTACGAGTACGCCATTCTCACAAACGGTCTTTTCGCGGAAGATACATGGAAAGTCAAAAGGAATCTGACGCTAACCTTGGGATTGCGTTGGGATGATTATGGAAATCCTTATCCTCTTTCAGGAACGACCCTGGCAAACTTCCATCTCGGGCCAGGGGCAACTCTCGATGATCAGATCGCCAACGGTTTCATGACCCAACAGGGAAATGTATTTAATCACGCCTTGATGACTTTCAGCCCTCGATTCGGTTTTTCGTGGGATCCCACTGGGAAGGCAGATTGGGTCGTTCGCGGGGGCTTCGGCATTTATCATGATTGGACAACCTTGGGGAACGATGAGAATGGCCTCAAAGGAAATCCTCCAGGATTTGTTATACCGACATTCTTCCAAGGGTCAGCCACTCCGCCTATCTTTGCGCTGGGGACGAGCGCGACTACGCCAACTGGGTTTCCGTATCCGGCCCTGACTGGCTCCTCGCTCGACTCACACGGAGGAATCGTTGGCTCTCAGTTTAGTGTTGGAGGCCTGAATACAAACCTGGGCTCGCCTGTGACATATAGCTACACGGCGACCATGGAAAAAAGGGTCTTCCATGAACTCGTAGCCAGCGTCGGTTATTCCGGGTCGCAGTCGAGAAATTTGATTGAGGGGAGCGGACAACAGACAAATACTTCTTATGGCGTGGACATCAACCGTTTTGCGGGAGACCTCATCTTGAATTATCCCACTCCACAGCGACTCAATCCCAGCTTCGGCTCAATTACCTATGCGGAGAATGGTGCGGAGAGCGGTTACAACGCACTGATTCTTGGTTTGCGTGGCCGTTTTAAGAAGCGCGGATACTTCAACGCTTCCTACACGCGCTCCAGTTCCAAGGACGACGCTCAGATCTACCCAACGTTCACTAATCTTCATCAGTACTACAGCCCGTCGGTGTTCGACGCCCCGAACCGTTTTTCGTTGTCTTTGTCGTATGAAATTCCCGGCGTCAGTTCAAGCAACGCCTTTACACGGAGGGTCACGAACGGGTGGACCTTTAGCGACATCACCGTCTTCCAGTCGGCCTATCCATTCACGGTGTTTACGAATGCTTCTTTCCAACCAACGCTCAACGCTGGTGGGCAGGTGGTGGGTCTCCAGCCAGGAAGTGGCGACTACAACGCGGATGGGTTCAACTACGACTTTCCTAACGTCGCAAACTATTCCCAGGGAACCAGTCGAAGTGCTTTTCTGAACGGTGTATTCGCAGCGGGCAACTTCACTCAGCCTGCCATCGGAACAGAAGGAAACGAACAGCCCTACCGTTTCCGAGGGCCGAACTATTTCAACTTTGACATGAGCCTGGCGAAGAACACGCAGATTTACGAGCGATTGAATCTCCAGTTCCGTTTCGACTATTTCAACGTATTTAACCGAGCCAATCTGACGGGCATGGATGGTGACCTCGCCGACAGTACGTTTGGCAAAGCCACCTCACAGTTCAATCCGCGTTGGCTCCAACTCGGGATTACCCTGCGTTTCTAACATAGCACCACGTCGAGGAAGGAATGCCGGCTCACCCCCCGGCATTCCTTCGAGTTGCGCATGGACCGCAAACAAATCCACCTTAGGCGAAGAGCAGGATGACGAAGAAGCGTCTATCGGTTATTTCGAGGTCAATCATCGCTCTAGCGATTCTTGGTGGGCTCACTAACTGTTGCGCCGGACAAGGAGTCCAGCTAAATAACAACGAGCTAGTCGCACAATTCGGACCTCGTGGACTCGTCGCCATCACTGAACATGAGTCCGGTACCACCGTTCATTTTGCCTCCGATGAGTTCGCCATGGTTCTAGGCGGCGATTCAGTCGACAGCGCCCACCTTACCCCCACTGTGCGCAAGGAGGAAAGCGCCCTGGCGTATTACTACAGGGAGGCAGGCTATTCCGTAAAAGTAGTGTATGTGTTGCGCGAAGGGTGGAAGTTCTTGACGAAGCGCGTACAGATCATCGACAGCCCTGTGCCGACCTACACATTAACCCAGGTCGAACCGCTGCGACTGAGACTTCGTGAAGCAATTGTGAGTGGCCATTCGCCAGTGGCCTACCTTCCGCAGTTTGGGCTCAGTGCAGACGATCTGCTAAGAAGTATCCCAGACAGAGGGTTCGGGACGTTCCTTCGCTTAGAGCGCGAGCAGGGTTTGATGCTTATCGTTCAAAATCCCTTCCTTGAGATCGGACGAAGCGGCCAGGATACAACGATTCGCTATAGGCCCGGGATGTCTTGGCGCAAGGAATGGGGGCCTTGGTCGAGCGACTTGGCCGTGATCGGCCCTTACCGGCAAAGTGGCAATCGTATTCCTGCGCGGATGGTCTATGAGTGGAAATCTGCTCGCGACACTGCCGCTCGCGACGGCGCCGACACCAACGAAGTGCAAGCGTTCACGGAATGTTTGCGTCAATTCCTGCTGCATCCTTCGCCCGATCCCGTCAGTGTCGAGGTAGGGTGGACCCTGAACGACTACCAGATCGACGTGTCAACTGCGGAAGGCCGCGCAGAATACAAGCGAGTGATGGATACGGCTTCCAATCTCGGAGTTCAGAATCTCCTTTATGCGCCGTCGAACCACGACCTGGCATTGATGGAAAACGACGCAGACGACTGGAATTGGGAGCACGTGCTTTGGCTTGGGTTGGGTCAAAAAATTCGTAGGGGCGAATGGGATGTGGAGCGAAGCCCGATTCCCGCCGCGATCACAGAAATGCTCGACTATGCGAAAGCAAAACACTTAGGTGTGTTGGCGTACGTGTACCCCTCTTTGCCATTCGTCCAGAATCCCGGATGGATAGTTGACGATCCCAAAAAGCAGGTGAAGAATTCATACGCAACCTTATGCTCTCGCGAATTTCAGGACTTCCTTATCCACGAGTTAATCGCCTTCAAACGCCGCACCGGAATTGCCGGATATTCGTTTGACTATGCCTTTCTGAACATTCCGGGCAGCAGCTCCTACTCTCAGTGGTGGGGCTGGCGACGCGTGATGGAGTCTCTGCGTGAGGCTGAACCGGGAATTGTGATCGACGGGCGTCAAACCTATCAGACATACGGACCCTGGAGCTGGCTCGCCGGAAGTTATCCGCATCCCACGGGGAATGACGAGCAGCCGGAGAGCTTTACGCCATATCCTGATCTGCACTTCGACCGTGTCTCCGCAGACCGGACTCGCTTCGTAAATTACTGGTACAGAAACTACCAATTCGCGCCGGAGGAAGTCATACCTGGTTACATGACGCATCAAACTCCGCGCAATGTGAATGCCCCCGTGGCGGACTCGAAGGAAAGGGCTGAGAGTGTGTATGCGTCTTTTCGTAGGCGCGACTGGGATTACCTTGGCTACAAGTATTCGGTCCTCTCTTCCATTGCGACCGGAGGCTGGAACAACGTAGTCGATATGATCCCGGGCAGGGATCCATCCGAATTTGAACACTTTTCGGATGCGGACAGGTCGTGGATTCGGTACTGGCTTCAGTGGACGGTCAAAAACAAAGAGTTGTTGAAGCGAACCAAGACAATTCTTGGCCAGCCCGCAATGGGTCATGTCGATGGAACTGCATCTCTTGCCGGGGATCGTGGCTACGTGTTCCTGTTCAATCCCAACTACAAAACGCTGCCTGCTGAGTTCGCGTGGGATGAGACTGTCGGTCTGACGGCCGGCTCAGAATTTCTCCTTCGAGAACTCTATCCACAGGAGGGTCGGCTCATTGGGCAGCCGAACAGAGGGTTTTGGAAATATGCAGACCGTTTTTCTACGGAGCTGCAGGGCACGAGCGCGGTCGTTCTTGAGGTATTGCCTCTGACCGAACCCGCGAAAGACAACATGGTGTTTGGAGTGCAACCTTCGGAGCCTGCGCGGCCTCCGCAAGCCGCGCTTCAACATCACGTCGTGAAAATCGAGCACGCTCGCGGAGAGATAGGCACGGAAGCGGAAGTAGGCGTTCTATTGCGGAATGAAGATCAAGTGAAGGAACTGCAGATCAATGGGAAGACCGTGCCGTTTGTGAAGCATGAGCGATACATTTCCGCAGGGGTGAGATTTGCAGGCACAGCGTTTTCGCACTCGCAACAGATATCGCTAGTTGCCGAACCTGACGGATCGTTCAGTGGCACATTCACTGTGCCAACACGGATTGCGGAGCAACTAGCCAAGCGTCGGGAGCAGTGGCCCATTCCATGGTCGCAGGACGACTATAAGACCACGTGGCTGGTTCCAGAACGTCTTCTGCTGTTTCTGCAAATCGCGGAACCTAGCGACGCCATGGTCGTCAAAATCGAGATGGATGGCTCCGCGCTCCCTGTGAAGTGTGCGTATTCCTCGGTACGCGAACATCCCGAGTCGTTTGTCGGGTGGTACGTTGATATTTCCGGGATCGAAGCGGACAAAACCCATTCGATTCGCCTGGCGCTTCCTAAACTCGACCCCGGGCGTTTGCAGGGCCTCTTTTTCGACAACGTCGAAAACGAATACACTGAACGACTTTCAGCTAAGTAGATCGTATCTAAAACATTCTCGATTAACCCCGGAGCCCATATGTTTTTTTCATCACGGCGAACTTTTTTGAAAACCATAGGTGCGGCGATGGCTCTCTCCAAAACCAGGATTGTGGCCGCTGCGAGTCCAGTTGCCGCCGAGAAACGAACTCCAATGGCAGTTACCGTTGTTAATCGTGCGCCGCTCGGGAAGAACAATTTCTATCCGCTGCCCTTGACCGCCATCCGCCCGAAGGGATGGCTGCTCGAGCAGCTTCGGATTCAGGCGAATGGGCTGACCGGTCATCTCGATGAATTCTGGCCGGATGTGGGCCCGCGGAGCGGGTGGCTGGGTGGAGATGGTGAGTCATGGGAACGTGGGCCGTATTTCTTGGATGGGCTCTTACCTCTTGCGCACCTTCTTCAAGACGAGGCGTTGCTTGCAAAAGTCAACAAGTGGGTCGACTGGACGCTCGACCACCAGGTGGCCAACGGCATGATCGGTCCCGCAAGCAACGATGACTGGTGGCCTCGCATGGTCATGCTGAAGGTGCTCACGCAGCATGCGGAAGCGACCGGCGATCCTCGAGTGATACCGGCGATGCTGCGGTACTTTGCGTACCAGCTTCGCGAATTGCCCGGCCGCCCTCTCCGTGACTGGGGAAAATACCGGTGGCAGGATGCGCTGGTAAGTGTGATTTGGCTCTACAACCGCACGGGCGATCCGGATTTGCTCCGTCTCTGCGGGCTGCTACACAACCAGGGATACAACTGGAGAAAACAATTCGACGAATTTGAGTTTAAGCAAAAGGTCTCGGCAAAAGAGCTAGGGTTAGCACCGGGACATCTTCCGGGAGACCGAGCGATGCAGACGCATGGCGTGAACATCGCTATGGGTCTTAAGTCTTCTGCCCTGTGGTGGCTGTTCTCCGGAGACGCATCGGATCGCGGCGGAGTCGAACGTCAACTTTCCGGCTTGGATATGTACCACGGCATGCCTACCGGCATGTTCAGTGCTGACGAGCACCTTGCCGGGAAAAACCCATCGCAGGGAGTGGAACTTTGCGCAGTTGTTGAAAGCATGTTTTCACTGGAGCAGGCATTTGCCATTTTGGGGAGCCCCGCTCTCGCCGATCGGCTCGAGAAAATTGCCTACAACGCGCTCACAGGCACGCTTACGGATGACATGTGGGCTCATCAGTATGACCAGCAGCCCAACCAGATCGAATGCACCTTGGCCACGCGGCCTTGGACCACGAATGGTCCCGAATCGAACCTGTACGGTCTCGAGCCGAACTTCGGTTGCTGTACCGCGAACCTGCACCAAGGTTGGCCCAAGTTCGCCGCAAGCCTTTGGATGGCAGGTGCCCAAGGCGGCCTCGCGGCGATTGCGTATGCTCCTTGCGAACTCCGAACGCAAATCGAAGGTGTCCCCGTCATGATTCAGGAGGAAACGGAATATCCTTTCGAGGGCAGGATCGGCATAAAGCTACAACCCGCGAAAGCGCTTCGCTTTCCCATTTCTCTGCGCATCCCTGGGTGGGCCCAGGGCTCGACGATAAGAGTGAACGGCCAAGCTATCGAGTCGGTTCGAGCCGGTGAATTTGCCGTTCTATCCAGAGAGTGGAAATCCGGTGATCAGGTGGACCTTGTATTCCCAATGAAAATAGGCACAACGCGATCTTATAATGACTCTTTGGTGGTCGAACGCGGTTCCATTCTCTACTCTCTTAACGTCGAGACGGATTGGCAAAAACTCCGAGTCCGTGGGCTGACCGCCGATTGGGAAGCTCGACCCAAGTCCCCGTGGAACTATGGCGTCCAAAGCAAACAGGGTTTGACGCCATTCGCCCGTGAAGTGCAGGTAACCACAGTCTCCAAAAACATATTCAGCTTGGATGGCGCACCGGTAAGAATCGAGGTTCAGGGAAGGAAAATTCCTCAATGGAAGCCGGAAAACGGAGTAGCCGGAGAATTACCGCCCAGCCCCGTTTCGAGCAGCGAACCTTTAGAAACGCTGGTCTTGGTGCCATACGGAGCAGCGAAACTTCGAATCACGGCATTCCCCGAAATTGAGCAACCGGTCGCCGGTGCGACAAAATCGTAAGTGGCGACCTAGGAGGTTTTGGGTCTGCGGTAGGACTCATATGCGCCCAAGGTAGGCGTGCTACCTCTTGGAAGTCCTTGCTTTCAATCTCGTTTTTGAAAACAAAAGGCTTAGCAGAAAATTTGGTAATGGCTCGATGTATGAGAACGTGGCTCCGCATGCATCGAGGCCCCGTAATTTTCCCCACAGTCAAAAGGAGCCGAACGAGGCTTTTCGCAAATGCCGAAGATCGTCCGCGCAATCGGCTCACCAATTATCTGCGCTCTGCTTAAGGCTTCACCAACGAGGAAATTCGTTCCCACCGGTCGATCAGCGGCGCGCAACGCCGACATAAACTGCTGAGATGACCACAGACGGAATTGCTTTTGCGGAAAGATGAACCGATGCCTTACGCAATACCACTTCCACGGCGACCGCGACCGCGGTAGGCAGTATCGCCGGCCATGAAGACGTGGCAAAGTCTTTGAGAGTCGCCGCAGTGGAAATCCAGTCACCCGCCACGGACCAGCCGCTTAGAAGACCGATGCCAAGAAGAAAACCTCCCAACCGGATCCCAGCGCGCTCATCGCGATCGACTGTAATTGCATCGGAAATGGAGGTCAGAAGATCGATGGCAAGCCAAAGCCCGATGAACAGTGCTGAAGAGAGAACGGCCGAGAACAGAACGGCCTCTACTCCTGGCCCATTCCCGACGTTCGCTCCCGCGAAGGAACAGGACGGACCGGTCAGTGCGCCCATGACGGCCCAAGATGCAGCTCGATTCCCCCTCTCGAGAACGTCATCTTTGGCACTGATGGCCAAAAACGGAAAGATGAGTGACACTCCCCCTAGCCAGCCCGCGCCGACCAGAAGATAGAAACTGATGTAGAGAGCGTCAGTACGAACAGTCGTTGCGGCTAGTTTTGGCAAGGCGATCAAGATCAGCACCAGACAAACGAACGGAGCCGTTAGCAGAACCAGCCTTTTTGAAACTGGAGCACGGAGGCGGTTGACCGAGGCTATATCGCCGTACCAAGTCAGCCAACCTTTGAGGGACAAGAAGACAGATGCGATAAATGCGAAGATTTCCAAGTCTGACAACTCGAGGTTTTTTCCTCCCTAAATCGGATGATACATTTCCTGTGCGCGAACTCAATACTGAATTGTCGAATTTTGCAAAGCCTGCTGGCGCCGCTTGCACTAGAACGCGGGCATAGGTAAAGCACTGCGTTAACAGTGGATACAAAGCACGCTCAAAAGGTCAATCTCGAAAGCGTGCGCGCCATTGCGTCGGAAGCAACGGGCTGTGGAACTTTGTAAACTACCGCGGCTAGAGGCGAGGATCGACTGGCTCGCTTTCGAGGGCCAGCACACCGAAGACGCATTCATGTACCCGGCGGAGAGGCTCTTGTCGGACAAATCGTTCGAGAGCTTCAATGCCAAGAGCGAACTCGCGGAGCGCCAGAGAGCGTTTGGTAGACACCGAACGGCTACGCAGCCGCTCCAAATTTTCTGGCAACAGATATTCCGGTCCATAAATAATTCTTAAGTATTCAGGGCCGCGGCATTTGACGGCGGGCTGGGTTAGGCCACGGCGTCCGCGCACGATGAAATCCAGCGGCTTGACGACCATACCTTCGCCGCCACGCCCGGTCAGTTCTTCCCACCAAAGAATCACTTCTTCCACACTCGTAGTTTCTGTAACGTCGACGACTTTGTATGGAGTGGCCAGCAGCAGGCCATCACCCGCTTTGCAAATCTCTGCGAGCTTTTCCATATGCCACACGTGGTCTCGCTGGACATGGACTTGGCCTTCCGTGGCAAGCAGGTGGAATGGCGCCAGCCTCAGGTCGCTGACAGATCGCACCGGCCAACAGTAGTGACGATACGAATCGACATAGCGACTCGCAGCTTCCAGGCGATGCCGATTGAATTCGAGCAGAGGCAGAGCGTCCGCGCGCTTCGATACCAGCTGCTCCAGCGCTGAAACTACCGCCGTAAGGGATGCCTTGGCAGCCGAGCCCACGGCCGCATACTGCTGTCGCAGCAATTCCTGTGCCTTCGCGGACCAGGGCATTAACTCCGCGTCGATACAAATCCAGTCCGTCTGAAACTGGTCCCAAAAGCCTGCCGCGTCCACGGCCCCGCGTACCTTTTGAAGGAACTCTTGTTCGATCTTCGCATCATCGAAGAAGCGTCTTCCCGTGCGCGTGTAACACATTCCGAATCCTTCTCCCAGGACACCGAAACGCCGCCTCGCCATTTCCTCGTCT
>Ga0210410_10005519_pt1 | contig 11010 bp, 23 predicted proteins | sample IncBWC4MmetaG_FD_161058 | JGI IMG/M metagenome (GOLD analysis project Ga0210410, IMG submission 161058) | Forest soil microbial communities from Barre Woods Harvard Forest LTER site, Petersham, Massachusetts, United States - Inc-BW-C-4-M | ecosystem: Environmental > Terrestrial > Soil >... | reverse complement strand
GCCTATTTCCTCCGATGCAGGGATGACTTTGCTTGAGTTGATCATCGCCTGCACCATCCTCTTGATTATCTCGGCGTCCGCGTTACCGATCGCGCGATTTACGGTTATGCGCAAGAAAGAGGCGGAACTTCGTTACGACCTGCGGCAAATGCGGGATGCGATCGACAAGTACAAGGATTATGCGGACAGCGGGAAAATCCGCACGGAAGTCGGCAGCGAGAACTACCCTCCGGACCTGGAAACGCTGGTGAAGGGCGTGCAACTTGGCGCTGGAAACGAGCACAAGCTGCGGTTCCTGAGAAAGATTCCTGTCGATCCGATGACCGGACATGCCGAGTGGGGATTGCGGGCGGTACAGGATGATATGGACTCGACCAGTTGGGGCGGCAAGAATGTTTATGATGTGTATTCGAAGTCGACGGCGCAAGCCGCGGACGGGACCAAATACTCGGATTGGTAGGCCAAACAAGGATTGCCCATGAGGATACGACGAAAACTTGTGGATGACCGGTTGATTGCGCGGCTGCGTGGAAGCAGCGAATTGTCCACAGGGTTTACGCTCATCGAACTGATGATCGTAATTGCCATCATTTTCATTTTGCTGGGGCTGGCGGCCGGGCAATATCGACTGTCCGTCGTGCGCGCGCGCGAAGCGGCGCTGATGGATGATCTTCATGTGATGCGCGAAGCCATCGACAATTTCACCGTCGATAAGCAGGCGGCGCCGCAGTCGGTCGAAGACCTACACAATGCCGGGTACTTGCGCGACGTGCCCATAGATCCGATGACAAATGCGCCGGACTGGCAACCGAAGTTCGAGGATGTTGTGCTCAGTCCGGACCAGTCCGGCACGGGTATGACTGACGTCCATTCCAACTCGGACAAGGTCTCCCCATTCACGCAAACCGCGTACAATTCGTGGTAACTGCTTCCCTGCTGGCACTTTCTCAGTAACGGTCAATCGCAAAGATTATTCACGCAAGTTTGCAGGCAGATTGCGCTTATTTGACGGAACCGTCTGCGTCCGCTATAGTCATGGTGCGGGGTGGAGCAGCCTGGTAGCTCGTCGGGCTCATAACCCGAAGGTCGTCAGTTCAAATCTGACCCCCGCAACCAATCGAAGAAGTTGAAATCAAAAGGCTTCCGGTAACTCCAGCCGGAAGCCTTTTTCCTTTGAAATGCCCGATTGTCCGAGTTTTGTCCGAGTTCTCGAAACCTACTTGGCGACTGCCTTGCGGAACTCCGCAACTTTGGTTTGGGCAGCGAGTAAGTCGGCACTCGAAACAATCGCGTACCTAGAAAATACGGAGTCAGTGAGATGCCCTGTGAAAGCGCGCGCGGTCACTTGGGGAATTCCGGCCGCGACGAGTCGGCGAGCGCATGACCGGCGCAAGTCGTGGAAGAGTTTCCCCGTACAATTCGCTTTCCTTGTTGCCGTCGCCCATGATTTCTTAAAGTCACCGACGCGCTGGCCATCGCCACGGTGAAAAATTGTTTCGCTGAGTTGCGCTGTGCCGTCGAGAGAGAGCACGCGGCGCGCTTTCTTCCGCCGTTCGATGATCGTTGCGAGTTCCGTGCCCAGAGGAATGACACGCGCTTTGCCATTCTTGCAAATCGTGCCGGGGATATGCAGTTCGTTGCCTTGCACCATATCCCACGTCAGCGCGGCAATTTCCGATTTTCTCTGGCCAGTCGCCGCGCCCCACTCGACAAAATCGCGCAGCCCATCATCCGGCAAGTTCTCCAGTACCGCGTCAATTTCCGCTTCGCTGAAAAATCCTTGCCGCGCGTTGCCCGCTTCCGAGAGCTTGCGAATGAACGGCACACGCGAGAGAGTCCCGCGCCGGACCGCAAGCGCGAAGGCTTGCGAAACCATTTGTAAGCGGCGGTTGACACTTGCGGGCGCATACTGTTCGGCAAGTTTCTCTCCGATATACTGGTCGATTTTTTCAGCCGTGATCGAAATGGCCAGTTGGCCACCAAAATCCTTCCGCGCGGTTTCGATGTAGGAAAGATTTTGGGGACTCGCCTTGCCGCGGAGTTCGTAGTCGCTTTTCAATCCGTCGAGCAAGTCGCCGACGGTGAGCCGCCGGGATTGAGGCGTCTCGAATGCGCGCGCACCGATTTCGTCCGCGTGCACTTCCTTGAGCCGCGCTCGCAAGAATTTGTCGGCAGTCGCCTGGTCGTTAGTGTTTTTGCCGTCTTTGCCCTTCGCGGATTCGCGGATTTCTTGGCCGCGCAAGCTGTAACTCACCCACAGCCACGCGCCACGTGGGAAAATTCTGCCGTCGCCTCTCATGACTCACGCTCCTTTGTCGTCACGCTCTCGTACACGGAGTCAAAAAGTTTCTCTACTCTCTTGAGGTCACGCGCGCCTTCTTCCCCGACGAAAGAAGCATTCGCGTTGTCGGCGATCCGCTGCTGAATCGCGGCAAGCAGAATCAGTCCGGCTTTGAGTGTGCGCACCAGTTCTCGGTCAGCCATAGCTACTTACCCCCCTTCTTGTTCCAACGTCTCGCCGCGCCTTTTTTGCCGATAGCGGAGAGTTCTTCCTTGCTGAGATTCTTGGCCCGAGCCGTACCGCCCCTCTTCCCGAGTTCGACAGCCGCTTTGTTTTTGATAGCCTTCTTGTGCCGGGCGTGTGCAGACGCTAAAGCCGCCTCACGCTGCAAACGAGCGAACATTTTCCGACCCTCAACTTCTCCGTACTTCTCTATGTAACTAGCCAGTCGTCGCATCCAATCTCCTTTGCCTAGCGCTAGGCACTTCTAAACACCAGTATAGCTAACGCTAGGCATCGAGTCAAGTTGTATTACCGACGGCTTAGACTAGCCGCCCCTCGTAGATAGGGACTTCTACTTCGGGACCGAGTAGCCTGTGACCTTTAACAATCGCGACAATTTCTTCCCCGATTTGAAGATAATGGGCGGTGTCTCCTCCGATGGTGACAGTGAGAACGGACTGAACTGCTTTATCATTGTGGAATACTACCGTTGCAGTATCCGTTTTTTTGTCAACGAATACGCCTGCCCTCCAGAAAGGCCCGCCCGGGAACCGCAGACACTTATCCCGCCAAACTCCCAACGTCGCATCGTTCATTTTGTTTCTCCTTTTTTATTTTGATTTTTTCAAATACAGATCGAGCCCACTGCTACTAAACAAAAGTTTGCGGCCCACCCGCCGAGTGAACGGCAATCGGCGAGAGTGTCGATACAGATAATTTTGGGAACAATTCAGCCGCGCGGCTGTTTGTTCAACATTGAGGAGTTCATCGGGCTTGGACTCGACCGCGGGTGCGGTGATCCGCGCGAGTGCGGTGACACGAATTTGTTCGAGTTCGCCAAGGAAGAGCGGGAGTTCTTCCAGCGGAAGCGTCCTGGCGAGGTCAAGCGCGGGTTGTAGTTGTGTCCTCACTCACTACTTTACTCCCCACTCTTAAAAGGTGAAAGGTCGCGCCAGAAAACAAAAAGCGCACTCCCAAACAACAAGAGTGCGCTTGGTTGGTGCTCGCGCGTTCTCGGCCTACTGCTACTTTTCCGGCCTAAATCTTTTACTCAACCGCAGATTTTACTGGCATGCGTTCTATTTTTAAGGTAGATAGAGTATAGCATGCTTGTCAACAGTAACCGTATAATACTTAGGCCCTAAGTTTATCGGAAAGAGAGAACGGGAATGGAAACGCAAACGCAAGCACCCATCATCGAACGACCAAAGAAGCGGTCACCGCGCCGGATAGCCGCGGCATTGCATCTGCCTCGCACAACGTATCGGCGCATGCGCCAAAGAGCCGCGAGCGAAGGCTTGAGTTTCGGAACGTGGCTCAAACGCGCTGCCCTCAAAGAATTGCGACGCAAATCAACACTGTAGGAAAAGAAGAGAGCCGTAGTGGACGCTATTCCCAAGCAAGAAAACAATCAGTGGTGGTTCATCGAGAACCTGATCGCCGAGCTCGCCGCGCCGCCCCGCGTCAAATATCTTCTCACCCTCGTCCATCGGCACACGAATGCGCGCAAGGGCTTCGCTTGGGCCAGCCAAAAAGAACTCGCCCGCGAAATGAATGTCAGCGTCCGAACGGTGGAGCGCGTTTGGTCGGCGGCGACGGCACTAGGGGTCTTGAAAGTGCGCCGCGTTCGTACCGGCAAGAACCCTGCCGACCAGCACAACGAATATTCGCTCAACCTCGACCGGCTAAAGGAGTTGCAAAGCGCGAGGCAACACCCGACAAAAATGGCGGCTGTTCAGACCGAACACCCGACAGAGATGTCGGATGAACACCCGACAAAACTGGCGTCGAACACCCGACAAAATGGGCAGGAACACCCGACAAAACGTGTTCGAACACCCGTCACCAGTGTCGGAATAGGTTTTGAAGTAAAGCAGGTAGTGAGTACTTCAGGTAGAGAAAAGGCAGTTAGCTCGCCGCTTGGCTCGCCAACGGCCTACATCGCCCCACCGCCCGCACCCATCCTCACCCTCGCGGAAGCATCGCCGATTATCCTCAATGCCTTGAACGGAGCCGGAAGGAACGGGCTCAACAGTATCGAACTCGCTGCCTTCTTCGGCGCTACTGATCCAGACACCCGCTACAAAACCCGTGATCGCGTCAATCAAATCCTCGCTGCCCTGCGGAAAAAAAATCATCGCATCCAACTCATCGGCGACCATCCACATAAGCGCTACGTGCTGAAAACCTAAGAAAGTGCCCCTGCCCTCGCGCGCAAGAGACGGCGGCCCCAGTAACACTTTGATGTCCGTCTAAATGCATTTCTCAACGCGAATGGAGCGCGTGAAAATGCTGCCAGTGCTACATTTGGGTGCAACTCCGCGCGCGAGCGCGTTGGGAACGCAACCCGATGCGCCGCGGAATCCCCTTGCGAATCAATGCGTTGCTGGCCGCTGTCCGAGAGTTGTCCGTGAGAATCCGCTGTTCTGCGATGACCCGGCGCTCCTCATAACTTCTGAGAGAGGCTCGAATGGGGAAGGCCCCTTCGCTCCCTCGGGGCTGCGCGAGATTTGCGCGAAATTGTTTCGAGACGATTTTTTGGCAGGATAAGAGGCGGCGATGGCGAGAAAACGCCTCTACGGGCCGTTTGCGTTGCAGGGAATGGCAATCCTAGGCGTGTGCTGGCTGATCAGAATTCCGCGCGCGTTCGGCATCTTCGACGAGAGCAGCATCGAAAAATGAATCCGCGGTGCTTTCATCAAAGGGGACGGCTCTTGGATTTCCCATGAGACTAATTGCAATAGATTCGTATGTGACAACTAGCAGCGTGTCGTTGGGCCGGATTTCAGAGGGGACGGACTCGCCCGGCCATTGGACGAAAATTCGGCCGAAACTATCGTCGTTTTTGCCTCTCTTGGCTTTGAGGCGGGCGGCCTTCCATAGAGGGAAACAGCGTTTGCTATGCCGGTGGACGCTGCTTCGATGGAAGCCGGTCTGTTGCGCGATCACGTCGAGGGCGGTTTTCTTTTCGAGCAAGTCGTTGATGATGCTCGCGGCTTCGGTTGAATCGCAGATGGAGCACGTTGGCATGGGCCGAGTGTAGCACTCTTCCTCACAACTTTTGCGATGGTCACACCTGGCCGCGAGAGATTGAGCCGCGGGGTTTTGCGCGATAGCGGGGCCGTCGAAAAAACTAAACGTGGGGGATTCCATGCGGCGCAAATTTGTGAAAGCCTCTCTGGCATGTGGCCGTTTGAACAGAATCGCCAACAAATTCTCGAGCGGCCAGAGCCGCCCGTCGATCGCGGCGCGGAAACGCTCGCGACAGTCCGCAAGTTGAAAGCCGAGCTCGACGCAGTAGACCGTGACATGCTCGCTTTCAAAACAAAATACAAAATCAAGACGAATCGGTTTGGAGTGTTGTTGAGCGTCGAGTCGCCCACGATGAATGGATACGCGCCGATTCGATGCGAATGGGACGCGCTGTTGCGACGGCGCGACAACGCCGTGGCGCGATGGCACCAAGCACTGCACGAATGGAGCGAAGCGAAGGAGGCAATAAAGTGAAATTCAACGTTCCGTTAGAACTTCAGGAAGCCTTTGGCAGCGCGGCCGATGACGAGGTGACTGGCGATGTGCCGGACGCGTTCGCAAACATTTTTTCTGAGGCTGCGCTCGGCGCGTTCCTCGGGCCAGGCGCAAGCGGCCAGCAGCATGCTCACAACCTCGCGGTCGAGGCTGCGGAGCGCGACGCATCCATCGCCGCGCACTACAAAAAAATCGCGGAGGCCGCGGCGAAGAAAGTTTCTGCCGGCAACGCCAGCCTCGAAAAGCGCGCCCGCCGCCGTGTCGTAGCAGGCGATGCGTCCGACGCGCGCAAAGTCGCGCGGACAGAAACGACCAGATACAGCTCGGGCAAAGTGCTCATTGCCGAAATTGATCAAAACGGCGAAGTCATCCGCGTAGTTGAGGAGCACGCATGAGCGGCGAGCCGCGCTACTCGCAACCGCTTCCACCTTCGTATCGGCATTCTGGCGAGGATGGAGTGGTATTCGCGGGTTTCGTGGACGGTGAACCTGGATTTATTCTGCGCCGCGGGCGTAAAAAAAAGGAAATTCAAACCGAAGCGACGCGCGAGAATTCGGCGAACGAAAGGCCGCGCGGATTTTTCGCATCGTTCGCAAGACTGATGTTCGGAGGCAGACAATGAAAGTACTCTTGCACAAACACTTCACGCGTGAGGGCGAGCATCACATTGCGAAGGCGAAGCATCACCGCGCGATAGCGGAGCACGCTGGAAAAGTTCTGGACATGCACAAAGCGGCGGCGGCGGACATGGAGGGCTTGGACGAGTTGCTGCAATCGTACATCGATGAGCACGCCGCTGTCGCTGCCGAGCACGCGGACTATGCCACGCATTGCCTCAAGTGTGCGAAGGCGTGCTCGACAAGTGGCAAAGCCGCGGGCATGGATGATGACCTGGACGCATTAATTCCGTCGTCGATTTCTGGCGTCGCGCCGGATGTGCCGCCAAACATTCGCGCCGTCGCCCGATTCGGCTCGCCCGCCGTTCCGAGCAAGGCCGACGCGACAGTTGCAAAAATCTTCGGCACGGATGAAGTCGAGTAAGAGTCTGGAATCAGAAGGGGGATTTTTCGATGCCAAATTACATCCAGCCGAACACCGGCAATCCAGCGCCGAATCCCGCAGTCGTCGTGCAACCGCATCAACTCGCCAGCGCGGGCGGCAACCCGATGGCTTTGACTTGGCCGGTACCGCGTCACGTCGAAAAACTTTCCGACAAAGATGATCCGCAAGGAACTGGCCGCGCGGGAAAAAGCGGAAAAGGAGGCCCCGGTTAATGGCCGCGCCAACTCAAATCAGCGTGACTTTTTTGACCTACACGAACGCTTCGCCAACGGTCATCTCGATAGCGACGCAAGTGATTCCAGTTCCAACGGCGCTGCAAAATTTAGATTCCGGGCAAACCGCCGCGGCCCAGACGGGTTATAACGCGCTGGACACTTTACTTGGCGCGATCACGCGGCGCGGAGGCATCACCTTCACCGATGCAACTGGAACCTCACCCGTGTCTGTTTTCATTCCGTTGTCGGCAATCGTAAAAATTACGGCACCGTAAGGAGGCAACGTGTCGCAAGTTACAAAAGGTTTGATTTTGGGCGCACCTGGCCCCGTGGGCAGCCCGGCAATTCTGGATATGTACGGCATGGGTTCGCCGCTGACAAATCCTGACCCGAATATTTCGGGAGCGCAGGTTGGTTCGACGTATCGCGATTACGTGAACGGAAATCTGTGGTTCAAGACGCTGACCGGTTGGCAGCAGATCACGATTCCATAAAAAATAACTCTTGGAGCCGAGTCTAAGTGGCCACGCCAACGCAAACAGTTCAAGCGCCGAACGAAATAACAATTCGGATCAGGAAGGAGATACTAGTCTCCTTTTTCGAAATGGCCGCAGCGACATCCACGCGCCCGGAGGGACTTGCAGAGCAACTTGTCGAGGCAGGCGTTGCGGATTTCCGGTTGCGACAAATCACCAGAGAATCTCCACTCGCTCCGCGAGGCGCGCTCGCGCCGACACCGACCGAGGTCTGGCGTCGAAAAGTCGATGCAATAAAAATGCAAAGAATTTTGCACCTGCTCGATCAGGCCGTATCCGTCGTCGACATTGCCGTGCGGACCGGCGTGAGCAGCGGCACGATTCGGCGCGTTGCGGAGATTCGACAGTTAAATACAAATCGCACGCAAGTTCCGCGAGTATCTTCCTCGCGGGGAAGCCGCGGCGCGCCGACCCTGTTCGGGCAGGGAGAGAGGCGGCCGTGAGAAAAGAAAATCCGGCGACCCGCTGGCACTTGAGCGGCACGGAGAAAAAACAAATTCGCAGATTGACTCTCGGGGGTGTGCGTCAGAGTGAAATCGCCCGCACGTTGGGGATCACAGCGCCTTCGATATCCAAAGCGCAGCGCGCGATGGGTTTGCCCACTCGGTTGGTGGTTCCCGAAAAGAAAATCATGGAACTGTTCGAGCAAGGATGGGGCGGCCACAGAATCAGCAAACATCTGCACGTCCCTGCAAACCAAGTTTACGCCCTAGCACACAAGAATCATTTTCACCGCGCGGACAACGCGGGTTATCCGACACCGTTGGAGAATGAAGCGCGCTTTGTTGAAGCCGTCCGCCAGCGCGAAGGCTACATTCGAACCTTGGCGAAAAAATACGGCATCGGACAAGTCAAGGCGCAACGGCTCGCGCGGCAAGTGCTGGCAACTGAGCGCTTCCGGCCAGGCGCGTGCAAGCCGCCGTTAAGCAGCGATTTTCCGCAGAAGCATTTCAGAAAAAAGATGGGTCAACACGTATGAAAAATCAGCCCGTCACGTCGAGACAGCGGGCGCTGATTAAAAAGTGGACGCTCGCGGGCAAGTTGGAACAGCAAGAAATCGCCGCCCGACTCGACCTAACCCGCGCCGGGGTTTGGATGGTACAAAGAGAGTTGCGGGTGCGTCAGCGCGTATCCGACCGCGAGCCTCTTTCCCAAAAGACACAAAATAAAATCAGCGCGATGCTCAAGAAAAACTTGGGACGGATTCGCATCTCGCGCGAGACCGGTGTAACGCTGGGGAAAATCGACGGCATCGCGCGGCGCATTCACTTCCGCCGACGACGGGGCAGTGTGGGTGTTGGCTACCGGCTTCGCAAACCGGAAATCGCTCGCATTCGGGAAGCGCTGTCCGAATCCGAACGGACTCTTTGCAAGAGATTTCACGTCTCCCGTTGGTGGTTGCGTAAATTCCGCCTGGGGAGTTTTTCAAGGAAACCAAAATGACAGAACAAACGGAGACCTTGTCCGACTAGTCGAGCGTTTCGCCGCGATCTGGTACAACGGACGCATTCCTTCCGACCGCGCGCTCTTTGTTGCCCGATTGGTTGAAAGCTATATGCCGGAGAGCTTGCGAGACCTCAGTCCTTACACGGCGGAAGAGTGGTTGCGGGAAAGAGATAGCGTCGCCGAGCATTTAACCGCCGCGGTCGATTGCGTTGCCCGCACGCAAGCGGCGCGCTGGCAAAATTGAGACCGACAGAAAATCTAACTAGCCACTCTTCGAACGCGATTCCCGCGGCAATAGTAGGTACCTCTCGGTATTTTTTCTGACGGCTGGTGATGCTTGAACATCTCCCATTCGTCGGTGCGGGCAATCATCACACGGCGCATCAACCACCCAAACATAAAGCCCGCATACTCTTCCTGGTCTGCGGAGAAACCTTCGCAGGCATCGTATAGCGGCTCAAATTCTGTATTTTGCCAGTTGGTTCCCGGTACCCAACTGGAGTTCGTGAAGTCGTCTTCCGTGTTTCCTATTAAGTCCGCTCGTCGATTCAATTCATCTTCCATTGCCTGAATCTGTCCGGTCGTCAGTTGAGCGAGCACTCTGTCCAACTCATCCTCGTTGCGTTGGGGGATCGTCACCACTTCCCCGCTCACCATTTCTTTCAGCATGTTTTCTCCTTCTTGCTTCCGGCCAGCGGCTGGCGTTAAACCTGACGATACACAAAAAGTGAAGAGTTACAGCGTCAGACTCATCGGCAAAAGTGATTCAGCGCCGACTGACTGCCAGTCTATGAAGGTCCAGAAATTCCCGAACCGATAACGAACGGCTGGAAATGAATTGCTCTGCTTCCGCGTGCCAGCGCCCCAGCCGAATTCCTCTCGGAGTCATGTCGAGATAGGAAGGCGTTTGTCCAGGCTGCATCTGTGGCATCGGAGCCGCCCACCACACGGGCGTTGCGTCTTCGCCCTTGACGTACAGAAGGCGTGGACCATCGGCGAGCGTTATCTCCACATCAGTTTCCTCGCGCGCGGAAATGTACTCCGCCGCTTTCAAAACATCATCCGCAAGTCGTAGGTCAGACATTTTCGTTCCCTTCTCCAAAAAACTTACCCCCTACCAGTCTGTGGAGTCAACTGTCCGAGTTCTGTCCGAGAACGGCAAGCAAAAGGGTACAAAAGCAAGCCAACGGAGATGCGCGATTCCCCTTTGTTTTGTTGGGTTTCGTTGTATGGGGTTGTACCGCGTGTAGGCCGAAATTGCGCTCATAACCCGAAGGTCGTCAGTTCAAATCTGACCCCCGCAACCAATCTTACTGATTTACAAGGGCTTGTTGGACTCCACCAGCAAGCCCTTCTTCTTTTTGGGAAAGATTTGGGAAAGAAATCACTTTTCCCTTATCAATCTCAGGCCATCCACTGCCGAAGAGTTCACCTAATTTTTTCGCCGCATCTCGCTCATCCTCGGTGAAAGTATGAGTGTAATTGTCCGTCACACTGTTCCCGCTATGGCCGAGACGTTGCCTGCGAATCTGCTGTGGGATACCTAGAGAATCCATTGCCGTGGCATTCGTGTGGCGAAAAGAGTGCAGACCTAAGTCGCAATCGTTGCGCAATCCCGCCCGTTTGCTTTCGATTCGTATAGACAGGCGTCGGCGGTCTGGAAGAGTTCTTCGCCCGTCAATCCGTTTTCTGGATAAGCCGCAATGCCAACGGAAAACGT
>Ga0210410_10005517_pt1 | contig 11011 bp, 3 predicted proteins | sample IncBWC4MmetaG_FD_161058 | JGI IMG/M metagenome (GOLD analysis project Ga0210410, IMG submission 161058) | Forest soil microbial communities from Barre Woods Harvard Forest LTER site, Petersham, Massachusetts, United States - Inc-BW-C-4-M | ecosystem: Environmental > Terrestrial > Soil >... | reverse complement strand
CGGGTGCACGAGCAAGGCCTGATCCACAAAGGCATCAAGCCGGCAAATATCCTGGCGGACCCGGCAAGCGGCGGCGTGTGGCTGACGGGGTTCGGCATTGCCTCGCGTCTGCCGCGCGAGCATCAAACCCCCGCGCCGCCGGAGGTGATCGCCGGGACGCTTGCCTACATGGCGCCGGAACAAACCGGCAGGATGAACCGCTCCGTGGACTCCCGCAGCGATCTCTATTCGCTGGGAGTCACCTTTTACGAAATGTTGACCGGGCAGCTTCCCTTCATCGCCGGCGATCCGATGGAGTGGGTACACTGCCATATCGCCCGGCAACCGGTGCCGCCCAACGAGCGCGTCGCGGGCGTCCCGGGGCCGCTCTCGGCAATCGTGATGAAGCTCCTCGCCAAGACCGGCGAGGATCGCTACCAGACCGCCCCCGGTGTCGAGGCCGATCTCCGGCGCTGTCTTGCGGCATGGGAGGCCCATGGCCGGATCGAGCCATTTGCGCCGGGCGCGCACGACCCGTCGGACCGGCTGCTGATCCCGGAGAAACTGTATGGGCGGGAGCGCGAGATCGATGCCCTGCTCTCAGCCTTCGACCGCGTCGTGGCCCACGGCACACCAGAACTCGTGCTCGTATCCGGTTATTCCGGCGTCGGTAAATCTTCCGTGGTGAATGAGCTGCACAAGGCGCTGGTTTCGCCGCGCGGCCTGTTCGCCTCCGGCAAGTTCGACCAGTACAAGCGCGACATCCCGTACGCGACCTTGGCACAAGCCTTCCAGACCCTCGTCCGTCAGATCCTCGCCAAGAGCGAAGCGGAGGTGGGCCAGTGGCGGGGCGCGCTGGAGGACGCGGTAGGCCCGAACGGCCAGCTCATCGTCAACCTCATCCCCGAGGTCGAGTTTGTCATCGGGAAACAGCCTCCCGTTCCGGACCTTCCGCCGCAGGATGCGCAGAACCGCTTCCAGATGGTACTGCGACGCTTCCTCGGCGTATTCGCGCGCAAGGAGCACCCGCTCGCGCTGTTCCTCGACGATTTGCAATGGCTGGACGCGGCAACTCTCGAACTGCTGGAGCAGTTGATCACCGATCCGGATGTGCGGCACGTCCTGCTGGTCGGGGCCTACCGCAACAACGAGGTCAGTCCGTCTCACCCGCTCATGCGGACGCTGGAGGCGATCCGCAAGACGCGAGCGAGGATGCAAGAGATTGTGCTGGCACCCCTCGAGCTCGACGATGTTGGCCGACTCGTGGTCGATTCTCTCCACTGCAATCGGGATTCCGCGCATCCTCTGGCGCAGCTGGTGCACGAGAAAACCGGCGGCAATCCGTTCTTCGCAATCCAATTCCTCACGGGGCTGGCCGAGGAAGGGCTCCTCGCGTTCGACGCGGACGCGGCGACCTGGATCTCGGACTTGGCGCGCATCCGCGCCAAAGGCTACACCGACAACGTGGTGGATTTCATGGTCGCGAAGCTGAAGCGGTTGTCCGACACGACGCAGCAAGCACTCAAGCAACTCGCCTGCCTGGGGAACGTGGCCGAGATTGCCACCCTGACCCGGGTTCACGGGGTATCGGAAGCGGGGATCCACACGGCGCTCTGGGAGGCTGCCAGCACGGGGTTGATACTCCGCCTGGACAGATCCTACGCATTCCTCCACGACCGCGTTCAGGAGGCGGCCTACGCGCTCATCCCTGAAGACGAGCGGGCAGCAGCACATCTTCAGATTGGCCGAGTGCTTGCATCACAAGCACCGTCGGAGGAGCTAGAGGAGAAGATCTTCGAGATTGTGAACCAGCTCGACCGCGGCGCCACCCTGATCCATTCGAGGGAAGAGCGCGACCGGGTCGCCGAGCTCAATCTTATTGCAGGCAAGCGCGCAAAGACTTCAACGGCCTACGCCTCGGCGCTGAGCTATCTCGCAGCCGGCCGCGCACTGCTGACGGAGGACAGCTGGGAGCAGCAATACGAGCTCACCTTTTCGATCGAGTACCACCAGGCCGAATGCGAACTGCTGACCGCCGATCTGGCGGCGGCTGAAGAACGCCTCATCATGCTTTCGCGCCGCGCCGGAAACCTCGTCGACATCGCCGCCGTGGCGTGCTTGCGGCTGACGCTGTATACGACCTTGGATCGCAGCGACCGCGGCGTGGAGGTATGCCTTGAATACCTCCAAAGGGGTGGTGTTCGCTGGTCGCCGCATCCCATAGCGGAGGAGGTCCGGCACGAATATGATCGGATATGGCAACAGGTCGGGACCCGCTCCATAGAGGAACTCGTCGACTTGCCGTTGATGAGCAATCGGGAGGTCCGCGCGACTCTCGATGTTCTGACCGAGGTCGTGACGCCGGCATTGTTTACCGATGAGAACCTGCTCTCACTCGTGATTTGCCGGATGGTCAATCTCAGCCTCGAGCACGGTAACAGCGATGGATCGTGCTTCGCTTACGTCTGGCTTGGCATGATTCTCGGACCGCACTTTGGCGATTACCGGGCTGGATTCCGATTCGGCAGGCTTGGCTACGATTTGGTGGAGAAGCATGGACTGCATCGCTACCAAGCCCGTGCCTACATGTCCTTCGGGAATCTTGTTATGCCCTGGACGAGGCACATCCAAACCGGCCGTGATTTGGTGCGTCGCGCCTTCGACGCCGCAAACAAGATCGGCGACCTCACCTTTGCGGCTTACAGCTGCAACAACCTGAACACGAATCTCATCGCAACCGGAGATCCGCTCGGCGATGCGCAACGCGAAGCCGAAAATGGGCTCGACTTTGCGCGGAGGGCGCGGTTTGGTCTCGTTATCGATATTATCACCGCGCAGCTCGGGTTGATGCGGACCCTGCGCGGCCTGACGCCGGAATTCGGCTCCTTCAATGATGAACGGTTCAACGAGAGCCAGTTCGAAGATCACTTGCAGAGTGATCCACGTTTGGCCCTTCCTGAATGCTGGTATTGGGTTCGTAAGCTGCAAGCGCGCGTTTACGCAAACGACTATGCTTCCGCTATCGAGGCAGCATCGAAGGCGCAGCAACTTCTCTGGACGTCGCCCTCATTCTTTGAGGTGGCGGAATTCCATTTTTATGACGCACTCGCGCGAGCGGCACAGTGCGACGCGACATCAGCCGACGAGCGGGCCCGGCATCTGGAGACACTGGCCGCCCATCACAAGCAGCTCGAGGTGTGGGCAGAGAACTGCCCCGAGAATTTCGCGAACCGTGCGACGCTGGTCGCCGCCGAGATCGCTCGTCTCGAAGGCCGGGAGCTCGATGCCGAGCGCCTCTACGAACAGGCCATCCGCTCGGCCCGCGCCAACGGTTTTATTCACAATGAAGCGCTGGCCAATGAAGTCGCTTCCCGCTTTTACGCGGCGCGTGGCTTCGAAAAGATTGCCCGCGTGTATTTGCAGGACGCCCGCTACGGCTATCTGCGTTGGGGAGCCGATGGCAAGGTGCGCCAACTGGAACAGCTCCATCCGCATCTGCGCGACGCAGCAGTCCCTGCATCTCGCACTGCTACCATTGGCGCACCCGTCGAGCGGCTGGATGTCGGTACGGTGCTCAAGGCCGCGCAGGCGGTGTCCGGCGAGATCGTCCTCGGTGAGCTCATCAAGACGCTGCTGGGGATCGCGATCGAGCATGCCGGCGCCGAGCGTGGCCTGCTCATCCTGTTTCCGGCCGACGAGCCACGGATCGCGGCGGAGGCGACGACCGGCCACGGCCAGGTCGAGGTCACGCTGCGCCAGACGGCCGTGTCACCAGCCGAGCTTCCCGGATCCGTGCTTCATTACGTGATCCGGACGCGGGAAAGCGTGATCCTTGATGACGCCCTGGCGCAAAATCCGTTCTCGTCAGATGAGTACATCTGCCAGAAGCATGCCCGGTCGGTTCTCTGCCTTCCCCTGGTGAAGCAATCCAAACTGATCGGGGTACTCTACCTCGAGAACAACCTGGCCTCGCACGTGTTCACGCCGGCCCGCATCTCGGTCCTGGAGATGCTGGCGTCGCAAGCGGCGATCTCGCTGGAGAATGCGCGTCTATACAACGACCTCGGGGAACGGGAGGCCAGGATCCGCCGCCTGGTCGATTCAAACATCATCGGGGTCATGATCTGGGATTTTCAGGGCCGGATCATCGAAGCCAACCAAACCATTCTCGACATGTTGGGCTACAGCCGTGAAGAGCTCATATCGGGTCGGATACGGTGGGCGGAGCTGACGCCCGCCGAGTGGGCCCGCGCCGACCAGGATGCGTTGGCCCAGGTCAGCGCGACCGGGAGCTGCCGGTCTTACGAGAAGGAATATTTCCGCAAAGACGGCAGCCGCGTGGCGATTCTGATGGCCGGCGCGCTTTTCGAGTGGAAACGAGACGAAGGTGTTGCCTTTGTCATCGACATGACCGACCGCAAGCGGGCGGAGGAAAAGCTGCGCGCCAGCGAACAGCGACTGCTCGATGCCCAAATGGAACTCGCGCGCCTAACGCGCGTGACGGCGCTGGGCGAATTGACGGCCTCGATCGCCCATGAAGTAAACCAGCCGCTCACCGGAGTCGTCGCCAACGCCGAGTCCGGTCTGCGCTGGCTCCGCCGCGAAACTCCCGACGTAGACGCGGCGTGCCGCTCGTTGGAATGGATTATCGACGACGGCAATCGGGCAAGTGAGGTGATTCGGCGTGTCCGTTCGCTCGCGAACAAGACCAGCGTTGAGAAGCTTCCACTCGACGTTAACGACGTCGCTAGGGAGGTCATCGCGCTGGTGCAGCGTGAACTAACAAGCCACCGGGTGTCGTTACGAATTGAGTTGGCGCCTGCCCTGCCCGTGATCCTTGGCGATCGGGTCCAACTGCAACAGGTGATTATTAACCTGGTGATGAACGGCAATGAAGCAATGCAAGCGGTGATGGATCGGCCGCGCGAACTGGTGATCCGATCGCGTCAGGACGAAGCGCAGCAAGTGCTCCTAAGTGTGACGGATTGCGGCGTCGGGATCTCCGTCGAGGATGCCGACCGGCTGTTCAACCCCTTCTTCACGACCAAATCCAGCGGCATGGGTATGGGACTCTCGATCTGCCGTTCGATCGTGGAAACCCACGGCGGCCGGCTGTGGGCTACGGCAAACGTACCCCACGGCACCACGTTGCAGTTCACCCTGCCAGTGCACGCAGACACGGCGTCGTGAGTTTGCTTGATTGCTCGAAAGCCTCGGTCGCGTCCCTATCAAGCCTTGATCGACCGGTACACCGGAAACCTGGAGCGCGATCAGGTCCAGCTCAAGAATGCCCAGGCCATCTCACCTCGCTACAGCCAATTGGGGACAAGGGCTGGGCCACCCCACAATTGATCGAGGCCCGCAGGCGCAAGTCGGGAGCTGCAGGCGGCGACCAAGACCGACGAGGCGCGTATCGACGCCACATTGTTCTATGGCGTTCCAATCTTCTGTCGCGACACGCCGTCTGTAGAGTACGCGACATCTGCGACCTCCCATCCTCCGCCGAGAGCGCGATAAAGATTGACGAGATCCGTTGCGACCTGCGTGTCGCTGTCGGCGAGGTCATTTTCGCTCTGCAGCAACTGGGCCTGTGCCGTGATGACATTCAAAAAGTCGATCGCACCCTCCGAGTAACGCTGCCTGGCTGCTTGCAGAGCAGCCTGATTTTCAGTGACGGAGCGGGCGACGTCGACGCGCCGGCGCTGCGCTTCGCGATAATCCGTCAGGGCGTCGTCGACCTCCTTCCAGGCCCGCAAGACCGTTTCCTGAAAGAACACGGCCGCTTCCCGCTGTCGTGATTCGCTCAGAGCCAAGGCGCCCCGCAATCGCCCGCCTTCGAAGATCGGGATCGAAATCGATGGTCCCACCTCGAATGCGGTCGACGCCGGAGTAAACAGATTGCTCACATGCAAGCTATCCAGGTTGACTGCGCCGTTCAATGTCACGTCAGGGTAGAAATTCGCCACCGCGACCCCCGTCTGCGCCGTGGCTTGGTGCAGCCGCGCCTCGGCCTCGCGTATGTCCGGGCGACGGCGTACGATCGTTCCGGGCAGGCCCACCGGAACCTTGGGGGGCACGCGCGGAATGATCCGCGAGCGGTGCAGCTGCGCCTCGAGCGCGCGGGGAGCCTCGCCCAGCAGCAGTCCGATGGCATTGATAAGTTCCGCCTCGCGGGCACGGAGCGGCGGCTGGGTTGCGGCGATCGTGGCCTGCTGAGCCTTGGCTTGCGCCATGTCGAGCGTCGTGGCGACGCCGTTGCGGAAACGGGTATTCACAAGCTCCACGTTCTCTTCGGCGAGGCGGAGATTGCGTTTCGCGATCCCAAGACGGTTCTGCGTTCCGCGCAATTGCATGTAGCTTTGCGCAAGTTCGGCGACCGCCGCGAGGGCGACGCCGTGCCGGTTCTCCACAGCCGCCAGGGCGTTGGCATCGGCGGCTTCAACGGCCCGCCGAACGCGACCGAACAGGTCCAATTGCCATGAGGACGTCAGGCCATCTTGAAAATGGGCATAGTCCAGGGTCGAGCCGGGCGCAGGTACGAACTCGGAGATCGGGCCATTCGGGCTCACTCGATTATAGGTGCTCAATGACTGCCCTTCGATATGCGGCAGCCCCTGAGAATATGCGACCTGGCGCTGCGCAACGCTCTGGATCACGCGCTCCGCCGCGGTCTTAAGGTCAAGGTTTTGGGCCGCCAGCCTTTCGACGAGCAAGGTTAGCTCAGAGTCCCGGAAGCTTTTCCACCAGGTGATATCGACTGCGCCCTCGACGGTCCGGCTGGCCACGCCTCCGTCATCCGGCCCCGGCCGCCTGGGTGCTTCTTTTACCTCCAGGGCTTGGTAGTCCGGCCCAACGATGCAGCCGGTCAGCCCGATGCCTAACATCGGACCGCAGAGACACGCCATAAGAGGCAAGGCGCGCACGACTCAGCGCCCGGTCAGGCGATCGCTTGATCTGCGCTGTTCGTCCACGACATCCTCCAATCCCGTATGGATGGTGGTCTCGACCGACAGGCCCACGCGCAGCAACTTAGCCAAAGGCTGCCCGGGCGTCACCACGATTTTGACCGGCAGCCGTTGCACGATCTTGGTGAAATTGCCGGTGGCGTTGTTGGGGGCGATGGGCGCGAAGGCGGCTCCGGAGGCCGGCGGCACGCCATCCACTGCCCCTTGGAGGTCGATATTATAGGCGTCCAAATGGATCGTTACGGGCTGGCCGCTGCGGACGTGCAGCAGATCCACCTCGCGATAGTTCGCCTCGATGTAGACCTGGTCCAGCGGCACAAGCGTCATCAGTGTCGTACCGGGCCCGACATAGTTGCCGACCTGTACCGACCGCTCGCCCACCATGCCGTCGATCGGCGCCCGAATCTGCGTATAGGACAGATTGAGCCGGGCCTGTTCAAGCTGGGCCTCTTCGGCCTTGAGCGCTGCCTCCGCCGCCGATCTCTGCGCCTTGAGCACGTCCAATTGCCGGCGTGCCGCATCGAGCGAGGCCTCCGCGCTATCCAGCGAGGCTTGACCCTGCTGAAGCGAGGTATCGGCCTGCTGGTGTTCCTGCGTCGTGCCGGCTCCCGTCGCGGCCAAATTGCCGTAGCGGCGTGCGTCGGCTTGCACAAAAGCGAGCCTGGCGCGCGCCGACGCGACGGCGGCTTGTTGCTCGTCGATGATCGATGGCTGGCGTGACACGCTGAAGGAAAACTCCTCCAATCGCGCTCTGTCGCGTGAGACCGCCGCCTCGGCGGAAGCCAAGGCGGTCTCATTGTCGCGCGGGTCGAGCGTTGCGAGCACCTGTCCGGTCTTGACGACGTCGTTATCGTCAACCGGCACGGTGGCGATCTGACCGGAGATGCGCGGTGCGATCGTGGCGTAATGGACCATCACATAGGCATCGTCGGTCCACACGTCCGGGCGTGGTCGGAAAATAATGTACAGAACCACCGCCGCGAAAATCGCCACGACCAGCCCGACCAGAATGAAGGGCCAACGGGGCCGAGGCGGGGGAGACTTATCGGTGTCCTGCACCTCCCGGTCCTTTGACTTTCCATCCTTCGGTTGAGGTTGATCGTCGTTCTCCCGCGTTGGGGCCGGGTCCGGCTTTTCGTTCCGGTTCGGCTCGGCGGGGCGCGTCTCGAGTTCGGCTACATCCTCTGCCATGCGCGTTCCCTAATGTTTTGCAAAGAGGATACGCGGCGGGATGGTGCGGACCGGCAACGTCATCACCACGATCATCAAGAACACGGTCAGGGCTCCGAGGATCAGGAAGGTGTCGCTCGTCGATAAAATCGTTACCTGCTGCTGCACGGCGTGGCTGAAGGCTTCCAAGCTATTCGGCGCGCGCGGCTGACCGTCCGGCATCAACGGCGGCGGATACTGAGGCAGCACCTGGTTAGCCTGGATCACCCGCCAGCGGTCCTGGCCGGCCTGATCGATGATGCGGTCGGAATGCAGCGCGCCGCGCCAGCGACCAATCAACGCCAGGAACCAGACGCCCGTCGCCTCGGCAACTGCGCGCGGTGTGTTCACCAGTGCGGACGCGAAAGGCCCTTCTTCCGGGCGAGCAATGGTATTGGTAGCCATCATCAGCAGGGGCATGATCACCATCGGCTGGCCGATCGCCTGAAGCAACTGCCAAAAATAGAATTGATCCCGGTTCCAATAGACTGTGAGGAAAGACGAACCGACGCAGGATACGAGGATCAACCCCAGCCCCATCAGGCTGACGACGCGCGAATCGACCCGTTTGTAATCCAATAGCAGCGCCATGGCAGGCAGCATCACGATTTGCGCCGCCGCGATCTCCAGCGTGATCAGGCTGGATTGCAGCGGCCTGTAACCCTGGACTTCCTGCAGATATCGCAAGGGCACGGTCGAGCCCGATTGGCCGATGACCAGAAAAATGAACAAGCCAAGCGCGCCGTAGGCGAAGTTTCGGCGCCCGAGCATCTGCAGCTTCAGAAGCGGCAAAGGGTGGAACCACTCATTGACCAGCAGCAACGGGATGGCAATGGCGCTCACCAGAGCCAGGACGCAGATCAGTCTTGAGTTGAACCAGTCCAGCCGGTCGCCCTGATACAACATGGTGCTCATGGCGCCGGTCCCAATCACCAGAAGCAGCGCACCGCGCCAGTCCAGAATTCGGAACCGCTCATATTTCGGCTGATCCTGAGGCAGACAATACCAGACGATAACACCAGCCAGCGAGCAAAGCGGGATCGTCTGGAAGAACACGAAACGCCAATCCACAATGTCCGTCCAAAACGCGGCGACCGCCGAGGCGAGCGCGGGCGTGAAGGTGGCGGTCAATGCGTAGACGGCCAGGCCGTACAGCCGAATGTTCGGCGTGAGCACGCGAAGAGCAGTAGTCATCAGCAGGGGAATAACAAGGCCCCCGGCGAGACCTTGGACCAATCGCAAAGCGTAGATCGTCTCGATGTTCGGGCTGAACGGAATCAGCACGCTCGAGGCCGCGCACAGCGCGATCGAAAAAAGCGTCCAGCGCCTCAATGTGAAGGTCGTCAGCAGCCAGGGCGATATCGCCATGCCGATGATCTGGGCCGACACATACAGGCTTTCGATCCACGTTCCGGGATCGTGGCTGATCCCGAGTGCACCGCGGATGTCGGTGAGCGCGACGGATGTCACCTGGTCGTTAAATTGGGACGCCATGGCAGCGATGAGGACACCGCCGAGGCCAAACAAAGGCTTTATATCCATCGGGTCTGCTAAATCTTCTCCAATAGAAAAAGCTAATTGGTAGGTTAGTGCTGGAAAATTACCATGCCCCGGCAGAATGCCGCATGCGTGAAGTTGAGGTAGGGTTTCGATCCGCCGACACCATTAAATTCTATTTTAGAAAGTGCTTCGGTTGATCATTGCGCGAGACGAACACACTGCCGTCACCTGAACTCGACACGCATTCAGGTGAAGACGTTCTTCCCAAGCCTGCTCGCGCTTGGAGACCAGGTGCGGGCCAAGTTCGATCGGTTGACGGACGGTAAGCTGGACAAGGGCCTTGGCCGGGAAACATCGGCCATCGCTTCAGAGATCGACACCTTTCCGGTGAAACACTGATGGCTCTGCTGGTTCTGTACGCTCGGGTTGGCCTTGTCGCATTTGCGCCGACTCGTCGAGCCAAAGTCTCTGTTGCCCGAAAACGGAATTTTGCCGACAGAGAGACTTTGAACCGCCCTTCGCGACTGCCGCCTCCTGGCCGCGAGCAGTTTCACTCGGCCGTCATCAACGAACATGTATCGCTGCCTGAGCCTGCGACGCGGATCGGCTCGCCAATCTACAGCAATATTTCATGTCGCATGAGTTCCCGATCCCGCGGGGGGGAATTGTGGGCGGCATCAGGGCTCGAACCTGGGACCCGATGATCAAGAGTCACTATGTCGCCAGGGCTCATCATCCGGACTGCGCCGTTGCGTTGGGCCCCGGCCATGATCATGAGCGGCGCCCTCCTTCGTGCGGGTGCCTTTTTCTTCTTTGCTGTTTTCTTTTTTGCCCGGCGCCTTCTTGCGAGTCCCGGTCGATCGCTTGCACGGACTTTGTACGACGGATTTTGATACCGATCGCAGCTCACGCAGAAGATTTTAACGTTCTGATTTTGTTGAAATTACTGGTAGCGGGAGAGGGACCCGCTACCACATCAATTATAAGTCATAAAGCGAGCGAATTCAATGGCTTGATCGCAATGGGGGTGCGGATCTGACATTGTGACATCACACCAAGATGTCACACGCTGATCCGCACCCGGGATCAGGTTGAACATGGCTCGTCCGTCCTATCTCGGCCGCCGCGAGGGTGGCCGCTATTTCATGCAAATAAGGTTGGGGAAACCGGCAGCGAGCCTTTACGGCGGTCCCATTCTGCGCGCGTCATTAAGGACGGCAGATTTCGCCGAGGCGCGGAGAAGATTGATGGACGGCTTGAGCTGGGCTCAGCACCTGGCGGCGGCTCCCGATCTGGAGACGGTCGGCAGCCTGCTGCATGGCCGCCTCACGACCTACGTTGAGCGTCCCCCAGCAGCG
>Ga0210410_10005516_pt1 | contig 11012 bp, 6 predicted proteins | sample IncBWC4MmetaG_FD_161058 | JGI IMG/M metagenome (GOLD analysis project Ga0210410, IMG submission 161058) | Forest soil microbial communities from Barre Woods Harvard Forest LTER site, Petersham, Massachusetts, United States - Inc-BW-C-4-M | ecosystem: Environmental > Terrestrial > Soil >... | reverse complement strand
GGAAGGCAAAACCTATCTGACGATCGACATCGGCTGCACCGGCGGCCGACATCGCTCCGTCTATGTGGCCGAGCGGCGCGCGGCGCAGCTCGGCGGCGCCGGGCATCGGGTGGAGCTGGCGCACCGCGATCTTATTCAATTCGGCTCTCCGGCCCTGGTCGCGCCCGGCGCGCCCGGCACCGCGAGCTGAACGGCAGCGGTCGTCCCAGCAGAGGGAATCGATGATCGGCATGGTTTTGGTAACCCACGGACGGCTGGCGGCTGAATTCGTCGCGGCTCTCGAGCACGTCGTCGGGCCGCAGGCGCAAGTCGCTGCGGTGTGCATTGGTCCTGACGACGATATGGAGAGGCGGCGCCAGGACATCCTGCGCTCAATCGCCGCGGTCGACACTGGTGACGGCGCTGTCCTGTTGACCGATATGTTCGGCGGAACCCCGTCGAACCTCGCCATCTCGGTTATGGATCGCGCCAGGATCGAGGTCATCGCCGGTGTCAACTTGCCGATGCTGATCAAACTCGCCAGTCTGCGTCAGAGCGAGAGCCTCGAAAGAACCGTGCTCGGCGCCCAGGAAGCAGGACGCAAATACATCAACGTCGCTTCCCAACTGCTCACCGACGCGCGCCGATGAGCGATCGACCCGCCGACGGACGATCGCTGGAGGAGTCTCGCCCGCCGACCGGGGCAGTCTGCCGGATAGCGACCATCTGTAACCAGCGCGGGCTGCATGCGCGGGCTGCCGCCCGGTTTGTCAAGACCGCCGGGCTCTTCAACGCCGAAGTTTGGGTGCGCAAGAACGGCACCGAAGTCTCCGGCCGCTCGATCATGGGGCTGATGATGCTGGCCGCCGCACCCGGCGCCGTCATTCGGCTCGCAGCCACCGGCCCCGAAGCCGAGGCCGCCGTGACAGCCCTCGCCAAACTCGTCGAATGCAAGTTTGATGAGGATTGAGGAGGTCGCCGGCTCAGCACCGCAGGGCGGTGATGCCGAGCAGCGACTGCTGGGCCTGGCCGTATCCCCCGGGATTGCCATCGGCCCCGCCCACATCGTCGAGGGCGGCGCTCTTCCGGTGGCGGAGAAGCATATCCCGCAAACCGAAACCGAAGCCGAACGCCACCGCTTCGCCGACGCCGTCGCGGTTTCGTTGAAACAGTTGCGCAAAGTAAAGGCCAAAGCCTCCGGGCTGCCCGGCTCCGCGGCCGAGGAGGTCGGTTATCTTCTCGATGCCCATCTCGCGATGCTGTCGAATTCGCGCCTCGTCCGCGGCGTCGACGAGCGCATTGGCCGGACGCGGATCAACGCCGAGCGCGCGGTGCAGATCGAGATCGACGAAATCGCCGAAAGCTTCGCCATGATGCGCGATCCGTACCTAGCAGCGCGCATCGAAGACATCCGGGTCGTCGGCACCCGGCTGATTCGCAATCTGATCAAGAAGCCTTACGTCGCCTACTCCGACGTGCTCGACGGCGCCGTCATTCTTGCCGAAGAGCTGACCCCGGCCGATACCGCGCTGATCGACCCGCAGCGCGTAGCCGGCTTTGCGACGGTCGCCGGCGGTGCCGAAAGCCATACCGCGATAGTTGCAAGAGCCCTCGGCCTCCCGGCGGTTCTCGCCGTACCCGACCTGCTCGACCGCGTAGAGGCGGGCGTTACGGCGGTGATCGACGGAATCGATGGCTGCGTGATCGTCGACCCGACTGCCGAGACGATCCGCGAATACGAGGCCCGGCGCGACGTGCTGGCGCGCGAGCGGCGCGGTCTCGCGCGTCTGCGCAGACTTCCTGCGATCACCCGCGACGAGGTCGAGATCACCCTCGAAGCCAACCTCGAATTGCCGATCGAGCTGCAGCAGGCACTGGCCAACGGTGCGATGGGGCTCGGCCTCGTCCGTTCGGAATTTCTCTACATGAACCGCGACGATCTCCCGGGGGAGGAGGAACAATACGCGGTGTTCTCGGCGCTGGTTCGGGGCATGGACGGAAAGCCCGTCACCGTGCGCACCTTCGATCTCGGCGGCGACAAGATTGCGCGGTCGCTGAGCGGCCATAGGGAGCAGCCGGCGAACCCCGCCCTCGGCCTGCGGGCGATCCGCCTGTCGCTGCAGGATCGCCGCCTATTGGACCCGCAGTTGGCGGCGATGCTGCGCGCCGCGAGCGAGGGGCCGTTGCGCATCCTATTGCCGATGATTTCGACGGCGAGCGAGATCCGCCGCGTACGCGAGGCAGTCGAGCAGGTCGCCCGCCGGCTGCGGCGGCGCGGCGTTCGGCTGCCCAAAGCCCTGCCCCCACTGGGCGCGATGATCGAGGTGCCGGGCGCTGCGCTGGCTGCCGACGCGCTCGCCGCGGAGGCGGATTTCTTCGCGATCGGCACCAACGATCTGATCCAATACACCCTCGCGATCGACCGCAGCGACGAGCAGGTCGCCCATCTCTATAACCCACTGCATCCGGCAGTGCTGCGCCTCATACAGTTCGCCGTCGAAGCGGCGTTGCGCCGCGGCATGCCGATCAGCGTGTGCGGGGAAATGGCCGGCGACCCGCGCTTTGCCGCACTTTTCCTCGGCCTCGGTCTGCGCAACCTGTCGATGGCGCCGCGCAACATCCCGCGGGTCAAGCACCGCATCCGCAGCCTCGACATGGTCGCTGCGACGCGCCGGGCGAGGGCGATCATGGACCAGTCCGACACCGGCCGCATCGCCGCCCTCCTCGACGACTTCAACACCGTCGCATTGGCACAATGAGTTCGCGCCGCCGCCGGGCGCAGTAGCTTTTCGCTGCCGACCGGGGAAAACAGGGAAAAAATCGAAGCTGTGCCCAAAATAGCTAGCAAAATCATACATATACCTCGAAATTCATCGGTCTAGCAGGGAAAAATTATTCCCTGCTAACGGCGCCAGCAGGGAAGTGGCAGGGAAAATTGAGACGGCGGGGCAATGCCTCTGCCTCCTCCTCCGAACGGAGACGATACTCGACAATCTTGTCTCCGTGATGGCGAGGAGGGCGGTCGCCCGCGTACCGCCGCTGGAGCGCCTGCGCCGGATCTCTTTCCCCATTCCAGGCCGACGAGCGTGGCGCCTGCAATTGTAGTAGAGCCCGCCAACTTTTTCACATCATCCTCTGGCAAGCAGGAGGACTACGGATCGCGGCTGAACCAGACAGGTCGAGCGCTGTATGCTTTGGGCATTGGTCCAGCGGCAAATGTCCTCGGGCGGATCGAGATAAGTATCGACACAGCGTCGCCATGATTCGTGGGGTTGGTCTAGCGGAGGGATCTCGAATTCGAGGGCTTCCCAGTAGGCGTTGATGATGACGTGCAGCAGTAACGGGTAGCCGAGTAGGCGGACTGTGGCCGCCAGAGTATGCGATTCGTGGCTCCAATCCGGTGCGTTCAATTTCACGCCATGCCATTGAAACGGCTGTCGGCGCAACAGTTCGTTCAGGGTCATGTCGAGCCGTTCGATCGGCAGATCGCGATTCATGCGCAGCGCGATAAGGGCCTTCGCGAAGCGGTGAACATCCGCGTGCTTCTCGACCAAGTTCCAGTCCAACCAGGAGATTTCGTTGTTCTGACAAAAAGCGTTGTTGTTTCCGCTCTGGGTGCGCCGCACCTCGTCACCCATCAGCAGCATCGGCGTCCCTGTCGCCAACAAGTTCACTGTCAGAAAGTTCTTGACTTGGCGATTGCGCAGCCGCTCCACCTCAGGGTCGGCGGTCGGACCCTCTACGCCGCAATTCCAGCTGAGATTTTGATCCGCTCCGTCGCGGTTTCCCTCGCCGTTCGCTTCGTTGTGCTTGCCATTGAAGGCGACCAGATCGTTGAGCGTGAAGCCGTCGTGGCATGTCACGAAGTTGATGCTCTGCTCCGGTTCGCGCTCTTCTCGCTCGTAGACGTCGGGGCTTCCCGTCAAACGAGACGCCATGGCAGAGGAAATTCCATTGTCGCCCTTTAAAAAAGCCCGGACGTCATCGCGAAACCGCCCATTCCATTCCTTCCAGCTGTCGCCGGCGAAATGGCCGACCTGATAAAGGCCGGCCGCGTCCCAGGCCTCGGCGATCAATTTGGCATTGGCGAGGATGGGGTCGGATTCGATGTCCCAGAGGATCGGCGGCGATGCCATTGGACGGCCGTCCTGGTCGCGCGACAGGATCGAGGCGAGATCAAAGCGAAAGCCGTCGACGTGCATTTCGCTGACCCAATAGCGCAGGCTGTCGAGGATCAAGCGGCGGACAATCGGCTCATTGGCGTTCAGTGTGTTGCCGCAGCCAGTGAAGTCCGCGTAGCGGGATCTATCCTCTGCCAGTATGTAATAGGTTTCATTTGCCAATCCCCGGAAGCATAGCGTGGGACCGTCTTCCTTGCCTTCCGCGGTATGGTTGTAGACGACGTCGAGGATGACCTCGATTCCGGCGCGATGCAGCGCCTTGACCATGTCGCGAAACTCGTCCAACGCTCCAAGCGGGTCCGGCCGGGAGCTGTACCCGTCATGCGGTGCGAAAAATGAAAGGGGTTGGTATCCCCAGTAGTTGCCGAGGCCCGGTGGTCCGTCCTGCTCGTCGAAGGCAAATATCGGGAGAAGCTCGACCGCGCTGACCCCGAGGTCCTGCAAATAGGGGATTTTGTCGATCAACCCGACGTACGTCCCGCGTCTGGCTGGGAAAACGCCTGAGTTCGGATTCCTGGTGAACCCGCCAACGTGCATTTCGTAGATGATCGTCTTGGCAAAGGGCCGGCCAAGAGGCGCATCGCCCTCCCAGTCATAAGCGCTAGGGTCGACGATCACACTTTTCAGCGCCGTGGCCGCATTGTCTGCGGGTCTCCGTGCGGCCTCTCGGCTGCGGCCCGGCGGGCGGGCGATGCATTTGCCGTAGGGGTCGAGCAGGACCTTGTTCGGGTCGAAACGCAGCCCTTTCGATGGGTCGAAGGGGCCCGCGATGCGCCACCCATAGAGCTGGCCAGCGGTGATTCCCGGTACGAATGCATGCCAATAATGGTATGTGCGGTTGATGCGCGGGTCGAGATCGATCACCCGCGACGGCTCGGGGTCGTCCACGCGATCGAACAACAGCAGCTGAGCCGCTTTACTGTGCTTGGCGAACACGCTGAAATTCGCACCGCCGCAGCTGAGCGTCGCACCCAACGGGAAGCTTTTGCCCTGGTGCTGGATGACCTCGGTGGACATGGTGTACCGTCACCGTGTAGTCATTGTCGCCGATGACTGGTTGCTTGCCAGCAAATTGTTGCTTGGCTTGTCGTCCGGGCATTGATGCAAAGCAATGTTGCACTTTTGTGACCAGCACCCTGTCCACGCGGATCTCGGAGGGACGGATGAACTCGATTATGACTGAAGCTCAATCGATCAGTGCCTACGGTCCGGCGCGTTCCACAGTGGAGGGCAGCCCGCTCGAGCCGGTGGAGCTGCAGCGAATGCAGGCCTATTGGAATGCGACACTGTTCCTGTCGGCCGGAATGATCTACCTGCGAGACAATCCGCTCCTTCGTGAGCCGTTGAAGGCGGAGCACGTCAAGCGGCGCCTGCTGGGTCACTGGGGCTCCGATCCCGGCATGAGCCTCACCTACATTCACCTCAACCGCCTGATCAAGAAATATGATCTCAACGTCATTTTTCTTGCCGGGCCGGGGCATGGCGCACCAGCCCTGATCTCCAACGTTTATCTGGAGGGCGCCTATTCCGAAATCTACAGCGACGTCTCCGAGGACGCCGAGGGGTTGCGGCGGTTGTTCAAGCAATTCTCCTTCCCGGGCGGCATCGGCAGCCATTGCACTCCGGAGACGCCCGGTTCGATCCATGAAGGCGGAGAGCTCGGCTATTCCGTGTCGCATGCCTACGGCGCGGCCTTCGACAACCCGGATCTGATCGTGACCGTTATGGTCGGCGACGGCGAATCCGAAACCGGACCGTTGGCGACCGCCTGGCACTCGAACAAGTTTCTCAATCCGGCTCGCGACGGCGCGGTGCTGCCGGTGCTGCACCTGAACGGCTATAAGATCGCCAACCCCACCATTCTCGCCCGCATCCCGCACGAGGAATTGGAGCAGTTGTTCCGCGGCTATGGCTACGAACCTTACTTCGTCGAGGGCTCCGATCCGCCCAGTATGCATCAGGCGATGGCGGCGACCCTGGAAGACTGTGTACGGGAAATCCGGCGGATCCAGCAAGAGGCGCGCAAATCGGGATCTGACGCCAAGCGGCCGAAATGGCCGGTGGTGATATTGCGCAGCCCCAAGGGATGGAGCGGTCCCAAGGAGGTCGACGGGCACAAGGTTGAAGGTTTCTGGCGAGCTCATCAGGTGCCAATGGCAGAGATGCACGAGAATCCGGCGCATTTGGCACTGCTCGAGGAGTGGCTGCGCAGCTACCGGCCACAGGAGCTATTCGACGAGAACGGGCGTTTGCTGGCGGAACTCCGCGAGCTTGCCCCGAAAGGCGAGCGCCGGATGGGGGCCAATCCGCACGCCAATGGCGGGATGCTGCGCAAGGCGCTGAGGCTGCCGGACTTCCGCGATTATGCCGTCACTGTTGAGAAGCCGGGTACGACCGAAGTCGGCCCTACCCAGATCCTGGGCCAGTTCCTGCGCGACGTCGCGCGCAACAACCCGACCAACTTTCGTGTCCTCAGTCCGGACGAAAACGCCTCCAACCGCCTGACAGCGCTCTACGAGGTGACGAAGAAGGCTTGGCTCGGCGAATATTTCCCAGAGGACGCCGACGGCGGCGAGCTGGCCCCGGACGGCCGGGTCATGGAGATGCTCAGCGAGCATACATTGGAAGGCTGGCTGGAGGGCTACCTGCTGACCGGCAGACACGGTTTCTTGTCCTCCTATTCGTCCATGTCATTGACTCTATGTTCAATCAGCACGCCAAATGGCTGGAAAAATCTAGCGAGCTGTCCTGGCGCGCCGATGTCGCCTCGCTAAACCTGCTGATTACTTCCACGGTCTGGCGCCAGGATCACAATGGGTTCACGCACCAGGATCCCGGTTTCCTGGATGTCGTCGCCAACAAGAGCCCGAGCGTGACGCGCATCTACTTGCCGCCGGATGCGAATTGCCTGTTGTCGGTCGCGGACCACTGCCTGCGCAGCACCAACTACGTCAACGTGATCGTCGCCGACAAGCAGCCGCACCTGCAGTATCTCGATATGGATGCAGCGATTAAACACTGCACGAAGGGCGCCGGAATTTGGCAATGGGCCAGCAGCGATCAGGACAGCGAACCCGACTTAGTGATGGCAAGCTGCGGCGACATCGCTACAATGGAATCCTTGGCTGCAACTGCTATGCTGCGGCAGCATTTCCCGGAGCTGAAGGTGCGCTTTGTCAATGTCGTCGACCTATTTCGGCTGCTGCCCGACACCGAGCATCCGCATGGGTTTTCAGACCGCGAATTCGACGCGCTGTTCACGCCCAATAAGCCCGTCATCTTCAACTTCCATGCCTATCCGTGGCTGATCCACCGGCTGACTTATCGCCGGACCAACCACGACAACATCCATGTCCGCGGCTACAAGGAGAAGGGCAATATCAACACACCAATGGAACTGGCCATCCAAAATCAAGTAGACCGCTTTACGTTGGCGATCGACGCGATCGACCGAGTTCCCTCGCTCAAAGTGCGCGGGTCGCATGCTCGCGAAGCGCTGATGAACCAGCAAATCGACTGCCGCCACTACGCCTATGAGGAAGGGATCGATCGGCCCGAAATCGTCAACTGGAAATGGCCGCTCTAGGGTGGGACGTCTCGGCCAGCCTCGTCATCACCGGGCTTGACCCGGTGATCCACGCCTTTTGGGCCCCAAACGGTAGCATTCACGCGGAGGGCCGGATCAAGTCCAGCGATGACGGCTAAGCATCGCTGACGATCTGCTGAGCGTCGGCCAGGATCGCTCGCAGGTGCTGTTCGTCCTTGAAGCTCTCGGCGTAGATCTTGTACACGGCTTCGGTGCCTGATGGGCGCGCGGCGAACCAGCCATTGCGGGTGACGACCTTCAGACCACCGATCTGGGCGTCATTTCCCGGAGCACGCGTTAGCTTTGCGATGATCGGCTCGCCGGCTAGGTTCGGCGCCTTGACCGCCTCCGCTGACAGGTGCTCCAGCCTCGCCTTTTGCTCTGCCGTCGCAGGAGCATCGATGCGCTCATAATAGGCCGTGCCGAACTCGGTCGTCAGCGCGTTGTAGTGCTCGCCCGGGTCCCTACCGGTGCGGGCGGTGATCTCTGCGGCCAGCAGGTTCATGATCGGTCCGTCCTTATCGGTCGTCCACACGCTGCCGTCACGCCGCAAGAAACTGGCCCCCGCGCTTTCCTCGCCGCCAAAGCAGTAGGAGCCGTCAAACAACCCTGGAGCAAACCACTTGAAGCCGACCGGCACCTCGGACAAGCGGCGACCCAGCTTATGCACCACGCGGTCGATCATACTGCTGCTGACCAAGGTCTTGCCGACCGCAGTCTCCGCCGGCCAGTCCGGGCGGTGCGTCAGCAGATAAAGTATTGCCACAGACAAGTAATGGTTGGGGTTCATCAACCCTGCAGTCGGAGTGACGATGCCGTGCCGATCGGAGTCCGGGTCATTGGCGAAAGCGACCCGATAGCGGTCCTTGAGGCCGACGAGTCGGGCCATCGCGTAGGGGCTGGAGCAATCCATACGGATGGCACCGTCATAATCGACGGTCATGAACGAGAAGGTTGGATCGACCTGCGGATTGACGACCGCAATGTCGAGCCCATAGATCTCGTTGATCGGTCCCCAATAATGCACGGCCGCACCGCCAAGCGGGTCGACGGCGAGTTTGAGCCCGGCGCTCCGAATTGCATCCATGTCGACGACATTCCGTAGGTCGTCGATATAAGGAAGAGCGAGGTCTTCCTGATGGGTAGTTTCCGCTGCGATCGCGACTGCGAAAGTCACTCGTTTGACCCCGGCATTGCGATCTCGCAATAGCTCATTGGCGCGATGTTCGATCCATTGGGTCACGTCGGTTTCGGCCGGCCCGCCATTGGTCGGATTGTACTTGAACCCGCCATCCTCCGGCGGATTGTGCGACGGGGTGACGACGATGCCGTCGGCGAGTTTATTGCTGCGCGAACGATTGTGAACGAGTATCGCACGGGAGACGACCGGCGTCGGCGCGAACCCGTCATCCCGCTGGATAATGGTCGCCACCCCGTTTGCAGTCAGGACTTCGAGTGCAGTGCGCTGAGCCGGTCCGGAAAGCGCATGCGTGTCCTTGCCCATGTAGAGCGGGCCATCGGTTCCGTGCGCGCGACGATAGTCGCATATGGCTTGAGTGATCGCGAGGATATGGGCTTCGGTGAACGACCCACGGGAGGGCGAGCCGCGATGCCCGCTGGTACCGAAGCCGACCCGCTGGCCCGGGTCGTCGAGGTCAGGCCGGCGTTCGAAATATTCCTGTTCGAGCTTTGTCGGATCGACCAACATCCTCTTCGGCGCCGGCTTGCCGGCTAGCGGTGATACAGCCACTTGCATCGTCCTTTCTATGGCACCGGGCAAGGTTTGGCATTCCAGATCTCAGTCGCGTATTGAGCAATAGTGCGGTCACTGGAAAACTTCCCGGAACCGGCAATGTTCAAAATCGCCCTGCGCGCCCATCCATCGCCGTCCGCGTAGAGTTTGCAAAGACCCCGATCCGCTTCGAGATAGGATCTGAGGTCGGCCAGATGCATGTAGTGATCGCCATGCGCAAGAAGCGCCTCATGGATGGGCGTGAAAATCCCGGGCTCATAGCGGCTGAAATAATTGGAGGAGATCAGGTCCAGTGCGGCCCGCGTTTCGGGCTCGTTGTCGTAATGCCAGCGCGGGTTGTACCAGGAGGCGCTGTCGGCGACCTGCTGCGCGGTGAGGCCAAACAAGAAGAAATTCTCCGCGCCCGCTTCTTCAGCCATCTCGATCGTGGCACCGTCGCGCGTGCCGAGCGTCAGCGCTCCATTCATCATGAATTTCATATTGCTCGTGCCACTGGCTTCGTAGCCGGCCGTCGAGATCTGGTTGGAGACGTCGGCAGCGGGTATCAGCCGCTCCGCGAGTGATACGTTGTAGTCGGGCAGAAATACGACCTTCAACCGATCTCGCATCGCCGGGTCTCCGTCGACGGTGCCTGCCAGATTATTGATGAACTTAATGATCAGTTTGGCCAGATGGTAGGCTGGCGCCGCCTTGCCGGCAAAGAAGAATGTCCGCGGCGGCACGTCTAGGCCGGGATTTTCGCGAAGTCGGTTGTAGAGAACGATTATGCGCAGCGCATTGAGCAGCTGCCGCTTGTATTCATGGATGCGCTTGATTTGGCAATCAAAAATAGTATCTGGGTCGATTGTCTGCCCCAAACTCGATTTGAGCCAATCGGCAAATCTGGACTTGGCCTCCCGTTTGGCCTTGTGAAAGGCATCGCGAAAGGCTTTATCGTTCTCGAGCGGCCTGAGCTTGCTCAATTGGCTGAGATCGGCGGTCCAACCGTTGCCGATCGCTTCGGTGATGGTGCGAGCGAGCCCGGGGTTGGTTAGCAACAGCCAACGTCGCGGCGTGACGCCGTTGGTCTTGTTGTTGAACCGCTCCGGAAACATCTCGGCCAAGTCTCGGACGGTCATCGTGCGCAGCAAGCCCGAATGAATCGCCGCCACGCCATTGGTGCTGTGCGAGCCGACAATCGCCAGGTTCGCCATCCGAACCTTGTCTTCCGGCCCCTCCTCGATCAGGCTGAGGCGCTCGATGCGCCCCGCGTCGCCCGGATAGCGGCGCCGGGCGTCGTCGAGGAAACGCCGGTTGACCTCGTAGATGATCTCCAAATGCCGCGGCAGCATCTGCTGAAAATAGTGGAGGGGCCATTTTTCGAGAGCTTCGGGCAATAGCGTGTGATTGGTGTAGGCCAAGCTCCGTTGCGTGATATCCCAGGCCTGCTCCCACCCGAACTCCGCCTCATCGAGCAAAATCCGCATCAACTCGAGTACGGCCATTGTCGGGTGCGTGTCGTTCAGCTGAATCG
>Ga0210410_10005515_pt1 | contig 11014 bp, 12 predicted proteins | sample IncBWC4MmetaG_FD_161058 | JGI IMG/M metagenome (GOLD analysis project Ga0210410, IMG submission 161058) | Forest soil microbial communities from Barre Woods Harvard Forest LTER site, Petersham, Massachusetts, United States - Inc-BW-C-4-M | ecosystem: Environmental > Terrestrial > Soil >... | reverse complement strand
CTTCGTCAGCGAAGACGAGTTCGACCGCGTCGTTGATCCTACCAAAATGGTGAAGCCCTACGTCGCTACCGACACGACGGCATCTGCCGCCGGCTAAAAGGAGACGTCGTCAGGCGAGTGCCGGTCCAATCTTCGGGCCGGCGCTGAAAGTCCTGTATTCCTGACCGGAGCATAGGCCATGACCAGTGAGGAGCATTCCGGTCTCATCCTTGCATTCACAAGGGTCCTTTATGTCAATGGCCAGGCAACGGATCAGGTCGTCGCGGCAGGCCGGCGGCTTGGTGACAAGCTCGGCCCTCGAGCTGACCTGTTGCCGCGCTGGGGCGAGCTGCAGGGCGCCGTGCTCCGCCGTGGCATCGCCAGAGTGAGCACGAACATCTTCATTCAACCGTTCTGCGCCGCACTGCTTGCAGGTCTCCTCGGCGGACTCGCGGTGCGCTATCAATTGAGCACGGCGCTGCGGTTGGTCGTGGTCTGCCCCTGCATGGTGCTTGTGCCAGGTCCGCATTTTCTCAATGGTGCAATTGACCTGATCAGCGGCCGCATCCATCTCGGTGCGGCGCGCCTGATTTATGCCAGCCTCGTCGTCGTCGCGATCCCGGCCGGACTGCTGCTGGGCCTCACGGTGTTCCAGGTATCGTTGCCGGTCGATCCGTCCGGCATGGCAGTGCCTCTGTGGCTGGATGTAATAGCGGCCGGCGTCGCAGTAGCTTGCTACAGCGTGTTCTTCTCGACCCCGACAAACATGCTGGGATGGCCGGTCGCGGTCGGCATGCTGGCCCATGCCGTCCGCTGGGTTGCGATTACCAAGCTTGGTTTAGGAGTCGCAACAGGCGCTCTCGTGGCGTGTCTCGTCGTCGGGTTCCTGCTTGTGCCGGTTTCGCGCCGCCGGCACTTGCCGTTCGCAGCCATCGGCTTTGCGTCCGTGGTGTCGATGATACCCGGTGTCTACGTCTTCAGAATGATAAGTGGGCTCACGCAGATTGCCGACACGGCGCAGGCAACGTCGCAGCTGGTCGGAGCTACAATCGCCGATGGTGTGACCGCCATCGTGGTCCTGTTGGCCATGAGCTTAGGCCTGATCGTGCCGAAGATGGCGATCGAATATCTCAGTGATCGGCGAGTCTCCCGGGAGCTGATATAATGCTTCCATCCGCGCGAAGCTCCAGCATGGGGTGGACGCCCACCCAATCGTCAGAGGAGGCCCGGCTGCGGCGCATGGAGGAAAGACTTCCGCGAGCTCTCAGCGTCATCGCCGGTAACGCTGTAAATCTGGTGCCGATCGTCAGCTGTAAGACGATCCTGACCTTACGCTGCATGCATGCCTAGTGGATCTTCCGCTCTCGCCAGCCGACCTACTCGTTGACCTCCTTCCGGACGCAGACGAGTCCGGTGCTCTGATTCCGACGGAATACCACGAAATTCCTGTGATCACACTTGGCACTTGAAGCTTACCTGCCTTGCCGAAGTTAGATGCGCTGCATTGGGCGTGGCTCATTGGAATGCCTGATGCAATTCCGCTTCTCTTTTCGATTAGACCTTTGCCGGCGGATATAGCAGGGACGGTCGACAACCACAATACGAGACGTAACTGCGCGAATTCGGGCGGCTATGGTCACGTTCAGCGATCGTCTCCACCACTTGTTAGTGTCCTGCCGGCGCCGACTCAATTGCATTTGAGTAGCGGCTCAAATCTGAATACGAGAAAGGCAGCGTCAGCGCCGCGTTGTCCTTTAACGCCCGGCATGAAATGGTTTGATGATGCCGTCGTGAATGCTGCTGTCCAGCTATTGCCGGTCGTTGGGCGAGAACCAGGACCACCAGCGCAGAATAGGTTACAAGCGCCGACGCTGATTTCAGGAACATGCGAACCTCATTTGCTTGTTGGAGGGGACGTTTGCCTATTGCGTAGAAAACCTCGCGCATGGGCTGCCACAATACGAGTTGAACGTTGTAAGACAGTGTTAATCGTTGTTAGGGAGAACGACTGGCCCAAGCAGACATGTGTCGCTTCGGCGATCGGGAACGCGTCAGGTCCAGACCCTCCAAAGGTGCGGCGATAGTCGCCGCTCAGAGTCGGCAGTCGGAAGACTTTGATCTGCATTCTTCAAGAAGAGTTTGGTCGCCTTCTAATCTTCGACTCTATGCAAAATGCGACGCGCCACGACATTTGGCTTCAGTGCATAGTGCCTGCGCCGCTCTGTCGGCGCAGAGCCCACGCAAGCCAAAGGAGACCTGCGATGTCGGCTCAAGTGATAACACCGCGCGAGGTCGTTGCGTTGAGGATCTTGTTTGTCGGTCTCCGTTTCACTTTCAGAAGCGACAATTTACATCTTTTCACAACGTTGAGCTCGCGCAGACGTTAAGAATGCTAGATCAAGATATGGACGATGTGTGCGCGAATGCGACGCGCATGTGCAGGTCTAGCAAGCGGAATGATCGACAGCAATGGGCAATAATTGGCCAGCTCAATGCCATGCTTTGAACCGGCGGTCTCTGGGAGCGGGTCTGCAGTGACTCAGGATCGCATTCAAAGACGGTTAGCCGCTATCCTGGCTGCGGACGTAGTGGGTTATTGTGCCCTCATGGAGCGAGCGGAGGAGGCCACTTACGCCGAGATCGGACGGATCAAACGTGAGGTCATCGAGCCGCGTTTGGCTCGACATCAAGGCCGCCTCATCAAGACGACAGGCGATGGCATGCTCGCAGAATTTGCCAGTCCGCTCGCGGCGGTACGATGCGCGGCCGAAATCCAGGCCTACCTCTCTTCAACGGCCGATGCCCTAGAATTGCGTATCGGGGTAAATCTCGGCGACGTTATCGTCCAGGAAGACGGAGACGTTTACGGCGAAAGCATCAACGTTGCTGCTAGGCTTGAAGGCATCGCCGATCCAGGCGGGGTCTTGATCTCGAGCAAGGTTCACAGCGAAGTAGAAGGCAAGCTCGACCTCAGCTTCGAGGATCGAGGGGAGCGCCAACTGAAAAATATTTCCAAGCCCGTGCGCGCTTACGCGATAAGGGAAAAAGCGCGGACACAGGACTTGTCTTTCATGACGCCGACATGCCGCGCCGCACCGCTTCCGCTCCCCGACAAGCCTTCTATCGCCGTTCTACCGTTCCAGAACATGAGCGGAGATCCCGATCAGGAATATTTCGCTGACGGCATTGTCGAGGATATTCTCACGGCCCTGTCTCGGTTCAAGTCGCTGTTCGTCATCGCTCGCAACTCGTCATTCTCGTATAAGGGCGGGCCCGTCAACATCAAGCAGGTCGGCCGCGAATTGGGCGTCCGCTATGTGCTAGAGGGCAGTGTACGCAAAGTAGCTGGTCGGGTGCGAATTACCGGGCAGCTGATTGAAGCCTCCACGGAACGCCATCTATGGGCTGATAAATTTGATGGAGAGTTGCGGGACATCTTTGACCTGCAGGACAAAGTGACTTCTAACGTGGTAGCGACAATTGCTCCAACGATCGAACAGGCCGAAATTGAGCGATCAAAACGCAAGGCAACAGGGCGTCTTGATTGTTACGACCTGTACTTGCGTGGAATGGCAATTGCCTATCGCAGGTCGGCGGCATCAAAAGCGCTCGAGTGTTTCAACGCGGCGATCGAGTTGGACAAGGAATTCGCCGCGGCTTACGCAATGGCGGCCTATGTCGCTCTCGTGGAGCAAGCTGTCAGCGGTTCGCCGCTTTCGGTACAGCGGCGCGAACAAGCAGTACGTTTTGCGGAACGCGCTGCTCGGCTCGGACAGGACGATGCGTTTGTGCTAGCCCGCTCCGCGCACGTTCTCGTCTATCTCGGGCGCAAGTATGACAGAGCTGAACTTCTGGCCGAACAGGCGATTATGCTGAACACGAACTGCGCGCCTGCTTGGCACAGCAGGGGCTGGGTCGCCGCGGTGAGTGACTTGCCCGAGCGGGCGCTCGAGAGCTTCCGGCAGATGATGCGGCTGAGTCCCCTGGATCCATTGACGGTTGGCGCATTGTATGGGAGCGCGTTCGCCTATTTTCTCGCCTCGCGATACGAGGAGGGATTTGCAGCGGCCACGCGGGCGATTCATATGGCGGCGAACGTGCTCTCGTTGGCTGCCTTCATCGTCAATGCTATCTCGCTGGGGCGCTCAGTCGAAGCAACGGAAGCCGCCGCCCATTTGCTCAAGGTCGATCCGACTTTTCGTATTGGACAGGTAGATCATGTTTTTCCTGCCCGCTCTGTTGACGCGAGATCGCGGATCGAGTGCGCATTGCGCAAGTCAGGCTTGCCGGAATGAAACGTCGCCTATGTAATGATGAGTGCGACGGGATCCTTTCCGCAATTGCGTCCATTTCCTGCATGGAATGCGCCTGATTCGAGCACATATCTCTTGCAGATCCGTCCGTACGCTGAATCCGTAGACATTGCAATAAACCTCGGCGATCGCGAGCCGGATCCAAGTCGCGCTAGTGGCAGTTTCGTTAGCGGAAGACATTAACGCCAGCCACCCTACAGTGAAATGGCCGGTCCGAGTTTTCATTTCTTTGCAGAAGACAACCGTTTCTTGCAGATGGCAACGCGCCAAGGCGTTGGACCCAGAGCATATTCCGAATTGAGCGAAAGCTATTGTCCAGGCATGCGGCCTTTTGTGAATGAGAGGCGCGTTCCGGCTCAAACAGCCGACTGCAAGATGATGAGCGGTGGTTTGGGCGTTCAATTGAGTGCCAATCGTTCGTCTCAGCAAATGGCTCGCGTAACGCGCGTCGATCGGAAAGTAATGCGTAATGATCATCGGCAATACGAGACGAGATCAGCAGGATGATCGAAGCACGATGCTGACGTCCGAACCGTTGGGATGATCAACCGTTGACCGCGGGCGCTTTAGAGGAGAGAGGCAGATGGTGAACTTATTCTTACGCGCGCTCGGCATGGCGTTTGCCATGGGATGGGAAATTCTATGGCCATTGATCCTTGGTTTCACGCTTTCGGGAGTTGTCCAAGCGGTCGTGTCCCACCGCGAAATGGCTCGGCTCATGCCGGACGATCGGCTGGCTTCAATTGCGAGAGCTCTCGCCCTCGGATCGGCATCGTCGTCGTGCTCTTACGCTGCGGTGGCAATCGCGCGCTCGCTGTTTCGCAAGGGTGCGGATTTCACCGCCGCCATGGCTTTCGAGATGGCCTCCACAAATTTGGTGATCGAACTCAGCCTCATCATGCTGCTATTCCTGGGGTGGCAGATCACAATGGCCGAGTTTATCGGCGCCCCCATCATGGTTGCGTTTCTGGTCGTCCTGTTTCGCATCTTTCTCAACCGGCATCTTCTCGATGAGGCTAAGCTGCAGGCAGACAAGGGAATACCTGGCCGGATGGAAGGCCATGCCGACATGGATATGTCGGTGAGCGAGGGCGGTACCCTCTGGCAGCGCATTACGTCCAAGCAAGGTCTTACCGCGATCAGCCACTATTTCGTGATGGACTGGGCGTCAGTCTGGATGGATATCGTCGGAGGCTTACTGATGGCGGGCGCGCTTGCCGCGTGGGTACCTGGCGAACTCTGGCAGTCGGTTTTCCTGCTTGATCACCCCCCGCTTGCAAAGATTTGGGGACCTCTCGTCGGTCCGCTGGTGGCGGTCATCGCATTCGTCTGCTCGGTCGGAAATATTCCGCTGGCCGCTGTGCTCTGGAACGGCGGCATCAGTTTCGGCGGGGTTATCGCGTTCATCTTCGCCGATTTAGTTGTGCTACCGATCCTCAACATCTATCGCAAGTATTACGGGTTGAAGATGGCGGGCTTCCTGTTCGTTACCTTCTACGCGGCGATGGCGGCCGCCGCGCTCGTCGTCGAACTAATCTTCGGAACGCTTGGGCTCGTTCCGGCTCAACGCAATGCCCGAGTGGTCGAGGCGTCTATCACATGGAATTATATACTACTTGGCTCAACATTGCTTTCCTGGTTCTGGCCGCGCTGCTGGTCTGGCGATTCTTAAAGACGGGAGGCCCCGCGATGTTGCGCATGATGAACAAGCCCTCCGCGATGGGGCACGCTCGTTAGAATCGATCCTTGACAAATTCGGGTCGCCGCTTTGGATGACACAGCTGTTCACTGGTCGAACAGGGTGGCGAATCCAGATTGAGCATCAGTGCTAAACGATCAGCGCGCATCTCGCAGGAGTTTCAGCTTGAATATGCGGCGCTTGCTTGGATGGTCATCGAGCCGTAGGTGCGATCGGATCGGGCCTCACGGCTGCACAGGCTGTTCGCATATTGTGCCCGACTACGTGTCGCCCCGATTGTGCCCAAGTTCCTGAAGTCCCGTCCGGGTGTCGACCTCGAGTTGTTGATGACCGATAGCTTAGTCGACCTCGTGGAGGATCGAATCGATCTAGCGATTCGTATCGGCGCCTAGAATCCTCAAGCTGATCGCGCGCAGACTTTCACCCCATGGACGGCCAGTGTGTGCGAGTCCAAGGTACATTCGCGAGCGTGGCAAGCCACGTGTCCCCGGAGACATCGCTACTCACAATTGTCTGATGTTTCGTATTCCACCCGCGATCGCACCTGGCGCTTTGCGAGGAGTGGCCACCGATGAGCAGGTGCAGGTCCGCGGTAAGCTGCGCGCCAAGCATTCCGAGACACTCAGGGAGGCAGCGCTTGCCGGCCTCGGTTTCATACTGGTGCCGACCTGGCTCATCGGAGGGGAGTTGGCACAGCGCAGACTTCGTGCGGTAAGAATCAGACACATGCACGGAATCACACTCCAACCGCTTCGCCAAACAACGTTTTCAGCAACCTGTTAGCGCTCGACATGTCGGACCAACAGCTTGCCAACCTCACAAGAGCGCTGAAATGTCTTGCGGTTGTGTTCGCTCGGTGCCCCGTTCCGCTTGTTCGAAGCGCTTGCGATCGAACGAATGAGAATTTTACTCGCCGATGATAGATCGGTGACCAAAAGCCGCGTGACCGTCAGCGGGCGAGGACATTCATCGTCCGGCGGCATGTTCGCGGGCTGTCCCCGGTGCCAACTTGAAATCTCGCACGATCGGCAAACTCATGGCAGAAACGAGCAAGCCAGGTCGAGAGCCAGTCTATATCTTAGTAACTACATTAGAGGGCGCCTCGATGAGAACGAACGCGGCTCCATCGCAGCATCGCTCGTGCGCTGGTCACCGATTACGCTAGCCCAGCAATCTCAAACGAGTGGCTGCTCGCTGCCATCCGGCGCAATGATGGGAATGCGAACGCTTGCTGCGGCGGAGCCGCCTGGACTCGAGCCCCCGGTAGGTAACCAACCCTCTGTTCCCGGATACGAAAACGGGATCAAAAGCGTGAGAGCCATGCGGCTAGCTCAATATCTAAAATGGAGAGGATTGGTGAGATACAGCTCTTTGTTACTCGGAATGTTCCTGATTGCATCAACCGGCACTGCTGCCCTTGCCGATCCCTTTTGCGCCGGGGGTCAACAGCCCGCGCCGCCCGCTCTCGTGGAACAACTCGCTTTGCCCTTATGCGGCTTCGCAGCAACAGAATCGTGGGCTCCGAATGGCTGTCAATTCTGTGATCCACGGAACGAGTATCCCAAGCGATCTGCCCCATATGGCAAGCCTCTAAGGCGGCTTAGTCGCTTCCGGAGAGCAGCTGAGGATCGGTGACCATCGCCGCATGGTTATGTCCAGCCCGGACGCGATCCATAGAGCATGCTGCATGGATCCGTAAGGCGTCGGCTCGCGAGCGATTCGTTGCGTGGGTACGGACCAGTATTCACTGGGCAGCCCGCCACTCATGAATCGAGGATGCGTTCATGCGCATTGCATGATGAGGTTGTTTGTCTTTGTTGCCGAGCCTTGTACGAGAACGCGCGCCAACCCGCCGTAGGTTGGTTGCTGCGATTGTTTCAGCCCTGCTGAAGACGCCGCGTGCCTCCCGCAGCGCCTTGGAGTTAGCGTCACTGGAGCTGTGTCGCTGCTCGCGATACGGTGATGGATCATATCGCCAAGTGTATCGCCGGGTGGAGCGGACACACGAAGTCAGCGGGCGTCAGCGTTTCGAGAGTAGGGAGCACTCCTGGCGTCGCAGGTTGCGGGTGTCCCTGGCGCTGACGCCGCTGCATCGGCGCCGGCAAGCTCCTGCCGGACGGCTGTTGTGACAATCGGCACAAGACTGCGTCGAACGAAGCAAGATGGCAAAAGCGGCGGCGTTCAGATGCGCCTACGATCTAGCACGAGATTGCACTTCGCGCTGCGGCTTATATTACGACGATGTGGATTGATGGGACCAGGGGCCGCTGTCAGTGAGCGATTTGGAAGGCGAGTAGTGGTCGTGACCGGCGGATCGGCGGGCATCGACGGGGCGATACCACAGAGGTGAAGATCATGCTTGCCGACCCGCCCGAACTCAATATCGGAAACACGGCGTTCATGCTTGTCTGTTCCGCATTAGTGATGCTGATGACACCTGGCCTTGCGTTTTTTTACGGAGGCCTAGTTACAAAGAAGAACGTACTGACTGTTATGATCCAAAGTTTCGCGTCATTGTGTTGGACAACAATACTCTGGTTCAGCATTGGTTATTCCATGTGCTTCGGACCGACATGGCACGGCGTGGTCGGTGATCCAACATATTTTGCCTTTTTGAAAGGGGTCAGCTTGAATACAATTTACACCGGAAATAGTTCTGGCATCCCTCTCGGGTTGCACTTTGTGTATCAAATGATGTTCGCAATTATTACGCCTGCTCTGATTACTGGTGCGTTTGCTAATCGGGTAAATTTCAGTGCGTACTTACTCTTCCTCACGGCCTGGCTGATTTTCGTGTATTTCCCGTTCGTTCACATGGTCTGGAGCCCGGATGGGTTGTTTTCAAGAAGGGGTGTGTTGGATTTTGCAGGCGGGATTGTTGTACACACCACAGCTGGGTTCGCAGCTTTAGCTTCAGTGATATTCGTAGGACGCAGATGCGATAGCATTGATGCACCCCACAATGTTCCATTGATGGCTCTAGGTGCGGGGTTGTTGTGGTTTGGCTGGTTTGGCTTCAATGCTGGATCAGAAGTCGGCGTAGACTGGGTGACCGTTTCATCCTTTGTCAACACGCAATTGGCAGCAGCTTTCGCTGGAGCCACCTGGCTTGTTTTGGAATGGGCCAACGTTCGGCGGCCCAATTTTGTCGGCCTCATGACTGGTGCGGTTGGAGGTCTTGCAGCCATTACCCCCGCTGCTGGTTATGTGTCCTTCGGTATCGCATCGGCGATCGGCTTTTCGGCGGGACTGGTCTGCTATTATGCCGTCGCAATTAAGAAGGTCGCTGGGTGGGATGACGCGCTAGACGTGTGGGGAGTGCATGGTGTCGGCGGGGTTCTCGGCGCCATCCTGCTTGGAGTATTCGCTGCGAAAAGTTGGAATCTACACGGTGCGGCGGGTCTATTGTCGGGCGGCACTCGGTTTTTTCTTTGGCAGTGCATCGCTGTCGTAGCATCGGCGGCCTGGGCGTTTGCCTTCAGCTATGCGGCATTGTGGCTGATTAACTGCGTCACTTCGGTTCGCGTGGATGCGGAAACAGAGAAGCTGGGGCTAGACGTTCGTCTCCTTGGAGAAGCGGCCTATTCGGAGGACCGATGACCGCCGTAAATTTTTGCATTCCCCGAACTGCCCTCGATGGGCTGGCCCTCGCGAGCGACGTCCGCTGCGTGGCATGAGCTGGAAGTGGATGCCCTTGTCGACGGCTTCCGCGCTGGAACGTCATACAGAGTTCGTCGGAGACGCTCGCACCAGGGTGGAGCAATCCCCGAGCCTCGCAACAATCCTGCTAGCTCTTGGAAATGCTTAACCGTCGAAATGGAAAAGGAGAAGCCCCATGACTGACGATGTGCCGCGCCGCAAGCTGCTTGCCGGGCTCGGAGCTGCCGCAATTGGCGGTGTGACGGCGAGTGCTATCGGGCGGGCTGCGCCTGCGCGCGCTCAAGAAAGCAAGAGCGGCGGTGTGGCGCCGTCGATCCTTGCGTTCGATGTCAATGGGTCGCTGCTCGACATCCGGCACCTAGCGCCGCTGTTTGAACGGCTATTCGGCGACGGCAAGTTCGTGAACGAGTGGTATACACAGCTCATCCTCCACTCAGAGGCAATAACCCTGGCTGGGGGGCCCTACACACCATTCTTTAATTTGTCGGAGGCCGTGCTGAAATCGATGGGCTCGATCCACGGCGTCTTGGTTCAGCAGGCCGATATCGTCGAATTGGGAATGCGATCCGCCACGATGCCCGCGCACCCCGATGTGCCGGCCGGGCTGAAGGAGTTGAAGGACGCCGGTTTCCGGCTAGTCACGCTTTCGAACTCGCCGCAAGGCGCGCAGGTCATACAGCTAAGGCACGCTGGTATCGATGGTTTCTTCGAAAAATTGCTGAGTGTTGATCTCGTGCGTCGATATAAACCGGCGCCGCAGGTGTATCACATGGCCGCGGAGGAGCTGTATGTATCGACGGCTGCGATTTGCATGGTGTCGATCCACGTGTGGGATAATCTCGGGGCGCAGAACGTTGGCTGTCCGGCAGCGCTTATCGCCAGACCCGGCAATGCTCCGCCGCCCACACTGGCCGTGCCTGGGTGGCCGGAGCCGGTAGCTGTCGGGCCAGATCTTCCGAGCGTGGCCGCGCAACTGATCAAACTCTGGCGTTGATAGTGTTCGCGCCGATCGTCCAGAACGACTTCCAGCTCCAGTTCCGGATTCTGCGCCAGAAATTTCGGCAACATAGGAACGCGCTGGAAGAGGCGACCCGCGACCACAAGGCCATCTGATCCGATGCTATATGACTTCGCCATCATGGGCGGTGGGATCGTCGGCATCTCCACTGCCAGAACCTTGATGCGCATGAAGCCGGACAGCAAGGTCATCGTGTGTTTGAGAAGGAACCCGAACTGGCAAGGCATCAAACCGGCCGGAAGAGCGGCGTCATTCATGCAGGTGTCTACTATCAGCCGGGCAGCCTCAAGGCCCAATTCTGCAAGGAAGGTGCTGCGCGAACGCTCGAGTTCTGCAAGGCGCATG
>Ga0210410_10005513_pt1 | contig 11016 bp, 8 predicted proteins | sample IncBWC4MmetaG_FD_161058 | JGI IMG/M metagenome (GOLD analysis project Ga0210410, IMG submission 161058) | Forest soil microbial communities from Barre Woods Harvard Forest LTER site, Petersham, Massachusetts, United States - Inc-BW-C-4-M | ecosystem: Environmental > Terrestrial > Soil >... | reverse complement strand
ACCCTGAACTCGATCTACAATGCGGTCGAGGTCGGCATCATTACCGCCGTGGTCGGCGGCACGCTGGCCTTTGCGATCGGCTACACGATTCACCGCACCCATGTGGCCGGGCGGCGCAGTATCGACCTAGTGTCGACCTTGCCGGTGGCGATTCCGGGGCTGGTGATCGGCGTCGCCTATCTGTGGGCCTGGATCGGCATTCCCGGCGGGCTCTACGGCACCATCTGGATCCTGGCGCTGGCGTTCATCGCGCGCTTCATGCCGGATACGGTCAAGGCGCTGTCGACCTCGTTCCTGCAGATCCACCGGGAGCTCGAGGAAGCCGCCTGGGTCTGCGGCAAGGGCGTGCTCGGCACCGTCGCCACGATCGTGCTGCCCCTGGCGCGGCCGGGCGTGATCGCGTCGATGACGCTGCTGTTCGTGCTGGCGATCCGCGAACTGGGCTCGTCGCTGTTTCTCTACACCAGCAACACCATGGTGATGTCGGTGCTGCTGCTCGACTATTACGAAGGCGGAAATCTCGGAAAGACCGCTGCATTCAGTCTGGTGCAGACGGTGCTGCTCGGCGTCCTCATCGGCGGCGCCAACTGGCTGTCGCGAGGCGCGGCGCAGGGCAGCTTGGCGCAGAGGATAAGATGACACCAGGGGAGGATCGGCCATGAAGCGAAAACTCGTTGCCAGGATCGTCGCACTCGCCGGCATCGCCGGTCTCGGCCTTGCGCCGGGCGCGCTGCCTGCCAGGGCGCAGCAGGAATTCGGCTCGCCGGAATTGATCGCGGCAGCGAAAGCGGAAGGCAAGCTCGTGTACTACACCGCGAACTTCGCCGAGGTCGAGCAGCAGGTCATCCGGGAATTCAACAAGCGCTTTCCGGAGATCAGGATCGCGATGGTGCGCGCGCCGGGCGGCCAGCTCATCACCCGCGTCAAGACCGAGGCCGCGGCCGGCAAGCTGATCGCCGACGTGATCGATCATTCCGACCGTGCCTTGATGGCGGATCTGGTCGATCTGTTCCAGGACTATGCGCCGCCGAACGCCGCCGATTACAATCCCGATGCGCAGATTTCCCCAAAACTGTGGCCGCGCGCCACGCTGGTGTGGTCGATCGCCTACAACACCGAACTCGTGAAAAATCCGCCGAAGAGCTGGATGGATCTGACCAAGCCCGAATACGACAAGATGACGGGGCAGGTGTTCGCGCAATCCGGCGGCACCACCTGGACCCGCATCATGTTCGAGCGCCAGGTGCTGGGCGAGGATTACTGGGCCAGGCAGGCCGCGACCCATCCGATCCTCTATCCCTCGGGCGCGCCGATGGCGGACTCGATGGTGCGCGGCGAAGTCGCGATGGGCCCGCTGCTCTACAATGCGATCTATCCGAAGCAGAAGGACGGTGCGCCGATCAAGATCTTCTTCCCGCCCGAGGGCGCGCCGGTCAATCCCTATGCCACGGGAATTCCGAAGACCGCGGCGCACCCCAACGCCGCAAAACTGTTCCTCAACTGGTGCCTGTCGAAGGAGGGCCAGACCTTCATGATCAAGGAGCTTGGCAACCTCACTTCGCTGAAGGTGGCGCCGGTCTATCCCGAAGGTTTCGATCCCAAGATCGTAAAAGTCTGGTTCCCGAATTTCGACGAGTACGTCAAGCTGCACGGGCCGTGGGTTGCCGAATGGGACAAGACGTTCGGGTACCGGCAGTGATCGCTGCATCCGTGAAGCGATCCACGAAGTCGGCAAAATCATGACGGCAACGCTCGACGTCAAGGACCTGCGCAAGCAGTTCGCGATCGGCCGGCCGGCGATCGACGGCGTCAGCTTTGCCGTGCCGGCCGGCGAAATCGTGGTGCTGCTCGGTCCCTCCGGCTGCGGCAAGACCACGACGCTCCGCTGCGTCGCCGGCCTCGAACATCCGACGTCGGGCGAAATCAGCATCGGCGGACGCCTGGTGTCCTCGCCGGAACGCGGGGTTCTGGTGCCGCCGCGCGCGCGGGATCTCGGCATGGTGTTTCAGTCCTATGCGGTGTGGCCGCATATGACGGTGCGGCAGAACGTGGTCTATCCGCTGAAACACCGCCGGATCGCGCGCAGCGAGGCCACCCGCAAGGTCGACGAGGTGCTGGAGCTGGTCGGGCTGTCGGAGTATGCCGACCGGCCGGTGGTGGCGCTCTCGGGCGGCCAGATGCAGCGCGTCGCGCTGGCGCGCAGCATCGTCTACCGGCCGCAGCTGTTGCTGCTCGACGAACCCTTGTCCAACCTTGATGCCAAATTGCGTCTGCGGCTGCGCGATGATCTGCGTGCCATTCTCAAGCAGACCGGCATGACCGCGCTCTGTGTCACCCACGACCAGGCCGAGGCGGTCGTGCTCGGCGACCGTATCGGCGTGATGCGCGACGGCCGGCTGCTGCAGATCGGCACGCCCGACCAGATCTATAACCGTCCCGCGGATCTGTTCGTCGCCAATTTCACCGGCGCCACCAACGAACTCACGGGCACGCTGGTCGAGCGCCATGGCGAGTTCGGCGTGGTCGATTTCGGCGGGGGACGGCGCGGGGAGGCGGCGCTGTTGCACGCGCTCGATCCCGGCGACAAGGTGCGGATCGCGCTGCGGCCGGAAAATATCGGGATCGGCAGGTCAGACGGTGGCAATGTCTTTCCGGGCCGCGTGATCGATCGCCGCTACCAGGGCACGCAGACCGTCTACGACATTGATGTGTTCGGCGCTCGCCTCGAGGCCCTGGAGCTCGGTACCTCGGCCCGCCACCAGATCGGGGTCGAAACCTCGGTGGCCCTTCCGCGCGAGGGCCTGTGGGCGTATCGTGATACGGGACCATCGTCTTACGATTAGCAGCAACGCGCTCGGGGAATCATCATGCGTATCGTCGTTCTGCCGGGTGACGGCATCGGGCCGGAGATCACGGCGGCGACCTGCAATGTGCTGCGTACCGCCTCGGCGCGTTTCGATCTCGGGATTCAGCTGGAAGAACATGCGGTCGGTCACGCCAGCCTGGAGCAGTTCGGCGCCACCGTGCGGCCGGGATTGCTGGAAATCGTGCGCTCCGCCGACGGGCTGATCCTCGGCCCCACGGCCACGGCCGACTTCAAGGACGAGCAAAGCGGCGAGGTCAACCCGTCGAAATATTTCCGCAAGAGCCTCGACCTGTTCGCGAACTTGAGGCCGGCGCGAACCTATCCGGGTTTGCGAAACGCCTTTGGCGCGTTCGACCTCGTCGTGGTGCGCGAAAATACCGAAGGCTTTTACGCCGACCGCAACATGGAGCAGGGCAACAGCGAGCTGCTGGTCACGCCGGACGTCGTGATCTCGCTCCGCCGCATCACGCGGCATTGCTGCGAGCGGATTGCGCACGCGGCCTGCAGGCTTGCGATGAACCGGCGCAGGCATCTCACCATCGTTCACAAGGCCAATGTCCTGAAGATCGGCGACGGCATGTTCCTCGACATCTGCCGCGAGATCGCGCGCGATTATCCCGGTCTTGCCGTCGATGACATCCTGGTCGACGCCATGATGGCGCATGTCGTGCGCCAGCCGGACCGCTTCGACGTCGTCGTCGCCACCAACATGTTCGGCGATATTCTGTCCGACCTGACGGCGGAGCTGTCGGGCAGCCTCGGCCTCGGCGGCTCGCTCAATGTCGGCGCGGACTTTGCGATGGCGCAGGCCGCGCACGGATCGGCGCCTGACATTGCAGGGCGTGACGTCGCCAATCCGATCTCGCTGATCCTGTCGGCGGCGTTGCTGCTGGCCTGGCATGGCGAGCGCGCCGGCGAGGCCCGATACGGGACCGCGGCCCGCGCGATCGAAGACGCCGTTGCCGCCGCCATGCAGAGCGGCCGCGCCACCCGCGATGTCGGCGGCACGCTTGGGACTACGGCGACGGGGCAGGCGATCGCAGAGATTTTGCAATTCGAGAGGGCGACCGCCGCGGCCACGGCGCGCTAGAACTGATACCGCCGCAAGCCGCCGTCGACGGGGATGACGGTGCCGGTAATGTAACGCGCCATGGGCGAGGCGAGAAACACGACCAGCGCGGCGAGGTCTTCCGGCTCGCCCCAGTAACGCACCGGAATTTCCTCTTCGGCAAAGTGCTTGCGATAATCTTCCGGATAGTTGCGCCGGATTTGCTCGCTCATGATGCGGCCGGGCGGAATGCTGTTGACCGTGATGCCGTGCTGTCCGATCTCGCGCGACAATCCCTTCGCCCAGGCATGCACCGCGGCCTTCGCCGCGAACGCCGCATTCAGCCCTTCCGGCTCGGACTTGCCGGTGATGTTGATGATGCGTCCCCATTTGCGCGCGATCATTTGCGGCAGCAGCGCATGGGTGACCTGCCGGTAGCGGGTGAAATTCAGCGAGATGGCTTCGTCCCAGGCGCTGTCGGGCGCGTCGATCGGCAGCGGCCGGCTGCCGCCGGCATTGTTGACGAGTATGTCGACGTGACCGAGTTCGGCGATGGCGACAGCGGCAAGCTTGCCCGCGGCATCTTCCTGCATGATGTCCTGCGTCACCGGAATCATCACGCCGCCCGCGGCCTTGACTTCGTCGGCAAGCGTATCGAGCAACTCCCTGCGCCTGGCGACGCCGACGACACGGACCCCTTCCAGTGCCAGCATCTTGGCGATCGCGCGGCCAATCCCGGTGCTGGCTCCGCTCACGACGGCGGTCTTGGACTTGAGATCGAGGTCCATGTCTGCTCTTTCTTTCTGTTAACAACATGCACGCATGTTAGGATGGATTTGGCCGGCGAAGGCCCCAAGTGTAATACCGCTCCGGCCGTTCAAAGGAAGAAGAAAAAACGATGGTTTGGAATCCGCAGCAATATCTCAAATTCTCCGGCCACAGATTGCGACCCGCGGTCGACCTGCTGATGCGGATTCCGGATTTCGAGGTCAGGACCGTTGCCGATCTCGGCGCCGGCGCCGGCAACGTCACCAAGCTGATCAAGGAGCGATGGCCGGGCGCCACCGTCGTCGGCGTCGAAGGCTCCGCCGAAATGGTCGCCGCAGGAAGGAAGGCGGCGCCAGAGGTGGAATGGCAGCAGCAGGATCTGGGCGCATGGCAGCCTGCGGGCAAATATAATGTGATCTACTCCAATGCGGCGCTGCACTGGCTGCCCGATCATGAAAAACTGTTTCCATCGCTGATGCAGAAGGTCGAGCCCGGCGGCATCCTCGCGGTGCAGATGCCGCGCAATTTCGAGGCGCCTTCGCATCTGCTGATCGCCGAAACCGCACTGAACGGTCCGTGGCGCAGCCGCCTGGAGCATCTCGTCACGCCGCCGCCGGTCAGGGGACCCGGTTTTTATCAGGCTCTGCTGGCGCCGCAGTCGGCGAACATCGACATCTGGGAGACCGAGTACCTGCAGATACTCGAAGGCGAGAATCCGGTCAAGGAATGGACCAAGGGCACCTGGCTGACGCGGTATCTGGACGTCCTCGAAGGGCCGGACAAGGCTGCCTTCGAGGCGGCCTATGGCGAGCGGGTGGCGAAAGCCTATCCGCGCAATGCGCAGGGCCAAACGCTGTTTCCGTTCCGGCGGCTGTTCATGGTCGCGCAGCGCAAGGCCTGAGACTGCCGCGCCGCACAACGGGGTGCGACATCTGAGCCGCACCGGCAGGGTGGAGCGAGCGCGAAAACCTGCCTATACAAGCGTCACTTGACCTGATTTTCGGCCTCGCCAATTCGGCTTAGGTCTAGTTGTTCGAGCTATCGTTTGCTGCCACTACTGAAACCGGAAAAACCAAAAACAACCGGTTCCGGCGCCAATTGGGAGGAAAAGTTCTATGCGGAAATTCGTTCTGGCGGCGGCGATGGCTGCCATTTTCATGGCTCCAGCTGCTGCCCTGGCCGATGAGCCGATCGTCGTCAAATTCAGCCACGTCGTCGCCAACGACACGCCGAAGGGCAAGGGCGCGCTGAAGTTCAAGGAACTCGCGGAGAAATACACCAACGGCATGGTGAGGGTCGAGGTCTATCCGAACTCCTCGCTATACAAGGACAAGGAAGAGATCGAGGCGCTGCAGCTCGGCTCGGTGCAGATGCTGGCGCCGTCGACCGCGAAATTTGCCCCGCTCGGCATCAAGGAGTTCGAGGCGCTCGATTTGCCCTGGCTGTTCAAGGACGAAGACACCTACAGCAAGGCGATGAAGGGCCCGGTCGGCAAGTGGCTGTTCCAGAAACTGGAGGCCAAGGGAATCACCGGTCTCGCCTATTGGGACAACGGTTTCCACATGACTTCGGCCAACCGTCCGCTGATAACGCCGGCCGACTTCCAGGGGCTCAAGGTCCGCATTTCCGGCTCCAAGATCGCGGACCGCTATTTCCGCGACATCGGATCGATCCCGCAGATCATGGCGTTCTCGGAAGTATATCAGGCGCTGCAGACCGGCGTGGTCGACGCCTGCGAGAACACCCCTTCGAACTACCTGACGCAGAAGTTCTATGAGGTGCAGAAGGACATCACGGTCTCCTATCACGCCCATCTGCAATACGCCGTGATCGTCAACTCGAAGTTCTGGAGCGGACTGCCGGCGGATATCCGCGGCCAGCTCGAAAAGGCGATGGACGAGGCGACCGACTACACCAACTCGATCGCGGTCAAGGAAAACGAGGACGCGCTGGCCGAGATCAAGAAGTCCGGCAAGACCACGCTGCACTATCTGACCGACGACCAGCGCAAGGTCTGGCAGGACGCGATGCGTCCGACCTATGCATGGGCCAAGGGCCGCGTCGGGCAGGAGGTGCTCGATCTCGTTGCCAAGGAACTCGACGTCAAGATGAACTGACGGCTGGCCTTTTACACAACAAAAAGAAAACGGTCGGGGGTGATCGCACTCCCGGCCGTTTCGCTCTGGGACGGGGGGATTTCGCGTGCTTAAAGTGCTCAATCGAGCGCTCGACCATCTGGAAGAGTGGATTATCGCGACGTTGATTGCGGCGGCGACCGCGCTGATCTTCTTCGCCGTGCTGCACCGCTACGGGACCGGCGTCTCGATCGATCTGTCGAAATGGCTGGCCGCGCGCGGCGTGCCCTTGCTGCCAACGATCCTCAAGGACATTTATTTGTGGCTTGCCGCCCTCGACGTCTCGTGGGCGCAGGAACTTTGCATCTACATGTTCATCTGGATGGCCAAGTTCGGCGCCGCCTACGGCGTGCGCACCGGCATCCATGTCGGCGTGGACCTTCTCGTCAACATGGTGCCGGTGCGCTCGCGCAAGCAGGTCATCCTGTTCAGCCTGCTGTGCGGCGCGTTCTTCACCGGCATGATCGCCACGTTCGGCGGCTCGTTCGTCGCCGAGATGTTCAAGACCGGTCAGCAATCGAACGATCTCGAAGCGCCGATGTGGATCGTCTACCTCGCGATTCCGCTCGGCTCCGGCCTGATGTGCTTCCGCTTCCTGCAGGTGGTCTGGTTCTATTACTGGACCGGCGAACTGCCGCACCACAATGAAGCGCATGTCGAGGGCATCGAGATAACGGCCCCCGCCCTGCACCCGGCGCCGGGCGATCCGGCCGACGACTCGGGCCGCAAGGCGAGCCCGTTGGCGCTGATTCTGATCATGGCGCCGATATTGATTTTGATGGTCTGCCTTGGCCAGAAGGCCGGCATCATCGTGATGCCGCAGGCCTTGCGCGCCGCTACGATCTTCGCGCTGCTGATCGCGCTGATGCTGACCGGCATCCCGGTTTCGATCGCGCTCGGCCTCACCGTGATGACGTTCCTGTTCACGCTGACCGCGGTTCCCATCGAAGCGGTGTCGATGAAGCTGTTCACCGGCATCGAAAGCTTCGAGATAATGGCGATCCCGTTCTTCATCCTGGCGGGCAACTTTCTCACGCATGGCGGCGTCGCGCGGCGGATGATTGACTTCGCGACCTCTCTCATCGGCCACTGGCACGGCGGACTGGGACTGGCCGGAATCGTGGCATGCTCGATGTTCGCGCTGGTCTGCGGCTCGAGCGTCGCCACCGTCGCCGCAGTCGGCGCGATCGTGCTGCCGGAGATGGTGCGGCACGGCTACCCGATGCGGTTCGGCGCCGGCATTATCACGGTAGCCGGCTCGCTCGGCATCCTGATGCTGCCGTCGATCCCGAAGATCATCTACGCGGTCTCCACCGGCACGTCGATCGGCGCGCTGTTTGTGGCGGGTTTGCTGCCCGGCATGCTGCTCACCGCCATGTTGTGCGTGGTGACCTGGTATCTGGCCAGGAAGCGGGACTATCCGCGCATGAAGAGAGCGAGCTGGGCCGAGACCTGGCACGCGTTTCGGGAGAGCATCTGGGGGCTGATGCTGGTCGTCATCATCATCGGCGGCATATATAGCGGCCTGTTCACCGCGACCGAAGCCGCCGCGATGGCCGCCGTCTATTCGTTCTTCATCTCGGTCTTCGTGTACAAGGCGCTCGAGTTCAAGGATGTACCGCGCGTGTTGCTGCGCGCCGCCAACACCAGTGCGATGCTGCTCTACATCGTGACCAACGCCGTGTTGTTTTCGTTCGTGCTCAGCAACGAGAACATCCCTTCGGCGCTTGCCGACTGGATCACGGCGCAGGATCTCGGCTGGGTCGGCTTTCTGCTGCTCGTCAACGTCTTGCTGCTGCTGGCCGGCAATTTCATGGAGCCGACCTCGATCATCCTGATCATGGCGCCGATCCTGGCGCCGGCCGCCAAGCGTCTCGGCATCGATCTGGTGCACTTCGGCATCGTGATCGACGTCAACATGGAGGTCGGCCTCTGCCACCCGCCGGTCGGGCTCAACCTCTATGTCGCGTCGATGATCGCCGGAATGCGCATCACCGATCTGGCGATGGCCGTGATGCCGTGGCTGCTCACCATGCTGGTGTTCCTCGTGATCGTGACCTACTGGCCGGCTCTGACGCTGTTTCTCCCGCACCTGCTCGGGATGCATTAGGTTCTATCGTGCACAAGGCGGCACGGGTCGGCGGTTCGTCAGTCGACGCTGATGTGGCCCGCCTTGATTGGCGCCGCCCATTTCGCGATCTCGCTCTGCACGAATTTCGCCAGATAGTCCGGCGTGGTGCGGTCGTCGGAGACGAAGACGAGCCCGGCGCTTTCGAGCCTCTCGCGCACCGCCGGCGTCTTCATGGCTTCGACGGTCGCGCGGTTGAGTTTTTGCACGATCGCCTCCGGCGTTCCCTTCGGCAGGAAGAACGCGTTCCAGGTATAGGCCTCGACCTCAAAGCCCTGTTCGATGGCGGTGGGCACGTTCGGCAGCACCTTCGATCGCTCCCTGGTCAGAATGGCGATCGGCTTGACGGTGCCGGCGTCGATCTGCGGTTTCGCCGTGGTGATGATGTCGCAGAGATAATCGACCCGGCCGCCCATCAGGTCCTGCATCGCGGGGTTGGCCCCGCGATAGGGCACGTGGACGATGTCGAGGCCGGTGACCATGTTCACCAGTGCGCAGCCGAGATGGATCGCCGATCCCGTGCCGGCGGACGCGTACTGCATCTTGTCCTTGTTGGCTTTGCCGTAGGCAACGAATTCCTTCATGTCCTTGACGGGCAGGTCCTTGCGCGCGACCAGCACCAGCGGCGCTTCCACCATCAGCGCGACGGGCGCGAAATCCGTCGCGGAATTGTAGGCCGGCTTCTTGTACAGCGACTGGTTCTGCGCCTGGGTGCCGACGGTGCCCAGCAGGAAAGTGTAGCCGTCGGGCGCGGCCTTGGCGACGCGGTCGGCGCCGTTCATGCCGCCGGCGCCGCCGACATTCTCGACGATGATCTGCTGCCCGAGGATTTCGCCCATGCGCTGCGCGAACAGCCGCGCCAGCACGTCATTCGGCCCGCCGGCCGCGAACGGATTGACCATGGTGATCGTCCGCGTCGGCCAATCCTCCGCTTTTGCCGCGCCGGCCAAAGCCAAGGCGGCAATGGCAGCCAGCGCGCCGACGACTTTCCTCATGGATTCCTCCTTAGGTTTTTGTTCTGGTCTTCAGACGAAAGAGATCGCTTCGGCCATCTCCAGGATGCGCCGGATTTCGGTCAGCGCCCGTTCGAGATCCGCTTCGGTTGCGGGCGCGCCAAGGCAGAGCCGGACGCCGAGGCTTTCATTCTCCATCCGCCGCAATGCGCCGGGAGGGGCGAGCGTGATGCCGGCTTGCGCGGCTTGCGCAATCAGCGCCGCCAGCGTGCGGCCCGCCGGCAGCGGCAGCCAGAGATGAAAGCCGGGCACCCCGGTCGGAGGCGGCAGCCATTCCTTCAGGATCCGGCGCGCGATGGCGTCGCGAATGGCGGCCTTGTCGCGTTTGAGCTTGGCCTGGCGGGCGAGCCCGCCGTTCTGGATCAGCCGCGCCACCACTTCGGCCATGACCGGCGCGGCCATCCATCCCGTCGCGCGCAGCGCGTTGATCGAACGGTCGCGAAACGCCTCCGGCGCGATCATGGCGGCGATGCGCAGCCCCGGCGCCAGGCATTTCGCGAAACTGACAATATAGAAGCTGCGTTCGGGAATGAGCTTCGAGATCGGCGCGAGCGGCGGCGACAACAGATAACCGTACGCGTCGTCCTCCAATAGATAAGCGTCGTGCTTGCGAACGATTTCGGCGATGGCTTGCCGGCGCTTGGCCGGCATCACCGATCCCATCGGCGTTTGCAGCGTCGGCATGCAATAGAGCACGCGCGCCCTGGTTTCAGTGAAGGCGCGGTCGAGATGTTCGGGGACGAGCCCCTGCGCATCGGTGGTGACGCCGTGCAGCCGATAACCCGACAGCGCCGAAAGCGCGAGCATGCCGGAATAAGTGTAGCTCTCCGTCAGCACGGTATCCGAGGGCGAAGCGACCATGGGAAGCGCGATCGACAGCGCGTGCTGTCCGCCATGGGTGATGAAGAGATGATCGGGCTCGGCGGTCACGCCGAGCGATGTGAGCCAGGTGACCATCGCCTCGCGGTGCCGGCGCAAGCCCTGGTGCGGCAGATAGCCGAGCAGGTTCGACATCTCGCCGTCGGCGACGATCTCCGCCAGCGCTGCTGCAATGACCT
>Ga0210410_10005512_pt1 | contig 11017 bp, 9 predicted proteins | sample IncBWC4MmetaG_FD_161058 | JGI IMG/M metagenome (GOLD analysis project Ga0210410, IMG submission 161058) | Forest soil microbial communities from Barre Woods Harvard Forest LTER site, Petersham, Massachusetts, United States - Inc-BW-C-4-M | ecosystem: Environmental > Terrestrial > Soil >... | reverse complement strand
CGTTTCCGGATTGCGCGTGAACACCAGCGGAAAGGTAATGAACCGCCCGCCATCCTGCGGCCAGCACTTCAAGATCGGAAAATCGAACAGATTCACATCGTTTCCGTGACGGCGGACGTCCTTGCAGTCGCCTGTCTTCACCGTCTTCGGAAAGAAAGACCCCAACTCGGCCAGCTTCGGCAGCATTTTGATTTTGTCGAACAATCCGGCCGGCGACTGCATGTCCAGAAATCCCCGGATCCGCGCTGCCACTTCGTCCAACTCGCTCACCTCGAAAGCCAGGCACATGCGCCGCACGCTTCCAAACGTGTTCACCAGCAGCGGTACTCGTGACCCGCGCGGCTTCTCAAACAGCAGCGCGTAATTTCCTTCGTGTGGAACAGCCATTCCTGGCTGTCCGCTTTGTCCCCGCAATCCTCGTCCGCCGCCCGTTCCATGTCCCGCATCGCGTCCCACACGCTGCACAATCTCGGTAATCTCTAAATTCGGATCCACTTCCGTCCGAACGCGCTTCAGCTCCCCTTCCTTCTCCAGCTTCCGCACAAACTCCCGCAAATCCCGATACGCCACACTTCCTCCGCACCAATTACCGATTCCAGAGCGCTTGAAATGCAGTTCGAGACTCTAGCATGTAGGCAATGCTTAAGCACCTAGGCGCGTCGATTCGCCTTGCTCGATACAATTGACTAGGTTACGCTGCCGCAGTTTTTGCTATCAGCTCGCTGGGGAAATCGATGTCTAAATGCGAAATCATCATTTACTGGAGTCAGGCAGACCAAGCTTTCATTGCGGAAGTGCCCGAACTCCCCGGCTGCGCCGCCGACGGTAAGACGTACAGAAAGCCCTAGCCAACGTCGAGACCATCATTCAAGAGTGGATTGAAACTGCCAAGGAACTTGGCCGCCCAATTCCCGTGCCGCGCGGCCGCCTGGCGTTCGCATAATCGTCGCCAACTGCTGCCTATGCGCCGGATTCTTCTCACCCCCTAACGCCCACGCTCCACATCCAAGCTCTGCTCCTCCAACCAAGGAAATAACGAAATGCCAAAAATGAAAATCGCCGTGGTCCCCAAACCCGGCGCAGACTTCGAACTCCAAGAACGCGATCCCACACCAATCGTAGGATGAGCGAGATCGCTTAGTGCTCTCCCAGCCGTCGAAGCCTTCGCCCGTCCTAGAACAATAATCCCCTGAAGTTGCTGCCCTCAGCGCATCTAGCGCTCGCCACACGGACCAAGAACCGCAACCCACGGGTCCCCTGTGGATAGCTCATCTGTACGTATCGACCGGCTGGATAGAAAAACTGGATGCAGACTTGAGCTGTGAGCAGCAACACGATGATAAGAAGCAGGAGCCGCATGAAGTTATCTCGGTTCGTTCATGCTGCCCCCAAGACTAAAAATAGATGACTCGCACAGGCCTACTCAGGGCTAACCTCGATAAACACCCACTCTGCTGGACCTTTTCTGTCAAATGTAAATCCGGGTTTATTGTTCGGAAGTCTGCCAGGCGTTCCTTTTCCCCCAGAAACGTTATCTATTCCAAAAAAATGCGTTTCGTTTTCATCTTCCCAAGACACCACAACCTTTTCTTTGCCTTCGAATTTGGCCAGCTTTGCCCGTAAATCATAAACGGTCATTGGTTTGTCCTTGCGGAGCGACAGCATGTCAGGAATGGTATTTATATAGTTCTGTATAACAGCTTAATGACTATACTTCAACCAGCATAAAATCAACTCGTGTCAAACTCAGCAGGAACTTGGAAAAGCTCTATCTGTCCGTGTTAGGCGGTCGGAATTCCGGCCACGCTATAGCGAACTTTACTGTACTGGCTCACAATTCTGTTACGGCCGCGAGGGAGGCCATCATGGACAAACATGAAGCCCATCTCACTATGCGGCTCGCATCTTGGCTCTGGTGGCCGCGCTCATCTTTCGTCGCCGCTTCCTGCCATTTTTTCCGGTCGCTGATTTTCCGGCCATGAGTTTTATCGCGCCGTGAACCTTATTTAATTCAAGTTCAATCCTCCAGAGTTGCTTTTCTAATTGCGCTTCCACTCGACGCAGTGACTGGATTGGATTCAGAGCCATTTCTCGTTTCCCCCTACTCAGCGGCCCAAAAACTTGAGCCTAGAAAGCGTTATCGGTTTTCCTACTGGTGCGGTTAGCGGCTCCGTAAAATGTCCGTTCGCGGAATCATATACCTGAAGGCATTGCGGCTCGGAACAGGCATGGCAGGGCGCGGGGAATGGCCGTCCGTTTATCGTAAGCCAGCGGGTAGCGTCCAACATTTCGGTGTTATGAATCGGGCAGCGCGGAGCTTCGATTGCTGAAGTCATTGAACCGTAAGAAAATTCTTGAGGTCGAACCAGAGGTCGCAATCCCAACAATAACGCAAACCCGTATTGTGTTCGCTTGGTCTGAAGGTTCGGCCCGAATCGCAGCGCGGGCAATAATTGAACTTATCGGATGAAAAGCGGGAGACCGCTGAAGATGTGGCGGATAAAATTTGGAGTCGGTTTTGTTGTTGTGGAATCAATGAGACCTAGAAAAGCGGAAGAAAGGTGAACGGAGGTCGCCGCTTAGATGTTTTGTATCTGTGCGGGTTAGAGTGGTGCGCCCGGGGGGACTCGAACTCCCGACCTTCTGGTTCGTAGCCAGACGCTCTATCCAACTGAGCTACGGGCGCGCCGTCTGCGTGCAAGGCAAACAGTTTACCGCAGCTTATTCCCTCCGTCCAACATCTCTAGCCACGATAAAACGCACTAAGCGTCCATCTCAGAACTCCACGCCTCGGAAGAATTCTTTGTCTTTTTCATGCGTCAGCAACTGCGCCACCTTCGACTTCTCCACCCATCTCGCTTCCGGATTGTCAGGGTCAACTGGCTTCAATACTTTTTCACGCGTTCGGAAGAGAAACATCGTGATCATTTTCAGCTCCGAGCGCTCATCGCCGCCATTCAAGCCGATCTTGTGCCGTTCATAGCTCCCCAGCTTGCGGATCAATTCCAAATCGCGAATCCCGCTCTCTTCGTAGATTTCCCGCTTGGCCGCAACGAGCGCGTTTTCCCCAGGATCGATGTGTCCCTTCGGCAATGACCACGATGTCCCGCGCTGGCTCACCACCAGGATCTCGCCATCGTCATTTGTGACCACACCTCCCGCGCTACGCGTCTTCCTCATGATGTACTTCAGTTTAGCTTACGCCCGCTAACAACGAAGCGTTCGCGTAAGCCTCGGCGCATCAATAACATGGAATACCCTCCCTGCCCCTGCCAAAAGGCCAAATCAGGAAAGCGTATCGCCGCCGCCCCGCTCGCATCAAAGCCATATATGACAACTGCGAAACCGAAGCCAAGTATCGCGCCTCGCGAAGTCCTGGCCGCATGGGGCAAGATTTTGCGCGGCAGAGCCCCCATGCTCTCCATCGAGATTACCCGCGAGTGCCCGCTAAGCTGCCCGGGCTGTTACGCCTATGGCGACACGCATCTCGGAGGCGAAAAAGTCCTCCGCGACCTGAGCGACTTTCGCGGAGACGCACTGGTGGACGGCGTTCTAAGTTTGGTCCGCGCGCACCAGCCTATGCACGTCTCCTTGGTTGGCGGCGAGCCCCTCGTGCGCCATCGCGAACTCAGCTCCATTCTACCCGCGCTCAGCGCCATGAATATTTTCACCCTCGTCGTCACCAGCGGCGTGATTCCCATCCCGCTCGAGTGGATGGACCTGCCGCGTTTGCGCGTATCGGTTTCCGTCGACGGCCTCCCGCAACATCACGACGTGCGCAGGAAACCAGCCACCTACGACCGCATCCTGAAAAATATCAACGGACGCAAAATCAACGTCCACTGGGTCATAACGCGACCGATGCTCGAGCGCCCCGGCTACCTGGAAGAGTATGTGGCCTTCTGGAATGCTCGGCCGGAGGTCGACCGCATCTGGGTAAGCCTCTACACCCCACAAATCGGCGAGCAAAGCGCGGAGATGCTGGCGCCGGATGACCGCGAGCAAGTAGCCGCGGAATTGCCTTTTCTGGCCAAGCAATTCCCAAAGCTGTTGATGAATGAAGGGGTCGCGGACGCCTTCCTGCATCCGCCGAAAGATCCGGACGACTGTCTCTTCTCGAAGATGTCGGCCAACTACTCCGCCGATTTGGAAACCCGTGTTGAACCCTGCGTGTTTGGCGGAACTCCCGACTGTTCCCAGTGTGGCTGCGCGGTCAGTAGTGGATTGCATTGGATTCGCAGCGAAAAGGTGGTCGGTCCGCTCCGCGTCGGACATTTCGTGGGCGCATCAATAGGCATCGGCACGCTAATGAATCGCCTCAGAAAGCAGCCGACCCATCCCGCTAGATGGAACGCCGCCAGCCCGCCGAAGGAGTTAGTGCAAATCGACGGCCCCGGACTGTGATTCCCCGCGGAGTTCCCAAGTAAGAACCTTATCGACCAGAGTTTGGCTTCACCATGCGCAAAAGTCGGCCTCCGAGTCGCCTCGAGCGGCGAACTCACTTGAGGGCCTCCCCTTGTCATGAAGGGCTTGAGGTAAGCTTCGCCAGCTCTCGCGCAAAGAGCGAATTCTCCGGGAACTCTGCCGCCAGCTCCGTAAATTCTGTGCGAGCAACTTCTGGTTTCTTCTCGCGTAGCGCGGCCAGCGCCAGCAGAGTCTTCGCGAATGGTCGAAGGTAGTGGCCGCGCTCGGCAGCAATCTCAAGTTGCTCGATGCCCTTCTTCTTGTCGCCGTGTACTCCAGCGAACCCAAGAAAGAACCTCTTCGGTCCCGGCAGACTCCCAATGATGTAGTTCGCCGTGCCAAGGCCAAGGTAGGCATCGGCAGCGTCTGGAGCGATCGTCAGCAGTTTCTTCGAGTACGTCTCCGCCTCCCGGATCTTTTTCAGGCTCTCGAGCTGACGCTTGTCGATGAGACTCGCATAGTCCGCCTCCATACCCAGGCTCATAGACATCGCGAACAGCGCGTTCGGATTATTCGGGTTTTCCATCAATCGAAGCCGAGCCATATCCTGCGCCTGTTCGTCTGCGGCAAAAAATTTCGCGCGTAAATCAGGATCAGGTTTGAGTGGTGTCTTGCCGAGAAAACGTTTGTTGTCCAGGAAAAACTCAGAAGTCAGGACACCTTGCCGGTAGCACTCCTCAAAGAGATAGCTCGCCGCTTCAGACGCGTACCCAAGGGCGCTTCCCGGATGCGACTGCTGCCATATCGCAAACTGAGCACGAGCCTCCGCAGGCTTGAGTTCATACAGAAGACGAAAACCTGCATCGAGTTCCGGAACATGCAGAATGTCGGTCGGCGCCTGCCCGGAGTCTGCCTGCGTTCCTCGAACATTCGGCACCATTTCCGTAAGCGCGGTGCATAGAACCACACTCATAAGCAAACGGGACAGCAACAACCACTTGCTTCTACTCGCAAACATCGTCGTTTCCCGGGAACCACGTATTCGCCCGGCAAGCCCTCTCGAGCAAGGCTTCTCTTGTCGGTGACTCAAGACTAAAGCTGGACACACGCTGAATCCTGGCTCTTTCTGTACGCGATCGACTATAGCGCCGCCGAAAACACGCGACAACTGTCAGAACGCAGTGCGTCTTTGTAGAGGCCGGGCTTAAGCCCGGCTAGCGAGCAACGCGAGCGCTCCTGAGCTCGTAGCGCCCGCCTTCCGAGGCGGGCTGCAACCCTGGTCCTCTGATGGGGCGGTGTCTTCGTCACGTTCTTAGATTCGGCGGCACAGCCCTTACAGCGATTCACGGATGGAGATTCCAAAAGCCAAGACCTACGCTAATTGCTGAAGTCTGAGGCGCGCGGCCATGTCCCACCGGGAGTGACTGCACACGGTAACCCGAGTCGGGCCTTTGCAGTTTGACCGCCTTGGAAGTTACCCTTGGCCGCCAGTCCTCACCCCCGATCCCAAACATTACTTCCGATCAGCCGACGCACGATGACTCAGGCCCCACACATACGCCGCCACCGCCGATACCTGCTGGGACGTAAGCTGCGCCCCGCCCATCGGCGGCATTGGTGCGCGATATTGTTTCGGTTGCGACACACCTTCGGTTATCGTCTTCTTGATTCCGGCATAGCCGCCATCGCTCCACAGCCATTTCTTGCCCGTTAGAGGCGGCCCCAAAGGCGAGCCCTCACCGCCCTCACCATGGCAACCCGAGCATGCCGCTCCGCCCACTTGGCCGCGATAGATCCGCTCACCGACTGCAACCATTTCTCTCGACGCGCCTTCAGGAACGGGAAGACTTGCCGCCGTCGCACCCGCGTTTGGATGCGTGCCCTCGGGTGGTTTCGCGGCTGCTTCAACAGGACTCCCCGCAGGAGCTGTCGCGCTCGGACACGCCGTGACCTTCGCGCCACCACCTTCGGATCCGCCACGATGCGCAATCCGATAAATCCGTCCGCGCACATCGTCGGAAACGTACAGCGCGCCATCCGGTCCCACCGCCAAGCCACTGGGACGATGCTCGGCTTTAGCCGGCGTTTTCACCGCTCCCGCAAAACCATCCGCAAACACTTCGCACTTGCCAGCGGAAGCGCCGTCCCCGCCGAGCGCCTGAAAAATTACGTTGTAGCCGCCTTGCGGATATGGCGCCCGGTCCCACGATCCGTGAAACGCGATGAAAACCCCGTCGCGGTAACGCGCCGGAAATTGTTTCCCGTCGTACCGCAGCATCGCATTCGGCGCCCAGTGCGCGGGAAATGCGGCAACAGCACCAATCTTGTTCCCGCATACGCCGATCGTTTTCCCATCGCCACCGTATTCCGGCGCCAGCATCAACTTCCCCACGAACGGGTCGTGGTAGCACTCGGGCCAGCCATAGTCTCCCTTCGCCTTCAAAAGCAACAACTCCTCCGAGGGCAGCGTCGCCTCCTGGTCGGCCTTGTAAACGTCAGGCCAATTCGCATGCAACTGGTCACGTCCGTGTTGCGTCACAAACACGCGCCCACCCGAGTCGATCGCAAAACCCTCAGCATTGCGGATTCCCGTAGCGAAGCGCTCAGCCGGTGAAAAAGTTTGGTTCGTCTTGTTTGCGTCATAGCGCCAGACTCCTCCGCGCGTCTCGAGTTCCGTGCAGGGTTTCGCGCCCGGTGACTGGAGTATCCGATTTTTCAACTGGCAGGAATTGGTCGCCGTGGCCACATCCACGTACATCAATCCTTCCGCATCGATAATGAAGGGATGCATCGGATGGTCGCCGCTCAAAGGCAATCCGGAAACGATGGTGTCAGCAGAGCCGCTCGGCACGATCGAGCCGCCCCCCAAGGAATATCGCACGATCCGATCATTGATCTCCGCGTAGATCGCCCCCTTGAACCAGCCGATGCCCGTACCGCCTGCTCCGCCACCCTTGACGGTTTCGCCAAAGCGTTCAATCACATCGGCCTTCCCCGCTCCGCTCTTGTCTTGTAGTGCTACTAGAAAACCACCTTTAGGCGGCGTGTCGTTCCCGTAGTACCTGCCCGACCATGTGTTGACGTAAAGCACCCCGCTCGGCGCAACGACCATGTGGCGCGCATGACCGATGCCGTCAGCGAACACCGTCGCGCAAAATCCCGCGGGCAACTTCAATCCGCTATCATCGTTCGCGCATCCTTGGCTCTCGGCTTGCCCTGCTGCATCCGAATTATCTTGGGCCGGCGCCAAAAAACCTCCAGCGCACATTGCGGCGATCGCGGCAACGCCAGACAACAAAGTGACAGCGCCACACAATACAGCTTTGGAGGGGTTCGATAATCGCATGAGCACTCCCGGCCGTCGAGAATTGATACACAACGAGGAACAACGGTCTGATTCCTCCAAATGTAAGTAGGATATACAGTGGTTATTGTACGTACCCCAAACCGCGAGCAGCCCCACGCCAACAGAAATATTTCTCGACAACTATCGGTCTCGAGACGATCACAATGGTGTGCGGGATAAGGAGAAAACGTGTGAAGACTTTCCTGGTGCTCGCGCTCGCCATCGTTGTGCTGTTCCCCTCTTGCCTCTGGGCAACTCCCGCCAAGCCAGCGCTGGAAGTAGTGGTCCTCGGTTCCGGCGGGCCACGCGCATTCGGCAGGGCAGGCTCTAGTTACATCCTCCTTGTAGACGGCACGCCGCGGATTTTGCTCGATGCCGGACCCGGCACATTCCTGCGCATTGGACAACTGAACGTCGATTTAGAAAAAGTGGACACCGTCCTGCTCACCCATCTCCATATCGATCACAGTTCCGATCTGCCCGCCTTCTTCAACGCCCGAGCGCTTACCAGCGACGGACCCATCACCTATCGCATCTTCGGCCCGGACCGCTCAGGACTCTTCCCCAAGACTTCGCGATTTGTCGATTTGCTCGTGGGATCTGACGGCGCCTTCGCCTATCAAAAAACCTTCGGCGCCCGCGAATCATTTACCGTTCGCGATCTCGCAATTAGCTTGGATTCACCGCGCACGAAAATTGTGGACGAAAATGGCTTGACCGTCGAGGAAATCGCCACGCATCACGGCGACTGTCCCTCCGTTGCTTACCGCATTTCCTACAAGGGCGTAGTAGTGGTTTTCTCTGGAGACATGGACGCATCCGCGCTGCCGAATCTCATCCAGTTAGCCAAAAACGCGGACTTGCTCGTCTTTAATTGCGCCGTACTCGATCCTCCGGGATCGCCATCTCAGCTATACGATCTGCACACTCCGCCCAAAAAGATCGGCCAAGCCGCTCGAGACAGCGGCGTAAGAAGCCTGTTGCTGAGCCACCTCGCGCCCGACGTCGAAGGTCAGCAGACCGCCGTGCGTAAATCGATCCGCGCATCCTTCGCCGGCCCAGTTGTCTTCGCAACCGACAAGCAACGCCTCCCGGTCTCCCATTCCCCTGTGATGACGGCCCCTCGCTCCACCCACCCCACATCGCCGTGATCGAATCAGCTACGCTGGTAGCCTCTGCGACATCCAGCCCTTCCTCTGGGTTCTCGGCTCCGATGAGTACGCCGAAGCCCCCTCCCGCTCGACATGAAGTGACTCTTTCGGAACAGCCGGCGCCAACAAACGTATTCGACGTTCATTTGCGAGGGAAGATCATTAACAACAGGGTCCCAAAATAATTTTCAGTGTGCGGGGCCCTGCGCGAAATCAGCGCCGAGGATGCAAATGTTCTCAGTAGTGGGTTTGACCCTAGATGAAGTTTCGTCAGGTACGCTGCCGCATGTTCGTTTAACCAAGGCGCTCGACAGTCGGATGACCAAGAGCAACTTTCGATTTGCAGAAATAATCTCGGTCTACACAACTGTCGAGACGGACACGCAAGGCTCAGCAGAGCGAACTAAATACCGGCAGCAAGGTCAGTTTCTTGTGTTCCTGTACTTCAATGACGCTGCGGTCAACGCTTGCAAAGAAATTGGCATTCCACTTCGCGTTCTGGACCGCATCGATGAATCCCAGCTTCCGGTCAGGCGAGCAACGGTTCTGGAACGCCCCTATTTGGCTCCCGTCTCGAAGTAACCCGCGAAATAATTCTCACTCCATGGCCACGCCGCGGATTTGATTCCCGCTCACCTTCAATTCTATGCCGTAGGGCGGCCGCAGATCGCTTCCGTGCACCACGGCGCCGCGCACCAGGATGTTTCCGGGGAGCTCCTTGTGTTGAAGGGGATCATAAATGGCACGGCTGCAGGGATTGACGACCATGGGATGCGCAGCCTCGAATCCGTACTCGGAAGATAGCTTCGCGACGTTATCGATGTATGCAAGCTGGCACTGACTGAACGGCGCTTCCAGAGAAAATGCCCAATAGGATTTGCTGTCCGACGCAGAGCCGGGCAAGCGAACAATGATCGCCGGAACATACTTAGATCGCGTCAAACTCCGGAAGAAGAATCGTTTGGAAGACCACAGCTGCGCTAACTCGCTGACGGCAGCAACTTCAGTTTTGGACTCCGTAACGTAGAGCGGCCTCGGCGCCGAGTCCGTCTCCGTACGTTCCGTAGGGTTAGAAGGACCGCTCTCCTGGGTGGCAGGTCGCACGTCCGAATCAGACGCCTGGATGCCCCAGATCATTTTTATGGCCCAAGAACCGAGCATCGCCGCCAGCACCACGCAGCCACAGATCATTGCCAAGCGCTTCACCGCTCCACCGAGATCCCTCTTAGTCGTTGGCCCTGCGTAAACGCCCCCTACCTCCTGCCCCGTTTCTGCTCGAACATTGCTACCAACCGCGCCGCCGGAAGGCGGAATCGCCGCCGAGCGCGAGGGAGTCGCCGGCGTGGAGCGGGACGGAGCCCCGGGGGTAGAGCGCGGTTCGACGCCGGGAATTCGCGGCATCTCCACGTGGTAGTTCTTGTCCGTCTTTTCGCGAATGGAAGACTGCGGTGCCGCAGGGCTGATCGAAGGTGACGCGTTTGCCGTGGCAGGCTTTTCGCCCGGCCGGTAGTTCTTCAAATCGTCCATCAATTCGCGGCAGTTCTCGTAACGCAGATACGGGCTCTTGGCCATCGCTTTCAAGATCGTGCTGCTGACGCCCTGCGGAATAGCGGGATTCACCTGGTGTGGCGGCACCGGTTCTTCGTTGAGCAACTGGTACAAAATCGTGGCGATGTCCTGGCCGCGAAACGGCTTTTGCCCCGTGGTCATTTCGTACAGCATCACGCCAAGCGAAAAAATATCGGTACGGCCATCCACCGCTTTGCCCTTGATCTGCTCTGGCGACATGTAGCCGGGAGTGCCCATCACCGAGGTTTGCTGCGACGCGCCGTATTGCATGATCTGCGCGGTGCCGAAATCAGTGATCTTCACAAAATCCTCGCCGGTCAGCATGATATTCGCCGGCTTGATATCGCGATGCACCACTTTGTGGTCGTGCGCGAACTGTAGCGCGGAACAAACCTGCTCCATAATGCGCAGGAGACGATGAAGCGAAAATTTCTCGCCCGAATCCAGCAGGGCTTGCAGGCTCTTGCCATTCACCAATTCCATGGTGATGTAGTAGACGCCGTCGGATTCGCCAACGTCGTAAATCACCACAATGTTGGGATGTGTC
>Ga0210410_10005510_pt1 | contig 11020 bp, 9 predicted proteins | sample IncBWC4MmetaG_FD_161058 | JGI IMG/M metagenome (GOLD analysis project Ga0210410, IMG submission 161058) | Forest soil microbial communities from Barre Woods Harvard Forest LTER site, Petersham, Massachusetts, United States - Inc-BW-C-4-M | ecosystem: Environmental > Terrestrial > Soil >... | reverse complement strand
AACCCTGCGCCGACGCTCTGCAGCGTCTGGCCGCTGCGCGCGGCGCCATCAACAGCTTGATGGCCGAGCTCATGGAGGACCACATCCGCAACCACATGCCCCGCAATTCCAAATCGTCCGAGGAAGCCGCCGACGATGTGATTCAGATTGTGCGCAGCTACCTCAAGTGATTTAGAACAAAGTCGCGTTTCGGACGTGTTTTCTGTATCTTCTGTGCACCCGGAATCCGCCGGCGAGTATCTATTGAGATTGAGGAGAGTTCTCGGTGAAACGAATTCTAATTGCCTTGCTTTTTGTTGCGCTGCTGTATATCCCCGCAGCCGGTGCGCAGTCCGGCCCCGAAGCCGGTGGGCATGATTTGCAGATATGGGCGGGAGGCGGCCACGGCACCAACGGCAGCCAGTCCAGCGACAAGGTGATGAATGTCGGCTTGCGCTACGGCTGGGTGCTCACCGACCCGCACGGGCCCGGCTTTTTGCGCGGGCGTTTTGAATATGCCGTGGATGTCGTCCCTGTTTTCGTAGTTGTTCAGAAAACGAATACCGCTTACGGGGCCGGAGTAAATCCTTTCGCGCTGAAATGGGATTTCGTTGAACGCCATAACATCGTCCCGTACGCCGAACTCGGCGGGGGAACTCTGTTCACCAACACCAACGTCCCGGAACGCACGTCGAGCGTCAATTTCACCACCAGCGGCGCGCTCGGTCTCCACTTCTTGCAGAGCAAATACAATTTCAGCGCGGAAGTGCGCTTCATGCACATTTCCAATGCCGGGCTGGCCACGCCGAATCCCGGTATTAATACGGTGCAATTTCGTATCGGGTTTGGCCGCTTTACGCAGCCGCATTAGCCTACAAGGACGGGGACGCTAGCTCTTGCAACCTTTGAATCTGTGGAATAACAATACTAGATGCTAGTTCCTGTCTCAGGGGGGGTTGCAATGAAAGTAGCTCTGATCGCGCTGGTTGCGATGGTTATCATGGTGGGCGTAGCGGTTTTTGTACTAGGAATGCGCGCGGGAGACAAGGCTCCGGCCGTTGGTACTTCCGCGCCGGACTTCACCTTGAATTCGCAGGAAGGCAAAGCCGTCAGCCTGAGCAGCTTCCGCGGCAAGTGGGTCGTTCTCTACTTTTATCCGAAGGACTTCACCAGCGGTTGCACCGTGGAAGCTCACAACTTTCAGCGCGACCTGGCCCTCTATGAAAAGAAGAACGCGGTGATTGTCGGCGTGAGCATGCAGGACGAGGATTCTCACCAGAAGTTCTGCACCAAGGAAGGGCTCAGCTTCAAACTGCTGGCCGACACCAAACACGATGTTTCGTCGCTCTACGATTCAGTCATGAACTTGGGCGTCGCCAAGCTTTCCGCGCGCCATACATTTCTGATTGATCCCCAGGGAATCGTCCGCAAAGTCTACCTGGAGGTCCACCCCGAGAAGCACAGCGAAGAACTGCTCGCCGCGTTGGACGAACTTCAGCAAAATACCGCACAAAAATAAGGCGACGCGGGTCGGAGCGATGCGTTCCCTCGGCCGGGTGCTCGTCGTGCGCGAGGAGCACAGACAATATCCTGGCCGACGGCGGCTAGTGAAAGCGGTTGGCGTCGAAACCAAAATCAATCAAACCGTCTCGATAGTCTATTTTCATCTCCATCATGCGCAGCATCACAAATCCAAGCATGCCCGAGACTTCCGTCCCCAGGCTATTGCTGATGGGTGAAGTATCGAACGCCACCAGGCCCAGGGCCCGCTGTTTGTAATGCGAGAAGGTCAGCGTCAATTCGTCAGTCTGAAAAACATTCTTTACCTCGCCGCTCAGACCTTTCACGTGGATATCGGAATCCTTGTGCACTTTGGTCGCTTCCTTCGCGGCATCGGGCGCAATGGTATTCCCAAAAGCGCCGGTGTCAATCAGGAAAAGCTTGGGAGGCAAATCATTGATCTTTGTGGCGATGAGCAGATTGTGGCCCACGCGAACCATGGGAGTGTAAGACTTCATCTCCGGAGCGACGTAACGGTCATGAAACCGGGCACTGGCCGGATACTTGGCCGCCAATGCCGTCTGGCTTTCGCTGGGAGCGGGAAGCGGAGGGAGCGGCGAAAGTCTAAACTTGATGTTGGCAAAATCGAGATCAACCAGAAACGCGGAGAACACATCGGCTCCAATCAAGCCATCGCCATCAGCGACCGAACTTTTTTCGATGACGCTGACCAAGCATTCCTGGAATTCGACCTCCCCAATTTTCACGGAATCCGCCCGGCCGAAATAACCCGCCGCCGCACCTTTGTCCCCGATGCCGGAGACATTCCCTTTGACAATGCGCTGGATTCCTGCTTTTTCCGCAACCTTGCGGTCGATCACGAACCCAGACGCACCGGTATCCAGCAGCAATCTCGAACTCGCCCCGTTAAACGATACTTTCAGGCCAAATGCTCGGAGGTGCTGTGCGTCCTGCATCAGCGTCTCCAGAGGCATCTCCGTGGAGCTTACTTTCGAAACCACGCGGCAACTTTTTGACCTACTCTCCTCTTCCTGCGTCATCAGCACCAATCCATGCTCCATCCGCTCGCGATCTTCCTGATCGTCGTCGGTGTCATCTCCCAGGTAGCCGGCCAGTTCCTTGATACGTTCCTTGCGCGAAAGTGTCGCCATCCAATCCCTGCGAATATCGGGGTCGGCCGGGTCCATCGTATGCGCTTGATCGATCATTATTTTTGCGTGCTGATAGTAGGAATTGACGCGGTAGACGCGCGCCAAACCCCAATAGGCGCGCGCCACGCTGGTACCCGCTTGCACCTGCGCTGTAAATTCGTGTTCGGCTTGCGCGATTTTTCCTTGCCGGAAATAAACTTCGCCCAGAACCACGTGCGCGGCGGCCAATCCTGGTGTCAATTCCACCGCTTTGGAGGCGGCCTTGTAGGCGTCGTCGGGCCTCTTTTGCTTCAAATAGACGCGGCTCAATCCGACGTAAGCCAGCGTCGAATTCGGAACCGATTGCAGGAGGGTGTTATATTGCTGCGCCGCGGCATCCAGTTTCCCGGTCCGATAAAGCTGCTCGGCTATTTCCAACGGTGAGGAAGATGGCGCTTTCGCCGCGGGCGCAACATCCGGCGAAGTGACGGTGTCGACCGTGGCAACGGGAGGCGTAGCAGGAGGTGCGGTCTCTTGCGCGCGAAGAAGGAGCGGAGAAAACTGCGCGCCTGCAGCAAACAACATCAACACAGAAAGTAGGTGTCTGCGCATGGGGCCTCTGAAGGGAACGAAATTCGCCACAAAACCGTCCGTGCCCCGCTAAGTCTTCCATGAGGTACCCGTGCTGTCAATTGGCCAATGGATAGCACGAAGCCACCCGAGCATGTTCTTCGAGAAGACATCAAATAGTTGCCGCGATCTACAAGTTTGGCAGCACGCTTAGCCCAGGCACGTGCATGAGCCTGGCATCGGCCGTCACCAATGTCAGGTCGTGAACCTTCGCCGTCGCGACCAGAAACCGATCAGCGGGGTCGCGATGGCCTAATGAGGTAAACCGCAATTCATGAGCGATTTCCCAGGTGATGGGAATTTCAACTAGACTTAGTTCTTTCTTCGAGTCCTGGAACCACTGCCCAAAGTCGCGGTTGATTCGAATTCGCCGTTTCTCAAGGAGAATGATCATCTCCCAGATGCTTACGGCAGCAAGATACCGTTCGTTCCCGGAATTTGAGAGCTCGCGAGAGACTTCGGAAGTGAGTTTGTGGGCCTCCGTGTCGCTCCAGATCCAAATGTGCGTATCCAGAAGCAATCTCATCCTGAATTCTCGGTTTCGCTCGGGTCCGGATCCTGCGCTGCTTCCCAATCCGACTCATCGCCTATGGGCCCAACGATATCTCCAAGAATTTCCAGGCTGCCTGCGCCCGCGCCGAGGCGGATGATGCGCTCCCCGAATTCGGGCGGAGAAATTTTCGCCACCGGATGTCCGAAGCGCGTCACCAGAATCGGCTGGCCTGTATTACGCACGCGCTCAAGAACTGCCAAACAAGTAGCTTTGAACTTGGAGATGGCGATTTCTTCCATGAGTTGTCGTCCAGCCGCTGGTAGGCTCCTATAGGTAATGATACGAGAAGAGCAGACCATAGTCAATTCATGGTCTAACCATGGTCGAAAGGTAACCCCTCCAAATCCATCACACTCATCGATCTCATTTAAAATCGTTTATGGCTCGTCATCGCCATCGCTATCCGCGCTCGGCGCTTCACTCGGCGGCAGCCTCGGGTCTACGGAGGCGAGGTTCGCATTCTTGAGCATTGCATTCAAGGCAGGAAGATCCTGTTTTTCGACCGCCGCCCACTGGGAGATGGCGGCCTCCAAAGCCCTTTCCAGTTCCTGATAGACGGCGGTGGCCTGTGTAGTGGGTGCGGCGTCGGCAGTATCCGAAACCGCCAGGATTCCACCGAAATGTTGGTTTAAGGTGGAAAGGTTCTCGGGCTGTTTGGCGTTGGAAGGGAGACCGAAGAAGCTGGCTTCCGCTCCCCCCTCCAGCACGGCAGCTTTTTTGTCGAGTGCCCCAATGGCATCTTCGAGCGCTCCCTTCCCCGCCTTCGCAGCGCGATCCTTTAGTTGCGCGCGGACAGATTGCACCTGCGCCAGCGCCGCGAAACTCTCGTTCATTCCTTCCACCGCGCCACTCTGCATCTCGAACTGCTTGCGCAAATCCGCTGGCGATGTTTTTATACGCGGGTCCATCTTCACGGCCAGCGGTTGCGTGAAGCTTTTTCCATCGACCGTAAGTTTCACAGTGTACTCGCCCGGCAAGACCCACGCACCAAGAGGATATTCCGGCGTGTCCCGGTAAATGGCGGAGATAGGAAATTCGTGGCTGAGAGAGTCGGGCGCGGCGTAATGAAGATTCCATACGAAGCGGTGCGTCCCCGCCTCCCCGGAGAGAATCTGCGTGGTTCGAACCCAGTACATCGGTATGGGATTCTGCGCCGCGATTTGTGCAAGCGGTTTGGGCTTGTCGGTGCTGGCGTAGCGCCGTACCAGATGATTTTCCGCATCAAAAATTTCGAGCGTCACCGGTTTTGACGACCCGGCCGCGAGGTAATAGTCGATGATGGCCCCATCGGGCGGGTTTTTCCCCGCGGGAACTTCCGGGGTAAGTGGCGTATCCGTATTGCGGTTCCATCGAAAACGAATCGCTTCCTGTGGCGCGAACAAGTTCACATTGGACTTCGCGACTTCCGCGCTGAGCTGGCGCAGCGGCGTGATGTCATCCAGGATCCAGAACGACCGGCCGTGTGTCCCGACAATCAGGTCATCGCCGTGAATCGTCAAATCGCGCATCGAGGTGTGCGGCAGGTTCAGTTGTAGCGGCTGCCATTGATCGCCGTCGTCAAAAGAAATATAGACGGAGCCTTCGGTCCCGGCGAACAGCAGCCCTTTGCGAACGGGATCTTCTCGCACCACGTTCGAAGCGCCGCCATCGGGAATGCCTTTTGCAATTTCCTGCCACGTATTCCCGTAGTCGCGAGTGCGATACATGTGCGCCCGCAAATCGTCCAGCCGAAACGAATTGATCGCCGCATAAGCCGTTCCCGCGTCGAAATGCGATGCTTCGATGATCGACACTTTGCTCCACGGCTTGAGCTGCGGCGGAGTGATGTTCTGCCAGGACTTGCCCCCGTCGCGCGTGATGTGGATCAATCCATCGTCGGTGCCCACCCAAATCGTGTTCACTTCCTTGAACGAAGGCGCCACCGCGTAAATCACTCCGCGATGCTTGCCTTTTTCCGGATCGTAAGCCGCAAACGCTCCCAGATTGGCCGGCGTCTCGTAAGATTCGCGCGTCAGGTCCGGGCTAATCACCTGCCAACTGTTACCGCGGTCCGTTGATTTGAACAGCACGCTAGCGGCGAAGAACAGCGCGTGCGGGTCGAGCGGCGAAAAAACCACCGGCAGGGTCCGGTCATAGCGATATTCGCCGCGCCGGACGGGTTCGGGCGAAACTTCCGCGACTTCGCCCAGCTCCTGATTCGTACGCGTCAGCCGCGCTCCATAGAGTATGTTCGAATCCAGCGGATCGACGGCAATATATCCATACTCAAAAACGCCGACGGAATGCCATTCGCGGAAACTGATCTCGCCGTAGTCGCTGCGGCTCATCGTCCCCGCCGAGCCGCTCTCCTGTTGCGCCCCATAAACCCAATACGGAAAACGGTTGTCCGTCGTCACGTGATAAAACTGCGCGGTCGGCTGGTTGTACCAGCTGCTCCACGTTTCGCCGCCGTTCACGCTGATCTCCGCGCCCTGATCTGCCGTCAGCGAAATAATCCGCGGGTTTTCCGTGCTGATCCACAGCCGCTGATAATCGTCCCCGCCGGGCGCGCCTTTCCATCCGACGAAGGTTTTTCCGCCATCCGTCGATTTCCACGTCGTTGTGTTCGCCACATAAATCGTGTCCGCATTGTCCGGCGCCACCGCGATGCCCATCGCTCCCGGTCCCCGGCCACCAATGCGGTGGTCGCCATTGACCAGTTGCCACGATTCTCCGCCGTCGTCCGAGCGATATACGCCGGAGTTTTTCTTCGCTTCCACCGACGCATAGAGTCGCGTCGGCTGGCTCGGCGACACGGCAATGCCAATCCGGCCGATACCGTCGTCCGCCGAGGGCAGTCCCTTAGTAAAATTCTTCCAGGTCGTGCCGCCGTCGGTGGACTTGTAAAATCCGCTCCCCGGCATATAGATCGATGCGCCGCTGCGCACTTCCCACGGCGCAACGCGCGCAGCCCATAGCGTGGCATAAACAATCTGCGGATTCGACGGATCGAACGCCAGGTCCGCCGCGCCCGTGTTCTCGTCCTTGTACAAAACTTTTTCAAACGACAACCCGCCGTCACGCGAGCGAAATACTCCACGCTCCTGATTCGGCCCGTAAGGGTGCCCCTCCGCCGCCACAAAAATACGATTGGGATTTCGCGGATCGACTAGTATCGCCGTAATCTGCTGCGCATCCCGCAACCCGTGGTGCGTCCACGTTTTTCCCGCGTCCGTGGATTTATAGATACCGTCGCCTGTCGCAAGATCGGGGCGCTGCAATCCCTCGCCGCTGCCCACATAAATAATGTTCGGATCGGACGGCGCCACCGCCAGCGCTCCCACCGAGCCCGTCGGCTGATCGTCAAAAATCGGCGTCCACGTGTTCCCAAAATCCGTCGTCTTCCAGACGCCGCCGTTCACCGCCGCCATATAGAAAACGTTCGGCTGGTGCGGCACGCCGGTGATCGCTACGGTGCGCCCTCCGCGAAATGGCCCGATGCACCGCCAGCGCATCTCAGAGAACAGCTTCGCATCGTATTGCTGCGCCAACGTCGTCGATCCCCCAGCCATCGCCAGCAGCATCGCACCCACGACAACAATTCTGAACACTCTTCCAGGAAACATCAGCGACCTCCGCGAAATGGACGAGCATAGCGCGTGCGAGACGTGCGAGCAATGCTTGTTGTAAGAATCGAGGCCGCAACACGAAACGGAGAAAGGAATTCGGCGGGAACCGCCCTTCATAAACAAATAAGGTTTAAGACGAAATGCGCCACAGCGCGGTGCCCGCGCACGCTCTCCATCTTCTCCGCGCTCTCTGTGCTCTCTGTGTTAAATCAAACCCCATCCACTACCGTAGCACCACCAATCAACTATCGCCGCCATCAAAAACCAAGCACTCCCCCTTGCTCATTTCCGTAAATCTGAAATATTCTGACGTCACATTAAAGTGAAAACTCTAGCGAAAATCGTCCTCGGCCTCATCCTCATCGTCGCGCTCTTGCTCGGCGGCTTGCTCGCCGCCAACTGGACTCCCGATAAGCCGCTCTCGGCGCTCACCGCGCGCTGGGCTCCGCCGCCATCCACCTTCATCCCCCTTCTCGACATGCAGGTTCATCTGCGCGACCAAGGCCCTCGCAACGATCCCACTCCCATCGTCCTCATCCACGGCACCTCCTCCAGCCTGCACACCTGGGAAGGCTGGGTCCGCATCCTCAGCGAAAAACACCGCGTCATCACCTTCGACCTGCCCGGCTTCGGCCTCACCGGCCCGTCGCCCACCGCCGACTACACCATCCCCGCCTACGTCCGTTTCGTCACCGCGCTCCTCGATAAACTCAACATCCAGCACTGCATCCTCGGCGGCAATTCCCTCGGAGGCAACATCGCCTGGGAAACCGCCCTCGCCCTCCCCAACCGCATCGACAAACTCATCTTGGTCGATTCCGGCGGCTATCCGCCCAGCGCGACATCCGTGCCCATCGGCTTCAAGCTAGCCCGCATCCCCGTCCTCAATCATTTGTTGGACGTCGTAACTCCCCGCAGCCTGGTCGCCGCCAGCCTCCGCAACGTCTACGGCGACCCCTCCAAAGTCACTCCCGAACTCATCGACCGCTATTACGACCTGGCCGTCCGCGCTGGCAACCGCCGCGCACTCGGCCAGCGCTTCGCTCAAATGGACTTTGGCGGCGACGCCCCACGCATCGCCCAACTCCACCTCCCCACCCTAATTCTGTGGGGCGCTCGCGACCGCCTAGTCCCCCCGCCCAACGCGCTGCGCTTCCATGAAGACATCTACGGCAGCGTCCTGGTCATCTTCCGCGGCCTTGGCCACGTCGCCCATGAAGAGGACCCCGAAGGCACCGTCGCCACCGTCCAGGGCTTCCTCCACGACCGGTGATTTCTCGCATAGACAATGTGTCCAACCCTCCACCGAGTGCCGCATTGGGTACGCAACCTTCATTTCAGGACTGCCGTACCATGCATCCTGCTTGCCTCCCTTGCCATGCTTAAGGCATGCGGAATCGTATCCAGCTTGGCCTCGCCGTCGTCTGCTTGACCGCTATTCCATTCGGCTTCCAATACACGTCCGGCCGAGACCGCAGACGTGATGCCGACCTCCTTCCGCTCTATCAACAAATCAATCGAGAGTCGTTCGCCGGTAAACTCCCGCCCGTCTCGGTATCGTGGGCCAATCTTCCGGAAGCCTACGGCGATACCCGAACTTCTGAAAAAGGTTCAACCGACGTTCTAATAAGCAGGCAAATCGTCAAAACACCAAGCGACTTGGAGTTCACCATGCGGCACGAATCTTGCCACGTCTTTGCCCGCGCCGTCGTCGAAGAAACCAATCAAGACGCCCACGGACCAGCCTTTGAAGATTGCATGAAGAGGTTCAACTAGAAATCTCTCTTCTTCCCACTCTTTGTAGTGGCAGCCTTTAGACCGCGCTTTTGCCTTTCTCTCATCTCGCCACTAGCCACTCGTCACTCGCCACTTCCCCACCCTCAAAATCTCTTCGGCCACTTCCGCGCACCATGAAACACCCGCAAAATCTCCATCTTCCCACCCCGAACTCTATAAGGAAGAATGTACGGCTTCTCGGCCACCACCAACTCTCGCATCCCCGCCACTCTCCCCGGTCGTCCCAACGCCGGATTCTTCTCTAACAAATCCACCGCACCACTCCCCATGAGTCAAATCGATATTCTCGTCCGGCAGCGGCGCCACCTTTGGCATCCTATTGCAACCCAGGGGATTCCAGGGCCAAAGCATCATCTGCTCGACCATAACGTTCCGGCAGGCGCGTACATTTCCCTTCTCTGTGCCCTCTGCGTCTCCGTGAAACCCTGCGCTAACTCCTTCTTTTTCTTTCCCTTAGCACCTGTCGCTTCCCAAAATAAGTGCGCTTTCCCCGTTCGAACGTACCACCCTTTTCGTTCGAATATAGTACTATATAAATAGATATTGACAGAGTATCTTTTCCGTGCTACCATCCCTCATGACTCGCCCGCCGAACCTCCCCACCACTCTCTATGAGTGTCATCCCGAGCCCGCGGTTCTTGCGGGTGAGGGATCTGCTTTTTTTCCTGTCTCTGATTGCTCTTCCCTGCCCCTTCCACCGCGCCCTTTTGTCGTTCCTTGCACCCATTTCCCATTTTGGTCCTCTTTGTTTTCAACATCTTGCGCACTCTTCTGCAATTAAGTGGGGGTGGGGGGTGGTCCCCTCTTTCCGCTCGCAACTCGCCACTCGTCACCAGACACTCGCCACTACTCGTTTGTTTTCACACTCTTACAAACTCTTTTGCACCGGCGCAAATCGCAACTCCTTTCCTTTCAAGCAATTCCGAACTCTTTCGCAAAAACACCCGGGGTGGGGGGGTGCCTCTGTCCAAGGCTCCGCATCCGATTCCTGCATTTCTGGTGGTTGTGCTATGAAATCTAAAAAGGAAGGTTCACTCGCCCGTAAGGGCGTTGTACTGCGCTTTGCTCAACGGCACGACCGAAAGCCGCCCCATCCGCACCAGTGGCGAATCCGCAAACAGCTTATTGGCCTTCACCGTCTGCAGCGTAACTGGCTTCGCCAACGCTTTCCCGGCCTTAACCTTGACCGCCGGCTTCTTCGGGTCCTTTACCTCGACCGAAACGACCGCTGCCGTGCCCACCGCGCTCTTCACGTCGCCGGTCTCGTAAATGACCAGCCGCGCCCCCGCCTCCATCTCGCGCAGGTGTCTCACAGCGACCGGATTGGACACACCGTCCCACACCGTGACGCCATCCTTCACCAGATCGGCGAACGAATACTCCGAAGGTTCGGTTTTGAGCAAATAGTCGGAAGCCATAAGGACCTCGCTGGTTCGATGGAATGCGCCGCTATTCTACACGACGGACAGCAAAAACAACTTCGCTCACGGTGCAGGCTTGGCCTCAGCCGCCGTTTTCTCCGGCGGCCGGGCAGGCGTGGCTTCGCCTTTCACGTAGTGAGCGTACCAGGCCAGGTAACGCTCCATCCGGTCCTTGATATGCGTCGGCCCCGAGAATTCGTGGTACTCGCCGGGGTAAACGACAAGCTCCGTAGGGGCATGCCCAAGGCGCTTCATGGCCTCGTACATCTGTTCGCCACCGATCACCGGCACGTTCCAATCGACGTCGCCGCCCATAAACAGCGTCGGCGTGGTGATGTTGGCGACCTTGTAAAAAGGCGAAAGCTTTTCCCAAACCGCCTT
>Ga0210410_10005509_pt1 | contig 11021 bp, 12 predicted proteins | sample IncBWC4MmetaG_FD_161058 | JGI IMG/M metagenome (GOLD analysis project Ga0210410, IMG submission 161058) | Forest soil microbial communities from Barre Woods Harvard Forest LTER site, Petersham, Massachusetts, United States - Inc-BW-C-4-M | ecosystem: Environmental > Terrestrial > Soil >... | reverse complement strand
CACCGGTCCTCCGACTCAAGTAAAATCTCCCCCATGGAATACCAAGTGCTCTTCAGCGAAGATCCCAGCTTCGTCCTAAGGACCGCGGACGAGTTCCTCACCTCGGAACCCGTTTTGCACAATCTGATTCTCTCGATTCTTCACGCGCGCGCCGCTCAGGGCGATCCAGGCCGGTACTGGATCGCATTTCACCGGGAGCAAGCCGTCGGCGTTGTCGTTCAGTCGCCTCTATCCTTCCCGGCGACCCTGACGCCTATCGAACCGCGCGCCGTGCCGGCAGTGGTCGATGCCATTGCCGAAGCAGGCGTGACCCTGCCCGGCGTCAATGGCGACGCGGCAACTGCGGCAAGCTTCGCGGGGTATTGGAGTGAACGATGTAAGTCGGCCGCCACACCCTTCCAGGGGACGCGTCTCTACGAACTGTTGGAACTGGGAGAACTCGCCAGTTCGGAAGGCCGGCTATGCCAGGCCGGTCCAAGCGACCGTAGTCGAATGATTCTCTGGACGCGTGCGTTTCAGGATGAAATCGGCGAATCTTCCACGGATACCGAACTTCGCGTGGACCGAGGGCTGGCCGCCGGACAGCTCTGGGTTTGGGAGCAAAACCGCGAGACGACGTCTATGGCCGTCGCCCGGGAGCCCACACAAGGCGTGGTTCGTCTGTCTGGAGTCTATACGCCGCCCGAAATGCGCTCGCACGGCTATGCCACTTCCTGCGTTCATGCTTTGTCGAAGCATCTGCGCGGCCGCGGCTATCGGTGCATGCTGTACACGGACTTGGCGAATCCCACCTCGAATTCCATTTATCGCCGAATCGGGTATAGAGCCGTAGCCGAAGCTCTTCGTTATCGCTTTAGCTGATTCGGCAAGCCCCCGCGCCCCCGGCGATGTACTCCCTCCCCGCGCCAGAGACAAATAAAAAGCGGCAGCCACCAACGTTTCTTCCTCTCCTGCCCGTCCCTTTCCGGTTAGCGGTTAACCAGGCTCTGAGGCCCTCTTCAGAGTTTCCGCGAAGGAACGACTGGACTCTCGAACAGGTCTAATTCGAGACTCAAACCGTCATAATTGCAGCCGAGTTGGTCTTCGGGAGACAGCCCATGGCTAGATTTGTTAGGTTCTTAATTGTAGGAAGCTTATGCTCACTTCTCACGAGCTTCGCGTTCGTGGAGGAACTTGCCGCGTCCTTCGTCACTGATGCTAATCGCGATGAACACCCGCCCTCGACAATAACCATTTCTGAAGCTGGGGACCTCATTAGTTTGCTCCCTGTCACAAGGGATCTTCGCGCAAAAGGAATGGACGTGAAGTGGGAGGTGCGAGTCGTTCCGACCAAAAACAACAAAGATTATTACTTTTTCTGGGTTTACAATGTGACGGCGCAAAAACAAGGTGACATCGGCTCGATCAGTGTGGGGAATTATGCGGTAAACAAGCATACGGCCGATGTGCGAGTCTGGCAGGTATCGGACGAGGTTTCTTACGGTGACGATGGGGTTTTAGTTGCCACGAACGAACTTGTGCGATTGCAAGAAGCACTTCGCAAAAAGCACGGCATAGACTCCGCATCAATTCAAGAATACCGATTTGCACATCTTGCCAAGAGAATTATTTCTCGCGAAGCAGCCCAATCCGCCGTGCGCTTGCCGATTACCGAGCGATCGAAGGACACGGCAGAGGTAAGCTGCTGGAAGACCAGCGAACATCTCATTTCTCGGCTCGGTCGCAGTCCGACCATTTCCTCTAGCACAGGTTATCGTGCATTTGCCGAGGTAGAGGCAATAGCATTCAGGCCCAAATACACCGAGACCTATTCTGGACCACTTTGCGAAAACAGGATCAAGCTGTTTTTGGCGAAAGCCGGTGAATTGAGTTTTCAGATTCTTCTGGACTCAAGTTTGCCAAAGAATGATTGCGCCACCGTCGAAGGTGAAGATACGTGTGAAGTCAAGGGTGTTCGCCTCGTTGATTGGTCTAGCGATGGCAGGTTTCTACTAGCGGAACAGGTGCTCTGGATATATGAAAGCGATGCGCTCTTCATGCGGGTGCCAATCGTTTACGACAGCATAAAGAACGACTTCATTCGGCCAGATGTTTACCATTTCTTGGACGAGTATTACAAGACCGATGCTTCTAAGACGAACTGTGAATACGAACTCTCGACTGACGGCTTCTCAGCCGACGGCAATCTCATTCTTTCCGCTTCACGAACGCCCCCTACTTCACACTACGATCAAGTGTTTTGCGTGGACGAAAAACAGACGTTTCTGTTTGATTTAAGGACCAACACAATTAAACGCCTCCCCTCCAGCTACAGGGCGCAACACTATGGCACCTGGAACTCTGGTGGTGCTTCTAAACGTTAGTTGTAGGGTAGTCGACCTCCGAAAAGTTGTGCCAGCTCAACCGGTCGATGCAACACCATCTAATCGGTTGATCCGACAATACTTCCTCTGGAGAATCGGTCTGTTTGGCTGTACTCGGTCAAAACCTAGCCAGGATAGCGTTCTGGCCGATCTTACCTAGCGAGCGATTTTAGCTTTTGTTTTCAATGCGCGGTGGGTTCGAGCTGAGTGTTGCGTCGACCCATTGAGACCACCTGCGTTTCCGGAGAAGTGGTCGGCTGGATTGCCAAGCAAGTTTTGAATGACAGAGGCGCCTGGCAAACTCACAAGCGCCTCTGCCACTACTTCAACGTAAACCGTACCTCACTGGATCACCTCCTTCTCGGCAAGAGCGCCGATATCGACAAGTGTGTCGAGTGCCCCGATTATAGCTCCGCCCCGTCGCTTCTCAGAACAGGTTTTTCCCTAACCATTGGCGTCAATCAGGACTTAATGCCATTCGTGCGTCTGATCGGCAGACGTGGAATGTCTAAATCCACTCGAAAACGTAAGGCTGTCTTATTTGCGTCCGACCCATTTTGAGGCCCCGGATAACCGGTCAATCGCAGCTTCAACGTCGGAGACACCGGGCGGCATCCCTGCATGTCGGCCCACATAATCCAAGACTGACTTGGACAGCCCATCAAACGAGATAGATGAAACGTACGTCGGATTATCGGTTACCCCAGACATATAGCCGGAAGCAAGAGAGAAATAGTCCGCCTTACGGAAGGTTCCCACAAGCTCCACCAAAGACGGGTGCGAGATCTGCCCCTTTTGCTTCCCAGATGTCCCGACGAAAGCTTGGCCGTAATACAAAACCGTTCCGTCACCATGGATTTCGATCTCATACGTGGAACACTTGCCGTAGCAGCCGCTGCGGCTAAGGGTGATTCGCAACGAATTCCAATCATGAATCTCAGGAAAAGGAACGCGTGTTTCAGGACGCTCGCCGACCGGGAGAATGGCCACCGATTCCCGTACTTTGGCCACTACGGGTTGGTCGTTTCGCTCAAATGGCCTGTACTGCCATGTCTTGCACAGAGGCGTCAGATCGGCAATGAATCCCTCAGACGTTCGAACGCTCACCACGTTCCCGTCAGTTCCGACAAGTACGTCGCAGGAAGCGGTGAAATGTTGGTTGCCGAGGTTCGTGTACAGCGGACCTCGGTCGCCAATACGGTGTGCGGCGGCCTCCGTTTCGGGAATCTCGACTGCGGGCGTTGAATGTTGGGCAAATCCAAGGAGCGGCCCAAGAAAAAAAGCAAGCAAAACCCATTGCAAAGCCGTGCTCATGGTAGTCGCCAATTGTAGTCTCATTTGATATCGATAAGTCTGTTGACTGCCCTGATTATAGCGCCGCCCCGCCGCTTCTCAGAACAAGTTTTTCCTTAACCTTCGGATTTGGGAACGCAAAAGCCAGTTGAGTCTCGCAGCGTTAATCAGGAGTTGCTTCTCGCTTGATGCTGATAGTAATCCATTAGCGGCCCAACTGTATTAACATGCACGCGGACTTGCTGTTCTCGGTGGTTCGTTGTGGCAAGAAGACCAAGGTAAGGAGAAAGATTATGAACGGCAAAATGACGGGAGCGGCAGGATTGGCTGGGGCGTTTGTTGCCGGCATGCTGGTGGCCACGGCGTTGGGTTGGGGGATCGCTGCGGCGGGGGCGAAGGCGCAGGCGGCGGCACCGGGGCAGCAAGTTACCGTGCAGAGGATCATCAACCCGACGGTGACGGACGAAGACATTGCCTTGCTGCGGCAAGATTTACGAGCAATGAAAATGCAAGTGATTGGGCAAAATATGTCGCTGTCGGATACCGAGGCGGAGAAGTTCTGGCCCATCTACAACCATTACGTGAAGGACTTGCAAGAAATAAACAACCAGAAATATGCGCTGTTGAAGCAGTACGCGGAGATGTGGGCAACGATGAACGACGAAGATGCACTGATTTATGTGCGGCGCTGGCTGGAGACGGACGGGCAGGCGCAGGCGCTGCGCCTGAAGTATGTGCCGGTGGTGAGCCAGGTGTTGCCGGGAAAGAAGGCGGCCACCTTTTTTCAGTTGGACCGCCGGCTGAACATGATCATCGATCTGCAATTGTTTTCGCAGATTCCCTTGGCGCATCCGAAGGAGCAGGCGGGAAGAGATATCGGCCATCAGTAATCAGATACCGAAGCGAAGAGGGAAGCTTACCGCCCTTGTGAGATAAGACTCCGCGTCCAATTCTGCTTGCCCGGCAAGTTGCGTAGTCGGAAGTTGATCCACTATCTGCCCCTTGACAAAAGGGTATCGCTCGCGTATAGTGGTTAATGGATAAACGTGTGGTTCGATCCGGGTAGCGCCAGCATCCTTGCTGGCGTTTTTTTGTTGGGATCGCCCGTTTTTCCAGCAACCCCTTTAGAATGAGCATTTACAAGAATTGCCCAATTTTGCCACATCGAGCATGGTGTAAGTTATTTAGAATGAACAGTTACAGGAATCGCCGCAAATGTTGATTCTAAAAGATTTACGCAAATACTAAGCTCTTTAGAATGAACACTTACAAAGGCAACAACTTACTTGACTCATCCACGCCAAAGAGGCAGCATGAGAAGGGGTGGGCGATGAGCGGTATAATCTCGCCCTCTCACGCTGGGGTGGTGTCCCTTCTCGACATGCTCAAATTCAACGCACATACCTTTGTCGTGGTATCCAGACTGATAGCAAGCATTGGTGCAACATATGAAATGGGGCGAAGGACGAATCCCCACATGGGGCCAACTTTGGATGCGGGGGCCATGCCAGATTCTCAGGTGACTTTAGAAATCGCCGGGCAGGAAATGTTGAAACAGGAATGCCATCAATTGCTACTACATCTCTCAGAGGACCATATCGACAAAACACTAATCACCCTGCGGACTAGGCCTGTAAGTTGGGGCGAAATATCGAGACTTAAAAATGAGCTTGCCAGCCGAATAGAGGACGAACTTAAACGGCGCATATTTTATCAACTGAAACCGGGCGTTGCTGAGTATTTCGATATGACCCAGCCTTTCGGGAAGGAAGTACATGAGAAATTCGGAAGCGCATCGCACGACATTGAGGAAGCATGCAAATGTTATGCGTGCGAGCGATACGATGCGACCGCTTACCATCTTATGCGTGCGATGGAATCTCCGTTGAAATGCCTCGCAAAGACGCTCCACGTAAAATACACTCCGGGTTGGGCTGGCTATCTAAATCGAGTCGATAAGAAATTGCGAAACCAAAAGAGATTACCTAAGGCCCGTCGAGAATTCCTCAGCAATGCATCGGTATTACTTTGGTCGGTCAAGGATGCATGGAGAAATGAAACCATGCATTTGGAAAGGCAGTATAGCCCGGAACAGGCAGGCGAAATATTCAGGAGCACTAAGGCATTTATGGTACATCTAGCCAGTGGTCTACATGAGTAAGCGGAGAGAACTTAGATGACGAAAGTAAATCCAGAGTTTGAGAAATTCGACGCCATAGTTACGAAAATCCTCTCGGTCCCACGGAAGGAGCTACAGAAAAGAGAGAGGCAATACCAGCGGAAGCGAGCAAGGCTTAAGAAGAAAAAGTAGCGAGAATGAACGAACGTGACTTGCGCGCGATTTTCGACAAGACCAGTGGTCACTGCCATTTCTGCGGTGACGCGATTGAGTTTGAGAATCGAGGTTGGAGCGAAACTCCCGATGGGCACTGGGAAGTGGACCACATTATCCAGCGGGACAAAGGAGGATCAAAAACCTCTGAAAACTGCTTGCCAGCTTGCACGCGCTGCAATCGACTGCGCTGGCATCGAACGGGAGACGGCATACGCGAGTTGCTTTTGCTTGGAGTAATCGCGGCGAAAGAAATAAAAGCTGACACGCAAACGGGAAAGGAATTGCGACAGCTAAAGCGATTGCGCTTGGATAGAAATATCACTCGGCGCAAGAAAAAAGCGGGCTAAGTTTCAGCCCGCTTCCCACGCTTTTGGCGTTTCGATTCTCTGTCAGTTAGGGCACGTTTCAGGAGTTGGAATTTTTCCGGTGAGCTTATCCCAAGTAAGGCGCTTGCCGATGATTTGAGATACGACGCGGCTAAAGCGGTCGCCGTCATTTACCGGATTCTCTTTGTCGCCGCGATTGTTGTAACGGAATGCTTGTTCGTCGAGGTAGCGGAAAAGATGGAACGGTTCGGTACTAACGTAGGTGCCTTTGAGTCCGCGCTTGAGCAGACTCCAAAAGTTTTCGAGGCCGTTGGTATGAATCCGGCCATCGACGTACTTTGCCGCGTGGTCGATGACTTGATGGACAAAATCTCCATTCAATCCCTGATAGGAAAGAAGAGCATCGGAATAGACCGCGCTGCCAGCCGCAACGTGTTTTCTAATTTCACCTTGGACGGCCCGCTTGCGACGATTGGGAATCACGCTCGCGCGAACCTTTCCGCCACGCTCCAAGATTCCCATGACCGGAGTCTTGTCCTTGGTGCCAGTCTCAGTGATGCGAATGCGGCGCTTGTTCTTGTGCATGAAACGAGCCGCACCGCCGATAAAAGTTTCGTCCACTTCAACTTCACCGCTCACCATTCCGAAAGATTCATCCTGCAACGCAAGCCGGATGCGGTGAAGCATGAACCAAGCAGATTTTTGAGTGACGCTGAGAGCGCGGCCAACCTCGTAGGAACTGATTCCGTTTTTGCAGTTGGTGAGCATCCAAGTTGCCGCGAGCCACTTGTCGAGGCCGATGGGCGAATCCTCAAAAATGGTGCCCACTTTGACGGAGAACTGACGCTTGGGGTGATGGGTGGAGCATTGCCAGATGCGGCGCGAGGCGTTGAAAGAGACGCTCTCAGAGCCACAAGTCGGGCAGATAACGCCTTTCGGCCAACGACGCGCCACAAGGTAGTTGAGGCAGTTATCTGGATTCGAGAAGTAAAGAATCGCTTCTTGCAAGCTCTTTGGTTCGCTCATGGTCTTATTCTCCATGAGTTAAACTGTACCCTAAAAACGTGGATGAGTCAAGTAAGTTGTTGCCCTTACAAAAACTAGGGGGGAGGGGCCCCTCAATATACAAGGAGTAATCTGATCAGCGTCGCTTCTTGCTTTCCAACTGCGCGACGCGCGCCTTCACCAGTCTTTTAATGAGCGCGGTCGGCAGTGGTTTGCCCAGCGGGAAATGGATCGTTCCCTTGGAGGTGGAGAAGCCCTTGAGTTCCTTCCTAAACGCCTCGATAACCGCGGCGGTGGGGAACAAGCTGCAGTGGTCCGCGAACGCGGCGAACCACACCAGAATTCCTTCGTGCTTGAACGCAGGCATCTTATAACTGATGGTCTCGGTAGCCGCGGCTGGCACCGCAGAGCGAATCGCCGCGCGCATCTCGTTCAACATGCCGCGGGCGGGTTCCGGAATACCAGCAAGGTATTCATCCACGTTTTTTGGAGCGGCCTTGCCTTTCGCCGCCGCAGAGCTGCGCTTGAGAGCCTTCACTTTTTTCATGCTCGCCATCCTACAAGAACCTCCCCTTGCGCGCTATACTCATCCCTTCGCTGCAGTCACCGCCTCAACGAAAGGATCTCACTCCCATGCAATCCCTACGCGAACTCCTGCAAGAAGCCCAAAAAACCGGCGTGGCCCTCGGCCACTTCAACATCTCCGACCTAGTCCTCGTAAAAGCCGTCTTCGCCGCCGCCCGCGAACAGAATGTGCCCGCCCTGGTCGGCCTGTCCGAAGGCGAGCGCGAATTTGTCGGCACTCGTCAAATCGCCGCCTTCGTGAAAAGCCTGCGCGAGGAATTCGACTTCCCCATTTATCTCAACGCCGATCACACCCACTCCCTCGCCAAAGGCATCGAAGCCGCCAAAGCCGGTTACGACTCCATCGTCTTCGACCTCTCCGCCCTGCCCTTCGAAGAAAACGTCCGCCAAACCAAGCAAGCCGTCGAAGCGCTGAAATCTATCAATCCTTCCATGCTCGTCGAAGGCGAAATCGGCGACATCGGCACCGGCTCCGAAATTCACGAATCCGCACCCGACCTCGCCAAAGGCCTCACGTCCCCGCAAGAAGCCAAACAGTTTGTAGACAGCACCGGCGTGGACATCCTCGCTCCCGCCGTCGGCAATATGCACGGCATGCTCAAAAGCATGGTGGAAGGCGAAACCAAGAAGCACCTCGACATCCCAAGAATCGCCGCCATCAAGAAGGCAGCAAATATCTTCTTAACGCTCCACGGCGGCTCCGGCACCGAAGACGAAGGCTTCCGCAAAGCCATCGCCGCGGGCATCAACATCGTCCACATCAACACCGAACTGCGCGTCGCCTGGCGCCACGGCTTGGAACAAGGCCTGGCCAAGCACCCCGATGAAGTCGCGCCCTACAAAATCCTCCCGCCCGCCATCGACGCCGTAAAACAAGCAGTAGCTGGCCGCCTGCGCCTCTTCAACGGCAACCGCCACGCCGCCCAAAGCGCCTAGCGCCAATCGCGGCTGCACCTGTTTTTCCGTAAGCGGATTTAGCGCACATTCATTCCCGGTTGACCACCAGCGCGAGGTTCCATCCCGCAGTCCGTCTCGATTTTCTTGTTAACACTCGTAAGCCCGTAACCGTCTACATCAATGGAGTTTCGTGTCCCTGCGGAATGAGCCCATGCCATGTACACTCGACTTCGGTCCCGCAGTCCTGGAGCACTCCCTGGTGACGGAACCGCCGCCCCTGCCGCACGATTCCGATGCCGCCCTGGTCAGCGCTTCCCAGCAGGGCGACACCGAAGCCTTTGGCCAACTCTATCGGCGCTATGCCCGCATGGTGCACGGTATCCTGCTCGGCCGGGTGCGTCCCGCGGAGGTCGAGGATCTCGTGCAAGACGTCTTCCTTCGCGCGCTTCCACGCCTTCGCGAATTGCGAGACACTTCGCGCTTCGGCGCATGGCTCGCCGCCATCGCGCGGAATATCGCCACCGACCACTATCGCCGTTCGCAATCGCAACCGGAAACCTCCGGCGATGAGAACGATCCGGAAGAGCAGCCGGCCAAGCCCGTCCTCTCGGCAACCACGGAAGCCACTGAAATTCTCGAGTGCATCCGCAGCTTGCCAGAAGCGTATCGCGAAACTCTAATCTTGCGTTTGGTGGAAGGCATGACCGGCCCGGAGATTGCCGCCAGGACGGGTCTCATGCCCGGTTCCGTGCGCGTCAATCTTCATCGCGGCATGCTCCAATTGCGTCAGAAGCTCACCCAGCGCGAATTGCGGAATACCAGGCAGAGCAACAAACTGGACGATAGGCTGATATGAACGAGCAATACAAAAAGCAGTCTGCGGACAATGACTACCTCTGGGATCGCACCGGCGAACCCGATCCCGAAATTCAGCGCCTGGAGCAGGTTCTCGAGGAGTTCCGCGCCACAAACCTCGTCCCCGTGGTCTTCCCGCGCCTCGATCCCGCCCCTCCGCGTTCCTCATGGTGGCTGGCGATCTCTTCGAACGTTTGGGCGCCAAGGTTTGCAGCCGCCACTTTGACCCTGGCCGCCATTACGATTGCGTTCCTTCTCTCGTCTCGCGCGCCGGCGCCTTCCCGCGACAACAATGGTTGGAGCGTCGAACTCACCGAAACACAATCAGACAATTCGCCAGCTGCCGCCAATCCAAAGATAAAGATACAGTTGCAAATCGGCGAAGCGCTTGAAACGGATCGCGTTTCCACAGCCAGCATCGCCGTCGCTGATATCGGCCGCATTGAACTCGAGCCCATGACGCGCTTGCGTTTGTTGCAATCCGCCGAAGGCCACAAACGAGTCGCCCTGGACCGTGGCACGATTCACGCCACGATTTGGGCTCCGCCGGGAGAGTTTGTGATGGACACGCCGTCCGCAGTCGCCGTCGACCTCGGCTGCATGTACACGCTCCACGTTGACGAAAGCGGCGCTGGCCTTCTTCGTACCACGCTCGGCTGGGTCGGCTTCCAAAGCAGCGGCCATGAATCCTTCATTCCCGCCGGTGCGGCGGTCGCCACGTACGCGCACACCGGACCAGGCTTGCCCTATTTCGAAGATGCTTCCGATGCATTTCGCTCCGCAATCACTCAGTTCGACTCCCCTACACGGTCTTATGAACAACACGCGACGGCCTTACACGTCATCCTGCGCGAGGCCCGGCCCCGCGATGGCCTGACGCTCTGGCACCTGCTCTCACGCGTTGACGAAAGCGATCGTCCGGCCGTTTACGACCGCCTCGACGCCCTCGTTCCTCCCCCGCAGGGCGTAACGCGCGCAGGCATCCTCTGGCTCGACCGCGCCATGCTCGACTCCTGGTGGAACGCGCTCGACCTCGGTGACATCAGCCTTTGGCGCCACTTCGAACAATCGTGGACCGCCCCGGGAACACGCTCAAGGACCGGCCACGAAAGCCGGCCGAAATAAATTGTCCTGTTAACACCTGCTCCGTTTAGTGCGTCTCCCTAAGTGACCCAGCAACTCGCTCTTAAGGAGCCTCCATGAAAACCAATCGTTCCAGATGCTTGCGCTTCTCTGTCATCTCCGCGCTGCTGCTTCTTATCGCCACAGCCGTTCTTGCCGGCCCGCCGCTCATCTGCCACAGTTTCGACATCGGCTCCACAAAATCACTCCCATGGATCAGCCACAGTTGGAATCTATCCG
>Ga0210410_10005507_pt1 | contig 11022 bp, 8 predicted proteins | sample IncBWC4MmetaG_FD_161058 | JGI IMG/M metagenome (GOLD analysis project Ga0210410, IMG submission 161058) | Forest soil microbial communities from Barre Woods Harvard Forest LTER site, Petersham, Massachusetts, United States - Inc-BW-C-4-M | ecosystem: Environmental > Terrestrial > Soil >... | reverse complement strand
TGACACGACGCACGCCGTCGCCCAACTTCTCCAAGGAGGTATCGATGACCTCATCGAATCCGAGCGCCTTTGCCTGCTCGGCTTTCGCAGGGTTGGTCGTGCTCGATATGACGTGTTTAGCTCCCAGAGCGCGCGCCAATTGTGTTACCGCGTTGCCGACCGATCCTCCGATCGCCGGTGCCAGAACGGTTTTGCCTGGGCGAAAACCAGCGAGGGTAAGAGCCACTTGCGTGGTGAGATACGCAACTAGGATGCCTGCGGCGCTTATATCGTCGACACCATCAGGGATCAGGAAAAGATCCTCCTTCCGTACGGCAATCCACTCACGGTAGGTTCCGTCCTCAAAAGCGCCATAGGCGCCCCAGAACATCACGCGTGAGCCGGCAGGAAAGTCCGTTCCACCTCCCTCCTCCACTACGCCCGCTCCCTCGTTGCCCAGGACAAGAGGCACCTCCGGGATGTGAAACTTGCCGGAGAGAATCGTATGGTCGAGCGGCGTGACACCAGCTGCCGTGTCTGGCAGCGCCAGAAGGAAGCTGCTGAATCCGGTGGGCAGCCGCTAACCTTCGCCAAGCTGATCGACGACTACTTGAGCGATGTGCACCGCAAGAATCCAGGTGCGGGCTGTGCCTTCAGCACATTGGCGCCGGAGATCGCTCGCAGCGATAAGCGGACCCGTGCGCTTACCTCTGAACAGGTCAGGAATGACCTTGAGTTGCTTGTCGGGTTGCTGCCAGGCAAGGACAAGCGCGCGGCAAGGTCGAGAGCCATCTTGACTTTCAGCGCGCTGGTCGGAGCGATGTCGCTGGCCCGCGCTGTATCGGATGAGGCGCTTTCGCGCGAAATCTTAAAGACGCTGGCAGACCTTCTGAAGAATCCCACCTGAGAGCAACCAAGTGAACCGGCTTCAGATGTACCGACTTTCAATCAGATCTGCCCCGGATATCGGGTACGAGCCAGGACTGCGCAGTCAATTCAAGCACGCACGAGTTCGGATTCGGCAAGATGTTTACTGCGGACGGAACAAAGGTACTCCCGCCCTTAACGGATCAGACGTGGACCGCGAGAACCGGGCAGGATCCCAATTGCATCACCCGATAGGTTGTCGAACCAAACACCGCTCGATCCAGTGCCCCCCGGCCACGCACCCCCATAGTGACCAGGTCGGTTTGCGATTCCAGGGCAAATTGAATGATCTCCCGGTATGGCTTTCCGACGCGGACCATCGTCTTAATCTTGCCACTCTTGCGCACCTCTGGCGGAATCAGTTTGTCGAGTTGTTCCCTCGCTTCTACGAGGGCCTCCTCTGTCTTGGTCAGACCTGGGACCTCCTCCAGCACGTGCAGCATGGTAAGTTCGGCGTCGTACTCCGCTGCCCCAGAGAGTGCATAGTTCAACGCCCGTTCTGAATTCGTAGAGAAATCCGCACAAAAAAGGATTCGACTCAAGTGGTGAACGTATTGCCGCTCTTTGCTAGCGGCCATAGCATCGTGTGGGGGGTTACGTACTGCCAAGACTGGGCAAGGCGCTCTGCGCATCACACGGTCGGTGACTGATCCCAGCATCAGGTGGTCAAACCCCCTTCGGCCGTGCGTTCCCATGACGATCAGGTCCGCTTTCTGCGTTTGCGCAAACGACAGAATCGAGTCGGGGGCTGATCCCTCGTGCACTACGAGTTCCGGCTGAATCTTATCGTGTGTGTGGCTTTTTGCAAATTGTTGTAGGTGGCCCTCGCCTGTCTCGAGAAGGACCTGGCGGAATTCCTCATACAGTCCTCCAGAGGCAGCGAAGCTGGCGGAGGGATGTCGCCACAGCTCTACGACATGCTGCGCCACCAGCTTTGCTTGATAGTGCTCGGCCAGGGATAGCGCATGCTGATACGCTCTTTCCGAGAACTCTGAGAAATCAATGGGGCAATGGATGAGTTTAATCTCCAGCGCCGCTACGCCAACGCCTCGGGAACCGCCGGTAACGAATGCCACTTTCTTCTCTAACTCAGACATAAATCTCCTTTGCTCCCGGTGAACGATTCACCTCGTCTTTGCTTCGGGAATAAATCGCCGGACATCGGTTCTTGAAGCTCGCTCAGGCAGTAAGCACCGCAATGGCTTTCGATCAGATTTGCCCTCTTCCGCCGTCAACGAACAGTTCGATACCTGTGACGAAACTGGAGTCATCTGACGCCAGAAACAACGCTGCCTTGGCAATTTCGTCGGGTTCTCCCATGCGTCCCATCGGGATTGTGGACACAATCCGTGCAATGGTGTCTGCAGGTTGCCCATCCACAATTGGGGTATCGGTTGGACCAGGGCTAATAACGTTTGAGCGAATATGGCGGTCCTTGAGATCTGACGTCCAGGTTCGAAAGAAAGAGCGGAGGGCGGCCTTCGTCGCGCCGTAGGCACCGAAGCCGGGCGTACCCTTCACACTCCCGACTGAGCCGTTGAGAATAATCGAGCCACCATCGTTCAGCAGCGGTAAGAGTTTCTGCACCGTGAACAGCGTTCCCTTGACGTTGGTGTCGAAGAGCTTGTCAAAATGCTCCTCAGTGATTTTGCCGAGGGGAGCAAATTCAGCGACACCCGCATTGGCGAAAACCACATCGATTCTCCCCTTGGTAGAGACGGTCTCGTAGAGACGATCAAGGTCGGTCAATTTGGCAATGTCTCCCTGAACGCCAGCAACGTTGCCGCCTATTGCTTCCAGGGCCTCGCCGAGTTCCTTTTGACGACGGCCCGTGATGAAGACGTAAGCGCCTTCCTTGACGAAAAGCTTGGCCGCAGCCAACCCTATCCCACTCGTGCCGCCGGTAATGACCGCGACTTTTCCTTGAAGCTTTTTAGTCTCGCCCATCGTAGTTGCCCTTTCTTCATAGCTTGGGGAGAACCGAGATATCCCACCCTCCGCCTATTGCTTTGATCAGCAGCACGTTTGCTTCTAGTCGCCGTCTCATCAGGTCGATATCATTTCGCTCATTCGCGAGAGCAGTAGTCTGCGAAGTGACGACTTGCAGATAAGTGTCGACGCCACCGGAGTACCGGTTCTGGAAGAGACGAAGCGAGTCTTCCGATGAGGCCGTTGTTTCGTGTTGCTGTACAGACTCCGTGTTCAATACTCGAAGAACGACGAGATTGTCTTCTACCTGCTGAAACGAGGTCAGTACGGTTTGGCGATAGTTGGCAACAGAAGCGTCATATCCTGCACTCGCAGATTCTGTTGTGGCCCGTCGTCTTCCACCGTCGAAGAGCGTTTCAGACGCGCCCGCTCCCACAGCCCAGAAACGACTAGGCCAATTGAACCAGTTCAACAGAGACGAACCCTCAAGGCCGGCTGCAGCAGCCAGGTTGATCGTTGGATAGTAAGCCGTTTGCGCAATTCCAATCTGCTCATTGGCGGCTGCCATGCGCCGTTCGGCCGCAGCTATATCAGGACGACGCTCAAGTAACTGAGCCGGCAAGCTGACGGGCACAGACGGCAATTGGGGTGGCTGGACGTTGAGCGGGACGGGCGGCAGACTGAACGCTGCGGGTGGTTTCCCGATCAGGATCGCCACGGCGTGCTCGTATTCAGCGCGCTGCACCATGATGTCCGTTGCCTGGACACGTGCGGCGTCGAGTTGGGTCTGAGCCTGCGCCACGTCGGACCTTGGAGCGGCCCCTCCCTTATATCGATTCTGTGTCAAATCCAACGCTTTGCGGTACGCAGCGACCGTGTCATTGAGAAGCTGCTCCTGCGCATCGGCACTCCGCACTTCAAAGTAGTCGACTGCGAGTTCTGCGTGCAGGCTCAGCCGCGCAGTTTCTAGATCCGCATCACTTGCCTGCGCCTCTTCTCTGGCAGCCGTAACCGTCCGGCGAACCCTTCCCCACAGGTCGATCTCATAGGAAAGGTCCAAGGGAAGAGTGAACTCACCGGAGCCGTTGTTCGCCAGGCTCGACGGGAAATAGGGCTGATTGGCAGACGCCCGCAGCGAAGTGATGCTGGGAGAAGTTCCGATGGTCGGAGCTTCAGCGGCGCGGTTGAAACGAATTGCGGTGCGGGCCTGGCGAAAATTCGCTTCGGCAATCTTCAAAGTCTGATTGGAAGGGTTTACCTCTTCTTCCAGCTCATTCAGCTTTGCATCCCCGTAGAGTTCCCACCACTTACCGCGCAGCGGTCTGTCGTTTGGCTGGGCTTTCTTCCAGCCATCGCCCTCTTTCCAGTCGGTCGCCTCCTTGAAGTCTGGAGCCAGCGGTGCTGTCGGTTTCGCATATTTGGGTCCAACCATGCACCCGGCCAGCAGCAGGAGCGGGATCGCCATTCCCGCAAAGATAAGAAGATAGCGCTTCATTGCTGCTCTCCATCCTTCGGGTTCTTTTCGACCTGAACCTGAGCACCGTTTGCGAGTGAGTCCGAAGGATTAACGACCACGGAATCGCGCGCGGTGAGTCCCGAAAGTACCTCCACCGTATCTCCATAGTCCTGGCCGATGGTGATTGGAAGAAGTGCCACATGCGAGTTCCGCACCACGCCAACCCGTAATCCCTCTGACCGGAAGAGCAAAGCATTCGACGGTATGGTGACGGATCCTTTTTTGGCCGGAACCTTGAAATGGACAAACGCGTAGGCCCCCGGCATGAGTTGTCCAGATGAGTTGTCGACGTCGACCTCAACATTCAATGTTCGCGAGGCTGAGTCAATTGCATTCGCGTTGCGCACCAGCATTCCAGTGAATGCCTGTCCGGGAAACGCATCCAGGGTCACAGCGGCCTTGTCTCCGGTTTTCACCGACGGGGCATAGACTTCGGGAACCGGGACGTAGATGCGCAGCTTCTGGATAGCGGAGAGATGAAAGAGCTCCTTGGGAGCCGTGGTGTCAGCCTGGATTAACGCTCCGATGTCTGTATTGCGGGCCGTAATGACTCCGTCAACGGGTGCGACGATGCGTTCAAATGACTGCAGCTGTTCCAGGCGTTCGACGTTGGCTTTGTTTGAATCGACCAGTGCCTCCTTGGAATGAAGGTCACTCACCGCCTGGTCCGCTTCCTGATGCGAGACCGAGTCAGTCTTTAGCAGATTCTGCCACCGGGTCGCGGTAATGTCCGCAATCTGCAGGTTCGCCTCGGCATTCTTTAGCTGAGCCTCGGCTTGTTGCAGTTGCTGATCGAGCTCCGGTGTCTCGACAACAGCAAGAAGCTGACCCTGTTTGACCAGCGCGCCGATATCCACGTACCAGTGCTTGATGTATCCGCTGGTCCTGGCATAGATCGGAGTGTCGGTGAATGCCTCGGTGTTGCCTGGCAACTCAATCTCTTCGGCCTCTGCCCCGCCTTTTGGAAGGACGACGTTGACAGAGGGTACGGCTGAGCTTATTGCGACTCTGTGCAGCTCCGTCTTGGCCTCCACTCGCGATTCAATGCCTTCGAATACCGCGTAGGCGACGCAGAAGGCCATGATCGTTCCGACGACGATGGGCCGCCATCTACTGTCCCGCGCGGGAGCGGGCGCTGATGTTGCTTTTTGCACCTGATTCGAATCGTTCGGCGTCATGTTTATGCCTCCGCATTAAGCGATAAGTTGACCCTGGCGCGGCCCAGCAGACTCCAGAGAAGCGGCAGGTTGGGAAGTTTTGTGAAAGAGCGCGAATACCGACGGGACAAATACAAGCGTCGCTACAGTGGCGCAGAACAAGCCGCCGATGACAGCGCGCCCCAGAGGCGCATTCTGTTCGCCGCCATCACCAAGGCCGAGCGCCATCGGCACCATGCCGATGATCATGGCGAGTGCCGTCATGATCACTGGCCTGAACCGTGTGGTGCCAGCCTCAAGCGCGGCCTTCATTGCGTCGCCATGAATCAACAGCCTGTCCTTGGCGAATGAAACAACAAGAATGCTGTTGGCTGTAGCAACTCCCACGCACATTAGCGCTCCCATCAGAGCCGGGACGCTTAGTGTGGTGTGCGTGAAAAAGAGCATGAGAACGATGCCCGCCATAGCTGCAGGCAGGGCGGTGATGATGATGAAAGGGTCCAGCCAGGATTGAAAATTCACGACAATTAGCAAGTACACCAGCACAATGGCAAACCCGAGCCCCGCAACTAAGCCGGTATACGACTCATGCATCGTCTCAACCTGGCCGCGTATGGTGATGAAGGTCCCGCGCGGCAGGGCCTTACGATGGGCATCGACGATGCGCTGCACGTCGCTACTCACTGCGCCGAGGTCTCGGTCTTGCGGTGTCCCGTAGATATCGATCACGCGGCGGATGTTGTAGTGGTTGATGACGGCGACCTCGGTGCCACGCTTCATGGAAGCAACATCGGCAAGAATCTCCGGACTGCCTTTGCTACCTCCAGAGATGGGGATATTCTGAATGTCCTTGACCGACTGGATACGGTATTGCGGTGTCTGCGCAACGAGGTTGTAGTTCACACCGTTCTTCCAGTTGACGAAAAAGTTTGGCGTGATCTGGAAGCTCCCGCTCAGCGAGTTCAACACGCTCGAAGCAACGTCTTTTTCCTGGTATCCCGCCTGCAATGCCTTCGTTCTGTCCACGTCCACATCGAGCGTCGGATAGTCGAGCGGCTGCTGGATGTGCAGGTCGGTCATCCCGGGCACCTGGTGCAAATCCGCCATGATCTTCTCGGCAATTTCGTGATTCGTCTGAATGTTGTTTCCTTCAACCTGGATGTCAATCGGCGCGGGCAGGCCGAAATTCAGAATCTGGGTCACGATGTCCGCCGGCGGAAAATAGAAAGTGGTCCCTGGGAACTCACGCGGAAGCTCCTGACGAAGAGCACGGACATATTTGGCAGTGGGGTGATGGTTTTGGCGCAGCGTCACCAGCACGTCGGTATCGTTGGCGCCGATCACGCCCGAAGTAGAATGCATCAGGTTATAAGGGCTGAATGGCAGGCCGATGTTGTCGAGAATACTGTCGATTTCATTGGGGGGAATCTCTTTGCGGATGGAGGCCTCTACGATATCGGCAAGTCGTGCAGAGTCCTCGATGCGCATTCCGGTCTTCGAGCGAATGTGGAGGCTGAACTGACCGCTATCGGTATCTGGGAAGAAGTTCTCTCCGAGCCACGGGGCCAGGAGAAATGCGCACAGGCAGAGCGCGAGAAATGCTGGAATGAAGACCTTGCGGCGCATGATCAGCCGAGTCAGCAATCGTTCCTGCGCGTTGCGGACTCTGGCGAAACCCTGCTCAAATCTCCTCTGAAAGAGAACAAGAGGATTGCGCGACTCGCCCTGACCTTCAGTTAATTTGAGCATGTACATTGCAAGCGTCGGAACAAGCGTTCGAGAAAAGAAGTAAGACGCGAGCATCGCGAACACCACAGCCTCTGCCAGAGGCACAAACAGGTAGCGCGCAACACCGCTCAACAGGAACAACGGCATGAAGACGATGCAGATGCAAAGCGTGGAAACCAGCGCTGGAACGGCGACTTGCTGGGAGCCGTCCAAAATCGCCTGTTTGATGTCCGTTTCGTGACCTTCCTCAAGAATGCGGTTGATGTTTTCGATCACCACCGTGGCATCGTCGACGAGTATTCCGACGGCAAGAGCAAGGCCGCCAAGCGTCATGATGTTGATGGTCTCTCCTAGAGCACTGAGGACGAGGATTGAGGTCAGAATGGATAGTGGGATCGAGACCGCAATGATCACCGTGCTTCGCCAACTACCGATGAAAAGAAGGATCATTAACCCTGTAAGTGCGCCCGCGATCACGCCTTCGCGGACGACTCCGCTGATCGCGCTGCGCACAAAGACCGATTGATCGGCGAGCGGTGTAATTTTCATTTCCGGAGGCAGAATCGTTGCAGCTCGCGGCAGCAGTTGTTTGATTCTGGAGACGACACTCAACGTCGACGCCGTTCCGGATTTTAGGATCGTGACGAGGACACCGCGGTGGCCATCCTGACGGACCACGTTCGTTTGCACTGCAAACCCGTCACTGACGCGAGCCACGTCTCTCAAGTAGATCGTGGCACTACCCACCTGCTTGAGTGGAATGTTGTTGAGTGCATCGATGGTGCGCGGAGCCACGTTCATGCGCACGTCGACTTCACTCTCCGCAATCTTCGCAGTGCCCGTGGGGAGAATCAGATTCTGCGCGCTGACAGCATTCAGGACGTCGCTTGGAGAGACTCCTTTCGCCTGCATCTGGTTCTGATCCATATTGATCATCACCTGTCGCTGTTTCCCTCCATATGGATAGGGAATAACCGCGCCGGGCACCGTGATCAACTGAGGCCGCAGAAAGTTAAACCCCTGATCATTGAGGGCCTGCTCCGACATTCCCTTTCCAGAGAGCCCAAGTTGCAGAATGGGTACGCTTGACGCGCTGAAGTTGATGATCTCGGGCGGCTGGATTGATGGCGGCAGGTTTCGCAGAGAGTATTGACCGACAGCAACCACCTGGGCATTCGCCGTATCCAGACTGGCGCCGGGCTGTAGATAGATCTTCACCACCGAAACACCGTTGTAGCTGGTCGACTCGATGTGCTGAATGTTGTCGACAAGAGTGGTCAGTGCCTTTTCGTAGGGCGTGGTCAACCGCGCCTCGATATCCTCTGGATCGAGTCCTGTATAGGTCCACGCAACCGAGATTACGGGAATATTGATGTTCGGAAAGATGTCCGTAGGCGTGCGGAGAATCGCCGCTGGACTCAACAGGAGAATGAGCAGCGCCAGGACAATAAACGTATACGGCCGGTTGAGAGCTAGTCGGACGATCCACATAAGCCTGTTTTCGCTTGGCGACGCCAAAACATCGGATCCGCCTCGCTCCTCCTTAAGTCCTGCTCCCCGCTCCTTGCATACGGGTTTACTATGCAGTGATAGATTCACCCTGTGCATACTAAGAATCATGAAACTTCTTGATACTCATTATGCAAATCAAGCATTTTATCGAGATAAACAATCACGAAAGAGGAATCTCGACTCTGGCTTGAGCATCGAAAGGAGCATGGATAAGGGAGACAGAACTCATGAACCTCATTGATCTGGAGGCTTTCGTCTCTGTTGTGGATCACGGCTCCGTGGTAGGTGCGGCTGCGGGTCTCCACCTCACTCAATCAGCGGTGACGCGCAGAATTCAAAACCTGGAAGACGTACTCGGCATGCCGCTGCTTGACCGTAAGACCCGGCCATTGCGGCCTACTCGCGCTGGACAGGAAACGTATGAGTTTGCAAAACCAGTGCTGAGTTCGGTGAATGATCTGAAGGCGGGTATCTTGCATGGCGGAGAGCCGTCGGGCGATTTTCGCTTCGGCGTATCGCGGGCACTTGGGGACCTCGCAGTCGGATCGCCGATAAAGTGCCTGCGCACGGAATTCCCAAAGGTCCAGATTCAAGCATTCGTGCAATGGTCTGTCGTGCTTTTGGAGCGGCTGGCAAATCGGACTCTCGACGCCGCTGTTGTAGTTCTACCCGAGGGAATTGTGCCACCGGACCTTTTCGTGTCGGAATGTCTCGGAACGGTGCCACTCACTATTGTGGCGGGGAAAGGCAAACGGGTGTCGCAACCTTCGACATTGAGCGAGCTTGCTTCGAATGAATGGGTGGTAAATCCGATCGGATGCAGCAGCCGCCAATTGCTCGAGGCGGCGCTCCGGCAGCGTGGTCTGCCATTTTCCACTGCAGTCGAAGCCGAAGGATATGATCTGCAGCTTTCCCTGATTTCCGAAGGCGTTGGTTTTGGGATGGTGATGCCACAGGTGTTCTATTCTTCGGCGTTGCGCAAACACCTGAAAGTTGTCAAGGCCAAGGACTTCTTTCCGAAGCTAAGCGTTTGGTTGCTGCATTCCCGACACCTTGGGCGACTGGCCCCGGCTGCGCGTTGTGTAGGAGAAGCGGTTAAGCAGCAGTTGCAGGCGCGAAGAGCGACAGTTGCCTAGGTTTTGAGACTGGCGTGCCAGATAGTCAATGTCCAATTAAAGACTTCGAAGGGCCGTCATAAAGTTGTCGATCTTGCGGTTCGACGAGGTCTTGACAGATTTAAGGTTGCTCTCGATACATCAATCCGGAGAAAAAGGACAATACCATCTCGGCAATTGCGAAAGCAGCTATCTTGGGCTTTTCGGCTTCAATGTTCATTGCGAGAAGGCGCTGCAACAGCGATCGATTCTCGGTTACAACCCCATAAGCCTCGTCCGGAAGAATAGCGAACTCTCGCATGGAGTTCACGGAAAAACATCCCTGCTGCTCCCCCTTGTTAAGTGGACCATTCTTAAGAAAGGCCTCGACGTTTTTCCAGCCCGGGGGCTCCTTGGTCAGAAGTCCTCTCTTCCCCTGGGCTCTCAAGGTAGTGCCGCAGGCACGCTACAAAGACATCTTCCTTGTTTCGGAACTCGGTGTACAATCCCGACTTGTTCACGCCTGTGGCTCGTTCCAGTTCCTGGAGGCTCGTGTCTGCGAACCCATACTTCCAGAAGACGGGCATCGCCTTCTCCAGCACATCCTCTCGGCTAAAGTTCTTCGGGCGCCCCATAGAGGCATTATCCGATAAAGAACTAAATAGTTCAATATCTCTGCATGCAGCGTTGGCTGCCGGCCATCGCGGCAATCGGCAGCGCAATGCCGATTGACCCCGGGGTCGATATTAGGCGTGGTGATGAGAACACTAAGGGTGATTAGGAACACCGCGATTCACGGCAATCGCCAGTTCGACTACGCCGATGGCTACGGACGCACCCTGAACCCAGGTCACATGATATGGCCAGGACATTCAGTGGGCTATGGGAAACCCATGGTAGGATTCCTTCGGCCTCTGCTTTCGTCCATTTTTCAAGTCCGAAAAGCAGCGTCATGGCGGCCAATCCGTACCGGAGGAGAAACAATCCGGTGGCCTGTAAATAGGACCGGAGCCTGCGTCGGAATCGTCGTGATTTGTAAGGTACGTTCTTCCATTTCCACTGAGACCTCACCGCTGGATTTGGGGCTGGAGTTCTGTCTAACGATCTCCTATCGTCGTTCATCAGGCGTAAGCCGCCTGACAAGGTCAGTCCTCGGCCGGGACCGAATGGTGCTCGTGTT
>Ga0210410_10005506_pt1 | contig 11022 bp, 2 predicted proteins | sample IncBWC4MmetaG_FD_161058 | JGI IMG/M metagenome (GOLD analysis project Ga0210410, IMG submission 161058) | Forest soil microbial communities from Barre Woods Harvard Forest LTER site, Petersham, Massachusetts, United States - Inc-BW-C-4-M | ecosystem: Environmental > Terrestrial > Soil >... | reverse complement strand
GGGCGCAGCAAGCTGCGCCACTACAAGGAGACGGGCTAGGACAGGTTGGTATTCGTTGCGGAGAGATCTGGCGAAGGTAAGTGGGGAGGAAAATTTGAAGGAAGTGTTCGCGGGAATGTTCGGAGATAAAGTTGCTGGGTGGGGAGAAGAGGGGTAAAGCCGACGAGCTATGAAAGTCTGGACCAGCAACGTTTCTTCACGAGGGCTATTGGGGATTTTGTTGGTGGGTGCGGCGGCTTTGCTGCTGGGCGCGGTGGGACTGGTGCGGTGGAAGGCGCAGCGGGCGATGCAGGGGGCGGCGCGGGAGATGGACGCGGAGCAGAGCTTGCGGGTAACGGTGCGGGCGCTGGCGGCGCACGGGGATTCACGATTCGAGTGGATAGGGTCGCCGGCGGTTTTTAGCGCGGCGGCGGAGTATCGCGGGCATCTTTTTATTTGCGGGCCTTCCGGCCTCGAACAGTACGACGCGCGGGGAAAATTCGAACAGGAATACCGGGTGGGGCGGGAGCTGCCGGCGTCGCCGCTGGTGCGGATGGCGGTGGGAGTTTTGACGGAGTCGCACGAGCCGGAGTTGATCGTGGCGACGGCGCGCGAGGGATTGCTGGCGTTCGACGGCAGCGCGTTCCGGCAAATTCATCCGGCGGATGCGGAGGCGCGGGAGATTACGGCGATACTGCCGCTGGCGTCGGGGCGGCTGCTGATCGGGACGGAGAAGCGCGGCGTGCTGGTCTACGACGGAAAGCAGATTACGGCGCTGCACGCGACGCTGGCGAATGTTCATGTGACGGAGCTGGCGGGTAGCGAGAGCGATTTGTGGGTGGGCACGCTGGACCGCGGTGTTTTGCACTGGCAGGCGGGGCAGACGGAGGCGTTTGGCGAAGCGCAAGGGCTACCGGACGCGCGGGTGCTTTCGCTGAGTGTGGAAGGCGAGCGGGCGTTTGTGGGGACGCCGGTGGGAGTGGCGGTGTTCGAACGCGGTCGAGTGGCGAGGATTGTGGCGCGCGGGGCGTTTGCGCAGGCGCTGGCGGTGAGTGGTGGAACACTTTTTGTGGGGACGATGGATCAGGGGATTTTACGCTTGGCGCTGGAGGCGGGTGGTTCGCGGGCTGGGCTTTCAGACGGGAGCAGCACTGGGGAAATTGGTGGCGTGCGGCAGATTTTTGCCGCGCAGGAGCGGGCGGAGGAGATCAAGAACGGTCATGGAGAAAATGTTGTTTACGCGCTGAGCCAGGATGGGCTTTACGCGCTTGGCGGGCGCGGGCGTGAGTGGAAGAAGGTGCTTGAGCCGCGCGGTGGGACGCTGACGGATCGGAACATCTCGGCGTTGGCGGTGCAGGCTGATGGAAAGATTTGGGTTGGGTATTTCGATCGCGGGCTGGATATTGTTGAGCCGGATGGGGGACGTTCGCGTCATTTTGAGGACGAGAACATTTTCTGCGTGAATCGTGTGGTGGCGGGACGGGCAGGTGAAACTGTTGCGGTGGCCACGGCAAACGGGCTAGTGCTGTTTGACAGGGCGGAGAATCCACAGAAGTCGCTGGGGCGGGCTGACGGACTAATCTCCGACCATATTACTGATGTGACGTTCGAAGCGGGACGGATGGTTGTGGCTACGCCAGCGGGGATTACGTTTCTGGATGCCGATGGGCCGCGAAGCCTGTATGCGTTTCAGGGGCTTGCGAACAATCACGTTTATACGGTGGCGGCTGCGGGATCGCGAGTGCTGGCTGGAACGCTTGGCGGGCTGTCGCTCTTGGAGCGCGAGCAGGTGATGGCGAGTTTTACGACGGGGAATTCTGGTTTGCAGAGGAATTGGATCGCGGCGGTCGCGCCCGTGGGACACGATTGGATGATCGGGACTTATGGCGGCGGAATCGTGCGGCTCGATGATGCGGGGCACTTTCATTCGTACGACGTAGCGACTGCCGCAAATCTTGAGATAAATCCTAACGCGATGCTGGTGACGGAGCGGCACGTTTTTGCTGGGAGTCTTGGCAAGGGGCTGTTTGTTTACGACCGGGCGACGGATCGCTGGACGAGAGTAACCGAAGGGCTGCCATCGGAAAACATTACCGCGCTGGCGATGGACAAAGAGTTTGTTTACATCGGAACGGATAACGGACTGGTGCGCATCCGGGAAAAGGAATTTGCGCAATGAAGTTTTCCTTCCAGGCATCGAAACGGATTTGGGGCGTCTGGATTGTGGCGTTCCTTTGTTCGTTGGTCATTCCGTTTTCGGCTTACGGGGACGCGGGCGTGCTTCTTGCGCAAGGACAAAGCCAGCCGAATCCTGCGATTCTCCCGTTGGAGGAAATGGAGATTACCGTGCGCATCGACAACGGGGATGCGCGTGTGTTTATCCGGCAGGTTTTTGCCAATCACACTGCGGGAATCCAGGAGGGCACGTACATTTTTGCTCTTCCGAGCACGGCGACGGTTTCGGACTTCGCTGTTTGGGATGGGCCGACGCGGATACCGGCGGTTATTCTCGAACGCAAGCGGGCTGAGGAGATTTATCACGCGCTGGCGCAGCAATCGATCGATCCGGGCTTGCTGGAGATGGGCGAGCGCGACGGCGAAGAGGCGAGCCGCAGCTCGGTGTTCAGCGCAAAGATCACGCCGATCCCTGCTTACGGGACGAAACGGCTGGAGATCGAATATCACGAACGTGTTCCCGTGGAAAACCTGAAGTCGTACTTTGCGCTGCCGCTGCATCCGAACAATTACAATGCGCAGGCCGCGAGACATCTTTGGATTCACTTTGAACTGGACTCCGCGCACGCGCTTCGAGGATTTCAGGTTGGCGGAAAACTTTTCCCGCTGGCGCTGAAGGAAAACTCGGCGCATCGCGTGCAGGGGGAGTTCGAAGGGCGTGAGGTGAGTCTCTCGGAAGATTTTTCAGTCAAATACGATTTCGACGCGGCTTCGGCGGACACGGCGCGCGTCCTTACCTACCGCAATCCCATTTCCGCTGCGCCATCACCTACGGAAACTTCGCCGGAACATGCCGTCAACGAGCCAGGCTTTTTTGAAGTAGAAGCTTTACTTGGTTTTGGCAAGAGCGCGCCAGCGGCCGGCATGCCACCAGCCACCGCGGCAGCTTCTTCAACGGGCAAGGCCGCGCCGCAGGAAGCTACTGCCGGTTCGCGCACGCTAATTCTACTGTTCGACACTTCGCTGTCCATGCAGTGGGACAAACTGGAGCGCAGCTACGAAGCGCTGGACCACGCGTTACATTCCCTGGGCCCCGCGGACCATTTCAACTTGCTACTTTTCAATTCGGAAGTTTCGGCTTTTCAGCCCGCGCCAGTTGCCGCGGATGCGGCTGCCATCCAGAAGGCGATGGATTTTGTCCGCGCCAGTCATTTGCGCGGAGGCACGAACCTACAGCAGGCGCTCGATGCAGGGCTGAAACAATGCGTTGGCGCAGGGGCTGGCGATACGCGCTTGATTTTGCTAAGCGATGGCGGCGCGACGCGTGGCACGATCCGCAACGCCAGCCTGGCGAAGTGGTATGCCGATGCGTGGCAGAAGCTTCCTGCGGCGCAGCGGCCGCGCACTTATATTTTTGCGGTGGGTGACGACGCCAATCTTCCCCTGCTGCGACTGCTGGCGCTGAAGGAAGGCGTGCTTGAATCCGTTTTATCGACGGAGCCGATTGAATTCAAGCTGAATTCGTTTCTTTCCAAGATTGGGCGAAGCCCCGTTGCACAGCTTCGACTGAGGGCGAATCCGACAGCGGCGGTGGACCTGGTTTATCCGCTGCAAACGAGTCCGTTCGGTGGATCGATGGCGTCGTGGGTGGGCCAGTATCATTACTCGCAGAAAGGCGTAGTGTTTGCTGTCGATGGGGTCCGCGACGGAGAAGCGCTTGATTTGTCCGCGCGCGCGGACTTGCCCTCGGAGTCGCTGGAGCATCCGCAGCTTCCGCGGCTCTGGGCGCGGGCGCGCGTGGATGCGCTGCTGGAAAAAATCGCGCGGGACGGCGAAGACGCGGCCAGTATCGACGAAATTATCCGGCTCTCGCGCAAATACAAATTTGTCACGCCCTATACTTCGTTTCTGGCCGTGCCGCGGGCGCTTCTGCGGCCGCGCGTCATTCGCCCCGGCGATCCGGTGCTGCGCGTTAAGACCGATTCCTCTATTTCCTCTGTTATTGCGCTGTTTCCCTTTGGGTTGCTCAAACCACTTCGTTACCTTTCGCGAGAGGATGTCTGGGAAACGCGGTTCCTGGCGCCGGAGGACATGCGCGACGGAACGTATAACGTGCGCTTGATTTTGCGCGACAAAAAAGGCAACACCTACCGCGAGGCCAAGAGTTTTGTGATTGCCACGACGCCGCCCACTGTGCGGATTCATCTCGACCGTAAACGCTACCGGCGCGGTGAGGTTCTTGCTTTGAAGGTGAACGCGTCGGAAAGCACGCGCACGATGCTCGCGCGTCTCGACGGTGCCAGCGCGACGGAACTTCATTGGAATTCTCAAGCGCGGACCAACACGGGTGAACTTGTGATCCCGGATCAGATGCCTGCCGGGACATACCGGCTGACGGTCACCGCCGAGGACATCGCGCACAACACAGGGTCGCAGGAGGTGCAGATTGAAATCGTTCCCTGAACTGCGCCAAAAACATGGGCGGATTTTTCTGCTTACGGCCGTTTTTACCATGTTGGCAGTAGCGATCGCCGCAGCTGATGACGCGCTGCCTTCGTGGATGCAATTTGCGGAAGCGGGAAGCCGCATCGAGAATGCGCTGTTCCGTTCCATGCCGCTTCCGGGCGGCGCGGTGCTGGCGCGGCGGCCACCGAGCGAAAGCGGCCCGCTTCTCGACGAGCTGGTGCGTACGGAGCCCAACAACGCGGAGCTCTATTCGTTGCGGGCGCTGCAAGACGAGCAACGATTGGACTTCGCAGCCGCAGAGAAAGATTGGAAGCTGTACGCAGAACATGCAAAAGACCGGATCGGCGCGCAATTCGCGCTTGCTGATTTTTATCACCGGCGCGTACGGCCGGGCGATGAAATTCAGGCGCTTGCCGTAATTGCGCAATCGCCTGCGAGCCCCGGCGAAGAGTTCACCGCGCCACAACAACAGCAATCCTGGCGGGCGTTTGAACGCATTTTCAGCGTCATCGCGGCCAATGCACTGCCCGCTGGACTATCCTTAGCGCAATATCGGGACTGGGTGGCGCGCTATCCGCACGAATCCGCCGCCTACGTGCAATATTTTGATTTTCTGCTGGCGCAAAAACATTTTGAAAAGGCCTCCAGTGTTCTCGGTCAGTATGCCCAGGCATTTCCTGAAGACGCCGTGTTCGGAGTAAAGGCGCGCGCTTTGCTGGAATACCGCCGCGGCAGCGTCGAACAAGGGCTGGCCGTTTACCAGAACTCCTTCGAGCCACTGTGGCCGAAGGAACTTGTGCAGGGCTTTTTCGATCTGCTGCGCGAAACGCAGAATCTCCGAAAATTCCTGGACGAGTCGCGCGCTGCGCTGCGCGCCAATCCCGGCGATTTGAAGGCTGCCGCGCGCGTCTTCTATTACTACCAGCAGGAGGGAAAGAGCGACGCTGCTTTACAAATTCTTGCCGAATTTCGTCAGCACAAAGAGAATGCGCACATTCCGTGGAAGAGCGAGGAACTTTATACGCTGGCGCGCCTCTGCGAAGACGCGCAAGCCTATCCCGAGGCCGCGCGCTACTACTTCGCGCTCTACAACAGCTCAGGCACACCCGACCCGCGGGAACGCGCTTTGAGCGGCCTGGCGGGAATTCTGCTCACGGCTCCGGAGCAGCCGTTGCAGTTCGGCGCTGGCGACCTATCCTTTTATAAGGATGTAGCCACGGCAGACGCGAATACCGGTTTTCTCAACGGGATCGCTTCACTCCTGTTGAATTCTGAATCGCCGCGCACCAGCTTCGCGGAAGAAGAGCAGCGCGCCGTGCCGTATTTTCATCGTGGGCGCGCGGCGGAGTTGGTGGCCCTGTTGGATCAGCAGTTTCCGAATTCGGCGCAACGTCCCGCTCTCCATGCGCGATTAATTCAGGTTTACGCAGACTATGGCCAGAGCGAGATGGTGATTCGACAAGGCAGGCAATTTCTTGAAAAATTCCCGAAGGCCGCGGAGCGCACACAGATTTCTCTTTTAATGGCGGACGCTTATGAGCGGCTCAACCAGCCAGACGCGGAATTTGTGATTTACGATACCGTGCTCAAGGAGCTCGCGGAGAAGGCGCATCACGTGCCGATTGGTTCCGGTGAAGAAGCCGCTGTTCCTGAAGGAGAACAAGCAGGGCGAACGGCCGATTCGCCGGAAGAGATGGAAAACGCTGGCGAGGATTCCTCTGCCGCGCCTGCCGCTCCGAAGGTGCGGCGACCGGCGTTTACCCTGAGCACGGGAGCGCCTTCGCGCGGAGCGCAACCCGCGGAAGCCGGCTACGAAGGCGTTCTGGATCGTTATTTGAGCCGCCTGACTTCTTTGAAGAGGCTTCCGCAAGCTCTGGAAGTCCTTCGGCACGAACTGGACCGCAATCCGAACGATCCGGGGCTGTACGAAAAGCTGGCACAATTTCTGCAACAGAATCAGTTGGACACTAAAATTGAAGAAGTCTATCGGCGCGCGATGCAGCAATTTCCGGATCGCTCGTGGTATCACAAGCTGGCGCACTACTATATTCGCCAGCGCCGTGACTCCGATCTGGACGAACTAACGCAACAGGTGGTGCGGATTTTTAGCGGCACGGAGCTGGAATCCTACTTTCAGGAAGCAGTAATCGGCAGCGGGCCGCATCTCTATCTGCAATTCAATCTGTATGCGGCGCACCGCTTCCCGCACGATCTCGCGTTTGTGCACAATTTGCTCTATGCCTATCGAGTGCCCCAGACGCGCGATGATGCCGCGCGGGACGCCCTGCTCCGGCAACACTGGTTTGAAGCTGATGACTTGCGCGACCAATTCTTCGAGGAGCTTTCCGCATCGGGAAGACTCGAACCGGAGCTGGCGGCGCTGGAATCCGCTGAGCCTGCGATTCACAAAGGGAATTGGGATGACGCCGCGCGTGCAAATCCTGCCGCCGTACAGTTCTACGCCGAGGCGGAACTCTGGCGTTCTCATTTCGAAGCCAGCTCGCTCGCTCTCGGAAATCTTGCGGCACAGTATCCCGCCGATTTCGATATCGGCCGCCGCGCATCCGCTGTTTTTCGCTCACTCGCTTACGCGGACGCGAAGAATACCGATTATGCTGTGCACATCGAGCAGAATCTCTTGCAAGCCGATCCGAGTAACCGCGACACGCTCGCCCGTATCGGCGACACTTACGCCGATCGCGAGCTTTTCACGGAAGCTGCGCCGTACTGGGAGTCCATGGCCGAGATTGAGCCCGGGAAGCCGGATTCCTTCGTGCAATGCGCGACGATCTTCTGGGACTACTATCGCTTCGAAGATGCGTTGCGCATCCTGAACGAAGGCCGCAAGAAACTTAGCAACGAAACGCTCTTTGGCTATGAAGAGGGCGCTATTTATGAGAACGAGCGCGACTATCCGCGGGCCGTTACGGAATACGGCAAGGCTGCGATTGCCGGAGGCGAGAATTCATCGTCCGAGCTGCGCTTGCTGGAACTCGCCCGCCGCCCGAAGCTGCGTTCCGTTGTGGATGCGGCGACGCGCTTGTCGACGGAGAACGGAGAACCGACGCTCGCGGCGATTCGCTTGCGTGTTCGTGTGCTGGATGCGCAAGACCGCAAGCTGGAGGTGAAGACATTGCTTGCGGGCGTTCTTCAGCACACAACCTCGCTGGAACTTGCTCAAGACATTGAATCACTTGCGCAAAAGGAATCGCTCGAAGCGGTCCGCGAGCAGGCCATCGATCGACAAGCGTCGCTGACGAGCGATCCCGTATTACGGCTTCAATTGCGCTACCGGCTGGTGGAATTCTATGAAGGCAAGAAGGATTTCGCATCCGCGCAGCGCAATGTGGAAGCGCTTTATAAGGAAAATCCAAAGATTCTCGGCGTGGTGCGCTCGACGGTTGATTTTTACTGGCGCCGCAACCTGCGGCAGCGCGCCGTCGATGTTTTGCTGGAGGCCGCGAAAGACTCTTACCCGGAACTGGGCGGGAAATTTAATTTCGAAGCGGCGCGCAAAAGCACGGAGGCCGGCAACTACGCGTTAGCCCGCCAGCTGTTGGATGGCCTACTGCAGAATTCGCCGTATGATGCGGAGTTTCTTGCGGCTATGGCTGACACGTACGCGCGCGCGGGCGACAACGCCGGGCTGCGCGATTTCTATTTGGCGAAGATCGAGATCCTCTGGAAAGCGCCGCTGGCTCAGGACGACCGAGTGGAGCGCGTTGCTGCGTTGCGCCGCGGGCTCATCCCGGCGCTGCTCCGGCTGAAGGATTATTCCGGCGTCGTCGATCAGTACATCGAGCTCATCAACCGCTATCCGGAAGACCAAAATCTCGTGGCGGAAGCGGCGCTGGCCGCGGGAAAACACGATCTCGCGCCGAAGGTGGTCGCGTTTTACGAAAAGACGGTTGCGGATTCGCCGCGCGATTATCGCTGGGGACTTGTGCTCGCACGCATCCAGACCTCTTTGGAGAACTATCCTGCGGCTCTCGACGCTTATGCGAAAGCGATTGCCGTGCGCCCGGACCGCGCGGATCTTTTCACGGCGCGCGCCGATCTGTTCGAACGCCTTGGCCGCTCGGACGAAGCGGCGGTCGACTATGAAAAACTCTACGAGCTTTCCTATCACGACACGAAGTGGATGCAGAAAGTCGCGCAAGTCCGCGCACGGCAGGGAAAAGTGGACGACACCGTTCGTGCATTGAAGGTTGCGTTCATTGAAGGCCGCCCTGTGAGCCCGGAGAACTTTTTTGAAGCCGCAGAGTCCCTCGAGGGATGGGGAATGGTTCCTCAGGCGCGCGATTTTGCTCAGCACGGTGTTGACACTGCGGACAAGGAGCTTCTCGCCGATGCTGCACATCACGAGGGCGTTGAACTGTACGTCCGCTTGATGACACGGCTCCGCCGGCAAGACGAAGCCCTCACGGCGCTCAATAAAGCGTTCGCCGCCGCTTCAGACCCCGCTTCAGTCTTCTTGATCGTGAGACAGGTCGAGAAGCAGGGATTTGCCGCGGTCACCGACAAGGAATGGCGCCAGAGGGAATTGAAGCGCCGGCAAGACGCGGCTCGTGCTGGCATGGAATCGTGCATGAAAACGATGGGGGAGGCAGCGGCTGTGTATTTCACGCCGGAAGAAAAGAGTTCCTTCCAGATATTGCTTGAAACAAATCGGAAAGGGATGAATCTCCGTGACCTTGGCGATTTCCTGGTGCCTGCCGCCGAGTCCGCGGGGCTCGCCGCGCTCGAGGCGCAGTGGCGATATGAAATCGTTCTGTCGAGTCCGGAAAGTTCAGGCGCGGATATTTCGCGCCTGGTGGAACTCCAATCGCAGCGTTTGCAATTCGGCGAACTCGGTCATCAGATGGAGGCCATTGCTGCAGCCCTTCCCGCGAACCAGCGTGGCGGGGCTCTCTCGCAGGCAGCGGAGGCCTATCGCTCCGAGGAGGATGCGGAGTCGCAACTTCGCGTGCTTACCACGCTTGATCGTCTGCATGGATTGGGCGGCGAGCAGTTAGATCGCTATTTCAAGCTGCTTCTCGCGCGACAGCCGGAAAGTTTGATCGCCTTCGCGGCCAACAGCTCGGAGTCGCGGCGCGATGCGGTGGCTAATTTTGCCGTTGCGAACACTGCACGGCCGTTTGCGTATCAAGTTTTGGAATCGCGCGCAAAAGGCCGGCCTCCGGTCTGGTCAAAAGCTTATCTGGGACTCGCGGGGTTATATTTTGCGGACCGCGATGTGCGCGTGAGCGACGCGTTCGTGCAGGCGCTCGGTGACGCCACCATCGGCGAGCGCGTCGGCAAGCCTGGGAATCGCGACCGGCAACTTGCGGGAGACATCTGGTTCTACTACGGCTCGCGTTACGGCGAATATCTTGGAACCACGCACAAAGGGAATGCCGAAGACTATCTTGCCGCGGAACTCGAGCACACTCCGGGCAATGCAGAGGCATATCTGGAATCCGCGCGGAATTACTTGGAAATCGGCGACGACGCAGGCGCTGTCATCGAGTATCAGCACGCGCTCGAACTCGAACCGCAGAGCGTTATCGTCCACGATCAGCTCGCGGAACTCTATTGGAAAGAGGGCAACCGACCGCTGGCCATCGCGGAATGGAAGCGCGCGCTTGCGCTCTTGACGAAAGAACAGGATCAGCGCGGCGTGCCGGAATCGTTCTGGTCCGATTTTGTCACGCTAATGACTCACCTCCGGCAGCACGGCCTCGCCGCGCAGTTCAAACCCGAAGTTGAAAAACTGCTGCGCACCTACCTGCATCGCAACCGTGAATACAGCGTGTCGTCGTTGCTTCGCTCCGCGTACCTGTTCGCTGGCGCGGCGGGAACATCGTGGCTACTCGATCTTTCCGATTCGTCAAAGGAACCGGATTTTCTTCTGGGCCACATCGTCTTCGCCGCTTGGCTTCCCGTCCAGCAAAGGGGGCCGCTATTTCAGCGAATCCTCGAGATCAAGAAAGCGCACGCTGAAAAATCGCAGGGACAGGAGCGCGTGGAAGCCACGAGCAATCTCCACTTCTGGCAGGATCGGTGGGTCGTCGCGCTGATTCAAGCGGGGCAGTACAGCCGAGCTTCGGAACTTCTTACCTCCTTTGCACCCGCGTGGATCTCCGAAGGTACGACGGTGCGAAGCGAAATCGTTCCGCGGCAGATCGAAATCGCTGGAGGATTGCACAAGCTCGGGCCGGTATTGCAGGAGTTGCGTGCGCAACCCGAGACCGCGCCGCCGCTGGCCACGCTTACGACGATCGCGAGATCGCTTGATGGATCAGGGCTGAAAGCGGAGTCGCGCGAGCTTCTGGAATTCGCTTATGCGCGCGCGATCGAGGACCATGACCTGAGCGCTCCCAATTTTCTGGGCCTAGCGGAAGTTCGCCTGGTCTCCGGCAA
>Ga0210410_10005502_pt1 | contig 11026 bp, 4 predicted proteins | sample IncBWC4MmetaG_FD_161058 | JGI IMG/M metagenome (GOLD analysis project Ga0210410, IMG submission 161058) | Forest soil microbial communities from Barre Woods Harvard Forest LTER site, Petersham, Massachusetts, United States - Inc-BW-C-4-M | ecosystem: Environmental > Terrestrial > Soil >... | reverse complement strand
ATAATAATCTGAGGAATCCCTGAAGTCGTTCGCGTGTGGCGACGTTCAGGTTGTTGAGACACAACTCACATCCTAGGGGCAATGCTATTTTACTAGGGATAATCCTGTACCAGGCCCTACCCTGTCCCGCTTGTGAACGCTCGACCAGTAGCGTCGCGAAGCGCGAGGCGCCAGAATCCGACCAATTCGTGAAGCCGCACGCAGTTTGGGGGGGGGCAAGCATGGTCGGAAGTCATTTCTGCAAGTGTCTAAATTCCAATGGCTTGCGTAGAGCGGTGGTTATCCTTTCGGGTTTTTCCGTCTTTGGAATCCAAGTGAGCATGGGCCGCACGGCCAGAAAGACTACGGCTAAGGCGGAACGCTCCGCTCCGGCTCCGGCGGCGATCCAGCCCGTGGTGCAAATCACGCCCGAGGTAGTGAACTTTGTCGACGTACCTGCAGGCGACACATACAGCCAGACGGTGAGAATCACGAACGTAGACGAGGGCACACTGCAGATTCAGAAAATCACGGCATCTAGCGCGGATTTCCGAATTACGGGGGTTTTGCTGCCGGTCGTTGTGGCGCACGGCACAAGCCAAAGCTTCACGATTTCCTATCAAGCAAAGGCGAAGGGCCTGGCGGAAGGGCAGATCTCAATTCTAACGAACCCCGGCAATGCGCCGATCGTGTTGAGCGTAAAAGCTTCTTCGGCAGCGAGCCAAGCGGAACTGACGGCGAGTGAGGCGGGCCTTGATTTTGAAGATGTTGTGGTAGGGGACTCCGGCAAGAAGGAACTAGTACTGATGAATTCGGGGAATCGCGAATTGAGGATTTCGGCGATCTCGGCCTTAGGTGCGGGCTTCAGCGTCTCTGGAACAACGGCAGTGAACTTGAATCCAGGACAAAATTTTAGTGTGGACGTGACCTTCGCACCGAAGAGCGCGGGGCGGCAAACGGGAAGCTTGACTGTCTCAAGCGCCGAGGACGGTTCCCTGCTGACGATACCGCTGACGGCTAGAGGTGCGGCACCGTCACGAAGCGCCGTGAAGCTGAATTGGGAAGAAAGCCCAGCGATGGTGGCAGGCTATGTCGTTTACCGGTCTGCCGACTCAAGCGGTCCGTACACGCGAGTTTCTTCTGGTGCCGTGCCCTCGGCCCAGTATATCGACACCGGATTGGCGGCGGGACATACATACTTCTATGTAGTGACCTCGCTTGATTCGGAGCAATTGGAGAGCGAATACTCGACGCCAATAGTCGCGACTGTCCCAGAAGGGTAGGTGGGAGTTTGGGTTAGTCTGAAACCGCCTGTATAGGTTTTCCCGTACTTGATCATCCTTCCTTTCGTGTGTGTCGCGCGGCGATGATGTCGGCGCCTCGACTCAGTGACTTACCCGATTGCAATACGGGCTGCTAACCCCTATGTTCGACGCGATTTGCATTCTCTTCGCGGAATGCAGGGGAGTTGGTGTGACCATGGCGACAGCCTTGCGTGCGGTCCCCGAGCCAATGGCATCGGGAATCAAGCTTATCGAACAAAATGAAGAGTTTAAGACGAAGTTCGATAAGTATAGCTTCGCGTTCCGGCACAAGTTGGCGGGGCACCCGGTTTTTGAGTTGGGCCGATTAATGGAGTTGGCGGAAGAAACACAGAGCACGCGGGCCGCCGACCTGTATTACGACGCAGGAACCGTCGATGTAAACCAACGCTGGGATCGGACGCCCAGGCCGGAGTTTAGCGCCCGCGACGCGATACAGAGAATTGAGAACTGCGGCGCGTGGATCGTGCTGAAACGCGCCGACAAGAATGAGGAATACGCGCGGGTGTTGAAGGAGTGCATGGCGGAGCTGCAGGAGTTCACGGGATTGAACCTGGACCGGGTGATGAAGGTGCAGGAAGTGATTTTGTTCATTACTTCGCCGAAGCGAGTGACGACTTATCACATCGACCGTGAATGCAGCTTGTTGCTACAGATCCAAGGCGACAAGCACATCAGCATTTTTGACCGCAATGACCGCGAGGTGCTTTCCGAGGAAGAGATAGAGCAGTTCTGGTCGGTGGATCATAACGCGCCGCGGTATAAACCGGAATTGCAGCATCATGCGACGGTGTATGAGATGAGGCCGGGAAGCGGGGTGCACATTCCGGTGAACTGCCCGCACTGGGTGCAGAATGGGAATAATATTTCGGTCTCACTGAACGTCAACTTTCAATACCGGGATACGGTGCGCGCGAATTTGTACCGGCTGAATTTTGTGTTGCGGAAGATGGGGATGCAACCGACGCCCCCAGGCACTTCAGTGGCGAAGGACAAAGTGAAGAGCGTTGCAGTGCTGCCGCTGGTGTGGGCGAAAAACATTGCGCGGGGCAGAAAACCCTGGGCTTGATGAAGGCTTAGGGGCTGTCGATCGCGGCGTTTATTTCCTTCGAAAATAAAAACCAGAGTAGGTTCGTGCGGAGAGGTCTGGGTGTGTGGGCACGAGCAATCGTCGCTCATGTACCGGCCACTCGGATTGTAGTTCGTAACCTAGAGCTTGCATTCCGGTGATGATGGTTGCGCGGTTGTGAAGTTTGCAGGGCACGAGGTACGAGTGGTTGTCTTGCACGGTGATCAAGTCTGCGCCGGTAGAACAGGGCGTGCGGTTAACGAAGACGTAGTTCGGGAGGTGCTCGAGTGAGCGGAGGATTTCATGCAGAGGCTGTTCGAAATAATGGAGTGAGCCAGAAGCGATGAAAACGTTTGAGCCACTCGCCTCAGCCACGGCATTCGCGAACCGAAGGCGAGTTTCGCCGCGTTCGGTCGCGAGTTTCTCACCGAGGGGTTTCTTCATTGGCAAGTCGAAGACGGTCCAGACGAGCCTATCTGGGAAATGCAGCTGGGTTTGGTAGGCATAAAACAAGTTACCTACATTGCCGCCAAAATCGAAGACGTGGCGCAACGCGGGAGCGAGCGGGGCAAGGTGGAAGAGAAGAGGGTAATCGCTCTCGCGAATCACGTCAGAAACTGAAGTGTGATAGCGGATTTCGTCGGGGTGTTCGTGCCCGGCCTGAATGTATTGCGATGCGCAGGCTTGAGCCGCCGGGAACGAGGGGAACACGCGGCGGAAGCCGAGCGAAGCGTTGAGCAAACTTAGCGCGATGCGATTGGACCGCAGCCGGGTGATGAGGTTCCAGCCGGCGGAATGGCCGCCGAGGAAATTGAGGAGGGAAGTTAGGGCGCGAATCTGAGCAATGCGGAGACGCAAGAGAAGAGAAGGGCGAGGCATGGCCGCTTCCCGGATGGCGTGCGGCACGGATTCGTTTGCAGCTCGCTCCGGCAGATCGCGAATGGCTGTGGAGACTTTTATATTTTCCCCAAGTGCGTGTAGACGCGACTGAGAATCTTTTTGACGACCAGGCCGCCAGTATTCGCGCGATTTTCCACTGCTGAGGGGCCGTGATTCGCCGCGGGTGTTGTGGAGTTGGCGCGAGGCACAAATGCCGGCAGAGGGTCGCCGGCGTCGTCTGCGAATTCGAAATCGGATATTTTGCGATTTGGGTTTGCTGCGATTTGCACGAACAGATCACGAAGCTGGCCAATCATGCGATTTACAGTGGTTGCTTCGTAGATGTCGCAGTCGTATTCGCAGGATAGCCGCCATCCGTCAGAGCGCTGCACCATAAAGAAATTCAGATCGTAGATCGCGCCCGGCGATTTGGATGGCACCGGGGTCATGGAGAGCCCGGCAAACTGAAGCGGCCTCACGAAATCTCGTTGATAGATGAGATTGATACTGTAGACGGTGGGGCGATTGGGATCGCGCTTCAGGCGCAAAGCTTCGACCACTTGCTGGAAATGGAGATCCTGGTGCGCGATGGCGTCTTCTACCGTGCGTTGAACACGGGCGAGGAGTTCGATGAAGGTGGGATCTCCGGAGAGATCGGTGCGCAGAATGACGGTGTTGATGAAGACGCCTATGAGCGGCTCGAGTTCGACACGATCACGACCTGCTAGAAGGGTGCCAACGTAAATATCGTTCTGGTGCGTGTAATGGGCGACCAGAATTTTTAGTGCAGTTAGGGACAAAGTATAAAGAGTGCAGCCGGGCTTTCGGGAGAGTGTCGTAAGGGAATCGGTGAGAGAAACCGGGAGCACGGTGGAAAGAATGTACGCGCAGTGGGTCTTGATGGGGGGGCGCGGATGGTCGGGTGTTATTTCGCAGGGTGGCAGATGGGCCAGTTTCGTTTGCCAGTAAGAACGGTGCGGTCCGGAGGCGACGTCTTTGTTCTGTTCATTTTTCCAAACCGCATAGTCGGCGTACTGAAGCGGCAGGTCCGGCAGGGTTGTTTGATTTCCGGAGGATAGCGCCGCGTAGTGGGCAGCAACCTCGTCGCTGAAGATGCCGATGGACCAGCCGTCGGAAACGATGTGGTGAATAGTCATCAAGAGCATGTGCTCTTGGTCGGCGAGTTTTAGGAGGCGAGCCCGCACGAGTGGACCCGTTTTGAGGTTAAAGGGCAGAGCAGCTTCTGCGATGGTGCGTCGTTCTTCCTCGAAATCGCGATCGGTGAATGCCAGGTGGCTCAAATCGTCGAGAGGCAAGGGGATGGTTGCGTCAGAGTGAACGATTTGGGCCAGGGCGCCATCGATCAGGGCGAAGCTGGTGCGAAGAATTTCGTGACGACGCACGATTTCGTTGATGGAGCGCTCCAGAAGGGAAGTATCGAGGGCTCCGGCAATGCGGAAGCGCACGGCGATGTTCCAGCAGGGATTGCCCGGTTCCAGGCGGTCAAGATACCAAAAGGATTGCTGCGCGAGGCTGGTCGGGAAACGATACACAGGTTCGCCCAAGGAGCCGGCGCTTGGCATTGCGGTCGACAGCGTAGAGCGAATCTTGCCTCTGCTGTCCATGTCAGGTGGCCTGAGGCGCGGCATCGAGCTGATATTGCTCGCGGGATACGCGCATTATTTTTTCAATCTTGGGCGCGGGCACACCTTTTTCAGGCGTGGCGCTAGACGCAGCCGCGAGCGCTGCGACCGTGCGCAGTCGAAGGATTTGTTGCGGAGCAAGGGTGATGCCGACTTGCGCGGCGCGAGCGATTATCTGAAATAGGTGGATGGAGTCGGCGCCGAGATCGAACAGGCTGTCGTGGACGCTCACCCGATCGAGGTGTAGAACCTCAGCGCAGACGGCGGCGAGCTTTGCTTCCGCAGGGGTGCGAGGAGCGATGAAGAGATTCTGCTCGGGAAGACTCAGCGCATCCAAGCGGACCAGGGCTTTGCGATCTACTTTGCCGTTCGGCGTGTGGGGCAAAGCGGGCATAAAGATGAATACCGAAGGGATCATGTACTCGGGAAGGGAAGCGGCGACCCAAGTTCGGAGATCTTCGGACGAGCACTTTTGCGAATCTTGCGGGACGCAATAGGCCACGAGGCGATTGCTACCGGGCTCGTCTTCCTGCGCAGTGACGACGCATTCGCGTATGTGCGGATTGCGAGCGAGGACCGACTCGATTTCGCCGAGTTCGATGCGGAATCCGCGCACTTTGACTTGGTTGTCCAGTCGACCCAAGAATTCAAGTGTTCCATCGGGGCGATAGCGAACTAAGTCGCCAGTCTTGTACAGGCGGTTGCCAGTTTTTTTGCTGAACGGGTCGGAAATAAAGCGTTCGGCGGTCAATTCGGCGTTTCTGAAGTAGCCCTTGGCTACTCCATATCCGCCAATGTAAAGCTCGCCGGGTACACCGATTGGTGCGGGTTGGTGCTTCGCGTCGAGAACGTAGAAGCTGGTATTGCGGATGGGCGGGCCGATGGTGACGGGACCTTCGCCCGCTTCGACGCGCGAGGTCGCCGACCAGATGGTTGTTTCGGTGGGGCCGTACATGTTCCAAAGCTCGCCGCGCTGCAATAGTTCGTTCGCGAGCTGTCGCGGCAGAGCTTCTCCGCCGCACAACATTTTTAGGCCTGATTGCCCTGCCCAGCCGACTTCGAGAAGCAAGCGCCAGGTGGCTGGGGTTGCTTGCATGACGGTAGGTTTCGATTCGTCCAACAACTTAGCTAGCACACGTGGGTCCTGTGCCGTTTCTCGGCTTGCGAGTATCAACTGCGCGCCAGTGATGAGCGGAAGAAAAAGCTCCAGGGCCGCGATGTCGAACGATAGAGTGGTCACGGCGACGAGGCGGTCGCTATCGTGAAGGCCGGGAGTCTCGCGCATGGACCATAGTAAGTTTGCGACATTGCGGTGCGTAACTTCGACGCCCTTCGGCTTTCCTGTTGATCCGGAAGTGTAGATTGTGTAGGCGACCGACGAGGGATCGAGATTAATGGCCGGGCAAGTCTCTCGCTCCCGCTCGATGAGTACCCAATCGCGATCGAGGCAGACGGCCCGCGTGTCAAAGAGCGGAAGATTCGGGACGAGTTTTGAATGCGTGACGAGAGTGGCCAGGGATGTCTCTTCCATGATGAACGCGATGCGGTCGCGTGGGTAGGCGGCATCGATAGGGAGATAGGCGGCGCCAGCTTTCCAAATACCGAGTAAACCAACCAACAGGTCCAAGGAGCGATCCAGCGCAATGCCCACGAGCGCGCCTGGGGTGACCCCGATTTTAATCAGGTGCCTGGCGAGTTGGTTGGCGCGCTTATCGAGCTCGGAATACGTGAGACTGCGTCCGTCGAATGAAACGGCGACGGCGCCGGGATTGCGGGCGGCTTGTTCCTCAATTAGTTCGTGGATGCATTTGTCGCGCGGATACTCACTTTGTGTCGCGTTCCAGTCGTGAAGAATCTGGCTAAGCTCCGCATTCCTGAGAATTGGCAAGCGATCGATTTCCTGCTGGGCGTCAGCAGACAGGGCTTCCAGGAGGGTTTCAAAGTGCGTGAGCCAGCGTGCGATCGTGTCGCGATCGAAGAGATCGGAATTGTAATCGCAGTCGATCAGAAGGCCTTGATCGGATTCTACGATGTTGACGAACAGATCGAAGTTCACTGCGGACTTGCCGTTCGGGTCGACTTCGACTTGTAAGCCGGGAAAATTGAGATTTCGGCCGACCTTCTCGAGATTGAATTGCACCTCAACCAGCGGCAAACGGCTTGGGTCGCGACGAATCTTCAGATTGCGTACAAGGGTGCCGTAGGTGTAGGACTGGTGATCGTAGGCGTCGAGAACCGTGCGCTTTATTTGTTGAAGCAGTTCGCTGCCGGACTGGCCCTCGATGAACTGGACGCGAATGGGCAGGAAATTGACGCAGTGACCGACGAGATTGCCGTTTTCCAGGAGTGACTGCCCGGCAGTGGGAATGCCGATGACGATGTCGTTCTGCGCGGTCAGGCGATGCAGCAAGGACGCGAAACCGGTTAGCAACGTCGCGAATAAGGTGCAGCCCTGCTTGGCGCCGGCGTGCCTGATCTGCTTGTAAGTGGGGGCGTCGATTCGGGCGCGGTAGGTTGCGCCTTTGAAAGATTTTACGGCCGGGCGCGGGCGATCGGTCGGCAGCTCGAGGACGGGAGGGAGTTGCTCGAATCGGTTGCGCCAATAGGCGGCAACTTCTTCGTCGTGCGCGGCTTCAGACTGCTGGCGGGCGTATTCGCCGAACTGCAGCACGGGCGGAAGCGCGGGGTTCGTCGCTTCGCGGCGAGCTGTGTAGAGCGCGCTGAGTTCGTCGAGAAGAACATTTGTCGACCAGCCATCGCAGACGATGTGGTGGCTGGTAACAATGAGGGCGTGCAGTTGATCTTCCAGGCGGAACAGGCGGAGGCGAAGTACCGGACCATTGATGAGATCGAAGGGAGTGGAAGCTTCTTGCTGTTTGGCGTTTTCAAACGCATTGGAACGCTCGGATGTCGACGCCGATGACAAGTCATCGAACGCGACAGACGGTTTGGCTGACTGGGAAAAACGGAGGGAGTTGCGCTCAGGAATTATTGTCGCGCGCAAGGCTTCATGGCGATTGACCAAGTCTTGTAGAGAGTCACGCAGAGCCTGGGCGTCAAGTTGTCCGCGCATGAGCAGAGTGAAGGATTCGTTGAAAGCGCAGGAGGCATCGTCGCCGAGTTGCGCGGAGAGCCAGACCTCCATTTGCGCTTCTGTCATGGGGACTTCAATGCTTGGCGCTGGTTGCTGAACGCGTAATACGGGAGCTGCGCTGGAGGTTTTTTCGATTCCTTGTGCGGTCAGCTCCGAGCGGCCTTGCAGAATTCCACCAGCTTGCATTTCTGCGATCGATTCATCAAACGCTCTCACGATCGTGGCGATGTCCGCATCGGAGTGCGTTGTGGTTAGGAAGCACGGGAATCCCTCGAGGAGATAAATACCCTTGGCACGAAGGTGATAGTGGAGCAGGCTTCCCAACGGGAAATCGGTGGGGAAGCTGAAATAAAAAATGCTGCCAAAGTTTTCAATGCGCGAGGGAACGTTGCCCTTTTCGAAAAGCGCGTTCAATGCGCTGACCAGCGAGGCGGTTTTTGCGCTGAGCTGTTGCTGAAGCTGTGGGCCTTGCTGGCGGAAATGATCGAGCACCGCTTTCACGGCGGAGAGAGTGAGCGGGTGACGGTGAAACGTACCCGCAAAGAACGTTACTCCGACAGATGGATATGAGTCGTCGCCGAACTGCCAGGCTCCGCCGTCCAATGCATCCATGAATTGAGCCTTGCCGGCCAGTACGCCGATCGGCATGCCACCCGCGAGAACCTTTCCGTAAGTCGCAAGGTCCGCGCGGATATCGAAGAGCGCCTGGCAGCCGCCGGGATGAACGCGGAAGCCGGTCACGACTTCATCGAAGATTAATGCGGCACCAGAGTCCTGAGTGATTTTGCGGATGTCACGCAGGAATTCAACAGGCTGGAGGTTGGGATGGCGGCTCTGGACCGGCTCGACAAGGACCGCGGCTAGCTCGTTCGCATGGGAGTGAATCCATTGGAGCGACTCGGCGGTGCCGTAGTCCAGAACGACGATATTGCCCACGCTCTCCCGGGGAATGCCGGGAGCGATCGGCAAAGAGCGCGGCGTGTCGGCGCCCTTAACACCCTTTACCAGGACTTCGTCGAACATTCCATGGTAAGAACCAGCGAATAGCACGACTTTGCTTCGGCCCGTAACCGTGCGTGCAACTCGGAGTGCCGCGATGACCGCTTCGGAGCCGGTGTTGCAGAAGGTCATGCGCTCATTGCCGGTCATTTCGCAAAACATTTCGGCAACTTCGCCTGCGAGAGGTGTCTGAGGTCCGATCTCGAATCCTTCGCGGAGCTGTTGTTCGATGGCGCGCTCTACGAAGTCTGGCCGGTGCCCGAGCATGATGGGCCCGAAGCCATTGAGAATGTCGATGTATTCGTTGCCGTCGACATCCCACAAGCGTGAGCCTTTCGAACGCACGGCGAGAATGGGGTAGACTATTTCCTTCCACTGGGTGCGAAAACCGGAAACGACGCGCGGATCAGCGAGCCTAGCGCGGTATTGCTGTGTCATGCTCTTGGATTTGGGGGTCCGCTTTGTCCAGCGCACGATTAGGTCATGGATGTGCTTTTGCTGACGATCGGTGAGCTGCGTTGAGCTTGCTTTCTGCGGTGGTTTGTACGGCCCGAAAGGCTTGAACTCGGGCGAGTCTTGGGGCGCCGGTGCGGAGGGCGCAGGAGCAGCAGCTACGTTCGCGAGCGATGCGGGTACACCGGGGGCAACTGACGGCAATTCATTTTGCTTCTGAGGGGCGGAGGTCTCCGGGGCAAGGCCGCGCAGAACATCAAGTTGCTTCGCGAAAAGCTGGTTCATCGTTTGAACCTGCTCGCGCATCAGGCGCTCGACAGGCGATTCGGTCATGCTCAGGTTTCCGGTCGCTGGAGCCTGCGGTTGGTTCCTTAGTTGGGTTTGAGGGACGGCCGCAAGAGGAGCTGCTGGTTCAGGAACGACCTCGCGACGTTGAGCAACTGTCTTCGCAGGGATGGCTTCCGCAGGTAGCTGGCTATCGATGAATTCGGTGAGTGCCTTAAGCGAAGATTGATCGCCCAAAAGTTGGCGGAAAGTGACCTTCAGACCGAATTTGCTTTGCAATGCCTGGCTGACCTGCGTGAGGAACAGGGAGTCAAAACCCATTTCAAGAAAACTAGCGGATGCATCTGAGGGCTGAATGCGAACACCGGAGAGGTCTGCAAATATTTCGGACACCATGCTGGAGATGACTGCGGCGCGGTCGGCTGCGGGTTGCTGATCGGGGGTTGGGTCTTGCGAATTGTGAGTCACGCTCTGAGTCTCCTCAAAGGGCCTATTGGTACGTGCTGCTTCTGTCGCGGAAGCAGGCTCTATGGAGGAAGACAGCGGCGTCTGGGTCGCAGGCGCTTCCAACCAAAATCTTTTTCGCTCGAAAGGGTACGTGGGCAGGGAGACTCGGCATCGACGCTCACCAGAGTGAAGCGCATCCCATTGGGGTTGCAATCCTGCCGCCCAGAGCGAGCCAACAGCGCTAAGCAACGTGAGCGAGCCACCTTCGCTAGACGACGGATCTGGCAACGAGGAGAGGATCATCGCCGGATTCTGGGCGTCTCCGTTTGCGTCGCCATTTTGACGGGGCAGGTGTTGCCTGGCCAGAGTACTCAGCACATTACCTGGACCTACCTCCAGTAGAACTGCCCCAGGCCTGTTGAGCAGTTCCTGAACCCCAGCAGAAAATTGCACAGGAGCGCGGAGATGGCGGGCCCAGTATCCGGGATCCGTTGCTTCATTTTCGGAGATCCAATTGCCGGAAACGGATGAAACGAAAGGGATCTTGGGTGAATGTAAACGAGTCTGCGCTACACGTGACGAAAACTGATCGACGACCGGATCCATCATCGAAGAGTGGAAAGCATGGGAAGTGACGAGCCGCCGAGTCGGGACGCCTTCCTTCTTCAGTTCGGTCTCTAATGTGTCGAGGGCATCGAAGGGCCCTGCGACCACACAGAGGGAAGGAGCGTTGACGGCTGCGATGGCCAGTTGGCCGTTGAGGCGCGCGCGAATCTCGGACTCAGACAGGCGAACGGAGAGCATTCCGCCCGGGGGGATTTTTTGCATCATGCGGCCGCGAGCAGCGATCAGGGCG